>Ga0209736_1000010_pt1 | contig 82352 bp, 63 predicted proteins | sample BlaSpr_A8_Ref_M3_FD_187992 | JGI IMG/M metagenome (GOLD analysis project Ga0209736, IMG submission 187992) | Forest soil microbial communities from Thunder Bay, Ontario, Canada - Black Spruce, Ontario site 2_A8_Ref_M3 (SPAdes) (version 2) | ecosystem: Environmental > Terrestrial > Soil > Boreal...
GGAGCGGCAGCCGCTGGCGCCGGTCTGGCGGCAGGCGCTTGCGGCGCGGGAGCGGCCGCTTTGAATGCCGGCGCTTCCGCTTTCGTGGGAGCCGGGGCTGCGGCTGGCGCAGGCGCGCTGGCGGCAGCGCCAGCCGCGTCGATCACACCGACGACCGTCTGGATCGGCACGGTCTGCCCTTCGTTGACCTTGATTTCCTTGAGCACGCCGGCCGAGGGCGATGGTATTTCGGCGTCCACCTTATCGGTGGAAATCTCGAAGAGCGGCTCGTCGCGCTCGACTTTGTCGCCCGGCTTTTTCAGCCATTTGGTGATAGTGCCTTCAAAAATGCTTTCCCCCATTTGGGGCATGACGATGTCAACGGCCATGTTGCTTTCCTCCGGAAAGTCGACAGTCCACAGTTTACAGTCGACAGTAAAATCTTTGTGCCCGCGCCGCTTTAGCGGCGTCTACTGCAGCCAGCGAAAATCCTAGTACCGCGCCAGTTCTTTTGCGGCGGCAAAAATCTTTTTGGCGTTGGGCAGAAAATAGTCCTCGAGCGTCGGCGCATATGGCACCGGGGTATCAAGCGAGGTCACGCGCATGAGCGGGCCGTCCAGATCGCCGAAGGCTTTCTCGCAGAGAATGGCGGCGATTTCGCCGGCGATGCCGCCCGTTTTCGTATCTTCATGAACGACCAGGCAACGGTTGGTCTTCTTTACGGAAGCGAGGATGGTTTCTTCATCGAGCGGCAGCAGCGTGCGCAAGTCGATGAGCTCCGCCTCGATGCCTTCCTTGGCGAGGGCTTCGGCGGCTTCGAGCGAGGTGTGCATCATGGCCGCGTAGGAAAGGATGGTCAGATGCTTGCCTTCGCGGCGCACCACCGCTTTTCCGATGGGCACGGTGTAGTCTTCCTTGGGCAGCTCTTCCTTGATGCGGCGATACAGGAATTTGTGCTCGAAGAAAAGAACGGGATTGTTATCGCGCACAGCGGCCTTCAGCAGGCCCTTGGCATCGTAAGGCGTCGAGGGATAGATGACTTTGAGGCCGGGCGTGTGTACGAAGTACATCTCGGGATTCGCGGAGTGAAACGGCCCGCCGTGCACGCCGCCGCCGGACGGCCCGCGGATCACGATCGGCGCGGGAGCATCCCAGAGGTAGTGGCTCTTGGCCACGAAATTAGTGATCTGGTTGAAGGCGCAGACGATGAAGTCGATGAACTGCATTTCGCAAATGGGACGCAGCCCCAGATAGCTCATGCCGCAAGCCGCGCCGATGATGGCGCTTTCGCTGATGGGCGTGTCGATCACGCGCTCCCAGCCGAAGCGTTCGAGCAAGCCTTCACTGGTCTTGAACGCGCCGCCGTAGACACCGACGTCTTCTCCGATGACGACGACGGCGGGGTCGCGCTCCATCTCTTCAAACATGGCCTGCTTGATGGCTTCGAGAAAGGTGACCGGCGCGCCGGCGGCTCCATTGTTGGCGGCCATGGCTACCTCCGCGCCTTTCGGGAAGCAGCGGATGCAACCGCGCGAACCGGCTTCTTGGGCGTTTTTTTCGCCGGAGCTTTCGGCGCGATTTTCGCCTCGTTGTCAGCAAGTTGCGCGGACGACGGCGTGGTGTCGCCAAAATGAATGGGCGCGTTTCCGCCGCCCGATCCCTTGCCTTCGCCAAAGCCTTCGACGGTCCAGACCGCGGCCACGCTGGATTTCGGCGGCGTCACTTCGGCCTTTGGCCGTTCCCACTTGGGCGCAATCTTGTGGCAGTCGTCGCCGGTGCAATAGACGCCGTGTTCGGCAAATTCGGCTGGTGGCATCGGGGAATTCTCCGCGAAGTCGCGTTCCTTGTTCAGCAGAGCGTCGATCTTCTCTTCCATCTCTCTTTTGCTCTTGGCGTCGAGAAGCTTTTCCGCGGCGAGGAACTTTTCGTAGAGCGTGATGGGATCGCGAGCCTCCCAATACTTGCGCATTTCCTTGGGAACGTACTCGGCGGGATCGTGCTGCGCGTGGCCCAGGCGGCGAAAGCTTTTGGCTTCGATGAGGATGGGCCCTTCGCCGGCGCGCGCGCGGTCGACCGCTTCTTTCGCCGTGGTGTACACCGCGACGACGTCGTTGCCGTCAACGATGTAGCTGTCGATTCCGTAGGCTTTGGCGCGGTCGGCGAGATTCTCGAGCGGCACCTGGCGTCTCACCGGAGTGGAATAAGCCCACTGATTGTTCTCGAGAATCAAAACAAAGGGAGCTTTCTGCGTGGCGGCAAAGTTTAAGCCTTCGTGGAAAACGCCGGTGGAGCTGCCGCCGTCGCCGATCCAGGTCATGGCCACGATTTTCTGGCCCAGATAGCGGCCAGCCATGGCTACGCCGGTCATCACCGGAATCAAATCTCCGAGCATGGAGATGGGCGAAACGATGTGCAGATTTTCGAGGTCGCCGAAATGGCTGGTGCCATCTTTTCCTTTGGTTGGCGAATCGTACTTGGCCATGTGCTGCATGAATACGTCTCGCGGCGGCACGCCTTTGACCAGCAGTGCCCCGATGTTGCGGATCATCGGCGCGAGCCAGTCTTTTTTCTCGAGCGCGTAGGCCGAGCCCACGGAAATGCCTTCCTGCCCCAGGCTTGAATACAGGCCGCCGACGATCTTGTTCTGGCGGAACAGCTTGACCATGGTGTCTTCGACCGCGCGGTTCAAGCGCATGTAGTAGTACAAGTCGAGGTACTGCTGGCGCGTCAAAGCCTTCTTCATCCTGCGCTCCGCGGGGATAGACATTCCTGCGTGGCCTCTGCTGGTCCGGTCTCTACGGGGATAGCCAAGATTGCTTGCGCCTGCTCAAAGGTTTGCAACTTCTGCGTCAAGTCAGCCCGCGACACCGAAACAAGCTGCAACCCGAAGACTTCGGCAAAGTGGCGGGCCAGACCGGCTTGCACCTCCGGCAGCGATACCGCGCGGCCGAGCGTTTTTTCGAGCGAAGTGGCTTTGCGATCCGCGATTCCGCAGGGAACGATCAGGTCAAAATAGCGCAGATCGGTCGATACGTTGTACGCAAAGCCATGCGAAGTGATCCAGCGGCTGATGTGCACACCGATGGCGCCGAGCTTTTCTTCGCTGGCGCCTGCCTGCACCCACATGCCGGTCTTGCCGGGCACGCGATAGGACGCCAGCGCGAAGTCCGCGGTTGCGCGGATCATCACTTCCTCCAGCATACGCACATACCACACTACGTCGCGGCGAATCGCCGCCAGGTTCAGGAGCGGATAGCCGACAATTTGGCCCGGGCCGTGGTAGGTGACGTCGCCGCCGCGGCTGGTCTCGAAATATTCGATGTTTTTCTGCTGCAGGACACGCTCGCTGGCCAAAAGATGTTCGCGTTTGCCGTTGCGCCCCTGGGTGATGACGTGGGGATGCTCGCAAAGCAGCAGGACATCCCCGATGGCGCCGGCCTTGCGGGCCGCCACAATGCGCTGCTGCAGCGCGTACGCCTCCGCGTATGGCACCAGCCCCAGATCGATGATCCAGCAATTGGTCATGTGCAAACCCGCAACCCTGCGCGCTCAGACGTTAATCTGCAAGCCTCGCACGCTGGCGAACGCATCACCCATGGATTCCCAGACCGTGGGATGCGCGTGAACCATGTTCATCATGTCGTCGATGGTGCCCTCGAGATTCAGCACCGTGGCCGCCTCGGCGAGAATTTCCGTGGCCAGCGGGCCGATGATGTGAATCCCCAGTACCTCGCCAAATTTTTCGTCGCTGACGACTTTCACAAATCCGCCGTGATTGCCTAAAATCGTCGCTTTGCTGTTGCCGACAAACGGAAACTTGCCGACTTTCACGGCATGGCCCGCGTCGCGCGCCTGCTTCTCGGTCAAGCCGATGGATCCGATTTGCGGTTCGCAATACGTGGCGTTGGGAATGCGCGTTTTGACGATCGCGTGGGTGGGCTTGCCGGCGATATGCGTGACCGCCACGATACCTTCCATCATAGCGGCATGCGCAAGTTGCGGCAGGCCGGCCACGATATCGCCGATGGCGTACAGCCCCTTTTCGTCGGTTTCCATATACTGTCCGACGTGCACGAAGCCGCGTTCCAGGCGCGCTTTGGACTTCTCGAGGCCGCAACCGTCGGTCATGGCCTTGCGGCCCACGGCCAGAAGCAGCTTCTCCGCTTGCAATGTCTGCGCTTTGCCGTCTTTGTCTTTGAAGATGACGGTTACGCCTTTGGCGTCTTTCTTTACGCCATCGACCATGGCGCTAGTGAAGATTTGAATGTTCTTTTTCCGGAAGCTTTTGTCGAGTTCGACGGAGATTTCTTCGTCCTCGACCGGGACAACGCGCGGCAACGCTTCGAGGATAGTGACCTGTGTGCCAAACGAATTGTAGATCGAGGCGAACTCGACGCCGACGGCACCCGCTCCCACGACGATCAGCGTTTTTGGTATTTCCGGGAGCTCGAGAATCGAACGGTTCGTCAAAATCGTTTTGTGATCCGGCTCGATACCGGGAAGGGATTTGGCTTCCGAGCCGCTGACCATCAAAATGTTCGAAGCTTCGATGGCGGTCTTCTTGCCGTCTTTTTCGACGCTTACCTTGCCCGGCCCTTCGTAGCGGCCCCAGCCTTGCACCCACTCGACTTTATTTTTCTTGAAAAGAAACTCGATGCCCTTGGCGTGCTTCTTGACGATCTTGTCTTTGCGCGCCAGCACGTTGGCCCAAATGACCTTCAGCCCGCTCACTTCAAAACCCAGTTCCGCTCCGTTCTTAAAGTGGTCGTAGACTTCGGCGTGGTGCAGCAGCACCTTGGTGGGAATGCAGCCGACGTGCAGGCACGTGCCGCCGAGATAGGGATCTTTCTCCACCACTACCGTTTTCAAGCCCAGTTCGCCGGCGCGGATCGCCGCGACGTACCCGCCCGGGCCGCTGCCGATGATTGCCACGTCATACTTTGCCACTCGTTATCTCCCTTCCAGGAGTCCCCGCCAAGAAGCCTTAGAGTCAAGTGCGACGCCTTGGATCCCGCTGACGGACAAAAGCCGTCCGTGCCTCTGGCACGAACGGCAGGCACCCGGCAAACTGTAAATTTTAGCAGCCAGTCGCTGCGCCCGCAACTTGGCTGCGGGTCAAGGGTGGACGAAGGCGCTCGCCAGAAGCGGTGTCGCGTCGACGGGCGAATTCGGCGATTGACATGGCCGTGGTATCTTGGTACATATGTACCAATGAAGTCCAAAGCACAAATCGAAGTCCAACGCGTGCAAACCGGCGTGCGCATCGAGAAGCGCTTGCTCAAAGTCCTGAAGGGCCTCGCCGAGCTCAAGGACATAACTCTGGGCGACCTGCTCGAAGGCATCGTCTTGCACGCTTTTGAGGGCAAAGCGCCTTTCTCGCCGGAAACTCTGAAAGAGATCGAACAGTTGAAGAAGATCTATGCGCTCAGTCTCCAGGCTTCCGACAGCCATCGCCTTCAGGAGCGGCAGCCATGAGCGCCGCGAACGCAAGCGGCGCTGCTGTTCCTCTCGGTTCGGCGCGGCTGGCGGACCGCGAGTTCGTGGCGGCCTTCGAGAATGGCACGCTGCCCGCAGAGCTGTTCCATCACGCCGATCACATCCGCTTGGCATGGCTTTATCTGAGCGAGCATGACTACGAGACGGCGGAGCGGCGCTTTTGCGATGGATTGGTTCGCTTCGCCGCGCGCTTCGGCGTACCCGAGAAATTCCATCTCACCGTGACGTTGGCGTGGCTGCGCGCCGTGCACGCCCGTATCAGGGCGGACGGCGAAACCTCGTTTGACGCCTGGCTCGCCAGGCACTCCGCGCTGCTGGACCGGAACTTCCTTCTGCAGCATTACTCGAAAGAGCGGCTGGAGAGCCCGGAAGCGCGCGCTGGCTGGCTGGAGCCGGACCGTAAGGCACTGCGGGAATCGGCGGGCTAGGGACTTGCTTATGCCGGTGGACCGCCGCCCCATTGGAGTACGTTAACCAGCCGAGCAAACCGAAAAAGTACTATTGACCCGGTAGCTCCCCAGTTCTAGCCTAGCAATTCGCTGTTCCGGTCCTCCAACTCCTACGGCAGAGGTTCATCATGTCCACCAAGACCTTGGATACTCTGGTTGCCGAATCGATGGAAAGCCGCTGGGCCAAGCTGCGGTCGCACAAGCGCATTATTTCCCGTGTTAAGCTGCGCCTGGAATGGAAAGAAGGCGCCGCCAAGCGCACCGCCAACGCGGTTACGGTTGACGTCAGCTATTCGGGTTGCATGGCGGTCGTGGGCGCGGCGGTGCCGTTGCGGCAGCGGGTGAGTATTGTAAATCCGGATTCGGGCCGCAAGGCCAGCGCGCAAGTGGTGTGGCGCGATCACGAAGCGTGGGACGTCGGCTTGGAGCTCGACAAGCCGGATCCTTCCTTCTGGGGGCTGTAGTCTCGAGTTGCAAGCGCAGGTTTCTATCTTGCTTGCGTCGATGAAACCAGCCTGACGAATGGCACCGTTCAGACTTTCTGTGTCGTTTGCAGCGCGAGTTCGCGCGCTTTCCTCAAATCCAACTTGCCCGTGCCCAGGTAGGGCAGCGCTTCAATATGCAAGAACTGGTCCGCCCGGGGCCTCCAAAGCGCTGGCAGATCAGCTTTGGCGAACTTCTCGAGTAGTTCTTCGAGCTGCGCTTCCGCCAGCGTGTGCAGCACAATCAGGCGCTCGCCTTTTTTCTCATCGGGCACCGCGGTCACCACGAAGGTTTGCTCCGTGGCGCCGGCAAGTTCCTGCAGCACATCCTCGACTTTGATGTGCGGCACCATTTCCCCGCCAATTTTGCTGAAGCGCGTGAGCCGGTCGGTGATGCGCAGGAAACCGTCTTCGTCGGCGGTGGCGATATCACCGGTGTTGTACCAACCGTCGCGCAGAACTTCCGCGGTCTTCTCCGGTCTGTTCAGGTAGCCGCGCATGACGTTGGGTCCGCGCACCAGCAGCAGGCCCGGCTGATCGACGCCCAGCGGCTGGTGCGTCTCGGGGTCCACAATTTTCACAGTAATGCCCGGAAGCGGATGGCCGATGGTGCCGCGCTTGGCACCAACCTGGCGAAACGCGGCGGCGCGAAAATCGGCGCGATTCACGGTGACCACCGGCGAACACTCCGTGGAACCGTAGCCTTCGAGCGGGCGGATGCCGAAGTGATCTTCGAAAGCTTGCGAGATGCGCTCGGGCAACTTTTCGGCGCCGGCCATAACAAAACGCAGGCTGCCGAAGTCTTCCGGCTCGCAGCGGCGCGTGTACGCATTCAAGAACGTGGGCGTAGCCAGCAGCATGGTCACTTTGTAGGTGCGAATCAGTGCGCCGATCACGCGCGAATCGAGCGGATTCGGATGAAAGACCACGCCGATGCCGGTGGCTGCGGGCAGACAAAGCGTTCCGGTGAAGCCGAAGGAATGGAACAGCGGGAGGATGCCGAGGATGCGGTCATCCGCATGGATCATGAAGACTTGATTGAGCTGTTCGACGTTGGACGCCACGTTGTAGTGCGTCAGCATCACACCTTTCGGGTCGCCGGTCGAGCCGCTGGAAAAAATAATCGTGGCGATATCGTCAAGCTCCGGCCTGCGTTCGCACCCGGCAAATTTCATCAGCAAACGCCAGGGCAAGAGTGCCGCCGCCAGGGCTGCGCCCAGCCGTTCGCCGAAGCCCGGTTCTTTGGCAGCGTCCTCGATGAAGATCGCTTCGGCCGGCGGCTGCACTTTCACCTTTTCGAGGAAAATTCGCGCGCTGACCACCGTCTTCAAGTTGCATTGCTTGGCGCAGGATTCCAGTGTTTCGTTCGAAGCGGTGTAATTCAGATTGACGGGAACTTTGCCGAGAAGCATGGCCGCCAGATTGACGAGCGCTCCGGGAACCGACGGCGGCAGGAGAATACCGACCATCTCTTGCCCTTGCCAAAGCTTACGCAAGCGGCGAGCCAGAAGAATCGTGCCGGTAAGAGCGGCGAAGTAGCTGATCCTGGGCCGCTGCCCATCGGCCATCGCGAAGCGGCGCGGATGGCGGCGCGCGGTGTGAATGAACGAGTGCGGCAGCGTCTGGATATGTTTTTTGCGGCGTTCGAACGATTCCGCGCCGAGATCCTGTACGGCTCGCCGCACATCGATGGCTGTCGCAGTAGGCGCAAGCGGCGCGCCGAAGGTCACGCGAATCGGGTAAGGAATCTCCCGTGGAAATTTCCAAAGAAAGCGCCCGCCCGCGAAGCTGAAAATCGAGCCCCACACGCCATCAAGATTCACGGGGATAATTGGAGCGTCGACTCCCTTCATAATGCGCTCCATGCCGCGGCGAAAGGGCAGCAACTGGCCGATGCGCGTCAACTGGCCTTCGGGGAAAATGCAGACAATCTCTCCGTTCTCCAGCGCCTGCGAAGCTTCGCGCAGCGAGTGAATCATCTCGCGCGGTCCTTGGGTCGAAGAAATGGGAATGACGCCGAGAATTTTTGCCAAAGGCTTGATCAGCGGATGCTCGTAGATATCCTTAAACATCAGAAAGCGAATGGGGCGGTCCAGCGAGGCGATCAGAAAAACCGCATCGGTCATGGAGACGTGGTTGGGTGCCAGCAGCGCGCCGCCTCGGGCAGGAACATGTTCGCGTCCGGCGACGTCGAGCCGATAGAGCGTGTGCGTCGCGAGCCAGAGTAACAGCCGCAACAGCGAATCCGGCAGCAGCCAAAGAACGTACGCGGTGGCCAGAAGCGTGCCGCCGGCAGCCCACAAAAAAATCGCGCCCGGGCTCAGATGCAGATAATGCGTCAGCACGAAGTAGACGCCTGCGGCTGCGCCGATGCCAACCCAGGAGAACCAGTTCGCCGTGGCCAGCACGGCGCCCTTCTCGTTTTCCGGCGGCCGGTGCTGGAGCAGCGCGCTCACCGGCACGATGAAGAAGCCGCTCATGAAACCCAGCGCCGCGAGCAGCACCAGCACAGCGACAAACGAAAGGCCCGGAACGCCCAGTGCCAGGCCGAGAATGGTCATTCCGATCGATCCGAGCGGGATCAATCCATATTCAATTTTGCCGCCGGAAAGAAATCCGGCCGCCAGACTCCCGATGCCGATTCCCAGCGCCACGGCGGCTTGCAGGAATCCGCCACGTGTGGAAGTCAGATGCAGCGTGTCCTTTCCGTAGACCAGGATGTTGTATTGCAGAATGGCGGCGACGAAGAAAAAGTAGGTATTGCCGAGAAAGGCGAGCCACAAGGTTCTGTCGCTGCGAATCAGCTTGATGGGCGACCAAACATTGACCATCGCGGACAAATGGAACTTGCGCTCAGGTGCAGCGGCAGGCACCCGGCTGATTCCGAAACTCGAAGCCAAGCCGACCGCCGTACACGCCAGAAAGAACAAGCCCGCATACATCTCGCGCCCGCCGAAAGCGTCCGCCAGGTACGCGCCGCCAAAAGTGCCCGCGATAATCGCCAGGAAAGTGCCCAGCTCGAGGATACCGTTTCCCCAGGAAAGTTTTTCATCCGGCAGAAGTTCCGGCAGCAGGCCGTATTTCGAGGGTCCGAACAGAGCGCCTTGCGTGCTGATGAGAAAGACAGCCGCCAGCGCGAGCTTCAGATTCGGTTCCACGAGCGCAACCGCGGCGAAGACTATTACCGCGACTTCGAACATCTTGGTGCCAATCGTGACCCTTCGTTTGCTGAAGCGGTCGGCCAGCCAGCCGCCGGTCATGGAAAACAAGATGAATGGTGCGGCAAATAGAATTCCGACGATGAACTGCAGGCGGTCGCGCTCGCCCTTTTCGGAAACGACCGCCAGGATCAAGTAGATGACCAGAAATTTCAGGCCGTTATCGTTAAACGCGCTCTGGAACTGCGTGACGATCAGGCTCCAGAAGCCGCGGCGCCATGCTTGAGGCGAACGAGAAGCAGGGCTGCTTGTGTCAGCAGGCATGAGATCGCACCGCGCGGAGTAGCATCAAGGTGACAGCGATAGAACGATTCTAGCAGTCAATCTTGCGCATCACCCGGCCGACCCGGCTAGCCTGTGCCGTAAACGGGACTTCGTCTTTTCACATAACTCCTGTGTTATCTTTAGTTTGCCGCAGCAGCAGATTTGACCGCCGCAGCCTTCCGCCCGGCATTCAAGTGGTCGAAGTTCAGCGCAGCATTGAGCACCAGCATGAACGTACCCTGCGTTTCCTGGCGCCACATCGGATTGATCGCGAACAGCACCACATGCCCGCGGCCCAGCGGAACATCCACCACCGCAGGCGCCTCCGCCAACTCCGAACCACCAGCCAGCATTCCGCTGATCCATACATTCTTCTCGTCCGCGAAACGCAGCACCACGCGCGGATACAGCGAAGCTGGCGGCAGGATGGCGCCAAAAAATCCGCGGACATCCGGGGCCACGTAAAGTTCCTGTTCCGCGCGGGAACGTTTGACCGGTGGTTCTGGTTCGTCCCACGCACGCCCCTGCGGAATGTCTGGCTCGCTCTTGGCGCCGCGGCCGCTGGGGCGCGCTGCGCCAGAATCGTCGCCAAAAAACCCACCCAGACGTCCGGCAACCGAAATACGAAACACCGGGCCTTGATTGAAGTAAACGCCCAGGGAATCGTCGTACCCGTAGGCGATCGGGCTGGCTGCGTCCACAACATTGGCCCGCGCAATCATCCCGCGCGCCTGAAGCTGTTTGGTATCCGCGATGGTCACCGTGTCCGTCATGCCCAGTTCGATCGGCAAGCGCGTGCTCGGACCGATAGGAATGAAAACCCCACCGTCTTCGATGAATCTCTTGAGATTCGCCAATCCCTCTAAGCCGAGCCCTCCCCGCATGTCAGGGGTCTGATCGACCCCCGCGAAATTCGGCGTCGTTTCCGAGTTTTGCCACGGCACCGGAGCTCCCGCGTCCGAGCCATCCGGCGCGGTGCGCTTCGGGATGCCGTTGATGAGCTGCTGTACGCCGAAGAAGCCCGGCGGCAACACGATGACGTCATATTTCTCGCGCAGATTGGGCGTGCCGCGCACCGTCTGATCCGAGATGTACGAATACGGAACCGCCGCTTCCTCGAGCATCAGGCGGAACCAACCCTCGTTCTGCGTGTCAGTCCACGTGTGCAGCAGCGCGATGCGCGGGAGGCCGACTTCATGCCGCGCCACATCCGGAACTGTGTCGGCGCTGGTAACGCGCACACCAAGTTCGCGGGCAGCGCTGTTCAAACGCAAATCAAGGTCCGCGGGATTTCCCTCAACCGGCAGCAGGAAAGAGCCCGCCACAAACTTCTCGCCGCCCGCTTCAAATCCCGCTTCAGCCGCGAAAAACTTTGCGTCCTTCAGCCGGAAGCGCAGGGTCGCGAGCGCAGGCTCGCCGGAAGCGTTGATAACGTAAGCCTTCACTAAAGGTGATTTGCCTTTGATGGCGTGCGGTGCGGCGACACCACCTCCATTGAAGCGCGCCGGCGTATCGATCAGTGTCATCGGCGCTTTCAAAATGGCGGTGTCGGTCACGCGAAGCGTTTTCACGTTGCGCAGCGGGCCCAGCGTCCAGCCGGTATCGTCGTAAGGGCGCGGATCATCGGTCGAGTAATACTGCGTATCGAGCAGCATATCGACCATGCGGCTGTACGGCTGATCCATGCGGACGATGTAGCTTCCAATCGGAATCTTGGTTATCTTCGGCTCTCCCGATTTCTTAGTCTCTGCGCCTTCTTTTGATTTTTCCGATTTGGCGTCGGCCTTCGCATCCGCCTTCGTATCCTCTTTCCCATCAGCGGCCTTCGGCGCCGGCTTTTCTTTCACCTCAAATTCCTGCTCCAGGCGCTGCACTTCCGCGCCCTGTTTTTGCAAGAGGTTCGCCAGCTGTGCGGCGAGAGCCGGGCGGCGTCCATCATTCAGGAGCGCCCAAGCCGCGGGGCCCTCCGTCGTAGCCTTGGCCACAGAGCGCTGGCTCTTTTTGTAGAAATCGCTCAAGAGTTCTTGCCCGTGCTTGGCCGTGTAGTCGAGCGAGAGCAGCACGCCACTCTCTTCAAGGTTTGTGTTGTTGCGCAACGACCATTTCACCTTCGGTAGCGGCGGGTTCGGCCGAAACCATGTGCGGCTGGTCTGCGCTGGCGTCAACTCCGCGTCATGGGTGTCCGGAAAGCTGTTTCCGTACGTCTCGTAAAACCGTCCGATGGAATTGTGTCCGTTGGCAACGTAAAACATGTAATTGGGCGCCCAGCCATCGTAGAAACCGTGTGTCCACACCCCGAAAACGCCGCGCTCCGTCAAACCCTGCACGTCGTTGTACGCAAATTTCTGCCACTCGCTGATCACGATCGGATCGAGCCAGGCATTGTACGGACCTGTCCCAGTCGAAACATACAGATACGGAATCGATTCATGCAGATCGTGCAGCACCTGCGGATGCCAGTTCAGAAAGTTCTGCATCATCACTTGCGACAGCTTCAGCCCCATCGCCAGCGAATCGCGATTGTTGTCGTGCTGCACGTAGTGGCCCCAGTAGACCAACGGCGGCTGCAGCTTGCCGGGGTTGGCCTTTTTGTAGTTCCAGGAATCCACCATGCGATCGTGGCCATCGACCTCCACGATGGGGCTGATCAGAAACACCGCATTCTTGCGGATGTTTTGAATCATCGGCGAGTCTTCCACCGCCAGACGGTACGCCAACTCCATCAACATTTCCGGCGAACCGGTCTCCGGCGAGTGAATCGAGCCCGACGCCCAGTAGAAAGGCTTGCCCGCAGCGATCAGTTGCTGTGCTTCGGCATCCGAGATTTTCCGTGGGTCCGCGAGCTTGGCGGTGATCTCGCGCAGACGATCGATCTGCGCCATGTTGCTTTCGTCGGTTACCACCACGAGAAGAAAATCCCGGCCTTCCTCCGTTTTGCCGACTCGCAGAACCTTGACGCGTGGCGTCGCCTTGGCCAGTTCGTCGTAATACCGGTAAATGTCTTTGGAGTACGTCAGAAAGTCGGGCGCGCCCACAATGTGCCCGAGGATTTTGTCGGGCGAAGGGACGGTCGTCGACGCCGGAAGATGATCGACCAGGTCCGTGAGGAAGAACGGCTCGGTCGTAAACTCGCGGATTTTCTTTCCGTAGGCCTCGTTGTTAGCCGGGGCGCTCTGCGCTTGAAGATCTACCGCACTCAGGCTTGCCAGCGCAATCGTAGCAAGCGCGCACAAACAGGCGCGAATTCCCGGCATTCGGGCCGCAGACAGAGTCTTGCTCAAGACCTTTCGTCGCTGATTCATCTCTTCCTCACTTTAGCGTGTACAGGTAGGCGCCTGGCTGCTTGTCAGACGCGCCGATCGAAACAGACGTTTCATCGATCTGGCAGTCGGCCCGTACCACGAGAACGCGGTAGGATAGTCGGTCTTCATCCCGGAGGGAAGCATGGCGATTCCTGGCTCACAGAAAGTAGTCTTGCTAACTGGCGCAACCGATGGACTCGGGAAAGCCGCTGCCATCCTTCTTGCCGAGCACGGCTATCATGTGTTTGGCGCTGGGCGGTCAGCCGTCAAGCGCGAGGAACTCGATGCTCTCGCCCGCGAAAGGAAACTCCCGCTCGAGTCGCTGGAAATGGACGTCTGCGACGACGAATCCGTCCGCCGAGCCGTCGAGTCGGTCTACGCCAAGGCCGGCGAGGTCGATGTGCTCATTAACAACGCCGGCACCTCCTACGTGGCGTGCGTCGAAGACATGCGCATGGAAGACTGGCGGCGTCAGTTCGAGATCAACTTCTTCGGCGTGTTGCGCGTAACTCAGATGGTGATGCCGCGAATGCGCGAGCGGCGGAGCGGCCGCATCATTATGATGAGCTCGGCTTCCGGCCTGGTCACGCCGCCGACGCAGGGAGCTTACAGCGCCAGCAAACACGCTCTCGAAGGTCTCAGCAACGCGTTGCGCCACGAGCTTTATCCCTTTGGCGTCGACACCGTGTTAATCGAACCGGGCTACATCGTCACCGGCATCCAGCAAGCCGCCATTGAACTCGCTCAGCCATACATGGACAAAATCCAGAGCGGTCCATATGCCAAGGTGTACGCCAGCGCATGGGCCGGCTCGAAGAGCAGCCGCGCAAAATCAAAGACTACGCCGGAAGACTGCGCGCGCATTATTTTGCAGGCAATGGAAGCGCCGCATCCCAAGCCGCGCTACACCGTGACTCCGCTGGCCACCATGGTCAAATGGAGCAAGCGTTTGCTTCCCGACAGCCTCACCGACCGCATGATTCGCCGGCGCTACGGCATCGTCCGCGAACCCTAACCGGCGCCGAGCGCTTTACGGATTCGAAATCTGGAACGACAAACTGTTCTCGCGCTGCTGCTCCCACTTCTTCGCCCACGCTTCGTGCAACGGGCTCTCCGCGTAATCCGCCGCGGCGTCGGGGCTGGCGAACTCAATCGCGTAGACGCCGCTGTAGTCTCGAATCTGGTTCCGTTGCGTTTTCAGCCAGATATTCTTGATCCCCGGTATTTTCCCGGAGAGCTCTTTGATCCCATCGATCGTCTGCTCGCGGTCCGCGTTCGACACCGTGTCCTTGAACTTGTACACCACCACATGCAAGACCGTCTTCGGCTGCCCGAACCGGTTCTGCACCGCGCTGCTGTGCGCGTGCAGCGAACCCGCCGCTGCTCCTGCCAGAAACAATCCGGCGCCCAAAGCTACTTGTGTCGCGCGATGCCTCAGAAATGACATGCTTCCTCCCATGAAAACCGTCTCCAGTGTAATCGGTTTGACGGATGCGCCGCGACACCGTTACCCTGCCAATCTGTTACGTATTCGAGGAAATGATGAATTCTCCCAGCGCGGAGACGCAATCGGGGCCAGTTAGCAAGGTTCCGCTGCCGCCTCTGCCGCAAATCTGGATCGGCTATTTGATGGCTCTCGTGACCGTCATTTCCGAGGTTGTTGCGGTGACTCTCCATCCCGAGCTTGCCAAAGGCGGCGAGATTATTCCCCCGTTGTATCTTTTTCTCGCCATCTTTGTCGGCGGCGTGTACTGGCTCGTGTGCGTCTATCAATACCACGTCCTGATGAACCACATCCCAGGTTGGCAGCATCCCATTTCGCCGTCGCGTGCCGTCGCCTTCCACTTCCTCCCCTTTTACAACTTTTATTGGGTCTTCAAGTGGCCGCAGGAGATCGCCAAGTTCGTCAACGTCTCGCTCCGGCGTCCGCTTATGAAACCGGAATGGGTCGGCGTAGCCGTGTTCGCTGCGTTCGTGGTGCGCTTTATTTTCGATCCAGGACTCGGATTGCTTCTGCTCTTCGTAGCCGCATCGTACGTCTCAGCGTGCCTGCGCCTGGCTCTGCCAGTTTTCGGCGCGCCTCCGCCCGCCGTGGAAGGGCCTCCGCCTTTTTCGTGAGACATCCATTTGCACAGGAGAATTCATGCGTCGCACTCGTCCTTGGTTTTTCGTCCTCTGCCTGCAACTGGCCGTGTCACCTTTGCTTCGCGCGCAAAGCCGTGAAGAAACAAATCGGCTGGCTCGCGAAATCTTTCGGCAGTTGATCGAAATCAACACCACCGACTCCGTCGGCAATGTCACCACCGCCGCCGAAGCGATGGCCGTCCGTCTGCGCGATGCGGGCTTTGCAGCGCAGGATGTCCGCATTGCTGGACCCAATGAGCGCAAGAAAAATCTGGTGGTGCGCTTCCGCGGAACCGGAAAACGGAAGCCCGTCCTTTTTATCGGCCATCTCGATGTCGTCGAAGCTCGCCGCGAGGATTGGACCACCGACCCATTTCAGTTCATCGAGAAGGACGGCTATTTCTACGGCCGCGGCACCGAAGATATGAAGGAAGGCGACGCCATGCTGGTCACCAACTTCATTCGCCTGAAAAAGGAAGGCTTCACGCCGGATCGCGATCTGATTCTGGCGCTCACGGCCGACGAAGAAGGCGGCACCGCCAACGGCGTCGACTGGCTCCTCCGCGAACACCGCGATTTGATCGACGCCGAATACTGCATCAATCTCGACGGCGGCGAATTCGAAAAAGACAAAGGGAAGCTTCTATCAGCCGCCATCCAGGCCAGCGAAAAGGTCTACGTCGATTTTCAATTCGAGTCGCTCAATCCGGGCGGCCACAGCTCCGTGCCCAGCCCGGACAACGCCATCTATCATCTTTCCGCCGCGCTCAGCCGCCTGCAGTCTTTTTCCTTCCCACTCGAAATCAACGAGATCACCCGTAACTATTTCGCGCGCACTGCCGCTCTCACCGGCGGCCAGCTCTCCGCAGACCTGAAATTACTCGCGCAGCAGCCGCCAGATCAGGCCGCCGTCCAGCGCATCTCAAAAGATCCTTACTTCAACTCGCTCTTGCACACCACCTGCGTCGCCACCATGCTTTCCGGAGGTCACGCCCCCAACGCGCTACCGCAGACTGCCCGCGCCAACGTAAACTGCCGCATCTTCCCCGGCGAGGAACCCGCCGAGGTGCTCAAAACCCTGCAGCGGGTAGCCGCCGATCCAAAGGTTTCGGTCAGCATCGTTTCGCAGACTTCCGCCGGCGGCAAGCCCATCTCCGTCGTCAGTGTTCCGCCTTCACCGCTCCGGCCCGAGCTGATCACAGCCATGGAACAAACCATCGCCACCATGTGGCCCGGCCTTCCGCTCGTCGCCACCATGTCCACCGGCGCCACCGACGGGAAATTCCTCCGCATCGCCGGCATTCCCACCTACGGCATCGCCTGCATGTTCTACGAATTGGACGACAATCGCGCTCACGGCAAAGACGAACGCGTCGGCGTCCAGGACTTTTACGACGGCGTCGAGTTCAACTTCCGCTTGCTCAAGGCGCTTTCCTCGCCCCAATAGCACGCAGCTCCACCGACAAAAACAAAAAGCCCGGCGGAGCGCTGCTCCACCGGGCCGAAATACGATTTTGTTTCGGCTGAGCCCGTTACGCTCGGCCACCCCGAACTCTCTCAGGGCTTCGAGTCCGCCGGCACCGCCACGCTCGCCGCAATCGGTTTGGACGCATCCGCGCCAAATCGCGTCAAGTACGGCATAAACGGAGTCACCTCGAACGGCATCTTCTCCCGCTCCGCCACCGTTCCCACCGGCTTGCTCTTGATTAGTTCCAGTTTGTCGTTCCACGGGTCCATTTTCACGCGCCCGCCGATTGGCAGTGCCGCGATCCGCTGCGGATTCTGCTTCGCATCCACCGGCGTCGTGGACTTCAGGTCTCCGATCACCGGCACGCGGTTGCCCAGGTGCCCGCTGATCAGGTTCGGAATTTCCTTCTGCCGTGTCTCCAGCGCCGTCAGGAAAAGTCCCGCATTCCCCAGTTGATTCTTGTACGGCGAATTGTTCAACAACTCCAGCGCTTTCCGGTTTGCCGCTTGCTCCTCATCGGGCGTGCGCGCAAATCCGAAATGCCGGAAGGTTTCCTTATCCTCCACCAGCAATTGATCGAAGAATGCGAACGAAGAATCCAGCCGGTGCCCCAGCACGATGTGGCTCAGCTCGTGCGCCAGCATCGCGCCGAGCGTGGCCTCGTCGGGCATAACGTCAATCAAGCCGCGGCTCAGCACGATCGTGTGCCCCACCGTGTACGACTCCAGCGTCGAAGTCATCATCACCCGGCAGCGCACATCCGGCTGCACATCCAGGTTGTTCGTCACTTCCAGGTTGTTCACCACCGTCTCGAGAACTTTGTCGACTTCCCCCCGCGGCGCGATCAACCCGATCCGCTGCAGCCGGTCGATCACATTGTCTTCCGCCTGGCGGTCCCACGAGCGTTGCGCTTGTATCGGCGATAGATCGTTCGCCGTCTTGGTGTCGTCCTGTACCGGCGTCTCGACCAGAATCTTGCTTAGCTCCTGCTCTTGCGCCGCATGCCCCAGGTTGTAACCCCACAGCCGCGTCTGCGCCTTGAAATCCAGCTTCTTCGCCAGCGCGTAGTGCAAGTCTTTCTCTTCGCTATACACGAACGAGGGCAACCACAATCCCGGCTGCACGTTGCTCCGCCAGCTGTCGAAATGGAAGTACCAGCTGGTGTGTCCGCCGCCGCCGTACGCTCCATTGAAGCGCACTACGTTGTAATCCTGGTCTTCCACCCAAATGCGTCCCAGGAACCGCCCCTTGCCGGCCTTCTCTTTCGGCGTCACGTCAAACACCAGGCAGCGCACTTCGCCCAGGAACTCCCGCCGCACGTAGTCGAATTTGTAGTGCTGCTTGTCGAACCCGTTCGTGTCGATGAAAATCATCTGCAGGAAGCCGTCCGGCAGAAACTGCATCGCAAACGAAAAAAAGTTTCCGATCGACGTGAAAACCTTTTTCCCCTTGTTCTGCGTGTCAGTCAGCGAAACCAGCTGTACGCCCTTCGAAAAATCCGCGCGTCCCAGAAAATACTTGTCTCCGGCCGGCGTATATCCCAGATCCTTGTCCGGTTTCAGGTTCTGAATGTACGTCTCCACCAGCGGCGAGTATTGCCGCAGTTGCGAGTTCAGCCGGCTTTCGTTGGTGATGACGCGATCCATCACGTCATCCATGGTCCGAGGCTGGTCGGCTGGCGCCGCCGCCGCTGTTGCGGCCGCCGCTCCCATTCCGCTCAGCATGAGCCCCAGGATCGTTGTTGCTAGCTTACGCATTTTTCCTCTCCCCCTAATACGCCAAACGGAATTCAATCCGCACGCGCGCCGGAAAATCCACCGGTTGGCCGTCGCGTTTCGCCGGTTTAAATTTGATTTGCTGCGCCGCACGCGCCGCTGATTCGTCCAGCCCGTGGCCCAATCCGCTCACGACCCGGCTGATCTGCACCGTGCCGTTCGCAAGAAATACCAGCTCCAGCACTACGTCGCCTTCCAGTTTCAGACTACGCCCTTCCGCCGTGTACGCGGGCTTGGGCTTGTCCAGGATGTCAACAGGTGTGGTCGCTGCATCCGCCGCCGCCGCTTTTTTCTTCGGTGCTTCCGCTGCCGCCGTCTGGTCGCCAAAGCCCGTCGCTTGCACCCCTCCGCGCCTTCCGCCCTGCGGAGCTATCGCTGTGTTGTTCCCAAAGCCGGTGCTCTGCACCGTGCCGCGGATTCCTTTATCGCCCGCCGTTCCGTTTCCGTATCCCGGTCCACCCGGCAATGTCGGTAACCCTTGCCGGTTAATGTTCGCGGCCTTGTTTGGGTCGCCCTTGCCCGGCAATCCGTTCGGATCGCCAAATCCGCCCGTCTGTACTTTATCCACCGGCGCCTTCACCGTGGCCACCGCCGCGCTTCCCGTATTCAGGTTGTTGACCTTCACATCGTCTTTCGGCCGCTTCGGACCCGTCTGTGTCACTTCGATCTTCGCGGTCTCGAACACCGGGTTCAGTTCCGGCGCCTTCGCTTCAATCTTTTGCACCTTCGGTTGCACCACCTTCGGTGCCACAAAGATGTGCTGTTGTTTCGGATTCAGTTTCACCGGTTCCACCACTTCTGGCTTGGGTGTAGGAGGCGGAGTCTTCGCCTTCACTTTCGGCGGGGGCGGCGGCGGAGGTGCCACTGGCACTAGCGTGACCGGCTGCATGATCTCCACGATGCTGTAGCTCAGCGCCGTCTTCATCTTGTCCGGATACAAAAGCGGAATGGCCAGTATCACCAGCAACACAACCAACTGCGCTCCCGCGCTAATGCCGATGCGGTCCCAGCGGGGTTTTGCCTCGGGGAGCAACGCCAGCCGGGCAGGTACGGGTTTCGTACCGATCGCGCGCTTCCACGCTTCCGCGTCTCCTGTTCCACGTCGTCGGTTGGCCTCGAAGCCCACTCCCATCGTGGTCGTTCTTGGTGGATCTGCAATCATGGTTGTCATCCGCGTACCGCCTCGAAGAAATTCCGTCCCCCGAACGCCTGGCATCTTTCGATACCGGCGCTCCAAGTTTGCTAGCAAGCTAGGACGCTCGATCTATCGGTACTAGGGTACTGGCGCGGTTTTCGCTTCTCGAATAGGACTTTCGTACCAGCGTCGCGAAGTCGCTAATCCCGCGCCGCGCACCTGGGCGTACTGCTTTTGGCTAACCCGGCGAGGCGGTTTTGGTTGCGGAGCTGGAGCGCACCTGCCCCTAGGATACCCCAAAGACAAACTTGGTTGCGCCAGATTTCGCAAGCCACCTTTTTCCGTCTAGGGGCGTATACACTATAAGCTGTAGGAAGCTGGCGCGCGGGTGCCGTCCCAGCTCGCTTGTTTTCCCTTAAGTGCCACAAAACTCAATGCCTGACACCTCCAAGCGGCCCCCTCGTCAAAACGCGCCGGGTGACCTCTATGCCGCGCTCCTCGACCCGCTCTACACCCAGTCCGGCGCCGCACGCTGGCAACTGCAGCGCGAACCTTTCCTTGCCGCACTCGTCCGCTGCATCTCCAAAGCCTTGCCTCCCGCCGACGCGCTCGATTCCGCTGCCCTCCAGAAACTCCTCGCCGCCCTGCATCTCGAAGATCTCGCGCTGGCCTGCGCTTGCGCCGAAGGCCAGGAATCCGCTTGGGAATATTTTGTCGCCACCTACCGCGGATATCTGCGCGCCGCCGCCGCCGCCATTCTTCGCTGCTCCAACGGATCTGCCGAAGCGCTCGAACTCGCCGATTCCCTCTTCGCCGAGCTCTACGGGTTAGCCGACGGCAAGCGCAGTCAAAGCTCGCTCTTCCGCTATTTCCACGGACGCAGCTCCCTCAAAACCTGGCTCCGTGCCGTTCTCGCGCAACGCCATATCGACCGCATCCGCGCCACCCGCCGCTTCACCGACCTCGACGACCACGAAACCGCCAACGCTCTCGAAAGTTCTGCGCCACCGCGCTCTCGTCAACCCGCCGATCCCCACCGCGATCGTTATCTGGGCATGTTCCGCCGCGCCCTCCAGCTCGCTATCGATTCGCTCGACCCGCGCGACGCCCAGCGCCTCACCCTCTACTATCGCGACGACAAAACTCTCGCCGAAATCGCCCGCCTTCTTAGCGAACACGAATCCAGCGTTTCCCGCAATCTTGACCGCGTCCGTCGCTCGCTCCGCACCACCGTCGAAACAGCCCTGCGCGCCGGTTTCCCCGTCGTCAACGGCTCCGCTGCCGAACCCGGCCTGAGCGACGCAGAAATCGCCCTCTGCTTCGAATACGCTGCGGAAGACTCCGGCATCAATCTCGATACTCTTTTTCCGCCCGGCTCCCAGCCCCGCACCCCCGAACCCGGGAGAAAGCAACCATGACCTCGCGCTGCAAGAATGCTGCTTTGCGCCGTTCTAAGAATGGAAGCATCCATGGCGCCTGACGACCGCACATTCGAAAAAGCTCTGGCCCGCCAGTTCCGCTCGGCGCAGCCTCAAGCCTCGCCCGGTCAACATTCGCAGTGTGCCGATGCCGAAACTCTCGCCGCCTATCACGAGCGCCTTCTTGCGCCCAACGAACTCAACGCTTGGAAAGAACACATCGCCGGTTGCCCGCGCTGCCAGGAAATTCTCGCGCACCTCGAAGCCACCGACGAGATTCCGCTCGCCGCCGCTGAAGACCAGCTCGCCGATCAGCTAACCGATCAGCGCGTCCTCGTCATGCAGCCGGCCCACGCCCAGGCAACGCCGCCCGCCGCCCGCCAGAGGCCTCAGCGCATTTCCACCGCGACCTGGCGTTGGGCTGTTCCCGCCGGAGCAATAGCCGCCAGCTTGCTCGTCTGGGTCGTCTGGCACGAAAACAATTTACAGAACTCCGTGCTCCGCCCCTCCGCGAAAACCACCGTAGCCGAGAATCGCCGCTCTGATTCTGTCCCTGCGGTTCCCCCGAGCAGCCCCGCCGATGCCGTCGCCCACAGTGCACGCCCGCAGTCCGAACCAAACCTGGCTACCCCGCGCAGAGTAATTCCCCCTCCGGCTCCCGATACCCGCGCAGCCGCTTCACCCGCACTCGGCGCCCGCGTCGACGAATTCGACCGCGACCAGCAGCTCTCCTCCGACTTACGCAAAGCCGCTCCTCTCAAGGATTCCTTCCGCGCCAAAAATCAAGTCGGACCTTCCAATCGTGCTCTCCAGAATCAATCGAACGCGGTTCAGTACCAGACCAACGTTCCCAGCGACCTCAAACAAGACGCTCCCGCCTTCGACAGCTCCGCCGGCCTTTCCGCCGCCGCGCCAAAACCTATAGCTCCCGCCCCCCCTCCTGCTGCCGGTGCAGCCGGCGGCAGATTCGAAAGCGCCCAGAAAAAGAAAGAGCGCCAGGAAGAAAAAGCTGCCGCGTCGGGCATTCCTGCGCCAGGCATTTCTGCCCTGACTCAAACCGTAGAAGTCACGGGCGATGCTGGTGGCATTGTCTCTGCCAGCTCTGCTGGCATGCTCGCGACGGTCGGCCCACGCCTCATCCCCGTCCCCGGCACCAAAGTAATCTGGAAGATCGACGAAGACGGCCGCGTCCGCCGCACCTCCAATCTCGGTGATTCCTGGAAAGTGCAGAAGATCGGCGTCAACGCCACTATGCTCTCCGGCTCCGCTCCCTCAGAAAAAGTTTGCTGGCTTGTCGGCACCTTCGGCACCGTCCTCCTCACCACCGATGCCGGCGCTCACTGGACCAAGCGCCCAATTCCCGTCAGCTCTCCCGTCGACCGCATAACAGCTTTCGACGACCAGCATGCCATCGCCACGCTTCAATCCACTAACACCCAGTTCGAAACCTTCGACGCCGGCCGATCCTGGACCCTCCTCCCAAAGAAATAGCCATAGTTGCTTCCACATAACGATCCACCGAGACCTACTCTTGGACTGCGGCGGCTCGACGCCGCTTCTCCGCCATGCAAAGTCCGTGTTATGCCCACCCCGATCGCCACCCTAACTCAAAACGAACATCGTCATCTATCCCGCGTTGAACCTAACGTCCCCTTGCAAGAATCTCTCCCTCCCCCGTTCTAACAACCGAACTACAATCGCACTCTACGAGGTGAACCAAAATGAACGCCGTCCCGAAACGCTCCCGCAAACGCCTAAGCGTCGTGCTCTCTGCCGCAGCACTTCTCGGCGGCGCCTCCGTCCTCTACGCTGCCGAACGCAATCGCCCCGCGCCTCCTCCCCAGGAAAACCGCGCCTCTGGAGATCCATCCACAACTCTCTCCGATCAGACCGATCTCAATCTCACCGTCTACAACTCCAACATCGCCCTCATCCGCGATGTCCGCCAGCTCGCACTCCCCTCCGGCACTTTCCGCCTCAAACTCATGGACATCGCCGCCACCGTAAATCCCGCCACCGTGCATTTCCGCTCGCTCACCGATCCCGAAAAACTCGGCGTCATCGAGCAGAATTACGAATACGACCTCCTCGAGCCCGCCAAACTTCTCCACAAATACGTCGGCAAGGAAGTCACTCTGGTCCGCTCCTATCAGGAAAACGGCACCACCAAGCGCGAAGAAGTCAAAGCCACGCTCCTCGCCGACAACAATGGCCCGGTCTGGAAAATCGGCAACGACATCGTCACCGGCATGTACGCCGAAAGCTACCGCTTCCCCGAAGTCCCCGCGAATCTCTACGACCGCCCCACCTTGCTCATGTCCCTCGAGAATTCCGGCCCACGCAAGCAGCAGATTGAAACCTCGTACCTCGCCGGCAATCTCTCTTGGAACGCCGACTACGTCCTGACCGTCGCCCGCGACGACAAAGCCGCCGATCTCGATGGCTGGGTCACTCTCGCCAACAACAGCGGCACCGCTTTCCACAACGCCCGGCTCCAATTGGTCGCAGGTGATCTGAATCGCCTTCCGGAAAGAACTCGGGGCGACGTGATGGAGTTGCGAGCTATGAATAAAGCCGTCGCCGCCGCTCCGCAATTTCAGCAGGAAAGTTTCTCCGAATATCATCTATATACGCTCGGTCGAAAGACCAGCGTTGAAGACAAGGAAACCAAGCAGATCAGCCTGCTCCAGGGCAGCGCCGTTCCCACCGCAAAAATCTTCGTCGTCAACGGCCAGAATTTCTACTACCACAATCAGCAGAATCCCGGCCAGCCCCTCAAAGATCCTGTCATGGTCTATTACAAATTCAAAAATGAAGAAAAAGCCGGACTCGGCATTCCCCTACCCGCCGGCAACGTCCGCGTCTACCAGAAAGATTCCAAAGGCGGCATCCTCTTCATCGGCGAAGACCGCATCGATCACACTCCCAAAGACGAATCCGTCACCGTGCATATCGGCAACGCCTTCGACGTCATCGCCGAACGCAAGCAAACCGACTACAAGCGCATCGACAATCACACCTGGGAAATGGAATTTGAAATCACCCTGCGCAACCACAAAGACTCCCCCATCACCGTCGAAGTCAACGAGCCCATCGGCGGCGACTGGGACCTGCTCTCTTCCACCTACAAGCACACCAAGACCGCCGCCTTCGCCGCCCAATTCAAAGTCCCCGTAGAGAAGAACGGCACCTCCGTCCTGAGGTACCGCATTCGCGCCCGCTGGTAGCACAGGCGCTCCTGCCTGTGCCCGCGCAAACGCCGTCTCGGCCGATCCGCGTAGTGATAATCGCCGGCAAAGTAGTAGGGGCGCAGCATTGCTGCGCCCCATCTCGGCAACATTCGATTCATTATTCGCCTGTGGTTATGCCGCGAGACGTTCTCGGATCACGGTCGAGTTCGCAGGAGCACGCGGTCTTCAAATCAGTCTACGACGCCCCGCTCGCTCGCTTCCTCTACCTCCCTTACTTCCTTTACGTCGCTTCAATCACCGCGTCAGCCTCAATTTCCACCAGCATCTCCGGCGCAATCAGCTTGCTGACCTCCACCATGCTCGTCGCTGGACGAATCTCCCCAAAAAACTGCCCGTGCGCCCGCCCTATCTTTTCCCAGTCCGCGATATTCGTCACAAAAATCCGCGTCCGCACCACGTCCTTCAAGCTCGCCCCTGCCTTGGCCAGCGCCGCCTCAATATTCCGTATGACCTGCACCGTCTGCGCCCCCGCATCCCCAATCCCCACAATCTTCCCGTCCGCTCCCGTAGCCGTCGTCCCGGACACGCAGATCACATTCCCCACCTTTACGACCCTCGAGTACCCCACAATCGGCTCCCACGCCGTCCCGCTCGAAATATTTTCCCGCGCCATCCCATCCTCCTGGTTTAACGTGACCTCAGCTGGACCGCCCGCCTTTTTTCAAGTATGCCACACGGCAATCGCGCATCCGTCGGCGAAGCCCGACCAGCCCTTCAGCCACCCAGCTACAAGCATCCCAACCAGTAGAGCTAAGTCCTTTAGAATCCGCACTTACAAAAGTGTATGAAAACAAATAACTTTAAGTCCCTTTAGAATCAACACTTGCAAGAAAATGGGCAGGGGGCCGGTGACACCGAGCCTTCAAAATTTGGGCTCCCTCTCAGTGTCTTCCGACACAACCTGGCACCAGCCGTTACCTTAGCCTTCACAGGGGATGTTAGACTGATGGACCTTCGGCGGAGCGACGAGAACACACGATGAAGTGCAACAACATTCTGGAGGCAGTCGGCCACACGCCCCTCGTGCGCCTCAATCGCATCGTTCAGGGCCTCAAGCCGCAAATCTACGTCAAGGCCGAATTCACCAATCCCGGCGGCTCCGTCAAGGATCGCATCGGCATCAGCATGATCGACGAAGCCGAGCGCAAAGGCCTCCTCAAGCCCGGGGGCACCCTCATCGAAGGCACTTCCGGCAACACCGGCATGGGCCTGGCTCTCGTCGCCGCCGTGCGCGGCTACAAATGCGTCTTCACCACCACGGATAAGCAATCGAAAGAAAAAGTCGATCTGCTGAAGGCTTTAGGCGCCGAAGTCATCGTCTGTCCTACCGCCGTCGAGCCGGACGATCCGCGCAGCTACTACTCCGTCGCCAAAAAACTAGCCCGCGAAATCCCTAATTCTTACTACCCGAATCAGTACGACAACCCCATGAATCCCGAGGCGCATTACCGCACCACTGGCCCGGAAATTTGGGAAGACTCTGAAGGCAAAATCACGCATTTCGTCTGCGGGATGGGCACCGGCGGCACCGTCAGCGGCGTCGGCAAGTTTCTCAAAGAAAAAAATCCCAAGATCAAAATCATCGGCGTCGATCCCTACGGCTCCTTGTACTACGATTTCGTGAAAACCGGCCAGACCATCAAAGCCAAGACCTACGTCGTCGAAGGCATCGGCGAAGACTTTTTTCCCTCCACAATGAATCTGAAGATTCTTGACGACGTCATTCAAGTCAACGACGAGGAATGCTTCGTCCTGGCGCGGCGCCTCGCCAAGATCGAAGGTCTTTTCACCGGCGGTTCCGGCGGCGGCTGCATTTCCGCAACCCTGCGGATCGCCAAGGATCTCGGCCCGGACGATTTCGTCGTTGCGCTGTTGCCCGACACCGGCATGCGTTACCTCAGCAAGGTTTACAACGACGGGTGGATGCGCGAGCGCGGCTACGTCGATTCCGCCGCCGTTCCTATCACCGCCGCGGAAATCATCAGCGCCAAGCACCAGTCCGGCAAAGTGCGCGAACTGGTCATCGCGCGCCCGTACCAGACCGTTTTCCACGCGCTCAAAACCATGCAGGAGCAGGACATTTCGCAGATTCCCGTCTTCGAGGAAAATCTTCCCATCGGCACCATTTATGAGGACCAAATTCTCACGCTCGCGCTGCAAGGCAAGGATCTCCGCAAACTCGTCGTTCGCGAAGTCATGAGCGCCCCGCTCCCGCAAATTCCGCGCAACGCTCCCGTCGAGCGCCTTACCTACATTCTCAGCCACGAAAACCCCGCCGTCTTCGTGGAAATGGGCGACACCCGCTTCGAGATCCTCACCAAGTACGACCTTATGAGCACCGTCGCCCTCCTCATGGAGCAAAAGCGTTAGCCGTGCTCGCGCCGCGCCGCCAAAATCACGATCGGACAACGTCACCTTGAAGATTCAAGATTTTAACGATCGCCTCAAAGACTCTATCCTCATCGCCGATGGCGCCATGGGCTCGCTGTTGCACGAATCGGTGGGCCCACAGCGCTGCTTCGATGAGCTCAATGCTACGGAGCCGGAAGCCGTCTTCCGGGTGCACCAGGCGTACATCGAAGCCGGCGCGCAAATCATCGAGACCAACACGTTTGGCGCCAACCGCTTTAAACTTGCTCCGCTCGGCCTCGCTGACGAAGTGCAACGCCTCAATTCCCGTGGAGTAAAACTCGCGCGCGAAGCGCGCGAAGCCGCCACCCGCGAAGTACTCATCGCTGGATCCATCGGTCCCCTCGGCCTCGGCGTGCAATCGCGCCACCCGGAGCCGGACGAAATCCGCAGCATCTTTCACGAGCAAGCGCTGGCCCTCGAAGAGCGCGGCGTCGATCTTTTCTGCCTCGAGACTTTCTCTTACATCGAGGAAATTGAGCTGGCCATTGACGCTATCCGTTCTTTCTCCGGCCTTCCGATCATCGCGCAACTCACCTATTCCGAAGAAGGCACCACTTACGGCGATCTCCGCCCCGCCGACGCTGCAGCGCGCCTGAAAAACAAAAACGTTCAGGTCATCGGTGCCAATTGCACGCTCGGCCCGCAAGCGCTGCTGGCCATTCTTCAGGAGCTTGCTGCCGTCGATGATCTGCGCGCCAGCGGTATGCCCAACGCCGGCTTTCCCAAACGCGAAGGCGACCGCATCGTGTACCCGAAATCCTCGCCGGAATATTTCGCGCTCTTCGCCCGCGAAGCCGCTGCGCTGGGCGTGCGCATTCTCGGCGGGTGCTGCGGCACCACGCCGGCGCACATTCGCGCCATGGCGGACGCCGTCAAGTCGCTTCGCCCGGCAAAGGCTCATGCAGGCGCGCACTCCGCCGCAACCGCCGCCAAACCTGCGCCCATCGCGCAGCGCGAGCCCGACAGCAAATTCTGGAAAAAGCTGCAAGCCGGCCAGTTCACCATCTGCGCCGAAATCGATCCGCCCAAGGGCCTTTCGCTCGATCGCATTTTCGAGCAAGTCGATAAGCTCATGGCTTCCGGCAAGATCGACGCCATCGACATCAACTCCGGCGCCATGGCGCGCGTCGGCATGGACGCTCTCGTCACCGCCGGCGCTCTCGAAGCCCGCGGCATCGAAACCGTTCCGCATCTCACCACGCGCGACCAGAACATCATAGGGCTGCAAGCCGCGCTTCTCGGCGCCTGGACCGTCGGCGGCGTCCGCAACATTCTCGCCATCACCGGCGATCCGCCTTCCGTCGGCGACTATCCCGAAACTTCCGGAGTCTACGAAGTCGATTCCGTCGGCCTCGTGAAAGTTCTGACGCGCTTGAATCAAGGCACCGATTGGGCCGGCAAGACGCTCGGCGGCGCCACCAATTTCGCCATCGGCGTCGCCGTAAATCCCGTCGCGGACGATCTGGACGCGGAAATCGCGCGCTTCCACGCCAAAATCGAAGCCGGCGCGCACTACGCCATGACCCAGCCGATCTTCGATCCCGAACACTGGCACGCTTTCGTGAAAAAACTCGGTGGCAAGCCGCCCATTCCGGTGCTCATCGGCATCTGGCCGCTCACCAGCTACAAGCAAGCCCTGCGCCTCAACAACGAAGTTCCTGGCATCGTCATCCCCGAATCTTTGTTGAAGTCGCTGGAATCCGCCGGCGCTGCCGCACGCGACCGCGGTTTCCAGGTCGCCCGCGAAATGCTCGCCTGGTCCCGCACCGAACTAGCCGGCGCCTACCTAATTCCCCCATTCAAGCGCTACGAAGAAATCCTCGAAATCCTTTAGTGATTCCGTTTTTGCGTCGTCATCGTAGGGGCGCCCGCCGCGGCGGGCTGCGTCCCTACTCGGCAAGATCACCTGTGCTTGAGCGCGTTCTCCAGCAAGTAATGCGATACGATCCATTCCGTTCCGCCGCGGTAACCCCATAGCTCGGCACAGGCCATGAAGAAAATGCGCCAGCGCGACCACCACTTCTTCGCTTCGCTCGCTCCGTAAGTCGCCGCCAGCAGCGGTATTAATTCGGCCTTGCTGGCGTCCATGTTGGCTAGCCAGGCTTCGGCGGTTTTCTGGTAATAGGTACCACTCACCCGCCAGTGCTCCGCGACGCGCAAATCGCGCTGAAATTCCAGCAGCAGATCGTCGCTGGGCATCATGCCGCCGGTGAAGAAATGCTGCGCCATCCAATCTCCTGCGTTGCGCACTTCGAACGGATAGGCGAATCGCTTGTGAGTGAAGATGTGAATCAATAGTTTTCCGCCGGGACGCAGCCAGGTGGCGATGCGCGCGAGCAGCGCTTCCCAATTGCGCATGTGTTCGAACATTTCGACGGACACCACGCGGTCGTACGCGGCGGTTTCCGCTGCAAACACATTCATATCCGCCGTTACGATGCGTACATTCGTCAATCCGCGTTGTGCTGCGCGGGACACGATGAAGTCGCGCTGCGACGCGGAATTGGAGACGCCGGTGATTCGGCTATTCGGAAATTGCTCGGCCACCCACAGGGTCAGAGATCCCCAGCCGCAGCCGAGCTCCAGCACGTCCTGCCCATCCGCGAGCTGCGCGCGCTCGCAGGTGAGCTGCAGCATGGCTTCCTCAGCTTCGCCGAGCGATGTGCATCCTTCCGCAAAAAATGCCGAGCTGTATTTCAGGCGCGGGCCGAGCGCGCGCTCGAAAAACCCGACCGGCACTTCATAGTGCTGCGCGTTCGCAGATTCCGTGCGCAGCGCGATCGGGCTGCGGCGCATTTCCTCCGCGAACGCGAGCAACTTGGCGCGATCTGCCGCCGCGCTCCCGCGAGTCTCTTCCGCAAGCCGCGCGCGCAACATCCGCCGAATCGCTGCGCGAATCACGGCATCGGGGAGCAAGCCGCTTTCGACGAGCGGCTCGTACCAAAAGCGCTTCTCGGGCTTTTCGGCTGCGGCTGGAATCCATTTTGCATGGGCCGGCTTCGCACGCTCCGTCACGGTGGTCATGCTTTCCCACTCTTCGGAAACCACGGCACGAACGCGCTGGTGGTCCGCTGATAGGCGCGATATTCCGCGCCGCGGCTGCGCAACGCCTGCGCTTCCGTAGCGGGTATTCCCGTCACGCTGAGGAGAAAATAGAGAATCAGCACGGGCGAAAGCAGCCCGATCCAGCCCCAAGGCGAGCTGATGGCAAACACGGCGTAGCCAACCCACACGAGCCATTCAAAAAAATAATTCGGATGCCGGGAATATTTCCACAGTCCGGCGCGGCAAGTCTTGCCACGGTTGGCGGGATTTTTCTTGAACCTATCGAGTTGCCAATCCGCAAGGGACTCGCCGGCAATGGCCACCAGCCAGATGCCCGCGCCAATTTTCTCGAGAATTCCCAGCGGCGCTCGCGTATCCAGGCAGGCAAACAGGAAAGGCAGCGAGAGCACGACGTCGAGCAACGCCTGGAACTCAAAGAAGAACAGAAAGCGCACGGGCAAATTCGTTTTCCATTCCTTGCGCAATTGCACGTAGCGGCCTTCTTCCGGATGACCGATCACACGCGCAAATAAAAGATAAGTGCCGAGCCGCAATCCCCAGAAACCTGCCATCGTGGCAATGGCCCATTTCCGAGCGGGATAGCCCGGCCCGGCCCATGCGTACCACGCAGCCAGCAGCGCCAGTCCGAAGGCCCAACCGAAATCGACAATGGAGGCGTTCCTGGTGAGCAAATGAATGGCCCACAACACCAGCATCAGGCCGCCGACAATGGCCGCGCCGATGACCGCCAGATGAACCACTTGCGCCAGAATCAAGCTGCTTCCTCCGTGCCAGTTGGTTGCGCCGCCTGGCGCCGCAGCACGCGCCGCAGCAAGGGCACGAGAATGGCGTAGAGCAAGGCGACAAACAGCGGCGCCATCATGGCCCAAACCACGATGGCGTGCCAAGTGGTGGTCCAGAGCAGTTTGATAGCGCCCCAAACGCTCGCGTGAATCATGGCGTACATCTGCGAAACGGAGATCGGAAGATGAGGCGCGCGGAATAGTTTTTCTCCCAGGCGGAAAAAGGGCAGCAGGAGGGCGATCTGCACCGGATACATGAAGTAATTCACGATTTGGATGGCGGGCAGATTCAGACGCAGCGCGAGCGCGGCAATGGCGCACAGCGAGGTGGTCCAGCCGAGCGCCGGGAATACGCCGAACGCGGCGCCCAATGCCAGGCTCAGCGCCATTTTCTCCGGCGTGACGCCTTGCTTGAGCAGGTCGACAATGGGCTGCAAAACGCGCCGCTTGAAAAATCCGTTCATGGTTTGTTTTCAGGCCGCCTTCTGCCGGAACAGCGCCGCAACACCTTCGTCCGGCTTAAGCCCGAACAACTGAATCAGCACGTACAACGACATGGCGATATTTCCGAGCGCCATGATCAGCACAAACCACACGATCTTGATTCCGACCGAGCGCTCGCGCCACGCGACCCAGCAGAAGAAGGTGATGAAGCCGAAGTAGGCGTCATACAGCGTGGCCATGGACCACGGGCTGGCTGCAAACGCACTCCATGCGCTCCACAAGCTCACTTGCAGGCTGGTGCGCACGGTCATAACTACCATGAAGACAAAAACGAATCCGAAGAGCACCTTCAAGAAGACTTTCACGCTGCGCTTCCTCCGGGGTCGGCGTCCCGACTCCACCTAATCTACTACGGCGCAGCGCAGGATTTCGATGTGCCGGCAAAGTACCCGGCAGCGGCACTTCGCGTCGCCCCGATCGAGATTTTCCGGCAAGTCAAAAGCGTGCTCGTGGCTTTCCCTCCGGTAAATACCGGCGTTATCCGACAATATGTTCATCCGCTAGGGGAGGCAGTCCGTATACAATTTGGGGCACAATCGTGGCTCGCATCGCCGTCATTGGATCAGGAATCTCCGGACTCGCAGCGGCTTATTATCTGAGCCGGAAGCACGAAGTGTTCCTTTTCGAGCGGGAAGCGCGTATCGGCGGGCACACGCATACCGTTACAGTCGAGTCCAGCCGCGGCCCGCTGGCGATCGACACAGGATTTATCGTTCACAACGACCGCACCTATCCCAACCTGATCAAGCTGCTGGCGGAACTGGGCGTTCCGCGCGTGAATTCCGATATGTCGTTTGCGGTGAGCTGCCGCAAAACCGGATACGAGTATTCCAGCCGCGGGTTAGGCGGCTTCTTCGCACAGCGGCGCAATGTGCTGCGCGCGCGGCCTTACCGGCTTTTCAGCGAAATCCGGCGTTTCAATCGCGAGGCTCCGCGGCTGTTGCAGCGCGGCGATGCAGATGGCATGAAGCTGGGTGATTTTCTCGACGAGCACCGGTATTCCGAAGAGTTCAGGCAGCTTTATCTTTTCCCGATGACTTCGGCGGTGTGGTCCTGCGCTCCGACAGCGGCAAAAGAATTTCCTGCGGCGATGCTAGTGCGCTTTTTCGACCACCACAATTTTCTGAACATGACCGAGCAATACCGGTGGAAGACCATTCCAGGGGGCTGCAGCCGCTATCTCAAGCCAATTACTACGCCCTTTGAATCCCGGATCGAGACCGGCGTGAATATCCGGAGAGTGTCTCGCGACGCCAATGGAGTTGCGTTGCATTTTGCAGGCGAGCGGCCTCGGTTGTACTTCGATCACGCGGTGTTTGCGAACAACGGCGATCGGGTGCTTCCGCTGATCGAAAATCCAAGCGATACAGAACGCCAGGTGCTACAACACTTTCGCACCACCGCGAACGACGTGGTCCTGCATACGGACGACACGCTGCTGCCGCGCCGGGAAGCGGCGCGCGCTTCTTGGAATTATCTGCTGCACCTGGATGCGAGAAATGGCAGCGGTCCGGTGACTATGACGTATCACATGAACCGGCTGCAATCTCTGGGCGTTCCGGAAAATTACTGCGTGACGCTAAACGCCAACGCGCAGATCCGCCCGGACAAAGTGCTGAGCAAATTTGTCTACCACCATCCGCTTTACACCGTGGATGCGATCCGCGCGCAGCGGCGCTGGAGCGAAATCAGCGGTGTGAACCGGCTGCACTTTGCGGGCGCTTACTGGTTCAACGGCTTCCACGAAGATGGAGTAAACTCCGCGCTACGCGTCGCCCGCGCTCTCGGGGTGCAAGTATAAGCAATGGAATCCGCTCTTTACGCCGGCAAGCTGCGGCATCGCCGCTTTTCTCCGCGGCGGCATTCCTTTTCCTATCCCGTGTTCATGGCTTTTCTGGACATCGACCGCTTGCCGGAGCTGATGCGCGTTTCGCCGTTTGCGGGGTACAACCGCTGGAACTGGACGGGGTATTGCGAGCGCGATCATTTTGGCGATGCCAGGAAATCACTGCGCGAGCGGCTTGCGGAGGATGCGGCGAAGAATGGCGTCGCGCTTGCCGATGGGCCCATTTTTCTGCTGACCCATTTGCGGTATTTGGGGTATGTGTTCAATCCGGTTTCGTTTTATTACTGCTACGACGGCGCTGGAAATCTTTCGCAAATCATGGCGGAAGTGAATAGCACGTTCGGGGAAAGCCACAACTACTGGCTGACACTAGCGAATGAACGCGCGTCAGCGGCGGCGAAGAGGTACGCCACTGCGAAACAAATGCACGTGTCTCCTTTTATGGGCATGGAGCTGGATTACGACTGGATTTTCACCGCTCCGGCGGAGCGGCTGGTGGCGCACATGAACACGGTGGCGGACGGAAACGCGTTTTTCGATGCCACGCTGCAACTCGATCATCGGCCTTGGACGCGGAGGGAACTGCATCGCGCGCTGATTTCGTATCCGTTTATGACCTTGCGCGTGATCGGCGGGATTCACTGGGAAGCGCTGAAGCTGTGGCTCAAGGGTGTGCCGGTGTTCACACATCCGGCGAAGGCCGGCGGAATTCAGCCCGAGCAGGATGCTGCGGCAGCCGCTTCGAAAGGAAATGTGGCGGGATGAAACGCTGGATCGAAGAACGCGCGAAAAAGCTGTTTTTCAGCTCGCTGAAGAATTTGCGGGGCGGCTTTCTGGAGATTGTGTGCCCTGAGGAGACCTACGTTTTTGGCGAGCCGGGGGCTGGGCTGCGAGCGATGGCGGTGATTCACGACGAGCGGTTTTTTGTGCGCGCGGTCACGGCGGCGGACATCGGGATCGGCGAATCGTTCATGGATGGCGATTGGACGTCGCCGGATGTAGTAGCGCTGGTGCGCTTGTGCGTGCGGAATTTGCGGACCTTGGATTCGCAGCACAGGCTTCTCTCTGCGATTCGTGCGTTAGCTTCGCGAATTCGCCATCGCTTTCGTTCTAACACGGTTACGGGAAGCCGGGAGAACATTCGGGCGCACTACGATCTGGGCAACTATTTCTACCAGTTGTTTCTCGATGCGCAGATGCTCTATTCGTCGGCGTATTTTTGCAACGCGACCGATTCGCTGGAGCTGGCGCAAACGCACAAGCTCGAGATGATTTGCCGCAAGCTGCAAATCGAGCCGGGAGACCGGGTGCTGGAAATTGGCTGCGGGTGGGGCGGGTTTGCGATGCATGCCGCGCGGCAGTATGGCGCGCGAGTGACGGCAGTGACGATCAGCAAAGCACAGTACGAATTTGCGGCGGAGCGCCTGGCGCGGAGGGGCGCTGGGCGGGGCGAAGTGCGGTTTCTGCTGCAGGATTACCGCACGCTGGAAGGGGAGTTTGACAAGATTGCGAGCATCGAAATGTTCGAGGCGGTGGGCTTCGCGCATTACGATGAATTTTTTTCGGCGTGTAACCGGCTGCTGGCGCGGGATGGAGCGATGCTGCTGCAAACCATCACGCTTACGGAGCAGGAAGTGAGCGCGTACCGGAAACGGGTCGACTGGATCCAGACGTATATTTTCCCGGGGAGCGAGCTGGCGTCGGTAGCGGAGATTCAGCGGTCGCTGGGGCGGTGCACGGAGATGGCTTTGACGCATATGGAAAGCCTGGGAATGCATTATGCGAAGACGCTGGCTTTGTGGCGCGGGCGGTTCTTCGAGCAGCTGGAATCCGTGCGGCGGCTTGGTTTTGACGAACGTTTTGCGCGCATGTGGGATTTTTATCTGGCGTGGTGCGAAGGCGCGTTCCGCGAGCGCTATATTAATGTCGCGCAGCTTTTTCTGGCCAAGCACAACACGCGGCGTCCGCTGCTCGGCGACCCTGTGATTTCGGAGTCGGCGATCTCTCTGTGACCAGAAGAGAGAATCTAGCGCAGAGACGCAGAGGACGCTGAGGAAACGCAGAAAAGACAAGAGAAGGACACAACACAGAGGGCACAGAGAAGATGGGGAGTGCTGGCTGTGCGGTTATTTTGCTTCGACGGTGCTGGTGTGGTCGTGGATGATTTTCCAGCCGTCGGGGAAGCGCTGCCAGACCAGGGAAAAGACTCCGCCGATATCGCCTTTTTCGCGCTGCAGATGCCAGTGGCCTAGAACGAGGGCGGCGTCGGAACCCAGGAACCGAAACTCGAGATCGGAAAAAGCGAGCTGGCCCATGGCGGCGCGGTCGGGATAGTTTTTCTTGTATCTTTGGCGGACGCCGTCGAAGCCGCGAGCGATTCCGCCGCTTCCGGAAAAGGTTAATTCGGGGGATTCCCAGTAGCCGACGATGAAAGCGTCGACGTCGCCGCGATTCCAGGCGGTTTGCTGGGCGGTGAGGACCGCGGTTATCTTGGCACGGTCGACTGCTCTGGAGTCTTCATTTTGCGCGGTGACGCGCGAAGTGGCGGTGACGCCGGGAAACAAAACGGCGGCAAGTGCCAGGAAAAGCGTCGAAATCGTTCGCATTAGATTCGCCTCCGGCATTTTGGTATATCCGCGGACGACCGGTTAGTTCCAAAGGATTATATTCCTTGGGACTACTCCACTGGTACTCCGGAACTATTGGCCGCGGCAAGTGCTCCCGGCAGAATGCTACCTGAGGTTGAGGGTATGTTCGCCGCTATGCTCTTCGCGATCTCCATCGTAGCGCTCTCGCAGTTCGCCCTGTACTACTGGCGAGCGGTGCTGGCGGGAGTAGCCGCACAACCGGTATCCCACCGCGTGCTGGAAGCCGCACACGTGGAGGGCGGCAGCCTCTCCGCCAAGGACTTCGAGACCCTGGCGGGCCTGCACGATCTTACTCCTGACCTGCAACCTGAGCGGGGCGGATTGTCCCTGGTGCGCTTGTACTTCCGCGCGATCGGAACGGTTGAGGCGGTGCTCGGCGGTTCGATGCCGGCGGTTGCGGCATGGGGCCAGCGAGAACGCGCGATCTGTGCGCGGTACGCCGCGGTGCAAATCGGTCGGCGGCTGCAAGCCAATCTTGAGCTGGCGGCTTCGCTGCGCTCCTGCTGAGCGCTGACGGCATTTCCAGCCGGCCAGAAAATTCCCGACAAAACTCAGGTTCCGCCACTCTGCTGAGTTGCGGCGCTGCCCGACTTCACGCTGCAAATTTTCACGCGTCAGCTCGTCTTCATTCGGCGGGCCGATTCCATGAGCCCGTTCCGTAGCTACGGTTCAGTAGGCCCAGCGTAGCAGGATGCCGCCGGAGGTATAGCCCGCGCCGACGGCGACGAGCATGACGAGGTCGCCTTTGCGGAGGCGGCCCTGCCCGAGTGCGTCGCACAGGCCGAGGGGGATGGTCCCCGCGGTGGTGTTGCCGTAGCGGTCGATGTTGACGAGCACCTTGGAGTCGTCGATGCCAAGACGCTCCTGCATGGCGCGTATGATGCGGAGATTGGCCTGATGCGGCACGACGAGAGACAGGTCGTGGCTGGTGAAGCCATTGCGTTCGAGGAGATGCGCGGCCATTTCGGCCATGCGGCGGACGGCGTACTTGAAGACCTGCGAACCTTCCTGGTGGACGTAGTGCATGCGCTTGTCGATGGTTTCGTGGGAGGAGGGGTGGAGGGAGCCGCCGGCGGGCATGTAAAGGAACTGGCCGCCGGAGCCGTCGACATCATGGGTGAAATCGAGGATGCCGTCGCCATCGGCGGCGGGTTCGACGAGGACGGCGCCGGCGCCGTCACCGAAGAGGACGCAGGTGGCGCGGTCCGTGTAGTCGAGGATGGAAGTCATCTTGTCGCTGCCGATAACGAGGACCTTCTTGTGGGTGCCGGAGCCGACGAATTGCGCACCGACGGTGAGGGCGTAAGCAAATCCGGAACAGGCAGCGGAAAGGTCGAAGCCCCAGGCTTTTTTGGCGCCGATGCGGTCTTGAATTAGGCAGGCGGTGGCGGGGAAGAACATGTCCGGAGTAACGCTGGCGAGGATGATGAGATCGATTTCGACGGGGTCGGTATTGGTTTTAGCGAGCAGCGCTTTGGCGGCTTCGGTGGCCATGTGCGAGCTGGCGACGCCGGGCTCGGCGATGTGGCGTTCGCGGATGCCGGTGCGCGTGCGAATCCATTCGTCGTTGGTGTCGACGATCTGGGCGAGGTCCGCGTTGGTCTGAACCCTGGGCGGAACGAAACCGGCGACACCGGTGATTTTTGCGGCGATGCGGTGCGACATGAATCTCCTTGTGAGGCCCTGCGACCTGGACAGAGAAGGAGCAGTTTATGCGATAGCGCGGGAGAGAGACAAGCAGCGAGCGGAAACCGGTAACTGGTCAGTTTCCGATTACCCGACTAGCCTGGACGTGGATTCTGAGTCCGCATTACTTCGACGGGACATACCCGCTTATTGCCCATTTTCCATCGGTCTTCCGAACCGAATACTCACCGTCCCTTAAACGCACCGCTATGTGACCCTCGCCGGCGTTTATCTCACGGAGGTCCTGGACTTCCGAATGGACTCTTGCGCTCAGCGAAGGGTCTAGACTTACAAATTGCATGCGAACCTCGAAACCACAATTGAATTTCTTGGGCCACTCTGCAGAACTGCATACATTCAGGTTCTGCTGTTGTAGCGTCCTGACCAACTTTGGATTGGGGTCCATTTGCCCAACCGAGAAACAAATCAAATCTCTCTTTGTCCACCTGTTGGCCGCAACCTCGGACTGCAGCACTAAAGAGAGAACCTCAATCTCATCGCCGCTCTTGGGCGAGTAGGTTTTTTCAACCAAACTCAGAAAAGTGGACATCAGAAGGGCGAGAGTAATGCTCGCGACAGGCCTTGTTGAGAAATGAGCTTCGTTCATACTTGCATTCTATTTCAAAACTTGGGGGTAAATTCTGATTTCATCAAGGGCACAGGCATTTAGCTCCTCATTGGGCCAACTCCCGATTAACGCGGTGGTCTTACATTCAGGCGGTAACCCGGTCGCGGGCAGCCTTTGTCGTGGTAAGCGCTCTCGGTGCTCGGTCCGGCAAGGCAAGCGGGAGTCGCGGCGCAGAAACCTGAGATTACCGCCCCGACAAACCGGAGCGCCTGTGCTACTCTCGCCCGCGCCACCGGCATGCGTGCCGGGTGCAGCGCAAATCTATCCGCGGAGTCTTGCATGCTCTCGTCTCGCCGGTTCCTGGCCGCCTTCGCTCTTCTCGCCAGCCCCGCCATCGTCACCGCACAGGAATTGGACGACGGCAAATTCTTCGACAAGACCGAAGTCATGATTCCGATGCGCGACGGCGCAAAGCTGCACACCGAAATCTACTCGCCCAAAAAGATCAGCGGCAAGCTCCCGATCCTGTTCGAGCGCTCGCCCTACGGCGTAGCCAGCGCCGACGGAGGCATCAGCCGCGACATCTACCGCTATTCCGAAATGTTCGCGGATGGTTACATCTTCGTTTTTCAAGACATTCGCGGCCGTTACGGCTCCGAAGGCAAATTCGTGATGCTGCGTCCCGTCCACGATCCCAAAGATCCCCAGGGCATCGACGAAAGTACCGATACCTACGATTCGATCGACTGGCTGATCAAGAATGTCCCGCGCAACAATGGCCGCGTCGGCCTCGACGGCATCTCCTACGGCGGCTTCCTCGTTGATATGGGCATGGTGAATCCCCATCCGGCATTGAAAGCGGCTTCCGAACAGGCGTGCATGGGCGACACGTTCCTCGGCGACGACTTCTTTCACAACGGCGCGTTCCGTCTCAGCTACGCCTTCGAGTACTCCGCGCTCCTCGAAACCTCCAAAGAAAACTACAGTTTTCCCTTCGACCGCTTCGATGTCTACGACTGGTTCCTGCGCCTCGGCCCACTCTCCAACGCCAACGACCGTTACTTCCACGGCGCCATTTCCACGTGGAACAATTTCATCGCCCACAACACTTACGACGAGTTCTGGAAGACCCACGCCGTGGCTCACGCCCTGAAAGAACCCACTGTTCCCAATCTCAACGTGGCCGGCTGGTGGGACCAGGAAGACTTTTACGGCCCCATGGCGACCTACGCCAATCTGGAAAAGTCCGACTCGCACAACCTCAACTATTTGGTCGTAGGTCCATGGAACCACGGCGGCTGGGGCGGCGGTCCCGGCAGTTCGCTCGGTGATATTTCCTTCGGCAGCGACACTTCCCAGTATTTCCGCAAGAATGTCGAAGCACCGTGGTTCGCTTACTGGCTCAAGGACAAAGGCAAGCTTCCCCTCAAGGAAGCGCTGACCTTTCAAACCGGCAGCAACCAATGGATGCAATTCAGCTCCTGGCCGCCAAAAAATGCGCAGACGCGCAACCTTTATTTTCAGGATGACGGAAAGCTGAGTTTCGATCCTCCGCCGTCAGACTCCGCCGAAGCTTTCGACACCTACATCAGCGATCCCGCCCACCCGGTTCCGTATCGCCACCGCCCCATCGACATGACCTACCCGCAGGATCATCCCGGCAGTTGGTACACCTGGCTGGTGCAAGACCAGCGCTTTGTCGATCGCCGCGACGACGTGCTCACCTGGCAAACCGGCGAACTCCAGGAAGACGTCACCCTCGCCGGCCAAGTCACTGCCAAGCTCTTCGCTTCCACCACCGGCACCGATAGCGATTGGATCGTCAAGCTGATCGACGTGTATCCGGAGAAGTTTCCGGAAGATTGGAAGCTTTCCGGCTTCGAGCTGATGATTTCCGACGAGATCTTCCGCGGCCGTTTTCGCAATTCCTTCGAGAAACCGCAGCCTCTTACGCCAAGCGAAGTGACGGCCTTTGCCATCGACCTGCATACTGCCAACCACGTCTTCAAAAAAGGGCACCGCATCATGGTGCAAGTACAAAGCACGTGGTTCCCGGTTTACGATCGCAACCCGCAGAAATTCGTGCCGAATATTTTCGACGCTAAGGACGCCGACTACCAGAAAGCGACCCAGCGCATCTATCGCTCGAAGCGCTACCCTTCGAGCGTCGAAGTCTCTATTTTGCCCGCTGGCGCGGCGAACTGAACCGGACTTGGTGATTCGCGCTGCTGCGCTCCAAGCGCTTTCGCGACGCGGCGGGCGCCGCTGAGCCATTACGGACGACGAAACGAAGAGGTGAAGTAGCGGGCAGCGGCGTGCACCTAGCATCTGAGCGACCGCGCATGAAGGGCAAGAAAGCCCCACATCCCCAGAATTGGTCAGTCGCCCGCCACGTAACAACTGATCAGCCGCCGAACAGCGGCTGGTCCGCCTCCCCAGGCGCCGGGTAGGCCGCGAATCGTCCGAAACTTGACCCTTTTTGGCCCCCCACTTCTCTCCGAGCCTTCTAAAAGTTTTCTAAATTAGCTCTATCGGGGGCATTTTCGGCTTATCCGTTCCGTCTTTACTCCGAACCGTTCTTTTCGAGGAACTTAGGGGCCGCTTTTCGCGTTTCTCCCGAAAACAACGGTGCACCTTTTGCGTCTAACCTTTTAGGGTGGGATCCATGTTGCCGGAAGTGATTGCGATGCGGGAAACGGGTGAAGTGGGGAACTCGGTACGTTCTGGCCTCTCGGGACGCTACATTCATTTTGGCCCCTTTCAAATCGACCAGCAGCGCCAGGAAGTCAGCCGTAACGGTTCGCGTCTCAAATTGCAGGGCAAGGTCTATCAGGTCCTGATGGCGCTCCTCGAGAAACCGGGTGAAGTGGTCACCCGCGAAGAGTTGCGCCTCCGCCTCTGGCCCGCCGAGACGCACGTCAACTACGACGCCAACGTCAACACCACCGTCAATAAGCTGCGCCAGGCCCTCGGCGATTCTTTCGACAAGCCGCTGTACATCGAAACCATCCCTCGCAGGGGATACAGCCTGTTGACCCAGCCGGAAATCACCGACAACCCGGCGGTTCCTGACGCTCCGATTGCCGCACCGTCAGAAAACGGGAACTCCGTGGCGCACGCTGCGTCTCCGTCCGCCGGAATATCTGGTTCTGATTTTTGGGTCGCGCTGGGCGTGATCGGCCTGATCCTCGCCGGGATGCTTCTAGGCGCTGGAATCACCCGGCTGTGGATCCGCGATTTTGCTCCCGTGGCACCGGGGCCCTTTCTCAGCATCCTTTGGCGCGCCACCTGGCTGCTCTAGCGTCTTAACCGGCGCCCTGGTTCAATTCTTACCGGCCATCGTGGCAAAGAAAATCCCCTGCACCCGCCCTGCATCCAGCACAAATCCTTTCACCACATCGCCATCACGCTCAAACCGCACGGAAATCCCGACCTCGCGCATCGCAAAATGGTCTTTTTCCGTGGCAGCGAAGGAATCCGTCTGTAGAATGCCGTGCCTCACAAAACCGGCGCTCGATCCCACCTTCTTGACCTTGAGCGTTCCGCTTTCCACCGCCAGCGTGTACGTTACGTTGAGCTCCTCGCTGTGATACTCCCCGTCCAATCCGCTCATTTGCTGGAACGCGAGTGTCACTACTGGCTTCTTCGGCGGCTCCGCGTCGCCTGCCGCTTCCTTAACCGTTTTTTCCCTCATCGAGCTTCCCAGATACACATCCGCCACGCGCATGGCGCGCTTTGACGGATTCGCATTGCCCACATTGCACAAGCACGCCACCGAAAAATGCTGCTCGGGAAACCGCGCCAGTTGCGCGCGATATCCGCCCCACGATCCGCCGTGGGTCACCGTCGCCAGCCCGCGATACGTCGACATCACTAACCCTTTAGCGTAGTCCAGCTTTTTGCCGTTGTTCAGATGGCCGTTTTCCTGCAGTTCCGCGAGAAGCGCCTTCCCGCCCACTTGCCCGCTGTAAAAATTCTCGTCCCACTTCAAAATATCTTCCACGGAGGTGTGCACCGCGCCGTCGCCGGTCTGCTCGAAGTAGGAAACCGCCAGCGCGTAACCGGCTCCGGGATCTTTTTCGTCGTACGCCAGCGCCCGGTTGGCCACCAACTCCGTGTGGCTATCCCGGTACAACGTCTGCGTCATTCCCAGCGGCTCGAAAATATTTTCCGCTGCAAACGCCGCCAGCGTCTTTCCGCTCACGCGCTTCACAATCACGGACAGCAGGAAAAATCCGCTGTTGCTGTACAGCCACTCGCTTCCGGGCTCGAAGTTCAGCGCCTTCTGCCGCGCGATGATTCCCAAAGCATCGTCATCGTCCGTAACGCCGTCGATGTTGATCCCGGCCAGCGTCATCAGCTCCAGATAATCGCGCAGCCCGCTAGTGTGGTTCAGCAGATGGAGAATGGTGATCTTTTTTCCGTAGTCCGGAAGCTCCGGAATGTATTTCCGTACATCATCGTTCACGGAAAGCTTTCCCTGTTTCTCCAGAAGCAGGATGCTCGCCGCGGTGAATTGCTTTGACGTCGACCCGATGTCGAACACCGTTTGCGGCGTGATCGCCACGTTCTCTTCGATATTCGCGAGCCCGTAACCTTTTTCGTAGAGGATCTTGCCGTCGCGCGCCACCGCCAGCGCGCACCCGGGCGATCCCGCCTTCGTCAAATCGGCGAAAATCTCATCGACTGCGGCTTTCGCCTTGTCGTCCGGCAAGTTCCCGCTACTCGCCGCCCCGGCGATTTGAGCCGCCAGCAGCGCGACAATCAACACAAGCGCCACATGCGCCGCGCTCCACAAGCTTCTCTTCACACTATCCACAAGGACCTCGCTCTTCTCTTCGCGTACGCGCCGAGTCTATCTATTCCCGCCATCCGCCTCAAGATTTTCTCGTGTACACTTTTCGGCGATCATGCTCACCGCCATCACTCGTGCCGTCAGCCCGGCCCTCGCCGATTGCGAGCTCAGCTTCATCGATCGCCAGCCCATCGATTTGCAGAAAGCCCAGCAGCAGCATCGCGCTTACGAAGAGCTGCTCGAAAGTCTCGGCGCTCGCGTGCTCTCGCTTCCTGCCGAGCCCGCGCTCCCCGATTCCATGTTCGTTGAAGATCCTGCTATCGTTCTCGACGAAATCGCCGTCATTTTCCCGCTCGGCACTGCCTCGCGCCGTCCCGAAGCCGCTGCTCTCGCGCAAGCGCTTGCGCCGTTCCGCCAGCTCGCGCACATTCAGCTTCCCGGCACCATCGAAGGCGGCGACATCCTCCGCATCGACCGCAAACTCTTCGTCGGCCTGACGCGCCGCAGCAACGCCGAGGGCCTCCGCCAACTCGCCCAGATCGTCGCTCCTCACCAATACGAAGTCATTCCTGTTTCGGTGACCGGCTGCCTGCATCTAAAATCTGCCGTCACATATCTTGGTCTTGGCCGCAACGCCCTGCTCGCCAATCGTCTTTGGTTCGATCCCGCTCCGCTTGCCGGCTACGATTTCATCGACGTCGATCCCGCAGAGCCGCATGCCGCCAACGCGCTAGCCCTTGCCGGCACGATAATCTTCCCCGCCTCTTTCCCCAAAACCCGGGCGCACCTCGAATCCCGCGGCTTTCACATCACTCCTCTCGACATCTCCGAGCTGCAAAAAGCCGAATCCGGCCTGACGTGCTCCAGCCTGCTCTTTGACGCTTAGCTCACGGCCGCCCGCAAGCCCATAAAGCCTTTATTTTCAATGCCGCCCATTACCTTTGCGGCACATTTTTCCGCAGCGCCCAATTTCGTACTTTCCTTTTCCTCGCGACCTTGTTAATCTCTTCTCGGAATGATGTCTCTCGCCACCATGCGCATGACCTCCACTAAGTCGACTACTACGACTATTAAGTCGACTACGTGCGCTTCCGGCGAGGGTAGAAACTGATAGCAAGTTAGCAAAAGTTTCCCACCCACCGCCAGAAGCGAACCTGGCAGGTGGGTTTTTCATTTTTCGCCCCCTCCAGAGTCGCTCTTCCGGTGCCACGAACCCGAGGAGCACGAGTCATGAGTCTCGATCAGGTTTTAAACCAGCCCGAACCGCAGCTAAATCCGGCGGCCGCTCGCGTGGCGCTTCCGCGCGAAATCGTCGCCTTCAAGTTCGGCGGCAGTTCGCTTCTCGGTGCCGAGCGCATGCTCCACGCGGCGAATCTTGTCCGCCAGGCTTCGCAATCCTCGCGCGTCATAGCTGTGGTTTCCGCAATGAAGGGTATGACCGACCACCTCCTCGGCGTTTCCGAATCGCTGGCTGCGGGCAAGCATGAACTCGCCCGCAAGAAGGCGGAGATGGTGATCGACCTGCATCTCGACGTGCTGAGCCGCCTGCAGCTCGACGAATCCGCGGAACTCGCCGTGGCTCGCGATTTGCAATCGCTCGGCCGCGATTTGCTCCATGAGGTGCCCGCTTCCGGCCGTTGCATCGCGAGCGCGGAGCTCTCGGATCGTCTCGGGTCGTATGGCGAGCGTTTCAGCGCCCGCCTCTTTGCTGCCGCGCTGGAAAAGTCCGGCGTTTCGGCCGTCCCGGTCAGCTCTTCCGAATTCGTGCTCACTTGCGACACCTTTCGCGACGCGCAGCCGCACCTCGAACAAACGCGGCAGCGCGGGCGCGACGTGCTTCTCCCGCTGCTCGAAGTCGGCCTCGTTCCGGTGGTTACCGGCTTCATCGGCGCCACGCAGGACGGCCGCATGACCACGCTGGGCCGCAACAGCTCCGATTTTTCCGGAGCTATCATCGCGCACGTGGTGGATGCGGATGAGCTGGTGATCTGGACCGACGTGGACGGCATCTATACCGCCAACCCCCATGAATCCGCGGAAGCCCGCCTGCTTCACGAACTCAGCTACGACGAAGCTCACGCTCTGGCCGCCGCCGGCGCTAAAGTCTTGCACGCCAAGGTTCTGCCTTTGGCCGCGGAAACCGCCATGGTCGTCTGGGTTCGCAACACCTTCAATCCGCAGGCCCGCGGCACGCGCATCGGCCCATCCCAGCGCGGAGGTCTAGCATGAGCAGCGCAGCTCCCGATTACCCGGCATCTCCTGTAGCGGCGGGGTTCACCCCGCCCGCTGACGCGCTGCCGGGGCGTAAAATCCGCGCCGGCGTACTCGGCGCCACCGGCCTGGTAGGCCAGCGAATCGTGCAACTCCTCGCTAGCCATCCCTGGTTCGAGCTGACGGAAGTCGCCGCCTCCGAACGCTCCTCCGGCAAAACCTACTCCGAAGCCGTGCGCTGGCATCTCGACGCGCCCATTCCCTCTTCTGCGCGTGGCCTGGTCATCAAAGGGCTCGACACCACTATCGAGTGCGATTTCGTTTTCTCCGCTCTCGATTCTTCAGTCGCTGGCCCCGCCGAAGAGGCTTTCGCACGTGCGGGCTGTCCGGTGGTCAGCAATTCCCGCAACCACCGCATGGCTCCCGACGTTCCTCTGCTCATTCCGGAAGTCAACGCGCAGCATCTCGAGGCCATTCCGCTGCAGCAGAAAAATCGCGGTTACTCGACCGGCTTCATCGTCACCAATCCCAATTGCTCCACCTCCGGGCTGGTTCTCGTGCTCAAGCCGCTGGCCGACGCTTTCGGCCTTGAAAAAGTTTTCGTTGTTACTTTGCAGGCTATCTCCGGCGCTGGCTACCCGGGCGTGCCTGCCATGGACATTCAAGCGAACGTCGTTCCCTTCATCAGCGGCGAGGAAGAAAAAATGGAAGCCGAGCCGCAAAAGCTTCTCGGCAAGTGGGATGGTGGGCGCTTCGTCGAAGCCGGCCTGGGCTTAAGCGCGCACTGCAACCGCGTTCCCGTTATCGACGGTCATCTCGAATGCGTCAGCATCGGCCTGAAAAAGATCGCTTCGCTTCACGAAGTTAGCGAGGCTCTCCGCAACTTCGAGGTCAGCCAGGAGGTTGCTGCGCTCCCTTCGGCGCTCCGAAATCCCGTCGTGGTCCTCGACGAAGAGAATCGCCCGCAGCCGCGCCGCGACGTGAACACCGGCAATGGCATGGCCGCTGTCGTCGGCCGCGTCCGCGAATGTCCGCTGCTCGACGTCAAGCTCACGCTGGTCTCGCACAATCTCGTCCGCGGCGCCGCCGGCGCCGCCCTGCTCAACGCCGAGCTGCTCGCCGCCCGCGGCTTCCTGAGGAGTCGCGTGCCTAACCAAGAACTTCAGCTAGCTGAGCCGATCGTAACGTGAGAGTCCGAATCCAGGTAGCTCCGTGTGTCCGCCCGCCCATGTTACAATCGGTTTCAGTTTAGGCTCGTAGCTCAGTTGGTTAGAGCGCCACCTTGACACGGTGGAGGTCTGGGGTTCGAGTCCCCACGAGCCTACCATTCGTTTCTACGAGCCTTCGTCTACAATACGGGCGGCTGTTTAGAGCGGGGCCAGCGGCCCGGCCAAGCTTGGCGTTTGAATCCCCCTGCAAAGCGACGCACGGAGGAACGCGGATGGCGGTGCAAGTTACGATTGACGCGGAGTTGAAGAAAAAATGCCCTGCGGTGGCGCTCGCGTGCGTGACCGCGGAGGTGGAAGCCGGAGCCGGGGAAACTCCGGCGGAACTCAGCGAAGAGTTGCGCGCCTGCGAAGAAAAAATCCTGAAGCTGCCTGAGCCGAAGGCGGTGCTCGAGTCGGCGCCCATTCTGGCGACGCGTGCCGCTTACAAAGCGCTGGGGAAAGATCCCGCGAGGTATCGCGGATCGGCGGAGGCGCTGCTGCGCCGCATCATCGCGGGAAAAGGATTGCCGCGCATCAATTCCGTCGTGGATGTAATCAATCTGGTGAGCGTGCAGAGTCGCCTGCCCATTGGGCTGTACGACCAGGTGCATATCGAAGGCGACATCGCGTTTCGCGCGGGGCGCGCGGGAGAGACCTACAAAGGCATCGGCAAGTACGATCTGAATCTCGAGGGGCTGCCGCTGTTTGCTGACACGCTGGGTCCGCATGGAAGTCCGACCAGCGATTCCGAGCGCACCATGGTGACGCCGGCCACCAAGCTGGTCCTGGCCATCATTATCTCGTTTGGTGGCCCGCAGAGCTTGGGAAAATGGCCGGAAACGATGGGCGCACTTCTCGAAAAATACGCCAAAGCACACCATCACCACGTTGAAATATCCGAGTAGAGAATCAGGAAGACGGGCTAGCTGTTACGGACGCTGTCGCGCGAAAAGTTACGGACGGTCCGGCGACTCCAGCGCTTCGTGAAGTGCGAAGATGGTGACCACGGCGGTTCCCGCTGCAATGTAGTAGATCGCTTTGCTTCTGCCGGCTTTCAGGGGCCGTCCGCCGGAGCCTTTCGGGCCTTGGGCCGATGCCGCCGGTGCGCCGCCTTCCGGCGCCATAACCACGCGATAAGTCTCGCCTTCGGCAATGACGCGGGTTTCGCCGTCTACCGTGCAAGCCAGTGCCCCGCGCGTGCTCTTCACTACCATCTCATTCCGGCTTACCACTGTTACTTGCCCAATCGTCGGCTCATTGGAATTCGGCCGCACCACCGCGGTGAAAACGTGCAGCGCAAAGGCATTGGCGTTTGCAGTGGAAAACGTGGCCGAGCCCGACGTCAAGATCGCCGCAGGTGAGGTTTCTTCCTGCAGCAGAATCGCGGTACTCGCGCTGGAAAGCAGAAAGCGCGCGGCTCGCGCACGGACTTGCAGGCTCCCACTCGACCCGGTGATCAGGCGATCGCCGCCAAAAACGGTGCTGCCCACCGAAGCCGTCGCCGAACCGACGTTCGCGCGATCCGCGTACACCACGGTACCCAGACCCGAGACAGTGGCCCCGTAAACGGGCGAAATCAGGAACGCCGCGCAGGCGAGAATGGCGACAAGCGGACGAAAAGATGTGACTTTCGTTTCCAAGTAGGCCTCCCAGAGGGCCGCGAGAAGCATACTCACAGCTTTTGCTCCCGTCAATCAGTAAACATATGCAGACAAAAAGTGCTGTGAAAGTTACGGGAAGCCGAGCCCGTCTATAAGTCCTCTGTTTGCACTAGTCTGAAAATCTCTGGGCTTGAATTTCAACAAGGCATTAAGGCGCATTCATCTGCCTGTAGCACAACCCAGCGCAAATAGGAGCCGAAGCGGGGTGTGGGTTCGGCGGCGCAGTACATCTTCAGTCCCCATAGCGGGGCACAGGTGTACGCCGTAAATTTCGCGAGGCGGTTTGCCTCAGAGGGTGTGCCATGCAGCGACGTTTTTCAGGCAATTTCAGTCCGTTCTTTCGTTTGTGGCTGGCCATTCTGGCCATTTTCGGCACGCTGACGCCGGCGGCATTTGCGCAAGGCGGCAGAGGCATCATTTCCGGACGCGTCACGGACACGGGTGGCGGGGTCCTCCAAGGCGCGCAGATCACCATCGATCCCGGCGGAGCGGTGGCAGCCTCGGACATTCAGGGACAATTTCTGGTGAACGGACTGGCGTCCGGCAGCTACACCGTGACCATCAGCTACGTCGGGTTCGCAACGGTCACCAAGAGCGTTACCGTGACTGCCGGACAAGCGGCCAGCGCCGACGCGCAATTGGCAGTGGAGTCGCAAAATCAGGAGGTGCTGGTCACCGCCGAGCGCGCTTCCGGCGAAGCCGAAGAGGTGAATCGGCAACGCACTGCGGACAATATTCTTCAAGTGCTCACTTCGGACGTGATTCGCAGCTTGCCCAACGCCAACATGGCTGACGCCCTTGGCCGGCTGCCCAGCGTGACTTTGGAGCGCGACGAAGGCGAAGGCAAATACGTGCAGGTCCGCGGCACCGAGCCGCGCCTCACCAATCTCACCATCGACGGCATCAACATTCCGTCGCCCGAAAACAATGTGCGCCAAATTAAGCTAGACGCCATTCCTGCGGATATCGTCGAGTCCGTCGAGATTAACAAGACTCTGCAAGCCAACATGGATGCCGATGGCATCGGCGGCTCGGTCAATCTGGTGACCAAAACTGCCGGCGAGCGTCCCACCGTCAACCTCAGTGGAATGGGCGGTTACACACCTATTGTTGGCGGACGCGGGTTGGTCGAGACCGCGGGCACGGTGGGCCAGCGCTTTGGATCAGAGAAGCGCCTGGGCATGCTCATCGGAGGATCCTACGATTGGAACGGCCGCGGCATTAACGATATGGAGCCGTCTCCGGATGCCTTCAACAATAACGGTGTCCCGGGAACGCCATTTTATGAGGGCACCGACTTGCGGAGTTATCGTTACTACCGAAGCCGTTGGGGACTGGCGGGCAGCCTCGACTATAAGCTAGCCGAAGGCTCCAGCGTGTACGTCCACGGTTTCTACTCGGACTTTAAGAATTATGGCGAACGCTGGGTCTACAACATCCAGGACAATACGCCGCAGTTTAATCCTGGCCAATTTCCAAACGGCATCCAAACTTTCAACGGCAATGGCTGCTCCTTCAGCGGCACCACGCCTCCGGTAGAGACTTGCGGCGGCGGCACTCCCTCGTTCAACGCGTCGATTCGGCGTCCGGACTACGCCATCGCCAACATTGTGGCGGGGGGCAAGCACGTTCTTTCCACCACCTGGTTTTCCTGGGATGTTTCCGCGTCTCGCTCGCGGCAACTCGAGCGCGGCGATCCGCAAGCCAATTTCAAGGCCACCGATGCCTTCATCGCCGCCGGCGGCAGCACTTGCCAATTCGATCCTGCCCACACCACCAACCAGTTCCACCCGACATGGGGAGCGAGCTGCTTCTCGGAAATCGACAACCCCGCAAACTTCGATTTGAAGAGTGTCGATCTTTTCGGTCATGGACTATCGGCGCAACTCAACCTTCAAGTTACCGGAGCCGGCGCGAAGCGCTACCATTTGGGTTCGCGCCTGGCGACCATCGAGGTCGGCGGCAGGTTTCGCAATGCTCACAAATTTGACGATTCGTTCACAACGAATATGGCGCCCAACCTTTCCTTGCCGCTGAGCATGTTTACCAACAGCGTCAGCAACCCCGGTTATTACGGTGGCGGCTACCAATTGGGGCCGTTCGCGGATTACACCAAGGTGCTGGATTATTTCAACGCAAATCCGTCGCAGTTTACCCTGGGGCGCGGTCAAGCCGGGCCAGGACCCAATACCACCAACTACGACCTAATCGAAAAAGTTTCCGCGGCCTATGTGATGAATACGATTGATCTCACCAACCGCATTCGGCTGGTGGCGGGCGTTCGATTCGAGCAAACCAATCTGGATACGTCCGCTCCGACCTTTGATTCCAACAATGCATTTGTGGGATTGGCGATCAGCAACGGTTCTTATCTCAAGGTGCTGCCCAGCGCCTCCCTGCGTTTTGCGCTCGACAATGAAACCGATATCCGCGTCGCCTATAGCCGGGGCCTCGGGCGTCCCAACCCCACCGATATCGCACAAGCGCTGGCGTTCACCTTCGTTGCTCCGGGCGATCATGGCAATACCGTCTCCTTGGGCAACCCCAACCTCAAAGCGGAAAACGCCGACAACTTCGATTTGCTGATCGAGCGAACACTCAAGCCTTTTGGCATGATCTCGGCCGGAGTCTTTTACAAGAACCTCACCGATCCCATCGTCTCGACGAGCTTCAGTGAACACTTTCAACCATCGCCTTCCGCCCCTCTGGACACCTATATCGTGTCGCAATCCATCAACGCGGGCAGCGCGCGGGTGGCCGGGTTTGAAGTTGCCTATTTGCAGCACCTTTCCTTCCTCCCCGGCCTGTGGGGTGGATTGGGAATCTCCGCCAACTACGGCTATACCTACTCCACCACCAGAGGCCTGCCAGGACGTTCGGACAACCCGAGACTCCTACGCTCTGCGCCCAATACGTGGAACATAAGCCCCACCTATGACCGCGGCCGCATCTCCATGCGCCTCGGGCTTTCTTACAATCAGGCCAACATTTTCGCTTATCAATTCCATGATGGCCTGCCCGGCGGCGTTCATGGCCCGCTCAGCGATAACTACCTGTACTCGCATCTGGAAATCGACGCCCAAGGCAGCTTTCGCCTGGGCCACGGCATTAGTTTCGTGATGTACGGGCTCAACCTCAACAACGAAGTATTCGGCTTCTACAACGGCAGCTCGCAATATTTCAACCAGCGGGAATACTACCGGCCCACGGTAGCCGCGGGCTTCCGGTGGTCGCCGACGTTCGAGCACAAGTAGACGCAGCAGGGTTTCCACCACCCTGGGCAAGGGGGCATGGCGTGAAAAAGCGCCGCGTCCCGGCCCGTGCTTCCTGCCGCAACCGAAGCAAAATTTCAGGCGTCGTTTAGGGTGCGTTTAGGAGACTGCTGCTACGTTTCGTTTCGTCTTGAGGAACGCATGAACAAACGCGCTGCTTTTGCCATGCTAGTTTTGCTCGCAAGCTCGGTGCTCTTTTCCCAGCCGGGCGTTTCGGCCCTGTCGGGAGAGCGCTCTGGTGTTCGCTCCAGAGAACGTGTCGCCGCTGTTGCACCGGCCGCAGACGCTGCGGTGCTCGTCGGCGCCGGAGACATCGCCGACTGCAAGGATCTCTCCGGTGCGGAAGCCACCGCCAAACTGCTGGAGCAAATTCCCGGCACGGTGATGGCTGTCGGCGACCTTGCGTATCCCGACGGCACTCAAGAAAACTTCGCGTGCTACGACAAAACCTGGGGACGCGTGAAATCGCGCACCCGCCCCGCTCCTGGCAATCACGAGTTCCACTCCACTGGCGCGGCCTACTATTTCAATTATTTCGGAGCGGCTGTCGGCGATCCCAAGCAGGGTTATTACAGCTACGATCTCGGTACCTGGCACATCGTGGTGCTCAACAGCGAATGCGAAGCTATTGGCGGCTGCGACGCCGGTTCGCAACAGGAGAAATGGCTGCGTGCCGATCTGGCGGCGCACCCGGCGGCTTGCACGCTGGCGTATTTCATAAGCCGCTGTTCAGTTCGGGCAGCGCGCACGGGGACGACCTCGAGATCAAGCCGCTCTGGCGGGCGCTTTACGATGCCAACGCCGATGTGGTGGTGAGCGGCCACGACCATGATTACGAACGCTTCGCGCCGCAAACACCCGACGCGGCCGCCGACCCGAAGCGCGGCATCCGGGAATTTGTCGCCGGCACGGGCGGCAAGAACCACCGCCCCTTCAGCCCGCCGCATGCCAACAGCGAAGTCCGCGACGATACGGCGTTCGGCGTCCTGAAGCTGACGCTGCGCTCCGGCGCTTACGATTGGCAGTTCATCCCGGAGGCTGGCAAAACCTTTACGGATTCGGGTACCGGCACTTGCCATTGAGCGGAAAATTTCAGGGTCCCGAAATGAAAGACTCACGAAAACACAGGGAGACGAAATGCGCACAAAGCACAAGATGATGCTGGCGTTGCTGGGCCTGGCGACGATTGCCGCCGGACCCAGCGGGTATAAAGTAAGCGGCAAGATTGCCTTGCCGGGAACCGGCGGCTGGGATTATGTGACTGTGGACGCTGCGGCACGCCGCGTCTACGTGACGCACGCCACGCAGGTGGAAGTACTGGATGCGGATTCGCAGCAGCCCGTAAGCAAAATTCCGGACACCCCCGGGGCGCACGGCGTGGCACTCGCTCCGGAATTCGGCCGCGGATTCATCTCTGCGGGCAAAGCTGACGCGGTGATTGTCTTTGACTTGAAGACGCTAAAGCCCATCGCGCAGGTGAAAACCGGCAAGAAGCCCGATGCCATTATTTACGATCCGGCCACCAAGCGTGTGTTTGCCATGAACGGGGAAAGCGACAGTGCCACGGTGATCAACGCCGCCGACAATTCCGTGGCCGGCACGATTGCCTTGGGTGGCGGACCGGAATTTTCCGCCGCCGACGGCAAAGGCAATCTGTGGGTGAACATCGAAGAGAAAAACGAAGTGGTGCACATCGATACCCAAGCGATGCAGGTGAAGCATCACTGGCCGGTGGCGCCGTGCGAAGCGCCCTCGAGCATGGCTTTGGACACTCAGAACCGCCGGCTGTTTCTCGGTTGCCGGAATCACTTCATGGCCGTTGTGAATGCGGACTCCGGGAAGGTCGTAGCCACTTATCCGATCGGCGACCACGTAGACGCTTCCGCGTTCGATCCCGAGAGCAAGCTGGTGTTCCACTCCACAGGCGATGGGAATGTCTTCGTCTTCAAGCAGGATTCTGCCGACAAGTACACTTTCGTGGAAAAGATCGCCACCAATCAGGGCTCGAAGACCATGGGGCTGGATCCGAAAACGCATCGCTTGTTCGTGCCGGCCAACCAAGCAGGCTCGTTCACCGTGCTCGTGCTCGGCCAGTAAGGCGAGATTTGTAGTTGTTGATGACCAGCCTGGGCCGTGCCTAAGCAAGAAGCGAGAGGCACGGCTCTGCTGATTCTGGTGTCACTATCCGACCAGGCCGCGGAAGCTAGCTCACGTCGCTGACCTTGCCGCCGATGAACGTGATCTTCATGTCTTTGTAAATGTAGAGCTTTTTCGCGCCGAGATTCACGATCTTGTCCGGCTTGCCGAGAATCCCGACCACCTGCTCCTCCGTCTGTCCCTTAGCGATCGTTTGCGTCTCTTTTGGAGGCTCTGGCGCCGCGGCAGCCTGCTGTTGCTCCTGCTGTGCGCCTTGCTGTGCGTCGCCGCCACTATTGTCCGGCACGAGCACTTGGCTGATCATGTCGCCCACCTGGCCCGCATCGGCTCCGCCCGAAACATAGCCCTTGGGGAACTGGAAGATAATCTGGGCTTTAAAATTGGAGGGCTGTTGAACGGAGTTGCAGGTATCGCACTCGATGAGGGACAAAGTGATCTTGTCGTTTTTGGCGTCGACTAGAAGTTTCGTGACGTAAACTTTTTCGTCCGTCGGCAGGAGCCGGCTGTTGTCCGCCCCTTGTCCGCGATCCTTGAAATTCCACACCTTCTTGATCATCGATGAGGGGGCGTGAACGCTGCCATCCTTGTAGGTGTTGGGCAGGACGACGTTGTCCCCCGGCGGGTACGCGCGGATTCCGCCCTTCTTGATCGCCAGAACGGTGCCCGGCTCCGTGACCACCAGGCCGTTGGAATCGGAATCCAGCCTGGCCACTTTGTATTGCTTTTTGAGGTCGTCTTCCAGCGTCGAGGAACCGGGGCTCTGCGACCATCCGCGTGGAGCCGCCGCCAGGCCGAGAAGGCTAGCCGCGATAATCAACCAACCGAGTTTCTTTTCCATATGCTTGCTCCTGAAGAAATAAAAACAAACCGTTGGCCGAACCGCTGTGAAAGCTGCGCATTGCGGCGCGAAGCAATGCCGGGCGTGGCCAGTGCTGACACTGGGCACTGCCTACTGTCGCCGCTCGTTGTTACTGACTATCGGGTTCGCTAGACGCGGCCTTGACTTCCTTCTCTGCGCCTTCCGCGTCGGTTTCCTGAGCCTTCAGGTCGTCATCCGCGTTCAGGTCCGGCTGTACCTGGCCATCCGGATTCGCGGACTTGGTAACGTCGGGCGCTTTCGGAAGGCCGTTGCCGCCCTTGGCCAGAGTGTCCAGACCGGTGTCGAGCTTCTCGCGGAAGTCATTGTGCATTTCCTGCAGGTCGGTGACGAGGACGCGAGGAGCCGAGCCTACCGCGCAATCCTCACCCTTGGCGCTGAGCACCTTCACGGCAACCGCGTTGTCGCTGCCTGGTTCATTTTCTTGGCGCTGGACGATGTCGCCCGCGCTCAAAGTGCAGGAATCGCCGTCCACAGTGACGTCGAGAGGAGCGGATATGACGAAGACGCGGTGCTTGGGATCCAGCGCCGCAGGCACTTTTTCGGAGGCGTTGTCGCCGCCCGGATGCGCTGCCTCGCTTTTCATCTCTTCAATCTGGCTCTTGATGTCGTCAGCGACCATTTGCTTGATCTCGGCCGGCATCTTGGCTACTGCTGCATCGGGATCGAACTCCACCCCACCGCCCCACGACGGTTTCAGGTAAGGAGCAAAGTCCGGAGAAGTCGCCGCGGCGCTGGCATCGGCTGCGGCTGCTGCTTCATACGCGAGCCGGAGATTTTCTGCGATGAGGTAATCCGCGAGCCAAAGCGAGGCGTACGGATAGACCGGCGCGGGAGCGAAGTAAGGTCCGTAATAGCCGTACCAGGGAGCCGCATTCCAGCCCCATCCATACACGACGGGAGCGGGCCACGGATTGTAAGCCCAACCGTAATAAGCAGGGCCGTAGTAGTAAGGAGGCGCGTAGCCGTAGTAGGCGACGCCACGATAGTTGTAGCCGCGATACGCGTACGCGTACCGGCGCCCACCGTATCCGACGTAGGTGTGGCGCATGTAAGGATGGCCGCCGCGCATGTAACCGTGCGCCACGTAGCCGCGACCGTGCCCGTAGTTCACCACGCGGTAGTGTTCGCCGCGCGCGTTCGTTCGCTCTCCGACCACTCGGCGCTCACCTCGGGAACCATGGGTGATGGTTGCGCCGCCGCGGGTATGAATCGCAGTGACCCGGCCGTGAGCATCGAATTTCGCCTCATGACCGCTCTTCGTGGACATATTGGTCACTTTGCCGCTCTTGTTGAACTCACGCGTATTGCCGGACTTGGTGGTCACCGTCTTGCCGCCGCCGGCGTGGCTGACTGTGCCCGGCGTCTTGGCTGCGGTTGCACTACCCTTGCCACCCGCCGCACTTCCAGCCCCACCCGGTGCGACTTTCGCGTTCGCACTAGCCGGGCTGCCCTTCCCGCCGGCACCAGCGGCTCCTGGCTTCGCATTGGCGCCCGCGGCCCCGGGCTTGGCATTGGCGGATGTCGCACCCGGCTTTGCGCCAGCGGTGGTGCCAGTCTTGGCCGCAGTCGTGGAACCTGGCTTCGCGCCGGCCGGGCCAGTCTTGGCCGCGGTTGTGGCATTCGGTTTCGCAGCGCCGTTCGCCGTGCCCGGCCGCGCATTCGGTGCAGTACCGGGTCTCGCACTCGCTGCCGTTCCCGGCCTAGCGTTCGGTGTTGCAGGCCTGGCTGCTGCAGAGGGTCGAGCAGCGGGCGCTTGCGCCCTGGGGGCAGGCGCCGCTTTAGGCGGCGGGGCTTGAGCTGCGGGCTTCTTGTTCTGATTTTGAGGAGTGCCAACTACAGCAGAGATCAGCAAAATCAAGAAAACAAAGTGGGCTCGCAGATACTGAGGCTTCCGCCAAATGTAATCCATCTGTCCCTCCGGGCTTGTGGACGTTTTTCGTTAGGGGCCCATGCCGGTTCGGGCGGAGGTCGAGACACAAAGGCAAAGTTCCTAAACCCGACTCGACATAAAAATGGCCGAACTCGCTGAGGACGGCGAGCAGAGGGAAGCGCGGCAGGATCCCCATAGGCCTGGGGCACTTCGCTCAAGAAACCGCGAAATCGCCGCGAATTCTACCTTCTGGTATGGGGTTGGACAAGAGGAGATTTTTCTAACCCGGCCCGCACCGGAACCGCCGCCGGAAAGCTTCGCCAAGCCGGCACCCTGCGGAAAACTGGCCGATCTGCGATTCCGCTGATACAATCCCAGCCACACGTATGGCGGACTGGAAACAGATCACCGCACGGATTCGGCGCGCGCGCACCAGCAAGGATCCTGCGGGACAACTGGCAAATTTATATGAGAAGACGCACGACGCGATGGTCGCGTTCGAGCTCGCGAAATATTTTGAGACCAGCGGGCAGACCGCGGACGCCGCGAAGTGGTACGCGACCGCAGCGGAACACTTTCGCCGCGCCGACTGGAAGACCAAAGCGCAGGAAGCGGCCACGCGGCTGGGCGGAGCGCCTCCATCGGAAAGCAATGCCGAGCCAGCGGACGAGGTGTCGGTGCTCACGTCGCCGCCCATCGTCGTTCCGGAGCCGGGACTTCCGCTGGAGCAGAATGCTGCGGCGCTGGAATCGATGATGGCGGTGAGCAGCGAAATTCAGTCGGCCAGCGAGAGCGCGCCAGCCGCAAGCTCCGCGGGAGCTGCGACGGCGGCAGGCCGGCGGCGGCGGGGCCGCCGCGGTGGCCGGAATCGGCGGCGTGCCCCGGCAGAAGGCGGCGCGACCTTCGGAGCAGCCCCGCCAGCGTCAGCATCGCCAGCATCGGGCGCTCGCGGCAAGCCGGCGTCCCGCGGACGGGACGAAGAATCCCCGGAACCGTCGGACCCGGCACCTCGCCGCGCCATCCCCAGCTTTCCGGTCGAGCCCATGGGGGAGCGAGCAGAGTCCGGAGTAAAAGGGCGCTTCGGAGATCCCGGACTGGCTTCGCGGTCTTCGCTGCTGGAGATGCAACTGCGCCGCCTGCTGACGTGCCCGCCGGCGAAGTTGGACGAGGCCGACAAAGCGCCCGCCGGGCCCGGTGTGCTGGTGCTCACCGACGACGAGATGACCACCTATTATTATGTAGAGGCGTGCGACACCCTTCGCGTAGCCATCGGCTATTTGACGCGGGGCGGAGCGGGACGCCGAGGCAATCCTTTGCTCAAGCCGCAGCTTGCGGAGCACCTGGGAATCGCGGAAACGCGCGTCGGGAAATATTTGACCGATCATTGCGTGGTGCGCTGGCTGCAACTGGATGAAGGCGCGCCGAATTTCGCGCACTATGCGATTGCGCTGCTTCGTCCGATCCTGAACGAGTAATCGGCATTACACCGGGCGGAGCCAGTGCGCCCGAGAGGCAATTTCGACGGGGTTTCGCCTGGAAGTAACCCCCCTCCGGAAAGCCCCTACCTTACCGCTGGCTGTCCCCTGTTACCGTTGAACCCCCAAATTCCGCCATTCAGGGGATGAGGCTGGCGTAGGGGGGGGTAACCCGTCAAACTATAGGAGCGCAAAGACTTATTTGACGTACTGATGTGGCGTGGTACCGTTTTTGCGCATCACAAGTACGCGGCCCCGGGGGCAAGTTGGCTGGACGGGCGTCCGGCCAGGGGCTCAATTCACGGTAAGACCAATCAGGGGCTGCACGCACTCTTTGAAAGAGAGGGTTAGAAGTTTATGGCGAATTTCGTAGGGACGCAGATTCTGCGCACGATCGATTGGGCGGTGTGCAAGGCCGCCGGCGTAACATTCAACAGCATTCAGCATTTCAACAAGCGCAATCCGAATCCGTCCGTTACACCGCAATGGTCCGATAAGCCGCTGCTGAAGTCGTGGGAGAAGACCAAGCCCACGCTCGGCTTCCCGCGCCAGACAGATTCGCTCTGTCCCGGCTGCGTCAAGGAAGCTCGTGAAGCCATCATCGCTGGAAAGAAAGACTGGCGCGATCTGATGAGCGAAAAGGTCGGCGAAATTAAGGCTCAGATCATCGAGCGCGACGGCCAGGTCTGGATGGTCAAAGACTGCCCGCTGCACGGCCACTACGAAGACATGATGGCCGTCGACTCCAAATGGCTCAACTGGATTGAAAAGCAATACCCCGGCCGCGATATTCCCGCGCACAACGACGAAGACCTGCACAAGCACGGCTCGTCCACGGTTCTCTATGGCCGCGGTTCGGTTCTCACTGTCGACCTCACCAACCGCTGCAACATGATGTGCGATCCCTGCTTCATGGACGCCAACCAGGTTGGCTACGTCCACGAACTCGGCTGGGACGAAATTAAAGAAATTCTCGACAACGCCCTCAAGATCAAGCCGCGCCGCCAGATGTCCGTGCAATTCTCCGGCGGCGAGCCCACCATGAGCCCGAACTTCCTTGAAGCCGTGGCTTACGCGCGCAAGATCGGCTACAACAGCGTGCAGGCTGCCACCAACGGCATCGAGTTCGCCAAGAGCAAGGAATTCTGCAAGAAAGCTTTCGACGCAGGTATGCGCTACGCCTACCTGCAATTTGACGGCATCGGCAACGACGCCAACAGCCACCGCCAGATCGGCAACCTCTTTGACGTGAAGCTGCGCGCCATCGAGAACATGCACGAAGCCGGCATCGAAATCGTGCTCGTCGTCACCATCGTCAACAACGTGAACAACGACCAGGTCGGCACGGTCGTGAAGTTCGCGATGGAGAACCCCAAGAAAATCGCCTTCGTCAGCTTCCAGCCGGTTTCCTTTACCGGCCGCGACGAAGACATCACTCCGGAACGCCGTCTGCGCCAGCGCTACACGCTTTCGCATTTGGCGAAGGACGTCAGCGCGCAGGTCGGCAAAGTCGAGCCGACGCGCGACTGGTTCCCGATTTCCTTCATCAGCACCTTTGCCGGCTTCGCGGACATGGTCAAGGGCAACGAATCGCAGTGGGGCTCGCTCTCCTGCGGTTGCCACCCGAACTGCGGCGTAGGCACCGCCATGATGATCAACAAGGAGACCAAGGAATGGGCCCCGGTTCCGCGCTTTCTGGATGCCGTGCAGTTGACCAAGGACGTTACCGACATCACTGACGCGGCTCGCGGCAAGAAGTTCTCTAACTTCATGATGGCCATGGCCCTCTTGAAGAACTATCACCCGTTCCGCGGACCCAAAGGCCTCACACTGGCCGCGCTCTTCAAGAAGTTTGACAAGACCTGGGCGCTCACCAATAAATCCACCGTCAAGTACGGCCGCACCTCACCCGACCGCAAAATTGACGACGCCATGAAGCGCCGCCAGGATCCCTGGAACTTCCTGTTCATCGCCGGAATGTGGTTCCAGGATTTGTTCAACTACGATTTCCGCCGCACCGAAATGTGCATCATTCCCTACGCCACGCAGCAGGGCGAAATCAGCTTCTGCGCCTACAACACCGGCGTGGGCTGGCGGCAGATCATCGAAAACATGCACAAGAACGCGACCGTCGCGGAGTGGTACAAGAACCACGGCAAGCACGAGATCTATGCCAAGGGCAAGACCGTCAATCTCCAGAGCTTCGAACACTCCCTGAAGATCGACTCAGAAGATGCCTCGCGCGTCCGCCACCTCGAGCACGACGTTCCGCAGACCGCCGCCGAAGAAGACCGCACCCGCCGCAAAAAGGCCTACGAAGAACAAGCCAAAGTCCGCGCCATCTACGAAGAACTAGTCCTAAAGAAGCCCCAGCCGACCGTAGTACAAATCGGCAGCGTCCAGGACATCGCCAAAGCCGTTCCCGCAAATTTCACCAACGCCAGCAAGCCGGTCAGCATCGCTCCCGCAAACGGCAACGGCAACGGCGCCTCCGAACACAAGCCCGAGCAAGCCGCCGAAGCCGTCGCCGGCGACTAACCCGCTCCACACTACGAACTCAGAAACGTGTCATTCCCCGGGTGCCGTTTGCCCGGGGAATCTGCTTTTTCCTTCCTTCTTGGTGGAACAGCCATTTCTGGCGGTGCAGTGCTAGCGCCCCCAAACGTATCGGGGCGTCTTCGCTTTTCAGGAGTTCGGAGCACAAGAATGACCGAGATAAGTCCTTTAGAATCCGCACTTGCGGACGCACTCCGCGTTTTGACCGAGATTGGCCGAAATTGTCAGTCCGCAACACCTTTGGAATCAACACTTACAAGAAGTGCGCCTGTAGCCCCCTTTAGAATGAACACTTACAAAAGAGGGGAGGGGGAGGGTCTGTGTCGACCTACTACCTCTTGTTGAATATAAAGGGCTTGCCGCATACTACGGCTGTCCTACATCAGCAACGCCGAAAGTGAGTTAGCGCCGTGCCTATCTACGAATACCTTTGCGACGACTGCGACACCCGCTTCGAGAAGATCGTGATCAACAAGCAGCAGGAGATCGCCTGCCCCAAGTGCGAGAGTAAGAAGGCGACGATCCAGCTCTCCGTCTTCGCCACCGCAAACGGCGGCTCCGCCAAGTCCACGCCATCTTCCGGCGGTGGAGGCAGTTGCTGCGGCGGCGGTTGCGGCTGCAACTAGTCATGTGGACGTATCTGTTTGTCGGAATACTGCTGGTGGCAGTTACCTGGTCGCTGTACAAGGCGGTGAGGGACCGGCGCGCTGGTGAAGTCGTGGGCGTCGATACTTCGGACGGGGACATTGACATAACTGTCGACAGCCCGATACATGCGCACAGCGACTCCAGCATGCACACTGGATGCGATGAATCGGGACACGACGCTTCGGGATTCGACTGTGACTTCCATGACGGCGGAGATGGAGGCGGAGGCCATTAAGGGGCGGAGGAACCTTGAGGCGGAACCGACCATGTTGATCAGCCATTCCTCACTGTTGCTCTTTGCGACTGGCGCCGCGATTCTCCTGGCGATTCCCGGCCCCGCGATCATGTATATCGTCAGCCGCAGCATCGGCCAGGGCCGTGCCGCCGGACTGGTCTCCGCGGCGGGAATTACAGTGGGGACGCTGTTTCACGTGGCCGCGGCAACGCTCGGTCTCTCCGCTTTGCTGGCTTCGTCAGCACTCGCCTTCCAGTTCGTAAAATATCTGGGCGCCGCGTACTTGATCTATCTCGGCATTCGCGTGCTGCGCAGCGGCGACGCCCAAATACTGGAAGCAGCGAAGGGCGAGCAGAGGGTGGCACGCATTTTTGCGCAAGGCGCGCTCGTGAATCTCCTGAATCCCAAGACCGCGCTGTTTTTTCTGGCGTTTCTGCCGCAATTTGTGGAGCCCGCGCGCGGTCACGCCACGTTACAGATTTTCGAACTGGGCGTACTCTTCACGCTGATGGGCTGGTGCAGCGATTCCATCTGGGCGCTGGCCGCCGGCACCGTCGCCGAGAGATTTCGCGCCAACGCCAAACTGCGCCGCGCACAAAGAAACGTTTCCGGCGGTGCGTTGATTGCACTGGGACTGGCCTCGGCTTTTTCTGGAGCGCGAGCGAAATAACTATCGAAATTGGCGGAGACAAGCGAATGTCGATCACCAGCGCGGAACAATTCGAGAAGCTGAAAGCTTGCGGCATGATTGTTGCCAAAGCGTTGCGTGCGATGGCCGCGGAAGTCCGCGTCGGCGTCACGACCGCCGAACTCTCCGAAATTGGCGCGAAGGTGCTCGCCGCGCACGGCGCGCGTTCCTCTCCGCCGATGGTCTACGGTTTTCCCGGTGACGTGTGCATCAGCGTGAACGACGAAGTCGTCCACGGTATTCCGGGCGGACGAGTTCTTCACGCGGGTGACTTGGTCAAGCTCGACCTGACCGCGGAGAAAGACGGCTATCACACCGATTCCGCCGTAAGCATCGAAGTCGAGCCACGCAACCCCACTGGTAAAGTTCGCGAACTGGCGCATTGCGCCGAACGCGCTTTCCGCCAAGCGCTGGACGCGGCGCACGCGGGCAATCGCACCAAAGATATCGGCCGCGCGGTCGAACGCGAAGTGCGCCGCCGCGGCTTCAGCGTAGTGCGCGAACTCGGCGGCCACGGCGTTGGCCGCACCATTCATGAGAAGCCTTCCGTTCCCAATTGGTCGGACCCCATGGCGCGTGAGGTCTTGACCGAAGGCCTGGTGGTCACCATCGAGCCGATCATCGCCGAACGCAGCGGCAAAGTCTGGCTTGCAGACGATGGCTGGACCGTGCGCACCCGCGACGGCGGCCTCTCCGCGCACTACGAGCACACCGTGGTGATCACGAAGAATGCTCCGGTGCTCCTGACCTCCGCGGAACACTTGGCGTGAAATTCGCTCTAACCGTTCCTGCTCTGCTGGCGCTTGCTTTTGTCGGCTGCCGCCACTCGAGCGGTCCGTCTTCGGAAGAAAAGCCGAAACCAGCACCTCCCGGCATTCCCGAAGTTCAAGTCGCGTTTGCTTTGTTGAAGCCGGTGGCGACCTGGAAAATCGGCGACCGAGCGGATTGGGTGGCCATCGCACCGGACGCGGTGTGGGTGGCCGGCACCAAGCCCGATTCCGTGCAACGCATCGATCCGAAGACCAACAAAGTTGTCGCGGCCGTTCCGTTGCCCGCGGAAGCCTGCTCCGGGCTGGCTTTTGCTTTTGACAGCGTGTGGGTGCCGCTCTGCTCCGCGCCGCCGTCGATGGTGCGCGTCGACTCCAAAACCAACCAGGTAATTGCCACGCTCAACACTGGCCCGGCAGGTCCCGAAGGCGGTATCGCTGCCAGCGCGGACAGCATTTGGCTGATTACCGACAAAGAGGGCACACTCGCGCGCATCGACCCGGGAACGAATGCGCTCCGGCAGAAAATTCGCATCGCGCCCGGATCTTTCAATCCAGTTTTCAGCGATGGCGTCATTTGGGTCTCTGGTTTCGCGACCAATGTGCTTACGGCCGTTGACGCTTCCACAGGCGAAATTCGCGCTTCCATTCCTGTCGGACCGCAGCCGCGTTTTCTGGCCGCGCAGGCGGGCTCCGTGTGGACACTGAACCAAGGCGATGGGACGGTCAGCCGTGTTGACACCGGCACTCGAAAACTCGTTGCCACCATCCAGGCTGGCCTGCCCGGAGAAGGCGGAGACATCACATACGGTGCCGGTTCGGTTTGGGCGAGTCTCTTTGAGCTGCCGCTAACGCGCATCGATCCCGCGACGAACAAAGTCGTGCGCCAGTGGAAGGGCAAAGGAGGCGATTCCCTGCGCTTCGGGCACGACTCCATTTGGCTGACGGATTATAGGGCCGGGACCCTCACACGCTACCCGCTCAATGCGGCTCTCAAGCACTGAAGTGCAGCGTCGCGCGCTGCCCCCTATGACTATGACGCGTGTGACCCGTCCGCGCCGCGCCGATAATTGCGCGCGTTTTCGGGCACCGGCATCGCGGGGTTCCCGCGCGGATCGGGAAGAGGCGTCTGCGCCGTCCACTTCATGGGAACCACGCCCGTCCAGGCCGCTCCGTAATCTTTCTCATCATCAACCGCGAATCCGGTGCGGATTTTCGCGGAGACTTCCACGAGCGGAACGGAGAGAACCATCGTTCCTTTAAGTTCTTGTTCCGTGGGCGGCGCCACCTGCTCCCAGCGCCCGCGAATCACGTGATTCACGAACGCGCGCATCGCGGCGAGCTTTGCAGCAGGCTCTTCGATGGGATCGGCTTTGCCTAACACCACGACGCTGCGGTAGTTGACCGAGTGCCCCGTAGCCGTCGGCGCGAAGACGATGCCATCGAGCAGCGTCACCGTGAGGCAGAGCGGCGCGCCGCTGGCCAGCGCGCGCATCATGCGGCTGGCCGTCGAGCCGTGCAGCAGCAAGCGCTCGCCGTCGCGAACGTAATTTGTCGGCATGACGAACGGCTGGCCATCGTGGACCACGCCGAGATGGCAGACGAAGGCTTCGTCGAGAATTGCGTGGACCAGCTCGCGGTCGTACGACGCGCGATCCGGCTTGCGGCGGACCGTGGTGCGCTCCGTGCGTGTGAATTCGCTCATGCCACGAGGCTAGCGCCAGCCCCACCTCGCAGCAAGCGCCAATCTGGTAGCACAGGCACTCCTGCCTGTGCACGGTTTCAGCGCGGTAATCGTTTGTCAGATCAAGCGGAGTCTAATCCCCTTGTGTCTGGACGAGCGTGGTTACGGCTGCGGTTTCGCCGCCCCGCGCACCACGCGGAAGCCGATATATTCCGGCGCCGGCGTGCAATTCGATTTCGGATCGGCAGGGCAATCGGCGCTTCCGCCCATCACTTTGCCCTTGCCGTCGCGCGTCAGCACCCATTCCGCGACGTTGCCGCCGAGGTCGTAGATCGGCTCCTCATCGTCTTTACCCTGACCGTGAAAGCTGCCAACTTCTTTCAGCAGCGGCACTGCGCCGCTCAACTCTTTCGCTTTTTCGCGCAGCCGCGCCGCATCCTCCGGATTCGGCGCATACCCGGCCCAGTAATCGAGCGTGTTCTCGTTGTCGCGGTGTTCGTACAATGATTGCACTTCGTCTTCGTACGGTACTCGCCACGTTTGATGTGACGCCGCCGAAAGCCACTCTGCGTAAGCCTTCGCATCTTCGAGCGTCACGCCAGATTCAGGAAAATCGCCCTTCGCCGTTGCGGCCAGGGCCGAACACGTGTCGCTCGAACCCGAACCTCCTGGCGGATTTGCCATACATTTGAGAATCCTGTATTCGGAAAACTGAGCTCGGGTTACCTCAAACCGCGAAGTCTCGAGCTCCCCTCTTTTCACGACTTCAGGAATGAGAAGGTTCAGCGCTCTAGCGCGCGGCTTCCCCGGAACGGATTGACCGTAAGGCCCCTTCTCATACCTTTTCGCTGAATCGCGTTTGAGTGCTGCGTCCAGAGGAGCATCTTTCTCGAGGGCTTCGTTTTCGGGTTTGGTGGATTTGAAGAAATATTTGTCGAACCAGGCAATCTCTTCTTCGACTTTGCGCAACTGATGCGTCAGCTTGCGCGGACCGTGCGGCTCGTCCGGGAACACCACGAACTTCACCGGAACTTTGCCGAAGTGCTGCAGCGCGCGGAAATACGACCAGCTTTGCGCCGGCGGAACATTGCGGTCGGCGCTGCCATGAAAAATGAGCACTGGCGCCTTGATCGTATCCATCTTGAAGAACGGCGACTTGCGGATATAGAGCTGCGGATCCTCGAATGGCGATTTGCCGAAATAATACGCATCGAAGGATTGGCCAAAATCTACGTTGGCCCAGTCGCTGAGCCACTCGACATCGCCAGCGCCCACGCTGGCCACTTTGTAGCGGTCCGGATACGCGATGAGCAAGCTCGTTGAAAGAATCGAGCCGTTCGACCAGCCCATGGTGGCAATGCGCTCGGGATCGCCCAGGCCTTTCGCGATCAGATAGTCGACGCCGGCGTTGATGTCCGGCGTCTCGAGATCGTAATACTTGCCGCAACAAATCGATTCCGCCCACTTCAATCCGTAACTGCTGCTGCCGTGATAGTTCGGCCGCAACACGAAGGCGCCGCGTTGCGTGAACAGCTGAATCGGATACGCCCAGCTCTCGCCCCACAAATCATGATCCGCGCCCAGCGGCCCGCCGTGAATCGCGGTGATCACCGGATACTTCTTTCCGGCTTCGTAGTTGGCCGGATAATAGAGAATGCCTTCGACTTCTTCGTCGTTCGAGCCTCTCCAGCGGATGACTTCGCTCTTCGCGTAAACCCGGCCGGAAACCATGCCATCATTCATCTTGCTGACCTGCACAGGCGCGCTGATCTTGCCGCCATCGAGCTGCGCGCGATAAATCTGCGCCAGCTTGCTGGCTGTCGACTGACTGTAAGCAATGGTCTTCGCATCTTCGCTGATCACGAAATTCTCAAGATTCTTCGCGTGCTCGCCTTCGATCATCTGGCGCTTCCACGTCCAGCCGCTCACCTCGCCGCTTTTGGTAAACAACGCCAGCTCGCGGTGGGCGCCACTAGCCAGCAGCGTCGCAAATCCGCCCGGCACCGCCTGCACATCAAACCCAACGCCATTCGCCCAATCGAGATTGACCTGCTGGCTCTTGCCGCTTGCCAAATCGTAGTAGTAAACGACGTTGATGCTCGCGGTGGTGAAGACCGGATGCGTCGAATACGCCGTCGGCACGTAAAAGCCGGAACTGTCCGGAGCCCACTCGATGCTTTCCGCGCGAATGCGTCCTTCGGTCAGGATTTGCTTTTCCTGCCCGTTGCTCAGATCGTGCAAGATCGTGATAGGCGGCGTCTTCTGATCGAACGCGAAACGCAGACTCTTCGCGTGCGACGCCGCCGCGTATCTGCCGTCGCGCGAGACGCCCCAGCGCTCGATCCAATCCGTATTCGTGGTCAGCCGCGTAATCTTCTTGTTCTTGGCGTTGATCTTGTACAAACGCACCGGAGCCGTGTGCTCCACGTCTTCGACCACTTCCGAATCGTCTTTCTTCTTCTTGGCTTCCTGCTCGTAAAGCGAAGGATCTTCTTCCGCGCTGTAAATCACCGTTTCCTTGTCGAGCCATTCGATCTGCTTCGGCGCGCGCGCCAGCTCCGTAACCGGCCAGGGCTCGCCGCCCCGCGCATCGATCAGCCAAAGCTGCATCTTGGCGGATTCCGGTTTTCCTTGCGGCCGCGCGCGATTGCTCAGAAAAGCGATCCATTCTCCGTCCGGCGACCACGCCGGCTGCGCGTACGTATCGGAGCCTCGCGTGAGTTGAATTTCGCGATTCTCCGTGAGGCTCGACAGAAAAAGATTCGAGATCCGCGCATCCTTCTCCTTGTCCCCGACCGATTTCACCCACACGAGCCACTTCCCGTCCGGCGAAATCCGATATTGCCCGGCGCTCTCGCCGTAGATGAAGTCTTCGGGCTTCCAAGGCTCGGCCTTCCCGCTACTCTTGGTCTCGTCCGCTACAGCAGACGCCGGACACAGCATTGCCGCGGCGCCAGCGCAAGCTCCAGCCAGAAGAATAGCCGCTCCCATCCATTTGCGATGCATTCGGTTCGTCCTCGGAATAAAGTTGAGATCGCGCGCTACCCGCGCGCGTGTCAGCGAGCAAGAAAGCATAGTCTAATTTGACCCAAGTTTGAAATCGTGTACGCTGATTTACCTGCCTTGGCAAAAGGTGCCTCCATGAATTCAGCGAAGCCCATCTTTACGCAGGAAGCGTTGCGATTTTTCAAGGACCTCGCCCGCAACAATCGCAAGGACTGGATGGATGCGAACCGCGAGCGCTACCAGACCGCCGTGGTGCAGCCCTTTCGTCGCCTGCTCGAAGAACTGTCGCCCGCGGTGCTCCGGCTCGACCATCGCTTCGACACTTCCAGCCGCCACGGAGCCAGCTTCTCGCGCATCAATCGCGACATTCGTTTCGCCAAGGACAAGACTCCTTACCGCCCGCAGATGTATCTGAAGTTTTCCGCGCCGTTTGCCGGTGAAGGAGAAACCGGCGAGCTATACGTTGGATTGTCAGCAAACACCGCGACCGTGGGCTTTCGCATTTACGCAGGCTCGAAGCGCAAGGATTCCGCGCTCGGCCAGATCGCCGAGCCTCGCGTACAAGCCGATCCCCGCTGGCCCGCGAAACAAAAAGCTCGGCTCAGCCGCAAATACGAGAGCTACTGGTATCACGTCGAAAAGGGCCAATGGAGCGAACGCCGTGGCTGGCCCATTTCAGCGGAAGAGTGGAAAAAGCTGCACGCCTGGATCGTGCGCCGCAAGCTGAAGCCTACTGCAGCTACGAGCGCAACCTTCACCGTCGACATTGCCAAAGTTTTTCGCGATCTCTACCCGCTTTTGAAATTCACGTCCTTGGCTTGAAGCCGGCATATCCAAGCTCAGTGCGCTCAAAATAATCCTCCGATGCGCGTGCGCCGAAATGAGGTAATCTCTGCGGCGCAAACGGGGGAATCCGATGAGTGGCCATACCCAACGCAACAGCACACGCAGGAAATTTCTGGGGATGTTGGCGGCCAGTCCGTTCTTGGCTAGTTCGCACACGCTGGGCGAATCGCTCGCCAAGCTCCTCGCAGCCCGCGAGTTGACGGACGCTAAGTTCCTTGACTGGCTCGGCGAATTGCAGCAAAGCGGCGAGCCCATCTCTTCTCCCGACCAGGCTTTGGACGTCATGGACTTTGAAGCCGCCGCGCGCAAGGCGCTGCCGCCCGCGCACTTTGGGTACCTGGCCACAGGCGTCGACGATGACGGCACGGTGCGCGCGAATCGCGAAGCCTATTCGCGCATCCAGATTCGGGCGCGCCGGCTCATCGGCGTGGAAGAGATCGACATGTCGGTGAAACTATTCTCCACCAAGTGGAATACGCCGATTGTGCTCTCCCCTGTCAGCGGGCAGAAAGCTTTCCATCCCGCAGGCGAAGTGGCCGTGGCCCGAGCCGCGGGCGCAAAGGGTCACCTAATGATGTTGTCGACGGTTGCCACTTCTTCGATCGAAGACGCACTTGCTGCGCGGGGCGGCCATGTCTGGCAGCAGCTCTACCCAACAAACGTCTGGGAAGTCACCCGCGCGATTGTGAAGCGAGCCGAAACGGCGGGCTCCCCAGCGATTGTGCTCACGGTGGACTTGCAGGAGGGCAGTAACCGCGAAACTTTGTTTCGCGCTGAGCGTGTGGATACGCGGGAGTGTTCCGCGTGCCATCAGGCCGCCTATACCGGCGACGCTCGCGGGAGAGGTAGAGGAGGCGCGGGGGGCTTCGCTCAATACGCAGCCCGGAAGCCGATGTTCGACGGTCTCGATCTCTCTAAGGTCACCGCGGCACAACCTGCGAACATGAATTGGGATTCTGTGAAGCGCCTCCGCGACATGGTCACCGTGAAGCTGCTCATCAAGGGAATCGTCACCCGAGAAGATGCGCAGCTTGCCCTGGAACATGGCGTGGATGGCCTGGTAGCGTCGAATCATGGCGGGCGCTCGGAGGAAACGCTGCGTGGCACGATAGAGAGCTTGCCGGAAGTAGTGGATGCGGTCGCCGGGAAGGTGCCCGTGATTGTTGACGGTGGCGTCCGGCGCGGAACCGATATTTTCAAGGCCCTCGCGCTGGGAGCCACCGCGGTGGGCATCGGCCGGCCGCAGGCGTGGGGCCTGGCCGCGTTTGGGCAGCCGGGCGTTGAAGCCGTCCTCGAGATCTTGCGCCGCGAATTACGGACGATCATGCGGCAAGCCGGAACCGTTTCGATCGAGAAGATCACTCGAAATTACGTCGTTACTCGTTCGTAGACGCGCGGTACAGGGGTCGCGAATCTTCCGTCGGAAAACCGACGAGATTGACGCGCCCTGGCGACTCGCATACGATTCCGAGCGCCGTTCCCAAGTCGTTTCTATTCAAGGAGCACCTTCCACTCATGCCTTGCAGACTGCCGGTCTTGGCCGCGTTCTTCTTGTTGTTTGGCGGAACCCTCGCCATTCTCGCGCAGCAGCCCAAGCCCCAGGAACCCGCCGTCGCGGAAAAAGCCGCCGACAAAGCCAAGGACGAGAAAAAGCCCGCGCCGGAAGAGAAGTCCGTTCAGACCAAGCATTCCGTGCGCATCGGCGGTCAGGAAATCAAGTACACCGCAACTGCCGGGACGCTTTTGCTCAAGCAGGAAGACGGCACTCCCAAAGCCAGCATCTTCTACGTGGCCTACACGAAGGACGACGTCAGCGATCTCACGCAGCGGCCGGTGACTTTTACCTTCAACGGCGGTCCCGGCTCGGCATCCGTCTGGCTGCATCTCGGCGCGTTTGGGCCGCGCCGCGTGCAGATGGGCGATGCCGGCGCGCTGCTCCCGCCGCCCTACAAGCTCGTCGACAACGAATCGTCGATTCTCGACATCACCGATCTCGTTTTCATCGATCCGGTTTCCACCGGCTACAGCCGCGCCGTTCCTGGCGAAACCCCCAAGCAGTTTCATGGCATTCAACAAGACGTGCAGTCCGTAGCCGATTTCATCCGCCTCTACGCTACGCGCAACCGCCGCTGGACTTCGCCGAAGTTTCTCGCCGGCGAAAGCTACGGCACCACGCGTGCCGCCGGACTCTCGGGCTATCTGCAGCAGCGCTACGGCATGTATTTGAACGGCATCATCTTGATTTCCACGATCCTCAACTTCCAAACCGCCGACTTCAATACCGGGAATGACTTGCCTTACCCGCTCTACTTGCCGAGCTACACCGCCATCGCCTGGTATCACAAAAAGCTTGCCGCGGATTTACAGGGCGATTTGCAGAAAGCGGTCGAGGAATCGCGGAAATTCGCGCTCGGCGAATATAGCGACGCCCTGCTTTCCGGCGATTTGCTCCCCGCGCCCCGCCGAGCCGAAATCGCGCAAAAACTTTCCAGGCTGACCGGCCTATCCGCCGAGTTTATCGAGCGCAACAATCTGCGTGTCGAGCTCTCCCGCTTTGACAAAGAGCTGTTGCGCAGTGAAGGCCGTACCGTGGGCCGCCTCGACGGCCGCTTCGTTGGCATCGACGCCGACTCCGGAGGAGCCAATACGGACTACGATCCCAGCCTGGCGGCCATCGCCGGGCCGTATACTTCGGCGTTTCACGACTACGTGCGCGGCGATCTAAAGTTCGAGAGCGATCTATTCTACGAGTTTCTGACCGGCAACGTTCGTCCCTGGAGCTACGAGCCCTTCGAGAACCGTTACGTCGACGTCGCAGAAACGTTGCGCAGTGCCATGACGCAAAATCAGTTCCTGCGCGTCTTCGTCGCCAAAGGCTACTACGATTGCGCCACGCCGTTTTTCGCCGCCGACTACACCTTCAATCACCTCGGGCTCGACCCTTCGCTCCGCAGCCACATCACTGGCGCGTACTACGAAGCTGGCCACATGATGTACGTGCATCTGCCATCGCTTGCCAAGCTTAAGCAGGACGTCGCGGCCTTCATGAAGGCGAGCATGGCGGCACCGTCGGCGAAATAGCCGCGCTCAGGGCGCCCACACTCGCAATCCCAGCAAGTGCCAAGACGCGAAGAAGACCGTCAGCGTCGCGCACGCCAGCGAAACCAGCAGCGAATGGACGCGCACGCCCCGCCGAATCTCGCTGCGCGGCACCCGCACCGCCAACCACAATCCGATGAGCGAAAGCAGCGCAAACAGAATAGTCCCCGCAAAGATCGTCACCGTCCAAAAGTTAATGGCTCCGAGATCATCAAAGATTTTCGTCATACTGAAAAGCACCGCCACCAGCAGCAAAGTTGCCAGCAGTGGAACCCCTCGCACCGAAAGATGCTTCACGTCCTTCATCTTTCCCAGAACCCAGCGCACCCCCCACACCAGCGCAAACAGCAGCGAGGACGCCAAAAGCACGAAGCACACGCACAGAACCGCCAGCCGCGCATACGGCCAAAAGATGCTCTCGCGCTCTCCGTAAGGCGCACCGTCCATTCCTGCGGAGACAAATACCTTCGTCCCCGATGGATCGGAAAAGAAAACCGCCGTAGCTTCCGGTTCCTTTTCCCCGCGAAAGAGATTCTTCCCGACGGGCCAGAGTTTCTCGGGGTTTTTGCCAAAAAGTCCCGACACCAGCAGTTGTCCATTCTCGGCGCGCATCCGCGTCCCGCCGGTCAGTTCTTCCAGGAACGACCCCAGTTGATTCCGCGGCGCTCGCGGCGCGTAGTACCCCGCGAAACTCTCCAATTCGCTTTGCGTCAAATTCACCAGCGGCTGCTGCGCTTTCGGGAAATCCTTCGAAAGAAGATCGATCGCCAAGCTGTTCAAGTCATGCAGCGCTTTGCCGGAGAAGTCGCTGTTCAGCAGCACCACGTAGCCCCAGTTCTGCTCCGGCATGTAGCGATAAGTCGAGATAAAGCCGTCGATTCCGCCGTCGTGCCCGTGCGTCACCACGCCGCCGTCCACTTCCGTGTAGTTCGCCAGCCCATAGCCGAGCCGGATGCCATTCCGCGCGGAAGCCGGCGTCGTGGGATATTCCATCCGCGCAATCGTCTCGGGCCTCAGCAGTTGCGTTCCGACGGCATTTCCGCGCCGCAGAAAGAATTGCACCAGCTTCGCCAGCTCCCCGGGCGACGCTTTCATATCCCCCGCCGGCCGCAAGTAAATCTCCTTATACGCCACGGTCTTCTTCTGATCTTGATATCCCTGCGCCAGCAACACGCGGTTCGCGTCGGTCAACCGAAACCCCCCGGTCTCGATTCCCAGCGGCGCCAGAATCGTCTGCTTGATGTACGCATCGAACGGCCGTCCGCTCGTTTTCTCGATCAGATATCCCGCCAGTCCAAATCCCGGATTCGAATACGAAAACCGCGTGCTCGGAGGCCACCGCGGATTCTGCTGCAGCGGATGCGCCTGAAAAACCCGCAAAAGCGAAATATCCGCGGGATCCTTGGTGTTGTAGACCTCCGTCGCGCTCATGTCGTCGAAACCCGCCGTATGCTCGAGCAGATTCACCACGCGCACCGGATTCGTGGCTTCCCACGCATTCTTTATCGGCACTTCCGGAGCCAGGTCCTCTACTCGCGCCTGCAAATTAATTTTCCCTTCTTCTTCCAATTTCAGCAGCGCCAGCGCCACAAAACTCTTGCTCACGGACCCCACGCGGAATTCTGTGTCACAAGTGATCTCCCGCCCCGCGGCGATATCCGCCTTGCCGATACCGCCGCACCACACCACCTCGCCGTGCGAAACCAGCGCCACTCCCGCGCCCGGCACATGCGTCTTCTCGACTACGTCAGCCATGGCTTTCTTCAATTCTTCCAGCGTCTTCGGGTGCGGCAGCTCCTCTTTCGGCGCTTGCGCGAATGCCGGACTGCCAGCAACGGCGAACGCCAGCAAGCCCGCAATCGTTCGAGCGATACGCAACATTTTCATGGTCGACTCCTCAGCGCGCTGCGCAATGTGTGCAGCATTCTAGCGGCGCCACACAGAAGTACAAGCAATTCCTCGACTGCCGCAACGCTCGCCACTTGACCACGCTGCTCACGAGCATTTGACGGTGCGCGGCAGGTCGCTTACGATGCCGCGATGCAATCCATCTTTTCCGGGAGCTCTGGGACGCTCGAATGCGAACCCTGCTGAAAACATTGGCGTGGGTCGCCGTCGCGCTGCTCGGCGCAGCCGCTCTCGCAAGAATCGCGCTGGACCGCGGCGAAGCGCTGAACTCCACGTGGTTTGTGGTCGCCGCCGTCTGCTGCTACCTCGTAGCCTATCGTTTATACTCCGCGTTCATCAGCGCCAAACTCCTCGCGCTCGACGACACCCGCGCCACGCCAGCCGAACGCCACGACGATGGCCGCGACTTCGTCCCCACCAACAAATGGGTGCTCTTCGGCCATCACTTCGCCGCCATTGCCGGCCCCGGCCCTCTCGTAGGCCCCACGCTCGCCGCGCAATTCGGCTATTTGCCCGGAACGCTCTGGCTGATTGCCGGCGCCGCCTTTGCAGGCTGCGTCCAGGATTTCATCATTCTCTTCTGCTCCATCCGCCGCGACGGAAAATCCCTCGGCGAAATGGCCCGCGAAGAAGTAAGCCGCCGCGGCGGTTTCATCGCCCAACTAGCGGTCCTGGCCATTCTGGTCATCTTGCTCGGCGTCGTCGCGCTCGTCGTGGTCAATGCACTCAAATCCTCCCCCTGGGCGACGTTCACCCTCGCGATGACCATTCCCATCGCCATTCTTCTTGGCATCTATCTACGCTACCTACGTCCCGGCCGCGTTCTGGAGGCCTCTTTCATCGGCGTAGCGCTCGTGCTCTTCGCCGTCGTCGCCGGCCAATGGGTCGCCGACGCCCCATCCTGGGCGAAGGTCTTCACCCTGAGCGGCGTGGCCCTGGCCTTCTCTCTAATGGCCTACGGATTCGCCGCCTCCGCACTTCCCGTGTGGCTCCTCCTCGCGCCCCGCGATTATCTCTCCGCGTTCATCAAAGCCGGGGCCATCTTTTCCCTCGCCGCCGGAATTCTCTTCGTTCGCCCGCATGTACTGATGCCTCCGCTGACTCGCTTCATCGACGGCACCGGCCCCGTCTTCGCCGGCAAAATCTTTCCGTTTTGCTTCATCACTATCGCGTGCGGCGCCATCAGCGGCTTTCATTCCCTGATTTCTTCCGGCACCACGCCGAAAATGATTCTCCGCGAGGGCCACGCCCGCTTCATCGGCTACGGCGCCATGCTCCTCGAATCCTTCGTCGGCGTCATGGCCATGGTCGCCGCCTGCGCCATGCCCCCCGGCGTCTATTTCGCCATCAACAGCCCGGACAGCATCGTCGGTTCCACTCCCGAAGCCGCTGCCGCCACCATCAGCGGCTGGGGCTATCCCCTCGCCGCGCACACCATGACCGACTTGGCTCGCGCCGTAGGCGAGCACACGCTCCTCAATCGCGCTGGCGGTGCGCCGTCTCTCGCCGTCGGCATGGCGCAAATCTTTTCCAGCACCATTGGCGGCGAGCGTCTTCTCAGCATCTGGTATCACTTCGCGATCATGTTCGAAGCGCTCTTTATCCTCACCGTGCTCGATGCCGGCACCCGCGTTGGCCGCTTCATGATCCAGGAACTCGGCGGCCACGTCTGGAAGCCTTTTGCCCGCACTGGCTGGATGCCCGGCATCTTGCTATCGAGCGCTATCATCGTTGGCGCCTGGGGCTACTTTCTCTACCAAGGAGTGGTCGATCCGCTCGGCGGCATCAATTCTCTTTGGCCGCTTTTCGGCATCTCCAACCAGTTGCTCGCCGCAGTCGCTCTCGTCGTCGCCACCACCATTCTCATGAAAATGGGCCGTCTGCGTTTCATCTGGGTCACGCTCCTCCCCATGGTCTGGCTCGTGATCGTCACCATGACCGCCAGCTACCAGAAAATCTTCAGCGCCAATCCGCGCATCGGTTTTCTCTCCGCCGCCAATGCCATGGCCGCGCAAATCGCCGCTGGGAAAATTTCCGCCGAAAAACTTGCCGATACGCAACGTCTCATCTTCAACCAGCGTCTCGACGCTGGCGTCACCGCCGTCCTCGCGCTGATGATTCTCGTGCTCATCGTCGAAGCGCTCTTCCAGTGGTATAGCCTGCTCACCCGGCCCCGCGAACACGCGCTCCACGAAGTGCCTTACGTTCGTACCCTGTGGCCCGATAGCTTCACCGGCACCGCCCACGGGGACGCCCTCGCAGGGACTGAGATCGGGGGGAACGCCCTGGGAGGAAACGATTGATGCCGCGCATCCTCGCAAAATCCTCGCGTCTGCTCCGCCAGTGCTGGCGCGGCCTCCGCGACTGGTGCGGCGACTCCGCTTACGAACGCTACGCCCGCGCCGCACAAAAAAATGGCCCGTTACTTTCCCGCAAGGATTTTTACGTCGAGCAGCTCAATCGCCGCTATTCCCGTCCGTCGCGCTGCTGCTGAAGATTTAACTTTTTCTGCCTACGTCGTCGGCCTTAGAATACGCGGCAAACAGCCCATCCCAGGTACTCGCATCTTCATACGGAGGTACTCATGGCCATTAATCAGGATAAGCTGCACGAATTTCTCGGCCGGGCCATCACCGATTTCGGCGCCACCTTCACCGCGGCGCTGATTCAAATCGGCGACCGCCTCGGTCTCTACAAAGCGCTCGCCGCCGGCGGACTGCAAACCCCAGCCGAGCTAGCCAAAAAAACCGCCACCTCCGAGCGCTACGTCCGCGAATGGCTCTCTAACCAGGCCGCCGGCGGCTACGTCTCCTACGATTCCGCCACCGCCAAATTCTTCCTAAGCGAAGAGCAAGCCTTCGCCATGGCCGACGAAACCAGCCCCGTCTTCATGCCTGGAGCCTTTCAAGTCGCCCTCGCCGCCACCAAAGCCGAGGATCGCCTCACCGAAAGATTCAAGACCGGCCAGGGCCTCGGCTGGCACGAGCATCATCACGAGCTCTTCGAAGGCACGGAGCGTTTTTTCCGCCCAGGCTACGCCGCTAATCTAATCGGCGCTTGGATTCCCTCACTCGAAGGCGTGGACGCCAAACTGAAAGCCGGCGCGCGCGTCGCCGACGTTGGCTGCGGCCTGGGCGCTTCCACCATCCTCATGGCCCAGTCCTACCCCAAATCCGAATTCATCGGCTTCGATTATCACGACAAATCCATCGAAACCGCTCGCCAGCGCGCCAAAGATGGCCGCGTCGCCGAGCGCATCCGCTTCGAAGTCAGCAAAGCCAAGGACTATCCCGGCAAGGACTACGACCTGGTCACCTTTTTCGATTGCCTCCACGATATGGGCGATCCCGCCGGCGCCTCGAAGCACGTCCACAGCAGCCTGAAGAAAGACGGCACCTGGATGATCGTTGAACCATTCGCCGGCGATAAGCTCGAAGACAACCTCAATCCCATCGGCCGCGCCTTCTACGGCGCCTCCACGCTCCTCTGCACTCCCGCGTCGCTCTCCCAGGAAGTAGGCCTGGCCCTCGGCGCACAAGCCGGCGAAAAACGCATCCGCGAAGTGGTCACCTCCGGCGGCTTCTCCCGCTTCCGCCGCGCCACGCAAACCCCCTTCAACCTAATCTTCGAAGCCCGCCCCTAGTCCGCGCCTTTTCCGCATCCGTAGGGTCCGCCTTCTGAGGCGGACCCTCGGTTTCAACCATGCCGAACACGCATCCGCGACGCAATCGCATGGAGTGCGGGAGCCCAGCTCCCGGTTTTCTTCCATCCTCAATCCAATCCCCCTCGTCGAAGCTCCCGTAGGGCCCGAATTCTGCTTGCTCCTGGAGTAGGGGGAGGAGGGCCGCTCTTCGGGGCCACTTCGGATCGCTCACTTCTTGCTCTTGCGCATCCAGACGTCCCACGTGACCGGCCCGGCCTCTTCATCGGTGATTGGGCCGCCCGCCAGCTTGAGGGCCAGCTTGATTTGACCGTGATGGTAGCCCTCGTGCCAGATCATGTGCTGGAGCAAGAGGATCGGGTGGTCGTAGTGAAGGTTCATGTCCCGGCGTGCTTCCACCATGCTCTTTACAGCGTCCCGCACCGTCTTGGCGCTGTCGTTCAGCATCTGCGCGATGCGATCAGGGTCATGCTCGGCCGTCCACTCTTCCTTCGGGAGGTCTCTGGCGAACTCCGGGGCATCCTCGAACACGAACACAAGTCGCACAAAGTGGATGTGTGTGAACAGCTGCGCGATGGACGGGCTGCCCTCCATCGCCTTGATCTCCAGCGCGCCGTCCGGGAGGGCGCGGAGGAGGTTGACCAGGATGGTGTTGTTGCGGTCCCAGGAGTCCAGCAGAGCCTCAAGCAGGTGTTGATCTGGCGCGTCCGGCATATCCCCACCGATTCGGTTTTGACGGCCGGCTAACTCCTGGCCAAGCCACCAAGCGAGATTCTATATCAACTGTGAATGGGTCTGGTTCTGGTAGTCGGAAACCGAACATGTGCCGGGGCATTCTCCCGGCGATCCCACTTCTTCAGTCAGCGCGTTTATCACGCGAAAGCTGCGACAGGATTCTCTGCCCCGAGTGCCATGCCCATGTTGACTCGCTTTCCTGGTGCGGCCTAATATGGCGAATCGGCTGCATAAGCCAAATCTTGGCGCACGGTGCTGAAATGGAAATTTATAAGCCCGAGTTAGGCACCTGCTCCATGACCATGAGTTTTGCAGCCAAACCCAAACTCCTATTCTTATTTCAGTGGTTCGCAGTCCTCATGGGTTTGGCAAGCACGGTGGCCGCATTGCCCGTGGCCGCGCTTTCCTTCGCATGCTACGGCGCGGCCATGGTCCTCGGCATGGTTCGCCCGTTACGCGACGCGTATGAATTTCTCTCCCGGGTGTGCGACCGGGTCCTCGACCGGCTTGGCCAAAGGGTTCTGCGGGACTCCCGAGACACCCCCGCGCTACGACTGATGGTCTCTCTTAGTCTTACCGCCGTGCCAATTTTCGTGATGCAACTCGTTTTAGGGAAACCTCACCTGCTCTTGGCGATCGCTTTCTATCTTTCTCTTTACGGTCTGAAGTTCCAGCGGTTTGTGAGGATGTTCAGCGCCAGCCACTTGGAAGCACACCGGCCCCACGGCTACTTCTCCGAGAAATACGATAAAGTCTTCGGCCGCTACCTCGAATTTTTCCTGGGGTACTTGTACGGAAACATTCCGGAACTGGGTCGGACGGCTCATGTGTGTCTCCACCATAGAGAGAACAGCGGACCCGACGACACTCGTAACACCATGGGCTACGATCGAACCAGCCGGCTCGATTTCCTGTGGTATCTCTCGGACAACATTTGGACCGTCTTGGGGCTCGCTCCCTACGCTTACTTCAAGGCCAGAGGCGATGAAAAGAACCGAAGACGAATGTTATCGGGAATGGCGCGCTACTACGCTTATTTCGCAGCTGTCTTTGTTTACGATTGGAGAATTGGCACGATGTTCGTGTTGGTTCCTCTTCTATGCATGAATTTCATCAACGCCATCACCGCATGGGTCCAGCACGCTTTCTGTGACCCAGAACGTCCCGGGGATTATTTCGCTAATTCCGTGACCCTGGTGGATGAGGTGGACTTCATGAACGAGGGATACCACCTCTGCCATCACCACCGTGCTAGCCTTCACTGGACCGAGATGCCCGCCCATTTCGAGCGGCTTCGCGACAGGATGAAAGAGGCTGGCTCGTTGGTCTTCCGGGACTTTGATTTCATCGGACTGTTTCTCGAGTTGACCCTCCTTCGCAGAATGGATGTGCTTGCCGAGAAACTTGTCCCGTGGGAGCCCATGAATCACGAGCAGAGATTGGCATTTCTGGCGAAGAGGACCTGCCTCAGAACTCCTTGATTAAGATAAATGCCCGGTCAAGACGCCGCCCGAGGCGGACGCGGAATTGCCACCAGAAAAACGTCCAGCCAAGTCTGGCCATTCATCGCGCACAGTCTACAACCGTTTGAGCCCGCCAAATCTTGGTGAGTCGCATTACCGGAAACTGACCCGCCACCAACCCAAGGGCTCTCTCCTTCTTCTCCCTCCGGCCGTGTTATCCTTCGCCGCATGTCGCTCCGTCAAAAAATAGCCGCCCTGCTTCTGATTCTTGGACTCGCCGTCCCGCCGCTCCAAGCGCGGGTCCTACGCGTCGAAATCGCCACCCGCGCCGACATCCTCAGCGGCCAATCCTTCGGCAAAGCCGGCCCGTACGAACGCATCACCGGGCGAATCTACTTTTCGCTTCCCGTCACCAATCCCCACAATCTTCGCATCGTCGATCTGGACAAAGCCGTGAACCTCGAAAACGGCGAAGTCCAGTTCTCATCCGATTTCATAGCCGTCCGCCCCAAAGATCCGCTCAAGTCCAACGGCTCGCTCCTTCTCGAAGTCCCCAATCGCGGCCGTGGCCGCATCATCGCCTTAGTCGACGGCGGCGACTGGGATCTCGTCAAAGACTCCGGGGACGCCTGGCTCCTCCGCAGCGGCTTCACCATCGTCACTCTCGGCTGGCAGTGGGATGCCGCAGGCGACGACGCCCTCAAATTCTTCGCGCCCATCGCCAAAGACCACGGCAAGACCATTACCGGCCTCCTGCGCGGCGATTTGATGCCTTCGAGGGTGATGGAAGAAATCCCCCTCGGCCACCTCATCCTCGGCAATATCGGCGGCTCCGAATACCCCGTTTCCGCGCCAGACGATCCCCGCAACGTCCTCACCGTCCGTGATTCTCGCAACGCCCCGCGCACGATCATTCCCCGCTCCGAATGGCAATTCGCTCACACCGTCGACGGCAAGCTGACGCCCAGCAATCGCCACATCCATCTCAACGGCGGCTTCCAGCCCGGCAAAATCTACGAATACCTTTACGTCGTCGCCGATCCCGTCGTAGCCGGCGGCGGCTTCGCAGCCATCCGCGACTTTGCCTCCTACGCGAAGCACGCCAAAGACGCCATCACCCCCGCAACCCGCGTCTACGGCCAAGGCATCTCGCAAAATGGCCGCTTCCTCCGCGATTTCCTCTACCAGGCCTTCAACGCCGACGAAGACGGCCGCATCGCCCTCGACGGCGTCCTCGCCCACGTCGCCGGAGCCGGCCGCGGCAGCTTCAACTACCGCTTCGCACAGCCCTCGCGAGACGCGCAACCAACCTCCTCGGTTTTCTTCCCCACCGACATCTTCCCCTTCACCGATCTTCCTGAAAAAGATCCCCTCACCGCCGAATCCGCTGGCCTCCTCGACCGCGCCGCAGCCGAAAAAGTCCTCCCCAAAATCTTCTTCTCCAACACTTCCTACGAATATTGGGGGCGCGCCGCCGCCCTGATCCACATCACTGCCGACGGCAAACACGACGCGCCCGTCTCACCCAACGTTCGCGTCTACCACTTCACCGGCCTCCAGCATTTTTCCGGTCCCTTCCCTCCCGCCAAAGGACCAGGCGATCTCCTCGGCCAGCAACCGGAATCCCCGCTCCCCATCCGCTTCTTCTGGCGCGCCATGATCGCCAACATGGACGCCTGGGTCCGCACCAACACCGCCCCGCCCGAAAGCAGCTACCCCAAAATTGCCGACGGCACTCTGGTTCCCCTGAAGGACTACAACCCGCCCGCCATCCCCGGCGTAAACAAACCCCACGAAGCCAACGAAGCCAATCACCTCGACTTCGGCCCCCGCTGGCAGCAAGGCATCCTCGCCCTCCAGCCGCCAAAAGTCAGCGAACCCTTCCCAGTCCTGGTCCCCCAGGTCGACGCCGACGGCAACGAACGCGACGGCGTCCGCCTCCCGCAAATCACTGTTCCGCTAGCGACTTACACCAGCTGGAACCTCCGCGACCCCAGCATCGGTGCCCCCAACGAGCGCGTCTCCTTCGAAGACTCCTACTTGCCGTTCCCCAAGACCGCCGCCGATCGCCAGAAACTCGCCGATCCCCGCAAATCCATCGCCGAGCGCTACCCCGCCCGCGAAGACTACCTGGTCCGTTTCGCCAAAGCCCTCGACGCCCTGGTCCAACAACACTGGATCCTCGAAGAAGACCGCGCCAGCCTCCTCCACCAAGCCGAACTAGACTGGGACCAGGCCACCAAGTAAGGTCCGCCTACCCACAGGGGTCCAGGGTTACGAATTCTCCCGATTTTCCTTGACTTTTTTCTAGTCTGTGGTACACTATCTCTCAGGTAATACTGCGGGGCCTCTAGACCCTGCTCTCTTCTTCTCTTTTCGTCAAAAACGCCAAAACTAAGTCCTTAAAAATCAAAGCGTTGCACACTCTTGCTGCACTCTTCTGCACCAGAATGAAAGCTAAGTCCCATGGAATCTATCGCTTCCCCACTCTTTGCAAAAACATAGGGGGTGTACCTCGGTTTTCTGGTCCAACCTTAAAGTATTACTTGAGGTGTCAGCCCCACACCCGTAAGCCCTTTAGAATGAACACTCACAAAAGTGTATGAAAACAAGGGACTTTAACCGTCTTTAGAATCAACACTTACAGAAACCGGGGGAGGGTACTCGGGTAGCGGCACGATAAATCGTGCCCTCTTCACTGCAAGGCGTCGAACCTGCCCAGGGCGACCCACTCGGCTGGACCTCACACCTCTTCGTCCTCGTCGTCTGCGCGAAAGGTCTTCGCCTTCGTCGTGATCTTAATTCCGCTGCCACGCGCCCCGGCGATGATGGCCCGTCCCGCTTCCAACTCCAGCATCTCCGGCGCAAACACCCCGGGCGTCTCGCGGGGGAAAAATTTCACGAATTGTGCCGCCACATGCGCCGTCGCGTACGCCACCGGCGTCGTGAACAAGCCCTGCCGCCGAATCTGATACAGCGTCGGGAACAGACATTCCGTCCGCACCAGCATTCGATAGTCTTCCTTCGTGTCGCGCTTCATCCCGTTCACCAAAATGACCGCGGCAAATCGGGCATTCTGTAACACCCCCCGCCGGATCAGTTTCGCGATCGCCCGCGGCGAAGATGTCTCGGGAAAGCGCTCGCGCACCAGTCCACGCGACTTCGTCAGCTTGCCCTGCTTGTACCATCGCCGCAGCCGGTCGAATTCATTGCCGCCGATCTTCACGTCCATGTTGCGCATCGGGATGTTGTTCGGCAGCGTGGCCACTTCATCCTGCGCCGCCAGCACCACCGCTGCGGTCCCAATGGGCGCCGGAAACGCAAACTTCTCCAGCTCTGCGAAACGCTTCTCCATCCGGAATCGGCCGTTCCGGTACACCCGCGGGCTCGAAATTGCCTCGTCAAACGAGACCTCCGGCGACCACTGCGAAATCGGGTCCCGGCTTTCGCTGCTCTCATAAAGCCGGATGTGCACCGAATCGACCTGATCCATCGATTCCGCCGCCCGCTTCACCAGCAGGTTCGTCAGCCCCGGAGCCGCCCCCGCATTGATCACCGCCGTGCGCTTCTTCTCCTCGAAACGCTTCGCCAGCGTAAATTGCTCTGCTTTGAAGGGATTGCGCGTCAGGTGCGAGCTCAAATCCAGATAGTGCG
>Ga0209736_1000011_pt1 | contig 80116 bp, 58 predicted proteins | sample BlaSpr_A8_Ref_M3_FD_187992 | JGI IMG/M metagenome (GOLD analysis project Ga0209736, IMG submission 187992) | Forest soil microbial communities from Thunder Bay, Ontario, Canada - Black Spruce, Ontario site 2_A8_Ref_M3 (SPAdes) (version 2) | ecosystem: Environmental > Terrestrial > Soil > Boreal...
TATCGGGGTGGGTTCTGGCGAAGTCTTAGGCTCAGGCTCCCGAATGAGCGCTCCGAGCCCCCGTCCCAGCGCGTTTCTCGGCATTGGCGATGACCTCCTGGGCGAGCTGTGTGTAGCCTTCCGCCCCTTTGCTATGAATATCGTAAAAAATGATCGGTTTTCCAAAGCTTGGCGCTTCTGCTAGGCGAACATTGCGCGGAATCACACTCTGGAATACTTGCGAACCAAAAAAACTGCGTAAATCCGTGGCGACCTGGCGTGAGAGGGTGGTCCGCTCATCGTACATTGTCAGCAGGATGCCTTCGATCTCCAATTTCGGGTTCAGGGTGCGGCGAATGCGCATGAGCGTATCCAGGAGCTCAGAGACTCCTTCCAGCGCGAGGTATTCGCATTGGATGGGCACGAGGACCGCGTTTGCTGCTACTAGTCCGTTCAGGGTAAGCAAGTCCAGAGCGGGAGGACAGTCGAGGATAATGAACTTGTAGCGATCTTGGATGGATTCGAGGAAGGCTTGGAGGCGATACTCTCGGCTTTCTGCAGTTACGAGCTCTACGGCTGCGCCGGCAAGGTTTTTGTCGGCGGGGACGACATCTAGGCTATCGACTTGAGACTTCTGGACAATCTTTTCAAAAGGTTCGTTCAAGATAAGGGCGTGGTATAGGGTTCTTCGGGAGGGGTCCTTGGGGAAGCCGATGGCGGCGGTGGCATTGGCCTGCGAGTCGCAATCGACCAGGAGAGTGGGTTGTTCGGCAGCTCCCAGGCACGCGGCGAGATTGACCGCCGTAGTGGTCTTGCCAACTCCGCCTTTTTGGTTTGCAATTGCGATAATTCGAGCCAAGCAGACCCCCGCCGGGCGAAAATCTAACAAAGGGATGGGAAGTATGCAAGATGTTTCACGTGGAACAAGGGCTTCGGCTGTGAGTATTGTGGTTTGTTCCACGTGGAACAGTGCGCCTGGCTCAGAATTAGCCTTCGTCCAACCGTGCTAGGATAGCGACTGTGTTCCACGTGGAACATCGGACCGACTACGGAGGTTTCAGGTTCTCCGCCGGGCTTCCATGAATCCGCACGTTGTTTTGGAGGGGCCGCTGCGGGCCGCTATCGCCGGGCTTTGTTTCACGTGGAACGTTGATTCAAGACGGTCAACGCCGAAGCTGGATTGTTCCACGTGGAACAGCGAAGATTCGCGCCCGAATCGGTTGCGAGGGGCTCAAACGTCAGCGCATCCCGGAATTGCCACAAAGCAATGCAACTCTTTTACTTTCAGGTCGATGCGCCGACGCTTGGGACCTTCTTGGTTCCAACGAGCAAGAGGCGCCGAAGGGAATTCGGCACCGGAATCGGCTCGCGCCACGCCCACAACGCGATCTTCTGAATTTCTTCCACGTCCCTGGCGCCAATCCAGAGGATCACCTGGGAAGCCAAGACTCGCTCCGAGGCAGCCCATTCTAGAAAGGGCTCAAAGTCTCCCAAAGCTCGGGAACAGACGAAATCCAGAGGTGCCACGTCCTCGGTCAACTCCTCGTAGCGGTTCACGAGCACGCGGGCGTCGTTCAGCCCCAACTCGCGAACTACCTCCGCCAAAAACGTCGCTTTCTTTATATTTGACTCAATCAAAAAGACTTGCAGGTCCGGGCGCATGATTTTGAGCGGTAAACCGGGGAATCCGCCGCCGGAGCCAACGTCGGCCAGCCGACCGTTTTCCACAGGCACTGCAACAGCCGCAAACATGCTCTCGCAGAAATGACGGTGTAGTATTTCGAGCGGATCGCGAATGGCGGTCAGGTTTACTTTGTCATTCCAAGTCAATAAAATATCTATATATCGTTGAATTTGCTGGACTTGTTTGTCATTGACGGTGAGATCGAATTCGCTGAGCGCACGGCGAATCGTTTCGGGCGTGGGAATGGCTGGGGTCGCGGTTGACATAAGAGTAAATGCACTTCCTCTCGTTCAAAGAGTTTTCTTCGCAGCCCCGTCCGGGCTGCGGACCAGATACTTCGGCCCGGCCAGGCCGGCTACCGCGTCCAGCGTGGCGTGCCAGGCAATCACCGGAATCAGGCTATAGTACGCGATTCGCGCGCTTCCGAATACGGCACCGACGAGCAGTGTGCTCACCAACCCGGCTCGTCCCTGATAAAGATGCGCTAACCCGAACAAAACGGCCGAAATCAGCACAATCGTCCAAACGGGGAGTCCTGCTCGCCGTAATGCCGCCATGGCAAATCCTCGATAGAGAAACTCCTCGCAAAGGCCCGCTGTTACCGCCAACGCGAAGTAAGGCAGCCGCTCGATTGCGGTCTGCGGCAGGATCCGCTCGGCAAGGACCTGTAGGAAGCCACGGGTTGGCACATCGAGCTGACCGACTCGGCGCAGGTTTAGCCATTGCAGCGCACCGATAAGCGCGGAACCGGTGAGAGCCACCAGAACGGTTTTGCTCTTGTCCCCCCAGACTAAGGCAAGTTCGCTCAGAGTGAAGCCGTGGGCCCATGCGCGCCAACCTACTATCGCTACGGCAGTCCACTGAAACGCAATCGTCGAAGTATAGAGAACCAGACGGTCCATCGTGCTGACCCGCTCCAGGGCCAGCAACTTTTTCATGCGCAACCTACCGCGCCACGGCAGGAACACCGCCAACACCAAGAAAATCAGCCAGACGTCCCATGGCATGCCGCGATGAAATCATGTTCGGTCCGTTCGCGCAACTGCGCAGGAACTGCGGGCTGACCCGATGTCACGGCGAGAATTGTTCGGCATCGTATAATGGCTTCTTATTTCACGAGGTGGTCTTTGGCCGAGACTGTAAAACTGACCGCGATGGCGAAAGCCGCCGGCTGTGCTGCGAAACTGAATCCCGCGACGCTCGATGCGGTACTCCGCAAACTTCCGAGGCAGTCCGACCCCAATGTCTTAGTCGGATTCGACACCAATGACGATGCCGGAATTTACTTGCTCGGCGAGGGCCTCGCGCTGGTGCAAACCGTCGACTTCTTCACGCCCATCGTCGATGATCCATTTCTCTTCGGTCAAATTGCTGCCGCCAATGCGCTGAGCGATGTTTACGCCATGGGTGGCCGGCCGGTCTCTTCACTTTCGATTGTAGGGTTTCCGGAGAAGGGCGATCCCGCCATTCTCGAAGAAATCATTCGCGGCGGGCTGGCCATGATGAGCGAAGCGAAGTGCAGCGTCATCGGCGGCCACTCCATTCGGAATGAAGACATGCTGTTTGGTTACGCGGTGACGGGCGTAATCGATCCGCAGCGCGTTTGGCGGAATGTCGGCGCGCGCGCCGGCGACGCTCTGTTGTTCACCAAGCCGCTCGGCACCGGCGTCATTACCACGGCGCTAAAAAAGGATCGTGCTTCGGCAGAATCGCTCAGCGCCGCCGTCGCCGCGATGACCACGCTCAATCGCGATGCTGCGGCCGCCTTGCAGGAAGTCGAGGACAAAGCTGGTGGCGCGAAACCCATCCACGCGGTTACCGACGTAACGGGCTTCAGCTTGCTCGGCCACGCGCGGGAAATGGCTCTCGGCGATACCGCGCGGAATGTTGCGCCAGTTTCCTTCGAGATCGACCACGCCGCATTCGCTTATTTCCCCGGCGCCGTCGAAGCAGCGCAAGAAGGCCATCTCTCCGGCGGTCTCAAAAATAATCGCGCTTTCGTCTCCGATTGCGCCGCTTTCGCTGCGAGCGTCCCTGCTGCTTATCAGGACCTGCTCTTCGATCCGCAAACCTCCGGCGGCCTGCTCATTTCCATCGCGTCTGGCCACGTTGATGCGGCTCTCGACGCACTGCGGCACCACAAGGTAAAAGCCCGCCAAGTCGGCCGCGTTATCGCCAAGACTTCTCCGCTTATCTCCGTGCGCTGACCGTTCGCTAACTCTCCGTTACACTACTGCGCATGGATACCATCACCCACGGCATCGCAGGTGCGCTGATCGGTAAGGCACTCTTCCGCGGTCAGGATCTGGTTACAAAAGGTCCGGCAACTCGGCAGCGCGTCATCACCTGGTCGCTCATGTTGGGCGCGATATTCCCGGACGCCGACGTGTTTCGCGACATGTTGTCGAAGGATCCCATGCTGATCCTGACCTGGCATCGCAGCGTGACGCATTCGCTGGTGTGTTTGCCTATCTGGGCGCTCGCGCTGGCGGCGCTCACGGGGTGTTTGGCGCGCTCAAGAAAATGGGAAGCGCCATCGTTCTGGGCGCTCACGGGAATTTACGCGCTCGGAATTCTCAGTCACATTTTTCTCGATTTGGTCACTTCATTCGGCACGATGATTTGGTCGCCGCTGCGCTGGTCACGTCCCGCCTGGGATGTGATCTTCATCATCGATCTGACGTTCACCGCCATTCTTTTGTTGCCGCAACTGGTCGCTTGGGTGAACGCAAATCACGAAAAAGCGCCGCGCCGCATGCTTTTGATGTGTGCGATTTTTGTTCCCGCGCCATTTGTCGTGTCGATTCTTTTGCAAAATGTCGGCGCGCCGATATCCACGCTGACGATCCTGCTCGTAACGGCCTTCCTGGCCGCTCTCTTCTTGCTTCCGATTATCGGCAGCTGGGGTTCACGCGTTTCGTACGCGGCATGGAACCGCGCCGGTCTACTCGCGGCGTGCGCATATCTAGCCGCGGCGGCCGTTGCGCACCACAGCGCGCTCGAGCGCATCCAGCAATTCGCCGCATTCGAACATCTCGACGTCAACGCGCTGGGTGCGCTAGCACTGCCGCCATCGCTCTGGCATTGGGATGGACTGGTGCGCACACCGCGAGGCGTCTACGAATTCCGCACCGACCTCGCAGAGAATGCGGCCTTTCGGCAGACGAGCGTAGGCGCAAGCGCCACACCATCCACGCAGGGCGCCATCGAATACAAGTTCTACCCGGATGCGCGCAGCAATCCGTACATCGAGCGAGCCAGGGAGTTGCCGGAAGTACAGAAGGTCTTATGGTTCGCGCGCTTTCCGGTCATACGATTCCACCAGGAAGGGGCGGAAGCCGTGGTGGAGATTTGCGACCTGCGGTTTCCGCAAGTGCGGCGTGACCGTCCCGCCTCTTTCACCTACCGAGTGCGCTTCGATGCTTCCGGAAAGATGGTGTCGCAAGGTTGGCTGAAGAATTGATTTAGCGCGGCGGATGCGCATCGGCCGGAGCGCTCGCCGGATGGATCACCACTTGGCGTTCTTCGCCGGTGCCTACGCTCTCCGTGCGCACGCCGGGCATATCCTTCAGCGCGAGATGCACGATGCGGCGCTCCCGCGATGACATCGGATTCAAGCGAAACGGCTGGTGCGAAGTCTGCACGCGTTCCGCGGCCACGCGCGCGGTCATGCGCAACTCCTCAAAGCGCAGCGCGCGGTAGCCTCCGCAATCGATGTGAACGCGTTCGTGCCACGCAGGTTCGAGCCGCAGCGCTTTAAACGCCAGGTGCTCTATTGCTTTCAAAACTTCGCCGCTGCGCTCAAGCAGAATCTCTTTGTCCCGGCCGTCAAGGTCCGCCAGCACCTCGACTTCTCCGTCTTCGCCGGGCGCAACGCTGCGCACGTTTACTTTTAGTTCGAAGCCTGCTGCGCGGATGCTGTCCTCGAGAAAGCGGCGCAACGCGTCCGCCGTCGCCGCGCGATCCAGTTTGCCATCGCGAATTAGTTCGGGGAGCATGGGACTGACGACTCACCTTTCCTCGCGCAACACCAACGCAACATCCGCTGCTACTTTTTCCCTTTGGTTAGCTTCGCCGGAGCAGCGGGAAGCGGATGCGTGCGATTCAGATACCACTGCTGAATGATTCCGACCAGGCTGCTGGTGAGAATATACACCGCAAGCCCGCTGGAAATCGGAGAAACGATAAAGATGCCCGCCATGGTGATGGGCATGATCTTCATCATCATTTGCTGCTGCGGGTCCGTGGTGGTGATCGGCGTCATCTTGGACACCAGATACATCGACAGCCCCATGGTCACCGGCAAAACATAATAAGGATCGCGCAAAGAAAGATCGGTGATCCAGCCGAACCACCGCGCATGGCGCAATTCGATGGCGTAGCGCAGCGTGGTGTTCAATCCAAACCAGATGGGCATCTGCAGGAACATCTGGAAGCAGCCGCCCACGGGGTTGATGCCTTCCCGCTGGTACACGGCCATCACTTCCTTGTTCATTTCCTGTTTTTTCGGATCGTTGAACTTGTACTTCTTGAAGCGATCTTGAATCGCTTTGATTTCCGGAGCCACGCGCTGCATTTTCAGCGTGGTTTTGTAGCTGGAAATACGCAGCGGGAAGAGGAGCATGTTGACGACCAGCGTCAGCACGACGATGTCCCATCCCCAGTTGGGGATGTATTTGTTCAGCCATTTCAGCCCGTGGAACAGCGGATCGGCGATGAACTCGAGCCATCCAAAATTGACGAGCCCGTGGAGCGGCGGGTTCATCTTCTTCAGGTCGTCGTAGTCTTTCGGGCCGACGTACACGCGCAACGCCGTCGGCTGCGCGGAAGTGGCCGTGGCAATTTGCGGCACCGGCTCGGAGGTGTCCTGTCCATTCGCTTTATAGTTATAGAAGGACTTCCAGTAACGCGTTTCTAACGTGCCCGGCGCTGTGCCGTTCGCCGGCAAAAACGCCGCGGTGAAATAGCGATCTTCGATGCCCGTAAAATCTTTTCCACCCTGCCAAACGCCGCGCGGCCACTTGTCCAGCCCTTCGAGTTTTTTGTGCGGCAGCGCGGTGATCTTTCCGCCCTCGGTGTAATACGTCTCGATGGTTTCCACTGGCGCAGGATTCGTAACCGTCAAATCGCCAAATCCGCCCAGCCAGCCGAGGCCCGCGGTAATCGGCTTTCCGTTCAGCTTTACCGAGGTGTCCGCGCGAACCACGTAGCTGTGATCGAAGCTGAAATGCTTGGTCACTTCCAGATGGCCGTCGCTCCAGGTCAGGCAAAAGCTCGCAGGCGCGCTGAAGTGATTGGTGATTTTTCCAGAAGCCGCGTCCGTCGCCGCTTGCGGGCTTCCCTGGTCTGGTCCCGCGCAGCCCGGGCTTCCCGCAGCATCAAGCACATAAAGTCCGGTGTTGGCAAATTGCTCCGCTTCCGGATCGTCCAGCACCAGCGCGAAGGGCCAGCCGCCGGTTTGTTCCGAACTCTGCGGATGCACGACGTCGAGAACGCGCTGCGGCTTGTTGTCGTCTTTATATTTCTTCAGTTGCCAGCTCTTGACAACGCCGCCGCGATTCGAAATCTCCACACGGTAAAGATCGTTTTCGGCGACGATGGCGATTTCTTGCGCGCCAGCTTTCGGCGGCGTAGTGGTTGCCGCAGCCGCGGTCAACGAGGATGGCCTGCCGGTGGTTGAAGCCTTTTGCGTAGGCGCACTAGGAAGAGGAGAGGAAGACGTACCACCCGCCGCTGCCGGTGCTGATTGCGCCGGTGGATTCGTTTGCGGCGGCTGTACCGGCGGCTTCGGTGCGAAGAATCGCACCCAAATCAAAATCACGCCCATAGATAGCAGCGAAGCGACAAGAATGCGCAGCTCCGGAGTGAACTTGGGCTTTTTCTGAAAATCGTTCACGAATGTGCCTCAGTCTGCATAGCCGCGGATTCCGGTGAGCAGGGCGCAACGTCTGGCTGGGTTTCTGGTCGCCAGGTTTCCGGAACCGGGTCGTAACCGAATTTTCGCGAAAGCGGATGGCAGCGCAGCAGCCGCTTCATCCCCAGCCACATGCCGCGCGGCACGCCAAATCGCTCAATCGCCTCATACGCATACTGCGAGCACGTCGGTTCAAAGCGGCAGCTTCCCGCAAACAGCATCGAGAGGTACGACTTATAGATACGCAGCGCCAGCAGCGCGACTTTCACGACTGGCCCGTGGTCCACGCCGCCGGCTACAGATTCTGCAGCAGACGCAGCAGTTCGCTCGTCAGCGTCGCAAACGCACCGCGCGCCACGCTGCCCTTCGGGTGAATGACGATGTCCCATCCTGCGGGTAACTCCTGCCGGTGAAGGCGAATGATTTCCCGGACGCGCCGCCGTATGCGATTGCGCAACACCGCGCCGCCCAACGTTTTTTTGATGCTGAATCCGAAGCGGCTGGCCGGTTGACCGTTCGCCCGGCAGAACACCGTAAAGTGTGCGTTCGACCGCCGCTTCCCCGCGCGATACACCGCGTCAAACTCGCCGCGCCGCACCAGCCTGGCGTCGCGCGGAAAGCTCAGTGCCCCCGCTTCACTCGGGCGTGAGGCGATGGCGGCCCTTCTTGCGGCGTGCCGCAAGCACCTTACGGCCGCCGACGGACTTCATCCGCACGCGGAAGCCGTGCGTCTTGGCCCGGCGTCGTTTCCGCGGTTGATATGTGCGCTTTGGCAAAGCAATCCCCCTTGCGTTTACACAACCGATGCATCGGTTGTTCTGGAATTAAATAGTTTATGCGAGGCGCAACCAGAGGGTCAAGGAACGCGCGCAGTCGCGCAAGCCCGCTAGAACCGCCAGGCGTACGCCACGCTCATCTGAATCGAATGCTGCCGCGTTCCGCCCGGCAGCGTCGTCACGCTACCGTCGGGGTTTTTGATGAACGTCGTGTGGTAGTAGAGATGCGTGTCGCCGAGGTCCAGCCGGATCAATTGCCGCTTCGTGGTGTAAATCTCAATCACGCCGCCGAAATCCAGCGCGAAGGTGTGATACGTATCCAAAGTTTTGCGCGTTTCCAGGACATTTCCCACTTGCATTTGCTCGAATCCGGTGACCACGTTCGACGAGCGCACCAGTCCGGGCCGCAACTTACCGAACAGTCCCAGCCGGTCGCGCCGGATTCCACCCTTCAGACCAAACACTCCTTGCAGCAGCGTTCCGCCATCCTGAAATCCCGCTTGCGATCCACGCGGATAATAAGTCACCGCGCCATCCGCATAGAGAAACTGGAAAATCTGATACGAAAGAAATCCGCCCACGCCCGGTTCCGTCTGCACGCTCGTGGCGCTCAGCCGCCGCTGCATCAGCGTGGTCGTAAACTGCGGCCCAAACTCCCACTTGCCCGAAACCGGACCCTCCCGCTCATTCTCCCGCAGCTTGCCCAGCCGGTAGCCCACGCCGAACGTCAGCCGGAACTGGTCGTTGATCTCGCCGGGAAGGCCCAACCTTACGGGCTTTCCGTTCGGAATCGCAATCACCTGCTCGAAGCTATTGGGAATCCGGTAGGGGTTCCCGGTAATGTCAAAGCGCAGAATCCAGCGCGGGGCCGGATAATATTCCACTCCGCCACCCAGGTTGAGCGTGAAGAAGGTATGCGGATGAAGTTCGATGACCGTGTTCTTGGTGTCGCCCACCGAACTGAAACGCAGGAGTCCCGGTCGCAGCAGCCCGAACACGGCGAAATGCCGCGATTGCAGCACCTTTGCTCGCGTACCGAACACCGCGGACAACGTCTTGCCACCCTGCGTCAGGATCGTCGGCGGTAGTCCTTGCGGCACGCCGTCCACTTGCGCTTCGAACGCCAAGCGCCGGTTGAAGTTGTACGCGAACCGCGCTCCTAGCCCGGGGAAAAACGAAACGTCGGCTTGTGCATCCGACACGCCTCGAAACCCGGCAAATTCCCCGCCGATTTCAAAGCGCGAAAACTCTTCCTGCGCTATCGCCGCCGGAACAAAAAACACCACGCCAACGACTAGGCCAAGAAGCACCACCCGCAATGGCAGGTGCTTCCCGGCACGAACAGGCTCATCCGCGAACGGCGCTCTTCGCGCGAACGTTTTCTTCCAAATATTTGTCCAGATGTTGGCGCGCTCTGCGCAAGGGTTGGTCATTGTTTTGCAGCCGGCTGATCAGCAACGCCCCTTCCAGCGAGCCGATAATCAGTTGCGCCAATTCTAATGGGTCAACCTCCGGTTCAATCTGTTCTTTTTTCAGCCCCTCTGCAGCGATGTTACATAGCCGCAACGTCCAGCTTTTTAGCGCCTTGCGAGCCCGCGCGCGCAGGGCCGCGTTTCCGTCGTCCGCTTCGACCGCCGTGTTCATCAGCGGACAGCCTCCCGGCACCAGCCCGGTCCGCTTCTCCACAAAATTCGCCACCATCTTCTTCAAGCGGTCTACCGCGTCCGCCACTTCCGCGACGCCGCCCAGCCTTTCGCTGACCGCCCGCTCCCACGAATAGTCGAAGGCTTCGCGCGCCAATTCTTCCTTGCCAGAGAAATGCCGGTAGATCCCACCTTTTTGCAGTCCCGTCGCTTTCATCAAGTTCGCAAGCGAAGTCCCTTCGTAGCCCTTTTGGTTGAAGAGCGGCGCGGCCTTCCGGACGATTTCTCGCCGGGTCTGTTCTCCCTTGGTCATGGCTTGGCTCCCTTTGGCTCCCATGAGACCGACTGGTCTTTTCTTTAATCATAGCATAGAATGGATGAGACCGAACGGTCCTTTGCGCATCTAACCGCCCAGAGACACCATGAGCGAGACTCTCGCACCAGCCGCGGCCTTTAGCCTGCCCGCTCCCCGCGTGGCCATCAACCCCTGGTTCATCGCCATCACCGTCACGCTCGCCACCTTCATGGAACTGCTCGACACCGCCATCGCCAACGTCGCTCTTCCGCATATCGCCGGCGGCCTCGCCGTCAGCGCCGACGAAAGCACCTGGGTGCTGACCAGCTATCTAGTCTCGAATGCCGTGGTCTTGCCACTCTCCGCCTGGTTCAGCCGCCTCTTTGGACGCAAACGCTACTACATGATCTGTGTGGCGCTCTTCACGGTAAGTTCGCTCCTTTGCGGTTTCGCGCCCAGCCTCGGCGCACTCATCTTTTTCCGCGTCCTGCAAGGCATCGGTGGTGGAGGACTTGCTCCGGTCGAACAAGCCATCCTCGTGGACACTTTTCCGCCCGCCAAGCGCGCTGCTGCATTCGCTCTTTACAGCATGGCTATCGTCACGGCGCCCGCGATCGGCCCGCCCTTGGGAGGATGGATCACCGATCACTGGACCTGGCGATGGGTCTTCTTCATCAACATTCCCATCGGTATCATTTCGCTGATCCTCACCAGCCGCTTGCTCTCCGATCCGCCGGAGTTCACGCGCGAAGTTCAGGCAGCGCGCAAGGATGGCAAGCTGAAGATCGACGGCTGGGGTATTTTCTCCGTGGCCATGGCTTTCGCTTGCCTTGAAGTCGTGCTCGATCGCGGCCAGACCGAAGACTGGTTCGAAAGCAACTTCATCATCGTTTTCTTTGCCATCGCCATGATCGCGCTGGTGTTCGCCATCATCTGGGAGTGGCACCACCCCGACCCCGTAGTCGAAATCCGTCTCCTCGCGGACCGCAATTTCGCGCTCGCCAATATTTTCTATTTTCTGTTCGGATTCACTCTGTACGGATCAACCGTGCTTATTCCGCAGATGCTGCAGCGCCTCTTCGGCTATACGGCCACGGATGCAGGGCTGGTTCTCGGTCCCGGCGCCTTCGTCATTGTCATGCTCGCACCGGTCGTGGTACGGATTCTCCCGAAGATCGGCGTAAAACGCCTGGTGGCTTTCGGCTATTGCGTTTTCGCGCTGGCCATGTGGTATTTCGCCAGCTTTAACTTGACCACCGACTACGCCCACGAAGCCTGGGCGCGCGCGCTGCAAGGCTTGGGAATTGCCACGCTATTCGTGCCCGTAAGCCAGCTCGCCTATTCCAACTTGCCCAAAAATAAAAACAACAAAGCTTCCAGCCTCACCAACCTCTTCCGCAATCAGGGCGGCAGTTTCGGCATCGCCTTCGTCACCACGCTTCTCGCCCGCCGCACGCAATATCACCAGTCCGTCCTCGTCGCTCACTCCACGCCGTTCGACGAACGCTATCGCCGGCTCCTCAACAACCTCACCACCTACTTCTCGGCCCACGGCTTCTCTCATCCCGACGCGCTGGTCCACGCCCAAGCCAAAGCGTTTGACCTCCTCCAGCGCCAGGCCACCTTCCTCGCCTTCACCGATTGTTTCACCGCCCTCGGCTGGTTCGTCCTCATCGGCGCCCCGCTCGTCCTGCTGATCCAGAAATTCAGATCAACATCCTCCTCGGTGGAGAATCACTAGGAATTACATGCGAACTTATCTGGGCGTCCAGCTTAGGCGTGATGCTGCGAGCGATATTCGTCAAACGCGGCAAGGAACCGGTCGATGTCCTTGCGCAGCAAATAATACGGCGTAGAAAGCCGCAGTTTCGAAGGCTCGCCCCCGCGAATGCGGATTTTCTTTTCACTCCACAACCACTTCTCCATCGGCAGCCGCTCGATCGGCGGAACATTCACGGTCACGATCCCGCAGCGCAGCGCCGCATCCGGCGAAGTCCAGGATTGCGCCCCGCGATCCATCATCTGCTTCAAAATGTAGTCCGCCATTTGCCGGTGCCGTCGCTCGATTCGTTCCATTCCGATCTGATTAGCAAACGCAATCGACGCGCGCAGCCCGTGCAGCGCTGGCACATTCGAGCTCCCAATCCGCTGAAAGCGCTCGGCGCGAAGTTTCGTATCGTCCCAGCCCTCCGTCGCAATCGTGTTCCACACGCGATCGATCACTTCATCCCGCACATACAAGAAGCCGCTGCCCTTGGTCGCCTGCAGCCATTTGTGCGGACTCGACGAATACATGTCGCATCCCAGCTCATGCACATTAAGCCGCATCATCCCTGGCACATGCGCCCCATCCACGGCAGACAAAATTCCTTTGGTTCGCGCCAGCGCGCAAAGCTCTATGGCCGGCAGCACCACTCCCGTCACCGTCGTAATGTGGCTGAAGAAAAGCACCCGCGTTCGCGGCGTAATCGCATCATTCACCAGATTCAGCACCGCCGCTGCATTCGCCAGTGGCCGCGGCAGCGTCACCTTCTTCACCACGATCCCGTACCGCTTCGCCCGCAAATTCCATGGGTGCTCGCCTCCGGGATGCTCCTGATCCGTCATCAGCACTTCGTCGCCCGTTTTCAGATCAACGCCATTCGCGATGTAACTGTTCGCCTCCGTAGCATTGCGCAGCAGCGCGATTTCGTCGCGCTTGCATCCCACAAACGCCGCCAGCGGATCGCGAAACTCATTCCACGCCGCATATCCCCAGATCGGATAATCCTCCGGATCGGCTTGCGCCATCCGCTCCGTCTCGTGATACGCCTCCACGATCGCATGCAGCACCGGCTTCGGCGACGATCCCACCGTCCCGTTGTTCAAGTACACTTCGTCTTCCGGAATCAAATACTGCTTCCGCAGTTCGCCCCAGTACGCTTCCTCGTTCGAAGCGTAGAGCGCGTCGTCCGGCAGCTTCGCTCCCTGCTCGTCCAGCGTAAGCAATCGCGCTGAGAGCGGCGCTCCGCCAGCCAACGCAGCAATCGATGACAAAAAATTCCGGCGATCCAGCATGGCGCCTCCACAGAGCAAACCGCCACGGATTCTATGCGTCCCAGCACCCTCTGCAAAGATGAAAGTTCAAAAAGCTTCACGACAGGAGTACAAAGGTACGGCTTCTCTCCCAGCGTTTGGCAATTTCAAATACTTCATTCGCTTTTATAGGGGAACGAATCGATGATGCAACGCTCGCGAAAAACAACCGCACTCTGCTCCGCCATCCTCACGCTTCTGAGTCTGCCCACCGCGCGCTCGCAAGAAAAGCCCACTGAGCCAAAGCAAGTGCAAGCGCGCCTCAAATCCTCGCAAAAGCCGCAGTCCGGTCCCGCTGATGACGCGCTAAAAACTCTTTTCCGCACCCGTCGCTTCGAACAAGCCGCCATCTCTCCCGACGGCAAAAAAGTCGCCTGGGTCGAAACCGTCATCGCCAAAAACGGCGCGCCCACTGGAGACACCACCATCTTTAGCGTCGACACAGCCGGCCTTGCGGTACATCCCCGTCGCATCGCCGCAGGCGCCTATGATGCCGTTCACTCGGAAGGCAGCGTCGCCTGGTCACCCGACAGCAAACAAATCGCTTTCCTCTCCGACGCCGAAAAACGCGGCCAGCTCCAGCTTTACGTCACGCCTGCAGCCGGCGGTCCTGCCCGCAAGCTCACCAGCGTCAAAGGCTTCCTGCAATCCCCCGCATGGTCTCCCGACGGAAAAACCATCGCCATCCTCTTCACCGAAAACTTAACCAAGTCTGCCGGCCCACTAGCTGCCGAAGAGCATCCCACCGGCGAAATCAAAGACTCTTTCTACGAGCAGCGCCTCGCCCTCATCGATCTCGCCACCGGCAAGCTCCGCCAAATCTCTCCCGCCGATACTTACATCTACGAATACGATTGGTCTCCCGACGCCACGAAATTCGTCGTCTCTTCCGCCCTCGGCAACGGCGACAACAATTGGTGGCTCGCCGAACTCTCCACGCTCGACCCCGCCACCGGCCTGATGAAATCCATCTACAAACCCAAACTCCAAATCGCCCAGCCGCAGTGGTCTCCCGACGGAGCCAGAATCGCCTTCATCGAAGGCTTAATGAGCGACGAAGGCCTGACCGGCGGCGACATCCATTCCATCAACGCATCAGGCGGCGAACCAGAAAATCTCACCCCCAACCGAAAATCCTCTCCCAGTTGGTTCACCTGGACCACACAAGGAAAGATTCTCCTCGCCGAATACGCCGCCGGTGATTCCGCCATCGCCCTCCTCGATCCCGCCACTCGCAAGTCCGAGCAACTCTGGCGCGGCTCCGAACGCATCAACGCCGGCGGCTGGGGCCCCACACTCGCGCTCGCCGCGGACGGCAAAAATTCCGCCATCGTCCGCAGCAGCTTCGCCTCCGCACCCGAACTCTGGACCGGCCCACTCGGCGATTGGAAGCAGCTCACTCACCGCAACACCGGCTTGCAGCCCAACTGGGGCGAAGCCAAAAGCCTCACCTGGAAAAACGACGGCAACGAAGTCCAAGGCTGGCTCATCTATCCAAAAGATTTCGACCCCGCAAAAAAATATCCTCTGGTAGTCGACGTCCACGGCGGCCCCAGCTACGCCGCCCTTTCCGATTGGCCCAGCACGCACGACTACGCCTTTCCTCTCGCCGCGGCGGGCTACTTCGTCTTCCAACCCAATCCGCGCGGCAGTTACGGCCAAGGCGAAGCCTTCACTCGCGGCAACGTCAAGGATTTCGGCTACGGCGACTTCCGCGACATTCTCGCCGGCGTCGACGAAGCCATCAAATCCGCGCCGATCGACCCCAATCGCCTCGGTCTCTTCGGCTGGAGCTACGGCGGCTACATGACCATGTGGGGCGTCACGCAAAGCAATCGCTTCAAAGCCGCGGTAGCCGGCGCCGGCATCATGAACTGGCAAAGCTACTACGGCGAAAATCAAATCGATCAGTGGATGATTCCCTTCTTCGGCAAATCCGTCTACGACGATCCCGAGGTCTACGCAAAAAGCGCTCCCATCACCTTCATCAAGAAAGTTAAAACGCCCACCCTAGTCGTCGTCGGCGATTCCGATGGCGAATGCCCCACTCCGCAATCCTTCGAATTCTGGCACGCCCTGAAAACCCAAGGCGTCGAAACCCAGCTCGTCGTCTACGATCACGAAGGCCACATGTTCGCCGCCCCCAAGCACCAGCGCGACGTCACCCAGCGCCTCCTCGCCTGGTTTAATTCGCGCTTACCCTGACCGTGTAGCGGCGACTCTACGTCGCCATCCGGACTTTCTTTTCTTCTTTAAGCCGCGTCTAATATTTTGGGTTTTTCCAAACATCCTTGGCCCGGCGAGAAATCGCCGATTTGCCGAAGCGACCCGATTGCGCTAGAGTGTCCGCGCTTTTGCCGCGTCAATTTGTGGAAAGCCGTTCTTATGCCGACCAAACCCAAGCGCAACTCCCGCAATCGTCATCGTCCCGTAAAATCCCTCATCAAAGCCCTGCGCATTCTGGACACTCTCGGCGACCGTCCAGGCGGCCTCGGCATTACCGATCTCAGCGCCGCCCTCAATGCTCCCAAGAGCACCGTGCATCGTCTCGTCGCCACTCTGGAAGCCGCCGGCTACGCCGTCTTCGATCCTCCCACTGCCCGATACATTCTCGGAAGCCGCGTCGCCAGACTCGGCGAACAATTGAACTATCAATCGCCTCTGCTCACCTTCGGCGTCGCCACCCTCGAGCAGCTCACTCACAAATGCAAAGAGGCCAGCCACCTCGCCATTCTCGAAGGCACCGAAGTCGTGTACATCTCTCGCGAAGAAAGCAAAGATCCCGTGCGCATCAGCTTCGGCATGGGCCATCGCGCGCCCGCGCATTGCACCGCGCTCGGCAAAGCGCTTCTCGCCGGCCTCACAGACGCGGAAATTCGCATGCTCTACAAAAACGAGCGCAAGCTCGAGCGCCTCACTCCCCACACGCGCACCGCCCTCGATGATCTCATCTCCGAGCTCGCCGCCGTCCGCCGCGAAGGTATCGCCTGCGACAACGAAGAATACATGCCCGGACTTCGCTGCATCGCCGCTCCGGTGCGCGATTTCTCCGCCAGAATCGTTGCCGCCATGAGTCTCTCCATGTTCAAGCACAAAATGACCGCGGCGCGCCGCGCCCAGTTCAAGTCCGCCTTGCTCCAGGCCGGCGCGGACTTGTCGCAAAAGCTCGGCTTCGCCCCCGATTCCAGAAAAGCCGCCAGCTAGCTTTTCCTCCGCCGCACTCCCGCACCACGCCATCGCGCCGATCTCGCGCCGGTTGTCGCTGGCATCCGTTATTTCGATGCAATGTATCTGTTCCGCAATGCGGAATCGCGTTCCAAATTATTTGCTTGACACCCGAAACTCCCGCGTGTAAAAAGCCCCCACGCGCGAACGTGCGGTTCGCTGCGCTTCCGGCACATGGGAGTCGGGGCTCCCAGCGCCTACTTCTCGGGGAGGTGTAACGTGGGGTTCAGATTTACAATTCTTCCATTTTCTTTGTGGCGTACAGGGGCGGCCCTGCTCGCGCTTCTTATCATGCTACAGGCGCTTTTCTTTCATGCGCCCCTTAGCGCGCAAACCGTCAGCAGCGGCGCTATTTCCGGCACCGTAACCGATCCGTCGGGCGCGGTGATCGCGGGAGTGAGCGTCACCGTCACCGAAAAGGCCACCGGCTCGAAGCGCACTACCGCCACGGATTCGAATGGTGGATACCGTTTCAGCCTGCTTCCGCCAGGAGACTATCAACTCCGCTTTGAAGCGAAAGGCTTCAAGGCCGTGGTCCCGCCGGATGTCCGTGTCGTGGTCACGGAAAGCAGCACGCTTGACGTCCAGATGATCGTCGGCGAAGCCCAGGAAACAGTCGAGATTTCCGCGACCGCTCAGACCGTGCAATCAGACAACGCCACGTTGGGCACGGTGGTGGACAGCCTCACCATAAACGAGCTACCTCTTTCTACCCGCAACTACACGCAAATCTTGACCATGTCTACCGGTGTCGTTGCGGACGTGAGCAATGCCGCGAATCTTGGAAATGGCACGCAGGATTTTTACGTCAACGGCTCCAGCAATACCAGCAACAATTTCCAGATGGACGGCTCCGACGTAAACAACTTCGGCAGCGGTCGCGCCGGAACTTTCTTGCAGCAAGGCGGCATTCCGATTCCCAATCCCGATGCCATCCAGGAATTCAAGATCCAGACCACTTTGTACGATGCCGGCTACGGCCGCGGTGCCGGTGCCAACGTCGAGGTGATCACCAAGTCGGGCGGCAATCAGATTCACGGTTCCGTGTTCGAGTTTCTCCGCAACGATAAACTCGACGCCAACGACTTCTTCCTCAATCAGCAAAATCAACCACGCTCGGTCATGAAACAGAATCAGTTTGGCGCCAGCTTCGGTGCACCCATCATCAAAGATAAGTTCTTTATTTTCGGTTCTTACCAAGGCACTCGGCAGGTGAACGGGCTAAGTGCCGGCTCTCTTTCGTCCAACTTTCTGCCGCCGCTGACCGACGATCGTTCCCAGGCAACGCTCGGGAAGGAGTTCTGCGGACAGCAAGGAGCGCAGGGTGGAACAGCCGTAGCTTGTGACGGTTCCAATATCAATCCAGTCGCCCAGAAGCTGCTGAACGTGAAGCTCCCGAACGGCACATTCCTCATACCCACTCCGCAAACGATTACGAAGGGCGAAGGTTTTTCGGCGTTCAGCCTGCCCGGCCGCTTCACCGAGGACCAATTCCTCATCAACGGTGACTATGTAATCTCCGCCAAACATCGGCTCTCCGAGCGCTATTTCTACGCTCGCGCTCCGCAAGACGTTCCGTTCAGCCAATGTTTCTTCGCCACGCCGTGCACGCCAGGCTCCGATCAGGGCGCGTTCTTCCGCAACCATGTGGGATCTTTGAAGCTCACCTCCATCTTGTCCAGCACCTTCGTCAACGAAGCTATGGTGGACTATTCCCGGAATCGCGGCGTACTCACCAGCGGCAGCAAGATCACCGACACCAGTCTGGGGATCACCCCCGGCGACCCGACGTTTGACAAGATGCCCACCATCGCCGTCAACGGACTCTTCAGCGTTGGTGGAAATTTCAACGATGATTCCGATTCCACGGTGAATCAGTTCCAGTATTCCGACCAGATTGCCTGGACGCATGGGCGTCATACGATTCGCGCCGGGTTCCAGTTCGAACGCGCGCAGTTCGATTTCAATGATCCCGGACCGCGTCGCGGAATCCTGGATTTCCTCAGCTTCCCCGATTTTCTTCTTGGGCTGAGTGCCGCACAGAACGGCACACAATTCAGCAATATCAACGTAAGCGAAGGCGTAGCCGGGTCTCTGTCGAAGGCTTACCGCGCAAATAATTACGCCAGCTTCGTCCAGGACGACTTCAAAATGAATTCGCGGCTCACTTTGAATTTTGGGCTACGTTGGGAAATTAACGGCGGCGTCAGCGAGGATCAGGGCCGCTTCAGCAGCGTGTTCCCTAGCCTGGCCCTGGCCAGCAACAATCAGGTCGCCACTGGCACCCTGGCGGGCTGGGTTGTGCCTTCCAACTTCCAGCTGCCCGTACCGGACGGCGTCACCAGGCTTCCCGGAAAAACGTTGGCCCGCAACGGCGCGCCGCTCCATAACTTTGGTCCGCGCATCGGATTTGCCTGGCGCCCGCTGGCCAGTTCCAACCGTCTGGTCCTGCGCGGCGGATATGGCGTCTTCTATACGCGCACGAACGGCAATTCCGTTTTGCAAACGGTGGTATCGCCGCCCTTCGTGAGTTTCGGCGTGGGCGCAGGCCAGGGCAACGCTTTGGCCACCTTCCAGGTTCCGTTCAATCCGCCTCCGGCGCCGGCTATTTTCCCGACGCGCACACTCACTTCGGGGCTATCGGCGGACTATGTAGCGGAGAATTACGATTCGCCGATAGTTCAGCAGTACAGCCTGGACGCGCAGTATGAATTCCTGCCCAAGACCGTGCTCGAAGTCGGCTATGTCGGAACCAGAGGCACACGGCTCGCCGACTCTCGCCTGACCAACACCGCTCTGCTGGCCAGCCCATCCAACCCCGTCAACGGAATCACCACCAACACCGTGGCCAACGCCGGACTTCGCGTGCCCATCCTGGGCTTCGCTCCCAACGGCTTGACCAGCATCGAGAGCTACGGCTTCTCCATGTACAACGGCCTGCAGGTCACCGTGAAGCGGCAGTTGAGCCATGGCATTCAATTCCAAGGCGCTTACACCTGGGGCAAAAACCTCACGGACGTCGAGGGCGTGGGCTTCCAGTCTGTATTCCTCGGTGGTGACGGCAACAGCAACGACCCCAACAACCGTCATCAACGCTGGGGGCCGGCCGACTTCGATCGTGCCCAGCGTTTCGTCTTCACCTATCTTTGGGAGATTCCGCATCCGGCCGGGGAGAGCTTCGTCAACCGCAAGTTGCTTAGCGGCTGGGCCCTCTCGGGTGTCACTACCTTCCAGAGCGGCCTGCCTCTGACGATCACCGACCCAGTCGGTGGAAGCATTTTCGGCAGTGCAAGTACCTCTCGAGCCCAACTCTGTCCTGGATTTAGCCAAGCCCAGGTGGCCACCGGCGGTGGTGTCGAATCTCGCCTTAACGGTTATTTCAACCCCGCCGCGTTTGCCAATGCTGCGGTACCCGATTTGGCCGGCTGCCCATTTCCCCAAATCGGAGATGGCACTGACTATGGCAACACCGGACGTGCCGCCTTCCGGGGACCGCATCAGGCCAACTTCGATGCTTCCTTGGCGAAATCCACCAAAGTCGGCGGATTGAGCGAAGGAGCGATGCTGGAGTTTCGCGCTGAATTCTTTAATGCCTTCAATCATCCACAATTCGCAAATCCTGGAACTAGCCTCAGCATCACCTTCCCAAAGCCAAACCAGCCGACGCTAGCGGGCAGCTTTGGGAGAATCCAGGCCACTTCCGTGGCGCCGCGGCTCATCCAGTTCGGGCTGAAATATACCTTCTAACCCCTGCTACACTGCCACCCACCACCGGAGGGGAGCGCGCCCCTGCGCTCCCCTCATCAAATTTACAAAGGAAAATTCATGCGCCAACTCTTCACCACGCTGCTTCTCGTGCTCGTCTTGGCTGCCACCACTACGACTCTCCGCGCCCAGGACCATCCGGACGCCTTCTCTCCCGTAACCAGATCTTTCATCGCCATCGACTCCCCGGTCATCGCCCTCCAGCACGTCCGCGTCATCGATGGCACCGGCGCACCAGCCGCCGAAAACCAAACCATCGTCATCGATCACGGCAGCATCCAGCAAATCGCGCCCGACTCTTCCGTCTCCATCCCGCAAGGCGCCAGGATCCTCGACCTCGCCGGCCGCTCCGTAATTCCCGGCCTCGTCGGCATGCACGAACATCTCTTTTACCCCTCGCCCTCCGGCTCCGGCCCGGTTCCCGGCGCGCCTCCCCTTTACGGCGAAATGGGTTTCAGTTTCCCGCGCCTTTATCTCGCCGGCGGCGTCACTTCCATCCGCACCGGCGGCAGCCTCGAGCCGTACACCGATCTCGCCCTGAAAAAGCTCGTCGACACCGGCCAACAGCCCGGCCCGAAAATCCATATCACCGGCCCGTATCTCGAAGGCCTCGGCTCTTTCGGCCCGCAGCTTCACGAACTCGCCGGCCCAGAGGAAGCCACCAGCCTGGTCAACTATTGGATCGACACCGGCGCTACTTCCTTCAAAGCCTATATGCACATCACCCGCGCCGAACTAGGCGCCGCCATCAAAGCCGCGCACGCCCGCGGCATCAAAGTCACCGGACATCTCTGCTCCGTCGGTTTCACCGAAGCCGCCGAACTCGGTATCGACAATCTCGAGCACGGCATCATCGTCGACCAGGAATTCAATCCCCACAAGCAGCTCGATCAGTGCCCGCCGAACGCCAACGATCATCCTTCCGTCGAAAATCTCGAAATCTCCAGCGAACCGGTCCAGACCATGATTCGCAAGCTCGTCGATCATCACGTCGCCGTCACTTCCACTCTCGTCATCTTCGAGACTTTCGCGCCCAATCGCCCTCCGCTCCAGGCTCGCGTTCTGCAAGCTCTCTCGGTTCCCTCTCGCGTGGACTATCTCACCGTCCGCGCCAAAGTCGCGGAAGACTCCGCTCCCCGCGCCGATCTACTTAAAAAAGAAATGCAGTTCGAGCACGCTTTCGTCAAAGCCGGCGGCCTGCTCCTCGCCGGCGAAGATCCCACCGGCTATGGCGGCGTCCTCGCCGGTTACGGCGACCAGCGCCAGGTTGAACTCCTCGTCGAAGCCGGCTTCACTCCGATCGAAGCTATTCACATCGCCACGCAAAACGGCGCCACCTTCCTCGGCGAAGCCGATACCATCGGCTCCCTCAAATCCGGCCATCGCGCCGACCTCGTCGTCATCAAGGGCGACCCCAGCCGCAAAATCGCCGACATCGAAAACGTCGAACTCGTCTTCAAAGACGGCATCGCCTACGACCCCCAAAAGCTAATTACGTCCGTAGCCGGCGCCGTAGGCTTCCACTAACCAGTAGCGCCAGCCTCCGGTCGTCGGGGAACGCCAATTCCCCAATTGCCCGTTTTCCCCACGGTGGTGCTCGACCTTATTGTTAACTAGGACCCAGAGGTCCAGTCCGCGCCGGAGGATACACGCCGAGGATTCGCAGGTCACTGGTCGCCGAACGGACGGCGGCAACGGCGGCCTGCAGCCTGCCGGCGTTCTCGGACATCGCGGCGGCGAGGGCATCCTGCGGGGCGTCGCGCCGGGTATTCAGCCTGGGCGCCCCTTCGCCGGCCTCGATATCCAGAAAGAACTGATACTCCCAGGGGCGGCCATGGATCGGCCGGCTTTCGATCTTGAGCAGGTTCACTCCGTGACGCGCAAACGGTTCCAGCGCGGCCAGCAGCGCGCCGGGTTTATGCGCCAGCCGCAACGCGAGCGACATCTTGAGCGTGCTCGGAGACGCCTGCTCGCGCATTAGTCTCACGTGCAACTCGACCAGGAGGTCCGCTACGGCCGGCGAACAGGCAGATGCTGAATCCGTCGGCAAATGAAGGGAGTCGAGCTCTCGGCGGGAGAATTCGCGTGATGCGGACTGCGCGGGGACCAGCAGAACGAAGCGGGTAAAATTTTCGGGATTGTCGTGAATGTTTTCGGCGAGGATGGTGCCGCCGTAGTGTTCCGCGGCGCGCCGCCCCGCTATCGCCGCAGCGGAGCGGTCGCCGCGCGCCAGAACTTCGCGAACGCTTCCGGCGGTATCTTCAGCAGGCAAGCGCTTCAGCTCCGGATGCGACGAAAAGAATCGTTCGCATTGCGCCAGCGCCACCGGATGCGAAGCCACGGAACGCAAGCCAGCCAGCGTGGCGCCGGGGCAGCCGATCAGTTGATGTTCGATGCGCAGAATCGTTTCGCCGACGATGGCCAGATTGCTTTCCAGCAGCAAATCGAAAACGCGCACGACCGAACCCGCCAGCGAATTTTCGACCGGAGCCAGCAAAGCATCCGCCGCACCTTCCGGAATGGCGCGAAACGCAGAATCGAAGGTCGGCCGCGGAACCGTGCGAATGCTTTCGCCGAGCAGCTGCATCGCCGCCGCCTCGCTGAAAGCGCCAGGCTCCCCTTGAAACGCCACGCGCGGCCGCCCAGCGCTATCTGACAGAGGGCTGCGTGACACGGGGCGAGATTCCAATTTGTCCTCCTCGGCTTCGGGCGCTGCTACCGGCGGTAATCACCGCAGCAGCGTAGAAGGGTTATAATGCCTCGCATGACTGCACCACGCCAAGCGCTTGCTCGTCCGGCCGCCGGCGAGTACGCCTCTTTCTACGAAACCTACATTTCCCTGATTCCTGGGGACGACATTCTCGGCGCGCTGGAAACTCAACGTCTGCAAACCGCGCAACTCCTTGCGCCGCGCAGCGAACGCGAAGGCAATTTCCGCTATGCGCCCGGCAAGTGGAGTGTGAAAGAAGTTGTCGGCCACCTGAGCGATTCTGAGCGCATCTTTGCCTACCGCGCTCTGCGCATTGCCCGCGCGGACGCCACACCGCTTTCCGGATTCGAGCAGGATGACTACGTGCGCAGCAGCGGCGCATCCGGACGCACGCTCGCGGATTTAGCTGCGGAGTACGCGGCAGTGCGCGCCGCGAATCTGGCGCTATTCCGTTCCCTCGCGGAGGAAGCGTGGACGCGCCGCGGCGTTGCCAACAAGAATGAAGTAACCGTGCGCGCTCTGGCCTACATCATCGCGGGCCACGAGGTGCATCACCGGCGGATACTAGAGGAACGCTATTTTCCGGCGATTCCCCGGGCGTAGCAGAAGTATCGCGACCGTTGCCGTTGCGGTCTGTGCCGTCGTGCCCGTTTCCATTATGCAGCGCGCTCTCGTGCCCGCCTCCTTTGTAGACGAGGAGCGGATCGTGTTCGGCCACGCCATCCAGTGCGCGGCGCGGCACGCCGCGCCCGGCATGACGAGTCCCACCCGGCCGCAGCAAATAGAAGAAAAGAACCGACCCCAGCGCGATGGTGAGAGCGCCGCCGAGGACGCCGGTATCGTGCGCGGTGACCGGATGCACGAACGCATCCCCGATCAGGTATACGCCGCAGCCCAAAAACAGCGCGGCGATGAACGCCACCAAGCCGCCGAAGGTGCGCGCGGCGCCTCCGCGCACGACGAGAGTGCGGTTGGCTTTCCACGGGGAACGGTGCGGAAGCACCCGAGTGTGAGGGTGAGCGCGGGTGTGCATGGCTCAGTCTTTCCGCGGCGCGGGTTCCGGCGACGCGCGGCCCGAGAGGGCGGGTTCGGAGATGGCAACTGCGGAGAGGACCGGTTCTTCGAGGTGCAGGAAATCGAGGTAGCGAAAAACGGGAGCAGCGTATTCCTTTTTCAAGACTGCGCCGCAAGTGCAGCGCGGATTGCTGCCTTCGAGGGAACCTTGGCAGACGACAACTTCGGCGCGGCAAGCAGAGTTGGTGCAATGCCAGCGCTGTCCTGATTTCATGAGCATGGGGGCGGCTCCTTTCGTGGCGTGTTAGCTGTAATGTAATATTGGAGATGCGGGAATCTCCGGTGCGACGAAATATACGGAATGGTAAAATAAAAAGCAAGGAAATATACTGCGAAAAACAGCAGAAAACCCCGGGGAAGGGCTAGTACTAAAGGAGAGAATTCGCGGGGTGCTAACGAGTCCAGAGTTCCCGAAATGGGAACGGCCGCGGCGGTGGAGGAGCAGGGGCACGGGCCCTTCGAAGCTCAGGTTTGGGGGTCGCTAGCTCAGGATGGCGACGTAAAGTCGCCGCTACACGGAGCGTGCATTGACCGCGGAGCGAGGGGGATGGTAAGGATATAGGGCTGTGCGGGGACTGATTCCGGGCAAGCGAGTCTGCGTCCCGCCCGTGGAGAGTCCATGCGGTCAGGGGTCGCCCGGTAGCGCTGGGTAAGTTGCTGGCCAATGCGCTGGTCCAAAGGCTGGACCGAGGGCAGGACCAATGGCTGGTCCAAGGGGCCGGCCAACGAGGCGGTCACGCCGGGCAATGCTGGCAACGGCCGGTCAACGTGCCGCGCAAAACGCGCATCTCAACCCTGCATCAGCCTGCGCCCGGATTCCTGGAGGCGCGCGGGTCCGATCCCGGTTTTGCTTCTAGCTTTGGCGCGGGGTTTGGTGCGGGTTTCTGGTCCTGGGATAGGGCCGGGCCTGCCTGGCGGTGAGTTTGCGATGCGCTCACGTGGTGAGCTCAAGGAGTGGTGATGAAGCGGTATTGGACAGCTGGAGCGGTTGGGTTGGCTGCGATATTGGCGGCGAGCGGCTGCAACGATTATGGCAACACGTTTCAGGGGAACACCGGAGCGCAACTGATATCGCTCTCGCCGAGCAACATTCCGGCGGGCAGCGGAGACACGACGATCACCGTAAACGGCGGGGGCTTCGTGGCGGCGACGGTGGTGGAGTGGAACCAGCAGAAGCTGGAGACCCACGTTACGCTGGATGCCAACAACAACGTGACGCTGTTGACGGCGGTGGTTAAAGCAAGTCTGATTGCCAAACCGGGGAAAGCGCTGGTATTCACGCAAAACCCGTTTTCGGGCGCGGGAAACAACGGGCTTTCGAACACCATTACGTTCCTGGTGAACAATCCGAAGAATCCCTTTCCGGCGATCACCGGAATCACCACGGGCACAGCGAATGGAACAGGGCTGCCGATTACCATCACGGGCACCGATTTTCTGAACAGCTCGACGGATGCGACGCAGGTATCCACGGTGAACTTTAATTTCGGCGGACTGCAAAGCAACATTACTCCCACGATGCTCTCGAACATCACGGCCACGCAGATTACAACCACGATCCCGAATGCGTTGCTGGGCACATCCGGGTGCGCGAATATCACGGTTTTTAATCCAGCGTCGCCTCCAGTGCCGAATTTGCCGGGTAGCGTGGGAAGCGGCGGAGGCTCGAGCAACCAATGGCCGATCGCGATTGGGAGCGGAACGTGTCCGGCAGCAGCCGCGAAAAAGTCCGCCACCGCCGCCACGGCGCAGATGGTTACGGAAGAGACGCCGGCAGTCAGCGTGGATGGCCGGTACGTGGGGTATTCCGCGGAGCAAGGCGAACAATCGGAAATTTTTGTGCGCGACACATGCGGGGGCGCGGCCACGACGTGCCAGCCACGAACGCTGCTGATTTCCGCGACGCCGGATGGAACTGTCGCGAACGGGGACAGCCACGCTCCGTCGATCAGTGCGGATGGGCGGTACGTGGCGTTCAGTTCCGCGGCCACAAACCTCACGGGGATCGCCGCGGCTAGCAGCGCCTCAGGAAGGCAGATCTATCTGCGGGATACGTGCGTGGGCGCCGATGCTTCGTGCAAAGCAGCGACGCAACTGATCTCCACGGACTCCGAGGGGGCGTTGAACGGATCCGAAGGCATTTTGCCGTCGGTGAGTTCGTCCGGACGGTTTGTGGCGTTTCTTGCGGTGACGCAGAGCCACACGGCGAATCCGTCGTCCGGTCCGTCCGCTGCTCAAGCTAAATCGGCGGGCAGCGCGAATAGCGGCTTCCGGCAGGTTTTCGTACGCGATACGTGCCTGGGAGCGGCCAACTGCACACCGAAGACCACGCGCATTTCGCTGCTACCGGGCGACGGCAGCGACGCGGCGGGCAAACCCGCGGGGCCAGCGATCAGCGGAGACGCGAAACACGTGGCCAGTTCGGGGGCTGCCGCAGCCACGCTGTTCACGCATTCCGTGGCGGTCGACGATCAAGTGTTCCTGGCCGCGATCAAGCAGCAATAGCACGCTCAGAAACTGCGCAAGAGAAACCACGGAATCGGCATGGTGGCGTGGCCACGCGTTCGCGAATACCGCAGGCCGGTCTGCCAACCTCCGTTCCGGCCCGTTCCATAAGACCTTCTGAGTAAGTCGAAGTCAGCTCATAGAAATCCGGACCGCAGCGGCTAAAGCCTTGTTGATTTCGCGGCAGTTACGGCACGGCTGAAGCCGTGCCCTCCCGCAAATCGCGCTTGTCACATAGGTTCTGAAGCTAGTGATGGCGATTAGCGAACCAGCGCACGGTGGCCTATCCGATCATCTGTCGTCGGATTCGTCTTTCCGGTGTACCGGGGTTAAAAAGTTATCCAAAACAAAGTCTGCTATCTCGCGACCCAGGCGTTGACCGGTGGTGAGGTCAAAGCGGAAATGTTGTCCAGCGAAAATACGGCTTAACGTGGCTTCTTCGCCGGCGGCGGAGATGCTTATGAAGGATCGCTCTACGCCCGGGAGAACCTCGGATGTCACGTTGAACTCGAAACGGTCGCGCTCGAAAAAGGAAACCAGCACCTCTGCCGCGGAAGCGCTTATAACCGCATGAGCGCCTGGATAGGAAGGATCGGGCGCGGTCTTGCCGGCGGCCGGAAGCCAATTCGCATCACCCACGGTTTCCGGGTTGTTATCGGCATCGCCGGCGCGAATAGCGGTCACGGGCCGCCAGAAATTGTAAATGTATTTGGCGTCGTAAAAGGCGATCACGTCGTCGGCAAGACTCAGGTTCAGCAGGGCAAACAAGCGCGCATTCTGGGCCGTCGTCAAATGGTGCGCCAGCGAAGCAGTTTGCGCAATTTCGTTCCAATAGTTCTGAATCGCGCCATTCCAAAAGCGCCCGGTCAATGCCTCATCGGCCGTGGCGGTGGTGCTGTTGGCGATTCCCAAAGATTTGATTTGATTGAAAGCATCGCTGTAGGCGTCGCTGGTCAACGCCGGGGGCGGGCCAGGACGAAACTGATTGGCACGCTCCAGCGCGAAGGGAGTCACGCGCGACCAATGCGTGAATTGCGGCTGAGGCGGAAAATTCGGAGGCGTCGATTGGTAGTCTCCCGGGGCGTTCCCGAAAACGTAGTGAATCGGCGGGGCATTCGAGCCATCGTTGCTGCGCAGCGCCAGGATGCCATCGGCAACCGCCTGTCCTATGCGGATGCCTTCCACCTTGTCCTGGCCATCTGGAATCTGTGCCAGGGATTGCTGTAGTTGGGCATCGAGCGTGGCCTTAAATACCGCTGCCGGATACAGGGCCACCAGAATTTCATGCGCCGCAGCCGAAGCCGCTGCTTCCTGGGAAGCATCGCGTGGTACGCCGGAAAGGCGGACCAGGTAGGGCCGATGGGTTCTGTCGATGGCGTTGACGGCGTCATAGATCGCCGCGTGCAGGATCGCAAAGCTGCGCGTGGGGTGGATCGTGGCGGGCTGCGCTCCAGCCGTGCGGACAATGGCAAGAAGTGTTCGATTCCACTGCAGAACCGGGTCAACGGACTGGGAAGAGCCGTCTTGCGGACTCTGAGGTTTAGCGCTCGCCGAGGCGCTGTATGAGCTGATGGGCTGCACCAAAAGACTGGCGCCCAGAAGTGCCAGTTGAACGTAACGGTGTGCCATTGCGGATGGTCCCCTTGATGTTTGTCTACAAAAGTGCTTGGAGGTGGTGACGAAAGCTCCGTGACTCCCTCGCACCGATAGATAACCGCACCAGGGAAGGAAAAATTCCCCGCATGCGCCGACGCAGTTGATAAATCTGGCCCGCAGCCCGCGAGTTTTGAAAGTGGTCCCGCAGCAGGCTCGGGCGAAAAGAAGTGGCGTACAAAGAAAAGAGCCGGCAATTGCTGCGCCGGCTCTCTCCGGTTGAAATTGCTGGTCCGGGTTTCTACGAATCCCGCGTTGGCCGCTTACTGGTCCGCGACCTGGATCTTCGGGTTCGTCGAGCTGGTATCCAGGATAACCGCCTTCGTCGGCGAAACGACGAGCAGGACAGTCTGGCAGGTGGTAGGCGTTGCTGAGATCGTGCATCCCGAGGGGATGTGCACAAGGCCAGTCGTCGGGTCAATGGAGTAGCTGAAACTCTGGGTCTGATCCGCGTTCAGAGAGCCGTTGCCGCTCTTGTCTTCGATTAAGCTGATCGTCGTGGTAGCGGGAGTGAACGTCGCGGTGCCGGAATTGGCGCCGCCGTTCGCATCTTCGGGATCAACCGTTCCAAAGGCGAAAAGTCCGTTCAAGGAAGCATTCGTGAACGAGCTGCCGGTCTGGGATTGGAAGAAGCCCGAGTCCACACTAGCGTCTGCGCTCAACTCAAATGCCTGATTCGCGCTCACGAGGTAAAAGACCGGTTGCTGGGTTCCGCCGGTTATCGTCATTCGCCCTGTCGGATCGACAGAGTATGTTATTCCCGTAAGGTTCTTCGCCTGGAAGGTGCCGCCGTCGTTCCTGAGTTGGCTTCCGCTGATGCCGGTGCCCGAGGCGTTGAGCAGGAGAAGAGTGGCGCGACTTGCCCCCGCTGTAGCCGGGTTGGTTGACAGCCCCGACTGGTACCCAATGTAGGCACCGGACAAGGGGTTGGCGGTGAACGCAGTGTTGGACTGCCGCATGGCCTCACCGGCAAAAGCGCTGTTGGCGGTTTGGTCGTCGCTGCCGAGGATGAGCACGTCCGTCGCGGAGACTACATAGAGGACCGCCTTAACCGGCGAGGTGCTGCCGCTCGGAGTGAAAATGAGCGTGCCGCGGCCGTCGGCGGCGTTGATGGTGTAGGTACCACTAAGGATGGAAACGGGGCTCGCCGGGAAAGAGGTCCCGGGGGTTCCGTTGTCGGGGCTTCCGTTCGTGTTGAAGTCTACCTCGCCGCCGTTGACAACACCACCGCTGACAAAGTTTAAGACGCCCGCGGCAGCGAACTTACCGCCACCATTGGCAGTGTTTTGGGCGGAAGAGACGCCGAAAGCATAATTTCCGATAACCACCGAGATGGAGAAGGCATTTGTGTCCTGCTTGCGCAAAACTCCGGAAGTGAACGGTCCGTTGGCGTCGAAGGCAATGACGTGTCCCGTGGAAGCGACACCCGCCGAAATGTTCCCCAAAGAGAAGCGGTAGTTCTGCGTGCCCGCAGAGGTGGTAATGGCCATGCAGCCGCGATGATCTGAGCCCACACTGTACGTACCGGAGGTCACGGTATTCGTCAGCACACCAGAAGTTGCATTCGCAGTTGAATTCCCATTGATATCGATGGTGCCGGAGGTGATCAACCCACCGTTAGGGGTGCCATTCAAGGTGAGCACGCCGCCGACGAGTACCGGCTGCGGGCTGGTTTCGCCAGCTCCCGCTCCGTTGTCGAAGCCCTTGAGCACGAAGGCGTAATTGCCCTTGAGCAGCGATTCGCTGCCGGTGTTGCAGGCGGCGGAATTGATGGTGATGCTCAGATTGGCGGTGGCGGTCTGTGCGGTCGGGGTAGTGGAGTCCGTCGCCTTGACGGTGAAGTTGCTGGTACCTGCGGTTGTGGGAGTGCCGGAGATATTGCCATTGGCAGGGTTCAGCACCAGTCCGGCCGGGAGTAGCGTGCCACCAGTGAGGGCCCAGGTTACGGGATTGGTGCCGCCCGTAACGTTCAGGGTCTGGTTGTAGTTGGAGTTGATCAGGCCGCTCGGCAGGCTCGTTGTGGTGATCACCAGCGGTGCCACTGTGACGGTAATGCTGAGGTTAGCCGAGGCTGTCTGGGCCGTCGGGGAGGTGGAATCGGCCGCCTGAACGGTAAAGCTGAACGGGCTCCCGGTGGTGGTGTTGGGGGTGCCGGAGATGACGCCGGTGCTTTGAACCAATGTTAGCCCCGGTGGCAGCGAACCGGCGGTGATACTCCACGTGATGGGTGTCGCGCCGCCGCTGGATTGCAGCGTGGTGCTATACGAGTTGTTGACTATGCCGTTCGGCAAAGTGGTGGTGGTAACGGAAAGAACGGTGTTCACGCGAATGCTGAGCTGTTTGGTGGCCGTCTGAGCAGTGGGCGAGGTGGAGTCCGTGGCCTTAACGGTGAACGTGCTGGTGCCCGCCGTCGTCGGAGTGCCAGTGATGGCACCGGTGCTGGTGAGCGTCAATCCCGCGGGCAATGTGCCTGTGCCCACGATGCTCCAAGTGACCGGAGGATTTCCGCCGGCGCTCTGCAGTATGGCGTTGTTGTAGCTCTGGCCCACGACGCCGTCGGGCAAACCGGTAGTGGCCACCGACAGAGGCGCGGTGGAGATCTGAATAGTCAGTGCCTTGGAAGAGGTTTGCTGGGGCGTTCCGGAGTCCGCAGCTTTAACCGTGAAATTGAAAGTGCCAGCGGCGTTCGGCGTACCGGTAATCGCGCCGTTGGTGGTGTTCAGCGAGAGACCGCCCGGCAGAGCGCCGAGAGTGATGCTCCAGGTAATGGGCGCGATGCCGCCGCCGTCGGTCTGCACCGCCTGGCTGTAGGCAGTGCCAACAGTGCCGCTAGGCATAGGAGAAGCGGTAGTGATGGCGAGCACAGGGTTGATGACGATAGTGAATTGCTTGGTGACGATCTGCTGGGGCGTTCCGGAATCGGTCGCCTGGACGGTAAAAGTGAACGGGCTGCCGGCGGCGGTTGTGGGTGTGCCGGAAATGGCGCCGGTTGCGGAGTTCAAGTTAAGTCCTGGAGGCAACGAGCCGAGGGTCATGGCCCAAGAGACGGTGGGAGTTCCACCGCTGGTTTGCAGCGTTACGGCATAGAGTGAAGTCACGGAGCCGGTGGGAAGCGTTGTGTTGGTGATGGCGAGTTGCTGAACGATGGTGATGCTCAGCGCCTTGGTGACTTTTTGTTGCGGGGTGCCGGAATCGGCCGCCTGCACGGTGAAATTGAAGGGTCCTGCGGCGGTGGGCGAGCCGGTGATCGCGCCGGTGCTGGCGTTAAGCGTGAGACCAGTGGGCAGCGCGCCGCCGGTGACGGACCAAGTTACCGGGTTCACGCCGCCGCTGGAAACGAGCGTGGCGCTGTACGCGGTGTTGGTGACGCCGTTGGGGAGCGAAGGGGTGGTGATGGACAGCACGGGATTAACAGTGATGCTGAGAGCCTTGGTGGCGGTTTGTTGCGGCACACTCGAGTCCGCGGCCTGAACCGTGAAATTGGTCGTGCCTGCGGTTGTAGGTGTCCCGGTGATCGCGCCAGTGGAGCTCAGCAGCAAGCCAGTGGGAAGGGCGCTGCCCGCAGCGAGGGACCAGGTGAGCGGGGGCGCGCCGCCGGAAGCCTGCAGAGTGGCGTTATAGCCGGCATTGACCACGCCGTTCGGCAGCGAGGTGGTGGTGATGCTTACGGGCGCCGCGTTGATCTTGATGGAAAGCGGTTGGGTAGCGGTTTGCGCTGGATTGCTGCTATCGGTGACCTTGACGGTGAAATTCGCAGTGCCAAAAGCCGTTGGCGTACCGGAGATTACTCCGGCGCTGCTGAGTGTGAGACCCGCAGGAAGTGTTCCGGTGAAGGTGAATGAATAGGGCGCGAGGCCGGCGGTGGCGCTGATGGTCTGGCTGTAGGGCGTGCCTTGCACGCCGTTGGGCAAAGTCGTGGTAGTGATCGAAGGCGCTGGCGGCAGATTGATGGCAATACTAAGAGCCTGGGTGACCGATTGCGGGCTGACCGTGCTGGAGTCGGTGGCTTTCACGGTGAAACTCGCGGTGGTGTTCGGGCCGGTGGGTGTGCCGGAGATGACCCCGGCGCTGCTCAAGGTCAAGCCTCCGGGAAGCGCTCCGGCGCTGATGGTAAAGGTTAGCGTTCCTGCGCCGCCGGACGATGCGACGGTCTGGTTGTAAGGTGTGCCTTCGGTTCCCGCGGGCAGGACTGTCGTGGTAATCGTAGGCGGTAGTGTGACCGTCACCATCACGGAGTTCGATTTCGTGGGGTCAGCGACCAAAGTGGCGGTGATGGTGACAACAAGACTGGTGGATACGGCCGCCTGATTCGTGTGCTGGGAGGAGTGTGAAGCGGATGGGGAACTTGCTAACGGCGCTCTAACGGCCGCCGCAAGTGCCGGCGGGGTATAGGTGACCGACGTGGTGGTTACATTGGAAAGCGTGCCGCAGGCCGCGCCCGTGCAGGTGGTCCCGGCCAAAGTCCAGGTGACACCCTTGCTGGTCGCATCATTGGAAACTGCCGTCGTCAAATTCAGGCTTTGCCCCTGGTCGATGGCTTGAGCGCCCGTGGGCGTAAATGTAATCATGGGCGGCGTGGGAGAGCCGGAACCACAGCCGGACAACACAAATCCGAGCGCAAAAGCGAGTAGCAGGGACAGTTTCTTCATTGCTGTTTTTCCGCCTTTATCAAAAATCTGAATTCTGAAGAGTGGGAAAGCAGGAGCGCCGTGAACCAGGCGCTCCGTGTAGCGCACCGAAGATAAGGGAAGAAGTGTGGTGCGGCTTATAGTACTTTTGATGCTTTGTGCCTCAGGGGTTAATGGCGGTTAGCGGACTCTAACAATCGTAAAATGAAATCATACGTGCCGGGCTACGCTGCCGAAATGCGCGGCATTGGAGAATCAACGGGCTACTTTGCAGCAGGCCGCCCCTACCGGGCGGCGGGATCAGGAACGGAAGGTCGGGTCGAGGCGATCGAGTTTGCGCAGCAGGCCGGGCCAGGCCAGCTGGCCGCCGGCGCCATGCGTGGCTTGCTTGGCTTGCTCGGTGGCGCCCGCGACGATGCGGGGATCGATGGAGATCAATTCGCCGCCGGCGGTTTGCGCGCGGACCTGAATGGTGCAAGCGGCTTCGAAGAGGTACATGAGCAGAAAAGCGTCCGGGACGGTGCCCGCGACGGTAAGCAGGCCGTGGTTGCGCAACATGAGGAAATTCTTATCGCCGAGGTCGCGGACCAATCGAGGTTTTTCGTCGTCGCGCAGCGCTACGCCTTCGTAGTCGTGATACGCGAGCGAGGCCAGCGGAAAAATGGAGTGCTGCGAAATCGGGAGCAATCCGTGTTTCTGCGCGGAAACGGCCACGCCGTTGATGCTGTGCAGATGCAGGACGCATTTGGCATCTTCGCGCGCGGCGTGGATGGCGCTGTGAATGGTGAAGCCGGCGGGATTCACGTCGTACGGGCTATCCATCACTTTGTTGCCGCTCAAGTCGATTTTGACCAGGCTGGAGGCAGTGATTTCGTCGAAGAGCATGCCGTAGGGGTTGATGAGGAAATGATGTTCGGGGCCAGGGACGCGCGCGGAGATGTGCGTGAAGATGAGATCGTCCCAATGATAGTGAGCGGCGAGGCGATAACAAGCCGCAAGATTGACGCGCTGTTCCCATTCAGCAGGAGTTACGCGGGAACGGATGGAATTGGCGGCGGGATTGGGGGTTGCGGACATGACGGGCTCCTGGTTGCTGGATGCTAGATGCTGGATGCGTGAATGATAGCGCACGGAAGTGCCGAGCGGGCGAGAGAAATGGCGGCTTATTCCTTTGCAAAGGCCGGCTGGAGAATCGGCAGCCGGACGCTAGTTGTCCGTGGGTGATGAGGACGTGGGCGCGGGGGAATTGTCTACGCGGATGAGCGAGATTTTGGTGCCGCCTTCGTCGATGGAGAGAGCCACGATGCGGACTTGCGAGCCGCGCTCGGCGACAAACGCGATGTCGCTGTTAGAGACGTTGGCGTCCTTAAAAATTTCGGGAATCGGTTTTTCGCCAGAGTCGCGCCGTTTGAACTCCGGGCTGAGATGCTGGCTGTACCAGTTGTCGACGTAATCGCGGATGTCGGTCGTATGGTAGGTCGAGACATTTATGCCATTTTGCGCTTCCTTGATGGTAGCGGCGGTGTCGGAGCCGTCGGGCAGCTCGAGCGAAGCGCGAGGAAAAACGGGAAGGCCCGGGCCGACTTGATCCTGTTTTTGCAGGCGGAAGCTGCCGCCGGGCGTGTGCACGGTGTTTTTGTTGCTGCTGGCGGCGGAGAGGCCGAAAGCGCGCACCACTCGATTGACGAGCAAGAATCCGCCGCCAACCAGAATGAGCAGACCGATAAAAAAGCCGATCATCATCCACAGCAGGGACTTGGATTGCGACGAGTTTCCGGAAGCGGAGGATGCCGCCATGTACAGCTCCCAATGGGGCAGAGGGTTGCCCGTACTTAGTATGACAGGTGTGCCATAGCGGGAAAGGGAGCAGTGCTCCGCATGTGCCGCAAAGGTCCCTGTTCGTTCGGTCAGGCGGGCGCTATTTCAGGTATTTGTCCGGGATCGGATTATCGGGGCGCTCGGAGTCCCAAATGATGGAAAGGCAATACCAGCGCTTGCCATCGTTGTAGAAGGTCATGCTGTTGATGCCGCGGGCGAAAGGCTTTTCGTCGGGAGTGTGGCGGGAAGCGTAAGTAGTGAAGACTACGGCGAGCTGGCCGAATTGCTCGGTTCTGCGGGCAATCTCGCGTTCGTAGAAGCCTTCCTTGCGGAAATATTCGGCGCCGTTCTTGACGTATTCTTCGACGGCGAGCGTGTGATGCGTAAAAGTGCCGTCGGGTTTCTTGACCAGCGGAACGAGACGGCCGTCAGGAGTGAAGAGCGAGCGAAAGCGGTCCCAATGGCGCTCGCCGGCGGGGCCGGAAATGACGTCGTACACCGCCGCCACGATGGAGTCGAGCGAGGCAACGTCCTTGGGATCAGCGGCAGGCCACGAAGCGGCGGAATCTTTTGGCGGATCTGGCGCGGCCTTCTTTTCTTGCGCGGCGCAGGCCAGAGGCGAGGCGAGCAGCAAACAGAAGGCGATTTGCAGCGTCCGCAATTTCATTAGGCTCCTCCGGTGATTCGAGAATTATCTTCAGTTAAAGCGGACCTTGACGTCCGGGCGCTTGTCGAGACGCACCGTATCGACGAAGCGCACCTGGCGATCGTCGAGCGTGAGAATCATGGACTGCGTGCGAATACCCTCGCCGAAAAAGCGCACGCCGCGGAGCAGATTGCCGTCCGTGACGCCGCAGCAGGCGAAAATCATGCGCTTGCCCGGAGCTAGTTCTTCGGTATCGTAAATGCGCTTGAGATCTTTCACGCCCATTTTCTCGAGACGCTCTTGATCCTGCGGCTTGGCGATCACCAACCGGCCGAGAATCTGCCCATTTAGACACCGCAAAGCGGCGGCGGTGAGCACGCCTTCCGGCGCGCCTCCCGTGCCCATTACGGCGTGAACGCCCGTGCCGACAACGGCGGCAGTGATGCCGGCCGAGAGATCGCCGTCGCCGATGAGGCGGATGCGCGCGCCGGCTTTGCGAATATCCGCTATAAGCTTTTCGTGCCGCGGGCGTTCCAGCACTATGATCACGAGATCTTCCACGCTGCGCTCCAAACGGCGCGCGATGGCTTTGAGATTGTCGGCGACCGGAGCATCAAGATCGACCGCGCCTTTGCAGGACGGGCCGACCACGATTTTTTCCATGTACAGGTCCGGAGCGTGCAGCAGGCCGCCGCGCTCGCTGGCAGCGAGGACGGCGATGGCATTGGGAGCGCCGGTGGCGCAAAGATTGGTGCCTTCAAGCGGATCGACCGCGATGTCCACGGCGGGAAAATTAGCGTTGGGCGCGCTTTTCGCCAGGCCCACTTTTTCGCCGATGTACAGCATGGGCGCTTCGTCGCGCTCGCCTTCGCCGATTACGATGGTGCCGTCCATTTGCAGCGAGTCCATCGTCGAGCGCATGGATTCAACGGCGACTTCGTCAGCATGATGCCGGTCGCCCACACCCATGGTCCGCGCCGCGGCAATGGCCGCGTTTTCCACAACGCGCAAAAATTCCAGGCTAAGCTGAGCTTCCATGTTCCGGGTGTCTCCGAGAAGCCCCGCTAGGAGCGGGCGGCGGTAATGATACGGCAAAAACAGGCCGCGAGCGATATTTGTGTTCGCTGCGCAGCGCACCTCGCGTTGCCGGCGCTCTTTCTTTTGCGGTCAGCACACTCGTTCCTTAAATCTGCGGAATCTGAGATCTTTGCGTCTCGCCTACCGGATGTGGCCCAGCAGCTCATTCGGGTGTAGCGTCGTTTGCTCGGCTTTGCGTCTGGCGAGCGTACTTTCGATTACGGCAAAAAGTTCGCTGGTTCGGATGGGTTTGGAGATATAGGCATCCATTCCCGCAGCGAGGCAGCGATCCTCGTCCCCTTTGAGCGCATGCGCGGTCATGGCAATGATGGGAATATGCTCTCCGGTCGATGCTTCCTTCGCGCGAATGGCAGCCGTCGCGTCCAGGCCGTTCATTTCAGGCATCTGCACATCCATGAGCACGAGGTCGAAAGAGGCTCTTTCGAGCGCAGCGAGTGCCGCTCGTCCGTCGCCCGCGATGGTCACCGAGTACCCGCGCTTTTCGAGAAGGCGAAGGGCCAGAGTCTGGTTGACGGAGTTGTCTTCCGCCAAAAGGATTCGCGCCCGGTGCTCCTCTTCCTGTAAAAGATGGCGCGTGACAAGCGGAACGGCCACCTCGTGCGGCGACTTGTTGAGCACGCGGCAAATGGCCCCCAGCAGTTCGTTTTGCCGGATGGGCTTTACCAGGTAAGCGGAGATGCCGAGTTCGCGGCAGCGTTTGGCGTCGCCCATGTGCCCGACCGAGGTGAGCATCATGACCGTGGCACCGAGGAGCTCTGAATCGTGCTGAATGCGTTCCGCAAGCGCGAACCCGTCCATCTCCGGCATCTGCGCGTCCAGGAGAACCAGACGGAAGGGGTGCCCGGTATTCTTGACGGCGTCGAGCGCTCGAACGGCGGCGAGCGCACCATCGACGGAAGTGGGCTGCATGCCCCAGCGACTTAACATGCCATGCAAAACCCTCCGATTGGTGGAATTGTCATCGACGATAAGGGCCGGCAACGACCGCAACTGCTCGACTTCCAGGGGCGTCGTACGAACGGACGGCGCACGCTGCACACCCAACGTGACGGTAAAGTGAAACGAGCTCCCTGTGCCGAGTTCGCTCTCGACCCAGATTCGCCCGCTCATCAACTCGACCAGCTTCGAGCAAATCGAAAGTCCCAATCCGGTGCCGCCGTATTTGCGGGTCATGGAACCGTCTGCCTGGGAGAACGCTTCGAAGATCTTCTTCTGTTTGCCGTCGGGGATTCCGACGCCCGTGTCTTTGACGGCAAACTGGAGAGTGACGGAGTCGGGTGTCTCCGATTCGCAGCCTACGGTTATAAGAATCTCGCCGGCTTCGGTGAACTTGACGGCATTACCGACGAGATTGACGAGAATTTGCCGGAGCCGGCCGGGGTCTCCCAGGATTGCCTCAGGCACCTCGGGCGCAACTTCGTAGATTAACTCGAGGCCTTTCTGGTGAGCTCGGAAGCCGAGAGCCGTGATGCTTTCGCCAAGGCTTTCGCGCAGATCAAATGGGATGATCTCGAAGTCCATTTTCCCGGCTTCAATCTTTGAGAAATCGAGGATGTCGTTAATCACGGAAAGCAGCGACTCGGCAGACAGTCGGACCAGACTGAGATTTTCTCGCTGCTCGGCGGTCAGGTCGGTGTCCAGGAGCAGCTCGGTCATACCAAAAATGCCGTTCATGGGTGTGCGAATTTCATGGCTCATGTTGGCCAGGAATTCACTCTTGGACTGGTTGGCCGTTTCCGCGGCTTCTTCAGCGCGCTTTCGTTCGATCACTTCGCGCTTCAGGTCTTCCTGAGTGCGTTTTCGCGTGGTGATGTCCTCCGCCGTTCCGACATACCAAAGAATGCCGCCAGCGGCGCCGCGGACCGCCCGCGCATTTTCGGAAAGCCAGATCTTCACGCCATCCTTGCGGTACACTTCGTATTCAAAGCTCTCGACGACGCCCTTCGTTTCCATGATGGATTTAAACTCATCGCGGCGCAGCGGATCGACATAAGCCTGGCGGCCGATATCACGGCAAGCAGCCATCATTTCTTCCGGAGAGCCGTAACCATACATGCGCGCTTCCGCCGGGTTTACGCTGAGGAACCGTCCGTCCGGGCTAGTCTGAAAAATGCCCACAATGGCTTCTTCGAAGATGCCGCGATACTTTTCCTCCGCATGCCGCAAGGCCCATTCGACCTTCTTGCGCTCGGCGATTTCCAGTTGGAGCTCCGCGGTGCGCTCGTCGATTCGCTTGGCGAGATCCCTTTCCCGCGCTTTGAGGTCGCTTACGCGAAAACGGTACACCGCCGTTGTCGCCGCCACGAAAGCGAGAACACAAAGAGCGTAGAACAGGAGCGTTTGGTGAAAGTACGGCGCCAGATACACACCAACGGACGCGCTGGTGGGGTTCCAGACGCTGTCGTTGTTCGAGGCCGTGACCCTGAAGTGGTAACTTCCCGGCGGAATATTCGTGTAATAAGCAATACGACGCGTCCCGGCGTCCACCCAATCCGCATCGAATCCCTGCAACTGGTAGCGAAACTGAATCTTTCCCGGCGCCACAAAACTGGGAGCAGTAAATTGGAACTGCAAGTTTCCTTGCCCAGGCTCGAGGCGAACCTCAGTTGGGTGCTCGATAGCAACCCGCCCTGAGCTGATCTTTTCGATGAGCACGGGCGGTATGTGCGTGTTGGCCCCCATCTCGTTCGGATTGACAGCGACCAAGCCCTGAATTGTGGGAAACCATAGTTTACCGTCGCGGGATTTCCAGCCCGCCGGCTGTACGCCCCCATCGCATTCCTTGCTCTTCATGCCATCAGCCACGCCGTAGGAAACAGACGTGACGGCGCGAAGCAAGCCGTCCGCAAAGGCATTCAATTCCTTCTTGGCGACGCGATAGACGCCTTTATTGCAGCTCATCCACAAATTTCCATGGTCATCTTCCAGAATCTGAAAGGTGAGATCGTCAAAGAGTCCGTCATGGCTCGTGTATGCAGTTAGCTTGCCTTGTTTGAGGCGACTTAGGCCGCCTTCGGTTCCAATCCACAGGACCCCTTCGGTGTCCTCGTACATGGTCATAACGGCGTCATTCGCAAGGCCGTTGCCGCTATTGAATGTGCTGAAGACTCCATTTTCGCGCTTGTTCAGACCTTTTGTAGTCCCAATCCACATGCCCCCGGCGCGTCTGGGCGTCAGCCACAAGACCACGTTGCTGGCCAATCCATCCTTCGTGGTGTAAGTGGTGAATTTTCCATCCTTGAAAATACAGAGGCCGCCGCCATCGGTGCCGAACCACAAATCACCCTGATTGTCTTCAGCGATAGCCTTAACAAGAACGGAAGGAGCTAGCCCGGAGCTTTCCCTGCGTGCCGGAAGTCCCTGTTTGGCGGTATAGGTGGTGATCTTGCCGTCCTTTAGCCGATCAAGCCCCGCATTCGTCGAAACCCACAGGCTGCCATCCTTGGCGGGATAGAGCGCGCCGATGGTGTTGCCGGAAAGTCCTTGTTTCGTGGTGAAAGCCGTGAACCTTCCATTGGAGAAGCGGTTGAGTCCGCCACCGTCGGTCCCCGCCCAAATGTAGCCGGCGGCGTCTTCCGCAACGCTCCAGACCACCGGCGCCGACAAGCCATCCAATGTCCCGTGAGTGGCGAATCGTCCTTTGCTCAGCCGGTTCAGCCCGCCGTTTGCGGTGCCAACCCACAAGCTTCCTTCCGGATCCTCAAATAACGGGCCCACCGCATTGTCGGAAAGGCCGTCTTTCACCGCATAGTTTTCAAATCTGCCTTTGTGAAAGCAACTCAGGCCGCCCGCAGTGCCGACCCACAGATTGCCTTGCTTGTCTTTGTATACCGTGTGGACCGAGTTGCTGGGCAACCCGTCCTTGATCGTATAGGCCGTGAGCTTGCCGTCTTGATACCGCTCCAGTCCCGCTCCGTCCGTGCCGATCCACACCGCCCCTTCCCGGTCCTGATAAACGGTCCACACGATTTCATGCGAGAGCCCTTCCATCATCGGGAGACTTGCAAACACGCCTCCCCGCAGAATGCTCAGGCCGCCGTCCGTGCCGATCCAAAATGTTCCACTGCGATCCTCAACGATGGACGACACGGAATTATTGATCAGGCCGTCCTGCGTCTTGTAAGCGTCGAACCTTCCATTCTTGAATCGATACAGCCCTCCTCCCCGAGTGCCGACCCATAGATTCGTCTCCCGATCTTCGTAAATCGCGCTGACGGCATTGCCCCCGAGCTCATGCTTTGGTGCGTAAGCGGTGAACTTTCCGTCCTTAAGACGCACCAGGTCGCCCAGAAACGTGCCGATCCACAGACTGCCATCCTGCGTCACGCACAGAGCGCGAATATCGTTGCTGCTCAACTCCGGAGTGGTTTTGCGGTCAAACACCTGAAAATGAAGGCCATCAAATCGCACCAGTCCTTCCTGTGTTCCAATCCACAGATATCCATCCATTGTTTGCGCCAGGGCTTGCACGGCATTTTGCGGGAGGCCGTCGGCGGTTTGCCAGACATCGTGAACGTATTCAGAGATACGCAAGCGGTGGTCATCCGCAAGCGCCACGGTAGGACAAAATAACACCCAGCAGGCAACGGCCAACACCAGTGCGGGACGTACTCTCGTTGGGCGGGTCCAAGCTTCCATTGAACGCATAAGAGTGATGGTCCGCCTGTCTCCCGGACTAGTTCCGACCTTGGGCACACACGGAGAGGGGAAGAAACTACGACGGTGCACAAGAGGTTCCAAAGTTCGTACTCGTAGTCCGTGTTAAAGGCAGAGGTTTCAGTAAGTTAAAACGGGTGAGGATACCGGGGTTGAATGAGTGCACCGGAATTGTGGTCCCTTGCGGAACGATAGTCTCATAATGAAACCTAGGTGACTCCCGCACCCGCACCCGCACCACACCCGCACCACACCCGCATCAGCCAAGAATCTCGGCAGCATGGTCTATTACTGACAGGAGCCTTCTATTTGGGAGCGAGTCCTTGCTAAACGCTAAACGCCGCTGATCTCGCCGGATTCATCCACGTCGATCGATACGGCGCGCGAGATCTTCGGCAAGCCCGGCATCAGCATGATGTTGCCGGAAATGACCACGATAAACCCTGCGCCGCCCGAAAGAGAAGCATCGGTCACGTGCAAAGTCCACCCGCTGGGAGCGCCCGGTATTTTGGGATCGTCGGTAAAAGAATACTGCGTTTTGGCGATGCAAACGGGAAGTTTGCCGTAGCCCCAATCCGAGAACTGCTGCAGTTTGGCGCGAGCTGGATCGCTGAAGATGACATCACCGGCCCCGTAAATTTGCCGCGCCACCTTTTGAATCTTTTCGGCGGCCGGCTCCTCGAGATCGTATGTTGGCCGTACCGCAGGAGCGGGATTTTGGGCGATCAGCTCAACCACTTTTTCTGCCAGCACTTTTGCTCCCAGGCCGCCTTTGGCAAAAGCCTCAGAGAGCGCCGTAGGTGTCCCATGTGCAGCGCAATACTCTTCCAGCCGCTTCAGGTCCGCATCCGTGTCGGCAGGAAACCGGTTGATGGCCGCAATCGTTGGCAGTCCAAATCCTCGGAGGTTGTCGATGTGCCTGCCCAGATTCGGCAGCCCGCGTTCCAGTTGGCCTTCGCCTTGATTGCGGATACTCTGCACCGTGGTTACCAGAACCGCCGCCGCAGGCGTGATGCCAGACTGCCGCATCACGATATCCATATATTTTTCAGCGCCGAGGTCGGCGGCAAAGCCCGCTTCATTCACCACATAGTCGGCCAGGCGCAGCCCCATCTGCTGCGAAATCACGCTGCTGGTCCCATGCGCGATATTGCCGAACGGCCCGGCGTGCACAAACGCCGGAGTGCCGTCGCTCGTCTGCACCAGATTGGGAAGAATCGCTTCCGCGAGCAGCGCCATCATTCCGCCGGTCGCCTGAAGATCCCGCGCACGCACCGGCTTCCCATCACGCGTCACGCCGATCACAATCGCGTCCAGCCGCCGTCGCAGATCCTTCAGGTCGTGCGCCAGCGCCACAATGGCCATGATCTCCGACGCCGCGGTGATCACGAATCCGGTCTTGCGCCCGCCGCCCTCTTTCTTGCCGTCCAGCGAAATAGCGATGCGCCGCAAAGCGCGATCGTTCATATCCATCGTGCGCGGCCAGGTGATTCGCTCCGGGTCCAGATTCAGATCGTTGCCGTGAAATAGATGCGCATCAATCAGCGTGGCCAGCAGATTGTGCGCGGACGAAATGGCGTGAAAATCGCCATGAAAATGCAGATTGATCTTGGCGCTCGGCTCAATCTGCGAGAGCCCGCCTCCCGCTGCTCCGCCCTTCATACCGAACACCGGGCCCAGCGAAGGCTCGCGCGAAGTGATCACCACTTTCTTACCGAGCAGCGCGAGTCCTTGCGTCAGCCCAATGGCGGTGACGGTCTTGCCTTCGCCGGAAGCGGTCGGCGTTGTCGCCGTCACCAGAATCAATTTCCCGCGCAGCTCGAACGCGGGATCGGCGAGCAGCTCCAAGCGGACTTTCCCGCCGTACGGCCCGACTTGTTCGAAGTATTTCCCCGGAATCCCGAGTTTCCGGGCGACATCCTGAATAGGAAGCAGCGTTTTCTGCATGGCGGCTTGAACTTGCATCGGAGATTTAAATTCGCCCCGCAGCGTACCACACCGGGGAGCCAATTCACTGCGCTTTGCTCCTAGCGAAGCGCGAATATCCGCCCGTCGGTCGCCGTGACGAAATCTTTACGGATGACTGCCCGAACCAGCGCCCGGTAGCGGCTGGAGCACTGCGTTCACCAGGAAGGGATCGTCGAACGCGGTGGTGTCGCCGGCGGACATGCCCGCAACCGGCAGCAGTCGCGCCGCGAGCGGCTTGCGCCATTTGAACGCCAGGCTGGCCATGTCTCCGATGATCAGAGAAATCTGCTCGGCGGAAATGTCGCCGGGCAGAGGAATGGTGTCGAGACCGGTGCCGCACACGGCGGAGTAGCTGAGCAGTGCGTCGATCGAGAGGCGGCCTTCGCTCCAGCGCTGCGAGAGCAGCGAATCTTCCAGAATCGGCAGCATCAAGCCAGAGTAACCGGTTTGCTTGACCTTAATTTCTTTTATAGCAGAAGTGATGGTGGCCGCAGCGGTGAGCGTGCCGGAAGAGCCGACCGGTTGTGTGGTGAGATTCTCGACGGCGGCGCCGATAGAGACGTCTTTCAGCGGTGCGGGAGAAAGATCCATGCCCACGTAAGCCCAGCCGGTCTCCGCATCGATACGCCCGGCGTGGCGCTCGATATCTAAAGCCGCCGCGCCGAGCGAATCGCTAAGGCGCTGGCGAGCGGCGTCGAGATTGGCTGCGCCTTTGAACGCGGCAGCTACCACGTTGGCGGATTCCAGCGCCACGCCGAATTGATGCCCGAATCCGGTGTGGTACGCCGCAGGAAAAAACGGCGTCAGCGGCTTGACCATCGCGATCGCGGAGAAACGGAAATTACCCTGGCTGTGCTCCGTGTCTTCGAGAGCTTTCACCACGCGCGCCGCGGCGCCCACAGCATTCCAGCGAACTCCGTCCTCTCCGGCAACCACCAGGCTGCCGTTGAGCGTTTTGGTGTTGCGCAGGATTTCAGCGAGCAGGTCGGCTTGCGCTTCGGGATCGCCGGGGTTGAGCATCGCGGGTCCGATGGAGGCAGCAAACTTTTCCTTGGCCGCGAGCGCGTCGTAATCCTTGAAAAACGCCACGGCTTGCTCCACCGTAAGCCCCTTGGTGTATTCGGGGAAGGGCTGCGTGGCGATCCGGATGGTCTGCACTTCATACCCGCGCGACTCAAAGGTGACGCGCGCCCGCTTGAGCATGGTCAACGCGTCAGCAATCTGCTGCCGATAAGTCGCGCGGTCCAGATTGATGAACGCCGTGATCGCCCGAATCTTCGGCTTCACTTCTGCCGAAGTCGCTGCCTTAGCCTGGCCAGCGGACCCAGCCTTACCCTGAGCCAAAGCGAAAGGCGCACCCAGCACCAGCGCAAACCCAAGCAGCGCCGCGCAGGCAACAAAGCAGCGTCGCGCGGATGAAGCGAAACTGGTCAGCATAAGACCCCCAGGGAAACTCGCCTTCTTCGCAAGTGTGGCAAAGAAAGGAGCCACACGCGAGAAATTTGTATGCGCGGCAAGGAAAGGAATTAGGGCAGCGCGCTGCGTCGAGCCTTCGCATTCGAAATTATTGGACGAATGGGTAGATTTCGTCGGCGATCCAGTAGTTTTCGAGGAGGACGGCGAACAGCGTTCCGACCAGCCAGAGGGTAAAGCGGCGCGAAAGCCACGAGGAGCGGAAAACGGAAAGCTGCATGGGAAGATCGACGATGTACACAGCCGTGTAGCAGACGTTGGCCAGCAGCGCGAGGACGGTCATGGGCGGGAGCGAAGACCAGGTCAGCGCGGGACGGAAATGAGGCCAGCTAGCGACGACCCAGAGCGCAACGATGGCGGTGAGGACGAGGTTGTAGAGGATGCGACGCGGCTCCCAGAAGCGCGCGGCGGCCGCGAGGGTTTCCCGCAGCGGAGGTTGTGGATCGATCAGAGGGTGCGAAGGATGCGCTGATTGCATAGGGCCTCCGATTGCCTGCGATGACTGGCGATAGGGGGAGGATAGAGTTGCCGTCTTGCCGTGTCAAGTACTTTGTATCGCAGAGTAGAAGCGCCTGGCGAGCGACCCGCACCGGGGCCGGCAGGATGCCGGCGCTGCCGAAAGAGACAGCGAAAGCCGCGTTTTCATGAGCTTTGCAGTGTGCGGTACGGGACATGAATCAACGGGCCGTTGGTGCATAGTGAAGTCTGCCGCGATTTGGAAGGCGGGAATTCGATATTGGAGGATTCAACATGCACCGTACACACGGTTACATCGCTTCACTGCTTCTGACCGCCGCCCTTGCGGCTCCAGTGGCCATTATGGCCGCCCCGGTACCGCAAGAAGCCAGCGTTCATGTTCGCGTTTACGATCGAACCCACAAGGACTATCACAACTGGGATGACAACGAGAATCAAGCCTGGGGTCGCTACCTCAACGAAAACCACCGGGACAATCACGAATACGCCAAGTCCAACCGCAGAGAGCAGGGGCAATACTGGAATTGGCGCCACAGCCATCCAGACGAGCACTAGCACCGCAGCACCTTCTGCAAGCGGATGCACAGCGGGGATATCCCCGTGCCCGTAGAACGATACGTCCGGTCCGTAGGTTCCGGATCGGACGCCGTAGTGGGCGCTCGCTCGTTCCCGATCAGAAGAACGCCGGGATGCCTGTAACGCGCTCGCCGATGATCAATTTGTGGATGTCGTTCGTGCCTTCGTAGGTGTACACGCTTTCGAGATTGTTCATGTGCCGCATGATGCAGTAATCGTCCACTATGCCGTTGGCGCCCAGGATGTCGCGGGCTTTGCGCGCGATATCCAGAGCGATGCCGACGTTATTCATTTTGAGCATGGAGATGTGCGAAGGATCGACTTTCCCTTGATCCTTGAGGCGGCCCACGTGCAGAGCGAGTAGCTGCCCTTTGACGATTTCCGTAATCATCCACGCGAGCTTTTCCTGCACCAGTTGGTGCGAAGCAATGGGCTTGTTGGCGAATTGTTTGCGCGTTTTCGCGTATTGCAGCGCGGTGTCGTAGCAAGCCATGGCCGCACCGAGCGCGCCCCAGCCGATGCCATAACGCGCTTGATTCAGGCAACTAAGCGGGCCTTTGAGTCCTTGAACGCCGGGCAAAATATTTTCTTCGGGTATTTCGCAGTCCGTGAAAGCAAGACCGGAAGTGATGGAAGCGCGCAGCGACCACTTGCCGTGAACGTCCCAGGCTTTGAAGCCGGGAGTTCCCTTTTCCACAAGAAAGCCGCGGATTTTTTCGTCTTCGCATTTGGCCCACACTACCGCGACGTCGGCGATGGACCCGCTGGTGATCCACATTTTTTCGCCGTTGAGCACATACTTGCTGCCTTTTTTCACGGCGCGGGTGAGCATACCGCTGGGATTGGACCCGAATTGCGGCTCGGTCAGACCGAAGCAGCCGATGGCTTTACCTTGCTGCAAAAGCGGTAGCCATTTATCTTTCTGCGTTTCGCTGCCGAAAGCGTAAATCGGATACATCACCAGCGCGCCTTGCACCGAGACGAAACTGCGCAGTCCGGAATCGCCGCGCTCGAGTTCCTGAGTCATCAAGCCGTAAGCCACGTTAGACATGCCCGCGCAGCCGTAGCCCTGTAGATTGGCCCCGAAGAATCCGAGCTCGCCGAGTTGCGGAATCAGATGCTTCGGGAAAGTGGCCTCCCGGCTGTGCTTTTCGATGATTGGGATGATTTCGTTTTCCACGAACTGGCGCGCCGTCTGGCGGACCAGTTTTTCCTCGTCGTTGAGCTGCGAGTCGAAATCGATGAAGTCCACACCGCTATAGCCGGGCATAAGCGCTCCTGGGAACAGATTAGTTTAGCAAAGAAGGGGCAGAGTGCGCCCGCGGCGGCTGGGCAAGAAGAAACGGCACGGCTGGCGGATCTGAAGATCCGCCACTACACTTATTGCGCGAGGACTTGTGCCGCAACCGAGCCGGCGAAGAATTCAGATACAACCTAAGATCTTGATTTTTGACGTCGACGGCGTGCTGGTGGATGTGCGGGGGACGTATTGGCGGTCGGCGCTGCAGACGGTGCGGCAGTTGAGCGGGAAGCGCGTGACCTACGCGGAGCTGCACAAATGGAAGAGCAAGCCAGGGAATAACGATGATTGGGCGATGACCTCGGCGTGGCTGACGGCGCTGGGGCGGCCCACTACCTACGCCGAGGCCAGGGCCGCTTTCGAGAAGTTTTATTGGGGCACGGATGGGAAGCCGGGGCTGGTGCGCAACGAGAAGCTGCTGATTACTCCCGCGCAGGTCGCGCGATGGGCGAAGCGGTATGAATTAAATCTTTTTACCGGGCGCACCCGGCAGGAGTTTTCGTTTACGTTTAAGCGCTGGGCCGGGACCAAGCACTTTCGCAGCGTGATCACCATGGATGACGCAAAAAAGAAGCCGGATCCGCAAGGGTTGCGGATGATTCTCGACGGACGCGATCCCGCGACGGCGCTGTACGTTGGGGACAATATAGATGATGCGCTGGCGGCACGGGGAGCGGGAGTGCCCTTTGCGGCGATTGTTGCGCGAGATGCGGGTTACCGGGAGCGCGCCGCGCGATTTCGCGAGTTGGGCGCTCTGGCGCTGCTGGCGCGGGCTCGCGACCTGAATCAGCTACTGGTGAAGTAGCGCATGCTGCACCGATTGACCGCCTTCCGAGCGGCGAACTAAGATGCCTGCGACGTACACCGCGTTCGCTCGCTAAGGAGCCGCCTTGGCTACTGCTTCCACTTCTCCCACTTCGACAGCGCCTATTTCTCCCAAACAAGGACGCGTTCTGAGAATCGCGAAACGCGTGTTGCTGGGCATCGTGATTCTGGTGCTGCTCGTGGCCGTCTGTGGCGCTTTGTACCAGACCATTGCGAACTGGCGGGACGCGCGGCGTTTTCCGCAGGAGGGGCGCTCGGTGCCACTGGGGGCGGCGTTTCCGAACGTCGAGTTGAATTTGAATTGCAGCGGGGCGGGCAGTCCCACCGTGATTATGGATACCGGACTGGGAGTTCCTGCGGCGGGATGGAAATTTGTGCAGCCGGAAGTCGCGAGATTTGCGCGCGTTTGTTCGTATGACCGCGCGGGATATGGATGGAGCACGCCGGGGCCAATGCCGCGGACGACCGGAGAGATCGTCAAAGAGCTGCACGCGTTGCTGGCGGCTTCCGGAGAAAAAGGGCCGTACGTCCTAGTGGCGCATTCCTTCGGCGGGTACAACGTGCGCGTCTACACCAAGGAACATCCGGCAGACGTGGCCGGGATGGTGCTGGTGGACACTTCGCATGAAGACCAAAACAACCGCATGCCACCATCGTTGCAAGCGTTCATGAAGAACCAGACGGCGCAACTGGAGTTCCAGCGGAAAGTGGCGCCCATCCTGATTTTCTTTGGAGTGGCGCGGCTGACCGGCGGCGAAGGAGATGTTTCCGGGAAGCTGCCCAAGGACTTTCTGCGCGAAATTACCTACTTGTCTCTGCAGCCCAAGTTTATCGAGGCGACGGCTTCGGAGATTCAGAGTTTCTCGGCCAGCGCCGATGAAGTGCGCGCGGCGGGGAATCTGGGGGACCGGCCGCTGGTGGTGCTGACCGCGGGAAAGAATCCGGACGCGAAGGATTTGCCAAAAGGCGTGGATATGCGGGAGCTCGACGATTTTCATAAGATGTGGATGAACGATTTGCAAGTGCGCGAAGCGCATCTTTCCACGCGCGGGAAACAGCAGATTGTTGCCGACAGCACGCATATGATTCCGCTGGAGCGGCCGGATACGGTGATCGCGGCGATCCGGGAAGTGTGCGACGCGGTGAAAGCGCAGGCGGCGGCGCCAGCAAAGCCGTAGGCGGCGCCTGCCCAGTGTGAGCGGAGCATCCCGTGAGCGGGAACCGGCTTCCAAGTTCTTGAGTATGCTGGCCTTCGCCAACTTCGGGAGAGGAGCGGAGGATTTGATGAGAGCAAGACACTCCTTACCTTTTTTCGTCTTCGCGACTGCTTTGACATTGTGCCTGGTGCCCCCGGGAACGCTGCGGGCGCAGGCGCCTGCTGGGCCGTTGCCTGGGGGCACCCCCCAGGATGGTCCGGTCGCCGCCACGCCCATTAAGGTGAAGCCAGCGGTCAAGCCGCGGCAGGCCATTCTTGGCGCTTGGATACTGAATAGAGAGGACAGCGACGCGCCGCGAGACCGCGAGGAGCAATCCCGGGGCAACCGGGGTGGTGGCCGGCCCGGCGGAGGGTATCCGGGTGGGGGCTATCCGGGCGGTGGTGGCGGACGCGGCGGCTATGGAGGGCGGGGCGAGAGTGCGGAAGATCGCGCGAGGATGCGCGAGCTGATGACCCCGGCGAGAGAGATGCAGTTGGCCGCGACCGGAGCGGAAGTCGACTTGACGGACAATCTGGATCGCAAGCGGGCGTTCATGACCGACGGGCGAAAATTGCAGAAGCCGAAAGATTCGAGTTACGCGGAGATCGCGGCGCATTGGGAGGGGAGCCGTCTGGTGTCGGACGAAAAGGATGCGCTAGGAAATAAGATGAGCCGGACGTTCGAGTTGTCGGCGGACGGATTGCAGCTTTACGAGACGCTGCACATGGTCAGGGGACGATCGAACACGCCGGCGGTGATGCGATTTGTTTACGATGCGACGGATAACGCCGGGGCGGACCGGTCGCCACCTTCGCGGCGTCCTGGTTGACGCGGCCGGGCACCACCTATTGACCGTAACGATGAGCGGAGCGCATTTCACGCACTCACTATAGACGCAGCGACCGAGGCTAGGGAGACCCTCGGCCGCTGCGTTGTTCCTCTTCTTCCTTTCGGGTTGCCGGGATGGCGATTGGCTTTCAGAGCGAGCGCAGGAAGTCCAGAATCGCTTGCTTCTCTTCCTTGGATAGGGCGTTGAAGCGGTTGATGACACCGTTGGCTTCGGACGGGCCGTAGCAAGGCGTGTGCGAAGAGTCGTCGCAATCGCCGCCAAGCGAATGATGTGCCTGGATGGCTTTAAGCAGGTCGTTGGTGCGGCCGTCGTGCAGGAAGAAGGTGCGCTGGCCGACGCCCCACAGCGGCGTGCTGCGGAACATGTCGCCGGTGGCGAGGCCTTGCGTTATGTCGTCAGCAAGGCCCTTGCCCATGTGATGGATGAGCAGGTCTGAAAAGGGATGCACGGTTAGATTCTGCAGCGCTGCGGTTTCGCTCTTGGGCAGAGTAATCATGGTCGCGGTGTGGCAAGCGACGCAGCCGACGCCGGAGTTCCGCGCGTCGGTGCCAAATAGTTGCTGGCCAAGCTGCGCGCTGGCGGAGAGAGGAACGGGCTGGGGCGCGTCGAGGAAGCGCATGAAGATGGCGAACATCTGCCAGTCCGGAAGTTCGTGAAGCGGATTGTTGAAGCCCTGGTTGCGGTCGTCGGAAGGATCGGCGCGGAAGATGTCGTTGGGTTCGCTCTTGTCCGCGGTGCACGCGGGGCTTTCGTCGGTGGCTTGCGGGAAGAGATCGTTGGTGACCCCCATCTCGACGTTGTAGGCTTCGCCGGAGAAAATCATAATGGATTTGTTCTGGGCCTTCCAGCCGAAGCGCGTGATGGTGCCGTCGTTGCCGCTGCGGTTGGGCATGCCGGCAATGCCGAGTTCTTCGCGAATCTCTTCGGTGGATTTGTGGCGGTCGAGAACTTCGCGATCCTGGATACCGTCCAGAATTCCGAGTCCGTAGAGCTGCAAAGGAATACGGAATCGCGCGTTGCCGTTCTTAAATTGCTTTTCAAAGTCGGTGGGCGGAAGCGCGTCGGCAGTGCAGGTGTTCGGCTGGCCAGCGGGGAAAATGTCGGAGCGTCCCACGATGGTAAAGAGCTGATGAACGCCGCCGTCCGGCGTGCCATTGGGCTTCTTGGCGAAGCGCACTTCGCGGATGGGCCCGAACTGCTCGATGAAAGAAGGGACGGCATTCTTGGCGCCGCGGCGGTGCGGGATCAGATCAAACATGGGATTTTCCGGCGGCCGTTGCTGGCTGGGAGGATCCTGGGGATTGGGCACCACGAAGCCGCCGGAGCCGCCGAGAGCGGGTTGATTGTGACAGACGGTGCACTGGTCGCCGTTGAAGCGCACGCCGAGGCCGGATGAGTTTGTTTTGGTGGCGAGGTTGGCGTTCGCGGGATCGGTGAAGCTGCCGAGAGTCAGGTCGCTGCAGTCGTCGCACACGCCTTCCAGTTGGATGGCGCGTTGCTGGCCTTCGTTGAACATCTGCAACTCGATGGCGGTGAGGCCCTTGAGCGGTGTGCCGGCGCCGGGAGGCCCTTTACGGACGCCCGGGTCCTTTTGCGCGAGAGACGGCGAGGATACGGCGAAAAAAAGCACGGCAATGACGATGCCGCGCAACCACAGACTGCTACCGGATAGCATGTGTTTTCTCCTGGCAGTACAGAGTGACGCCCTTTTTTGGCTGGCCCGTTCTCGTGCCGGGCTGCACTATCGGGCGGGACTGCTGCTTTACTAAGAACTGCGGAAAGCGAGCGCCAAAAGGTCCAGAAAAAATCGGATATTGCGCCCGCCGGGAAGGAAATTGACTTGGCCCGGTGGCGAGACTATCGTTACGGGCAATCCAGCACTCTGTGACGGACAGCGTGTCTCAAAACCCATCGCAAATCGTAGGCGAACTTTTGGCGAAATGGCGTGGCGGCGACCCGGAAGCGCTGCAGGCGCTGGTGCCGCTCGTTTACAAGGACCTTCGCGCCATGGCGCATGCCTACCTGAAACGGGAGCGGCCAGGCCACACACTACAAACCACGGCACTGGTGCATGAGGCGTATTTGCGCCTCGTGGGGCAGCGCCCGTTTGAGGCGGAGAACCGTAAACATTTTGTCGCCGTGGCGGCACGGCTCATGCGCCAGATTCTGGTGGACTATGCGCGAAGCCGTGGTGCGGCGAAGCGCGGCGCAGATCGCAAGGTCGAGCTGGACACCGCGGTGGCTATGCCGCAGATGCCGAACACAGATGTGGTGGCGCTGGATGATGCGCTGAAATTGCTCGCGGAAGTGGATGAACAACAAAGCCGCATCGTCGAGCTGCGATTTTTCGGAGGGTTGACGACCGAGGAAGCCGCGGAGGTGCTGAGCATTTCGCGTTCGACGGCCAAACGCGATTGGAACGTGGCCAAGGCCTGGCTTGCCAGGCAAATGAAGAGAGGCAGCCGTGGAGAAACCCAGTCAATGGGAAAAGATTAAGGAGATTGTGGGCGCGGCGCTGGAGCGCGAACCCGGCCAGCGCGCCGCGTTTCTGGACGAAGTGTGTTCGCGAGACGCGACACTGCGCGCGGAGGTCGAATCATTGCTGTCGGCGCATGCCGGGGCCGGCGGACTCTCGGAGTCGGCTTTTGCCACGGAACTCGCAGACACCGCGCAAGTCTCGAAATCGGTGGGCCCTTATCGCTTGCTGCAAAAGCTGGGTGAAGGCGGCATGGGGCAGGTGTGGCTGGCCGAGCAGACTGCTCCGGTTCGCCGCAAAGTGGCGCTCAAGCTGATCAAAGCGGGTATGTACGACGAATCGGCGCTACGGCGGTTTCAGTCCGAGCGGCAGTCGCTGGCCATCATGGATCATCCGGCTATCGCCAAGGTGTTTGACGCGGGGGCGACGCCGGATGGGCAGCCCTACTTCGCGATGGAATACGTGCCGGGGGTGGCCATCACCAAGTACTGCGATGAGAAAAAGCTGAAGATTCGCGAGCGGCTGGAATTGTTCATTCGCGCTTGCGAAGCAGTGCAGCACGCACATCAGAAGGCCATCATTCACCGCGACCTGAAGCCCGCGAATATTCTGGTTGTGGAAGTGGACGGCAAGCCGGTGCCGCGCATCATCGATTTTGGGCTCGCGAAAGCAGTTACGCCGTACTTCTCGGGCGAATCAATGAACACGCAAGCCGGAGGCTTCGTGGGCACCCCCGGCTATATGAGCCCCGAGCAAGCGGACCCGGGCATTCAGGACGTCGATACCCGGACGGACGTGTATTCTCTCGGCGTGGTGCTGTATGAATTGCTGACTGGGTTCCTGCCCTTTGATACGGCGCAATGGAAGAAACTGCGTTTCGAAGAACTGCTGCGTCATTTACGGGAAGACGATCCTCCAAGGCCCAGCACCAAGGTGAGCGGCGCCCGGGACACGTCTACCTCGAATGCGCAGGCGCGGGGCACGGAGCCTGCGCAACTGGTCAGCGCGCTGCGCGGCGATCTCGACTGGATCACCATGAAGGCGCTGGACAAGGATCGCAACCGGCGCTACGGCGCTCCTTCGGAAATCGCCGCGGACATCCGGCGCTATTTGAGCAACGAACCGATTATCGCGCGTCCCGCAAGCGCGAGTTACCGCCTGAGGAAATACGTTCGCCGCCATCGCGTGGCGGTGACCGTGGCCGCCGGGCTTTTCGTGCTGCTCGCCGTGTTTGCGGGCCTGCAAGCCGTGCAATTGCGGCGCATCACTCGCGAGCGCGACCGCGCCAATCGCATCACTGAGTTCATGACCAATATGTTCAAAGTCTCGCAGCCCAGCGAGGCGCGCGGCAACTCCATCACCGCCCGCGAAATCCTGGACAAGTCATCCAAAGACATCGATACCGGTCTATCCAAAGATCCCGAGTTGCAAGCCAAGATGATGGACACCATGGGAACGGTGTACCGCAGCCTGGGGCTGTATTCGCCTTCCGAAGCGCTGCTGTCGCGCTCCTTGGACATCAAGCGCGCGCGCCTCGGCGAGCAGGATCCGGAAACGCTCTCGACCGCCGCCGGGCTGGCCACCACGCTATGGAACGAAGGCCGCTTCCCCGACGCGGAGAAGCTGCTGCGCACAACGATCGATTCCCAGCGGCGCGTTCTCGGCGTCGAAGATCCTGCCACGCTCAGGTCCATGAGCGACCTGGCCATCGTGTTCCATGGCCAAGGCCACGATGCCGATGCGGAAAAGCTGGATCGGCAGATTGTCGAGATCGAGCGGCGTGTCCTCGGTCCAGAGCATCCCGAGACGCTCACCACGATCAGCAATCTGGCGCTCGTCCTGCGGGACGAAGGCGGCCGCTACGCGGAAGCCGAAAAGTTCAACCGCGAAGTATTGGAGGCCCGCCGCCGCACCCTAGGCCAAGATCATCCAGACACCTTGCGCTCCATCGCCAATCTGGCGTTCACCCTGCAAACCGAGGGCGGCCGCGACGCGGAGGCCGAGAGCTTGCTTCGCGGGGTTCTCGAAACGCAGCGCCGAATGCTGGGTCCTGAACATCCGGATACGCTTCGTACCATCGGCACTCTGGCCATTCTGCTGAATCGCAGCGGGCAGCGAGCCGCCGCGGAGCAGCTCCAGCGCGACTTGCTCGAGATTCAACGGCGTACTCTCGGCCCCGCCCACGCTGGCACTCTCAACACGATGAGCAATCTCGCCGCAACTTTGGTGGAGGAAAAGAAGCTTCAGGAAGCAGAGCAGCTCGGGCGGCAAACTCTCGCGTTGCAGCAGGAAAAGTACGGCACGGAGCACCGGGACACGCTGCGCACCATGCTTAACCTCGGCGCTACGCTTCAGGACGAAGGAAAGCTCGCCGAAGCGGAGAAGATGGAGCGGCAATGTCTCGAGGTTGCAGGCAAGGTTCTCAAGCCGGGAAACAATATCGTCCCAATGCTCCTCTATAACCTGTCCACAATTCTGGACAAGCAAGGCCATCGCCCCGAGTCCGAGAAAACGCTGCGCGAAGCCATCGAAGGCGCGCGGCACGCCTTTGGGCCTAACGATCCGAATACGCCCATGTTCATCTACTCTTTGGGCGGTTTGTTAGCACGCGAAGGACGGCGTGAGGAAGCTCTCGCCGCTCTCCGCGAGGCTCTCGACCACGGTTTGGCCGCCTCGCAGGCCGCCGGCCTGGAGAGCGACCCGGAACTTAAGTCTCTGCATGGCGACCCGCGTTTCGCGGCGCTGGTTGCCGACGCCCGTCGTCTCGCGGCTCCGGAGCAAAAACACTAATCGATTTCCGCCGTATTTGACCGCGCGGGCGCGCCACATTGGCTCTGCCGGACGGATACCCTCGCTTCGCCGCGGCGCATCTAGAGGTTAGACTGATGCGCTTCCACCGCAGTCGTTTTGTTCGCGACAGGGGAACCCGCGTCACCATTGCGGTGTTGTGTTGAGAGAATCCAGGGAAGGGTCACACATGGGGCGGATGCTCGCATTCTTACTGGCACTTTTTGGCTTGGCTCCTCGGATCGCGGGCCAGGAGGCCACGCCGCTGCGGCAGGCGGATGAGCGCTACAAGGCCGACATTTTGTTGGTGGTCGCACACCCGGACGATGAGGCCGCTGCCACTCCGTACCTGGCCCGCGCGCTCGACGAAGGTAAGCGCGTCGCCGTGGCTTACGGAACGCGCGGAAGCAGCGGCGAAAATCAGGTAGGAACGGAACAGGCCAGCGCGCTGGGGAACATCCGCGAGATCGAAGCACGGAGGTCGCTCGCGAATTTTGGCATCACTAACGTCTGGTTTCTCGGCGGCAAGGATACGGCCTCGCAGGACGTGCTGCAGTCGCTAGCGAACTGGGAGCACGGTGCGGCGCTGGAAAATCTCGTTCGCATCGTGCGCTTGACGCGACCTGGAGTGATTCTCACTTTTCTGCCCGGAACCTTTATTGGCGAGGACCATGGCGATCATCAAGCCTGCGGAGTGCTGGCGACCGAGGCGTTCGATCTGGCCGGCGACGCGACCGTCTTTCCATCACAAGTAGCCGCGCCGCTGCGGCGTCTCGAGCCTTATCTTGAAAATCTGTGGCCGTGGCAGGCGAAAAAGATCTATTACTTTCCCGATGCGGATCGCGATGACCTCTTCCGGGACAAAGGCCCGGCGTATTCGGTGAAAGACATCGCCAAGTCCAGCAACAAAGCTTATTGGCGGCTGGCACTCGAGGGTTTTCTCGCGCACCAGACGCAGGCGAAGGGCTACATCGGGCGCATCAGCAAGATGAGCGACGCGGAAATCGAAAAGCTCGCGCAGACCGATGGTTGGGGCGAGTCGCAGCACTTCGTGCGCGGCAAATCGTTGGTGGGCGGCAGCGTAACCGGCGAGATCTTCGAAGGAATCACGCCGGATGCGATTCCTTTCGCGCGGCCCGAGGTCTCGCCGGAGCCCCCGCGCCCTGAATTCTCCGTCGAGCTTGCTGGCCCCTGGAATTTTTATGCGGAGTTTCGCCGCGTCCATGGACTCGCTCATTTGCCACATCCGGAGCCGCCGGAGATCGCGCTGCAAGCCGGGACGTCGCTGATAATTCCTCTGTGGATTCGCAATCAGACGGCCTCGGCGCAGGAATTTACGCTGGCCGTGGACCTTCCCTCCGGGTGGACAGTGCAAAGCGGCGCAGGAAAATTCAGCGTAGCAGCCAAGCAGGTTGCAGCGGCGCGCGTGGAGATCAATCTGCCGGCTCTGGCGGAAAACGCGGTGCGCAAGCAGGACGCGCAGGAAGTGACGGTGCGGGCAGAATCGAAAGGCCAATCGATCGGCGTCGTGAAGCTGCGCGTCGAATTACGCAAGCGGGCCTTGCCAGAATAACCCCCGTCAGGATTTTTTCGGACGCGCGGATTCCATAATTTCCCACGCAGACTCGGGCAGAATCGCCAGGTCGTTGAATTCGCCGGCGCCGCGCAGCCATTGCCCGCCGTCGATGACCACGCATTCTCCGTTGATATATTCCGCCATATCGCTGAGCAGGAACGCCGCAAGATTGGCAAGCTCCTCGTGGCGCCCGAAGCGTTTCATCGGATGCTTTTCTTTGTTGTGTTCCTCGAACTGCTTCGAGGGCATCAGCCGCGACCACGCGCCCTCGGTCGGAAACGGTCCGGGAGCGATGGCGTTGAAGCGAATATGGTATTTCGCCCATTCCACCGCGAGCGAAGTGGTCATCGCCAGCACGCCGGCTTTGGCGCACGCCGATGGCACCACAAATCCCGAGCCGCTATTTGCCGAGGCGTAGGTGGTAACGATGTTCAAGACGTTGCCGCCGAGCTTCTCGGCGATCCACCTCTTGCCGAACACCTGCGTGCAGTTAAACGTTCCGTTCAGCACGATGCCAACCACGGCGTTGAACGCATTGGGCGACAGCTTCTCCGTGCGCGCCATGAAGTTTCCCGCGGCGTTGTTGACCACCGTGTCGATGCGGCCGAACTGTTCCACGGCGTGCTCCGCGGCGGCTTCCACCGCGGCGTAGTCGCGCACATCGCAGGAAGCGTGCGCCGCCGCGCCGCCCACGCGATGAATCTCATCGCAGACTTCCTGCAAGGGTTCCGGCCGCCGTCCCACCAGAAACAGGCGCGCGCCCAGGCTCGCGAACCGAAGCGCCATTGAGCGCCCCAGGCCAGTACCGCCTCCCGAAATAAAAATCGCGCGGCCTTGCAGAAGGTCTTCACGGAACATCATTCACCGCCGGACAAGAATTGACCACCAATCGTAGCGAGCGATTCTAGTGCATCCCAGCGCCGCGCTGCTGGAAAAAGCGGCGACTCCGCCATTAGTCCGCGGCGTTTAGAGCTATCGGTGCGGGGGTTCTTTCGGAACCGCAGGCGGGCTCGGCGTGGAATTCGGCGGCGAAGCCTCTGCCGGAACCGGCGCAGCAGCGACTTCGGCAACGATTGCCGCGGTGCGCCCACTGCTGATCGGGCAGGCGGAATCGTAAATGCGGCACTGCGCGAGCGTGCACCCGCAAGTGCAGGTTTCGCCGTTGAAGGCGCGCAGCGCCGCGAGCTTTTGCTGCGCCGTAAGTCCCGAGAAGTCCACGCCCGGCAGCTCGGTAGCACGCTCCGCATTCTTCAGAAAAATCTGTCCGGTATCCTCGAAGGTTTCCACTCTCGCGGGAATTGCGAGATGCAGCAGCGCGCGAATCTCCAGCTCGTAGAGAAGCGGATTCGATAATCCCACGTGCTTCTGCACGATGCGTCCTTCGGTGTCCAGCAGAAACGAAGTAGGCAGCGCGGTGATGCCCCCATAATGCATGCGGACTTCGATCGGCGCGACGACCATCGGATAGTTGATTCCAAAAGCCGCGGCGAATTTCTGCACTTCTTCCGGATCGTCCACGTCCACCGCCAGGCCGATGATTTCCAGCGCATCCTTATATTTGTTCTGCAGCGCCACGAGGTCGGGCGTTTCCGCGCGGCATGGCCCGCACCAGGTGGCCCAGAAATTCAGCAAAACGATCTTCCCTTTTGCACCGGCAATGCTGACCGGCTTGCCGTCCAACCCGGCCAGCTGGAAATCCGGCGCCGGCTCGGGATGCCCCACCAGCCGGATCACCGCTTGCTGCGGATTCGTAGCTTGCGCCGAAGCAACCGGGGCGCAGCAAAGAAGCAGCGCAGCAATTGCGATAAAGCACGGAAGGAGCAGCCGCCAATGCGGCGCCCTGGACGTGAGGATCAGGGATGTACCAAAGGACGTCATGACATTCCACTCTAGAAGACCACACCGCGCGCCCGCAGCCAAGTGCATAGGCTAGTCCTATTTATGGATCGCTACGGAAAGAGCCTTCGCCTTGCGCGCCGCAAGCAAAAAGCCGTGCGAAGCAGCTTCCTTTTCAATTCCGTCCAGCGCAGAAACCGCTCCCGCCGAATCTCCGCCCTTGGACCGAAGTTCCGCGAGTACCAGACGGGCCTCGAGCCGCACATCGAAGCCGGACTTCGGCCCCATCTCCGCAAACGCCGCTTCCAAACCCTTGTGAGCGTCCGCGGCACTCCCACCCGCAGCCACACGGGCCCGCGCAGTTTGCACCGCAGTCATCAACTGAACGGCGGGAACAGGATTTTTCCCGGTCAACGCCGAGGCCCGCGCGAGAAGTTTCTGCGCCTCCGCAGCGCCGTCGCCTGAAGGCGATGGACTCAGCGCCACGCCGGCAAGCACCAAATAGCAACGCGCCTCGGTTTGCGTACTCTTCGCATCATGAGCGGCGGCTGCGGCTTGTCGCGCCAGCTCTCCAGCGCGGGCTGTCTGATGTTGTTCGAGAGCCACGCGAGCCAAATCAAGCCGCGATTGCGTGGCCCCGGCGGAATCCTTGAGTTGTTGTTGCAGCGTGAGCGCTTGCGAACTGTCCCGGGCCGCGCCCGCCAGATCGTCCTGGAACAATAAAATATCCGAGCGGTCGGCCAGCGCCTCGTTGATGAAGCGTTTGTCGCCGGACTTCCGCGCGGTAGAAAGCGCTTCTTCGGTAAGCTTGCGCGCTCCTGCCAGGTCTCCCGTCGCCAACAGCAAAGTCGAGCGGTTGAGCACGGCATCAGCCAGCACTTCGGCGTCGCCCGCTGCACGCGCTTTCACTAGCGCCGCCTCACTGTTGGTATTTGCCGACGCGAAGTCGCCTTGCAATCGCTCGATCACCGCCAGCGCTGCCTGTGCTTGTGCAGCTGTTACTGCGTCGCCCACCTTCTCCGCCATCTGCCACGATTGCCGAAAATTCTCCACCGCCGGGGCAAACTCGCCGCGCTGAAAGTAGACTTCGCCGATCAAGCTGCGAATTTGCGCCACACCGCTCGCATTGCCCACTTGCTCGAGCCCGCTGGCGGATTCTTCCAGCATCTTGATACCGCTGTCTGTGTCTCCGGCGCTGACCGCCAGGTTGCCCAGATTCGCCAGCACCGACGCCAGGCCTTGTTTGTTGCCCACTTCGCGAAAAAGGACCACCGCCTGTTCGTAGCTCTTGCGTCCTTCCACAACATTTCCTTGCGCGCCGTAAACATTGCCAAGATTCACCAGCGCCGTCGCTACCGCGCTCTTGTCGCCAACTCTCCTGGCGATACCCAGGCTTTGTTCGTAGAGTTTTCGGGCCCCCGCCAAATCGCCGCGATGTTCGCTGATCACCGCCAGGTCGTTGTACGCGCGCGCCAATCCCACGTTGTCCTGGGCTTGCGTGCGGATCGCGATGGCCTGCTGGAAATATTTCTCGGCCTCCTCCAACTTGCTCTGCCCGGCAGCAATGTTGCCCAGGTTGTGGAGCGCCCGGGACTCGCCGACGCGGTCGCCCACCTCATCGTAAGCGGCCTTGGCCTCCAGGCTCACCGCCGTGGCTTTCGCGTTGTCGCCGAGGTTGTGCCACGCCCAACCCTCCAGCAACAACGCCCGTGCTGCCAACAGCCGCTCGCCGCGCCGCTTTGCTTTTTCCGCGCCCCGCGCCGCGGCGGCTTGTTCAAGCTTGAAATCAGCCAGGCCATCCGCCGCTGAGGCTTCCGTCAGGTCCACGCGTGGATCCTCTTTGGCGTTCGGGAAGGTCGCGCGAAACTGATCGAGGGTCGCCAGCGCGTCCTTGCCTTTTCTGCTGCTCGTCTGCGCAGTGGCGAGCCGCAAAGCGTAATCCGGATTGTCCGGGAAAAACTCCCGTAGCGACCGGTAAATCTCAATCGCCCGGTCGTAATCGTGCACCGATTCGCGGTAGCGCGCTTCGATGCTCAAGCGATCCTCGCGCGAAAGATTCGCGGAAAGATCCACCGCGCGTTTCGCCGCTTCCCGCGCCTTTTCGTCGTATCCCAGCTGCCCCCACGCCACCGCGCGTGCCACTTGAATCTTCGCGTTCAAAGGATCCGCGGCTGCTGCTTTCTCGAGCAGATCCCGCGCCGCCCCGCTGTCGAACACGCGCAGCTTGTCCAATCCCTTGGCGTAGAGCTCTGCGGCCGTTGACGAACTCGGGAGCGCGGCGCGGGCGCGATTGGCCTCGTCCGCTGAGATCGCAGGCGCGCCCAGGGAATCGCGAAGCTTCGATCCGGCGCGGGCCACCACTTCAAGCAATTCGTTCTGGCTGCCCGTCTCACTCACCGTTTTCAGCGTTTCGCCACTGTGCGTCTCTTGAATCCGCAGGTCCACTCGAATCTTTCCGCCGCTGCGATCGGGAACCACCACATACGAGCCGAGAATCACCGCGTCGCTCCCGCTGATCGTGCGGATGCGTTGCAGCGTGTCCGGCGCGTAGCTCACCTCATCCTTTAGCGCGAGGTCCGTCCTCATGCGCGCCACGTTTTCGCTGGACACCGTGCGCAGCCGCTCTCCCGCACCGAGTTCCGTCGTCAGCATTTCGGAAAGCGCGGTGGACAGCCATGCCGTGTCCGATTGCGGCGAAAGATTCTTGAAACCAATCACCGCCACGGACCGCCGCTGCGCTACCCCTGCGGCAGGCGCGGATTCGGCCGCGCGCCGGGCCGCGGCATTCCGCCGCGACACGTACACTCCCATCGCAATTCCGAGGGCCAGAATCGCGATCAGCGTCCACGCCGCCGCTTGCAACCTATTCTGCCGCTGCACCGCTCTCGCCGGTCTGGCAGCCAACGGAGCTTGCCCTCCTCCCAGCCGCTCCAGATCAATCCGCAGTTCGCTCGCGGTTTGATAGCGCAGTTCGGGCCGCCGGTCCATCGCCTTGTGAATCACCGCTTCCAGCCCGGGCAAAATGCGGCGATTCACGTCCGAAGCCGGCGCCGGGTCGTGATGCAGCACCGCGTCGATCAGCTTCGCCAATTGTTTCTCGGGGAAAGCCCGCTGCCCGGTTGCGCATTGGTAAAGAACCGTTCCTGCCGAGTAGATATCCGTTCGCGGGTCCGGAGGGTCGTTACGCAGTTGCTCTGGTGCCATGTACGGCACGGTTCCGGAGAAGCTCGACGTTTCATTCAGGCTGAGTGTCGCTTCCGCGGACGCGCCCGGATGGAACAGTTTGGCCAGACCAAAATCCAGAATCTTCAGCCGCCCGTCCGGAGTGACCCGAAGATTGCCCGGCTTCAAGTCACGATGCAGCACTCCTTGCCCGTGCGCTGCTTCCAGTCCGGCCGCCAGTTGCGCTCCCAGCCGCGGCACTTCCTCCAGCGGAAGACTTCCGTCAGCCAGAGTGGTGTCGAGAGAAACGCCCGGCACGAACTCCATCACCAGAAAATCGATGCCCTCGGCCGTATCGAAATCAAAGACCGAGCAAATGTTGGGATGATTCAGCCGTGCCAGTGCCAGCGCTTCGTTGCGAAAGCGTTTTCGCGCGGCCGCATCTTCCAGCAAACCGGCGGGAAGCACCTTGAGCGCTACGTCACGTTCCAGCCGCGCATCCCGCGCGCGATACACCACGCCCATGCCGCCCGCGCCAAGCTGTTCGATTACCTGGTAGTGGCCCAGAATCTGGCCGATCATGTACGCATCCGTCCCAATCATAAAACGTTAGGGGCCTGGGCCGAGGAGTATCAACGAAACGCCAGGAATTTGTTTACTTGGGCCGCGCCACTCCGCTCACACCGGCCTGCGCACACCCAGCTTGCGCATGCGCGCCTGCAGCGTCGTCCGCTTCATTCCCAATAGCTTCGCGGCGCCTTTCGCCCCGGCCACGCGCCACTCCGTCTGCCGCAACGCCCGAAGAATATGCTGGCGTTCCGCTTCTTCCAGCGTCGAAATCGAAGACGCCGCCGCGCCCGCGGCCAACGTCGAAAACTCTGAACCTGTTCCCGGGACCGCCAGCGCCTTGAGCTCGCCCAGCGGCACCCGAAGTTCCTTCCCCGGCGAAAGCAGCACCGCCCGCTCGATCAGATTCTCGAGCTCCCGCACGTTTCCCGGCCAATCGTAATTCACCAGCGCATCCATCGCTTCCGCCGGAACGTATTCCACCGTTTTATTCAGCCGCCGGCTGCATTTCTGCACGAAGTAGCGCACCAGCAGCGGCACGTCTTCGCGCCGTTCCCGCAGCGCCGGAATTTGGATGGGGAAAACGTTCAGCCGGTAATACAGATCGCTGCGAAATGTCTTGTCGGCCACCAGCTTCGCCAGATCGAAATTCGTCGCCGCCACCACGCGCACGTCCACCCGTTGCGTCTTGTTGCTTCCCAGCCTTTCAAACTCCTGCTCCTGCAGCACCCGCAGCAGCTTCGGCTGCAGCTCCGCCGGAATATCTCCGACTTCATCCAGAAACAATGTCCCGCGGTCCGCCAGCTCAAATCGCCCAATCTTTTGGTTGATCGCGCCGGTGAACGCGCCGCGCTCGTGCCCGAACAGCTCGGACTCCAGCAATCCCGAAGGAATCGCCGCGCAATTGATCTTCACAAAGGTACGCTCGCGCCGCGGGCTCAAATTGTGAATCGCCCGCGCGATCAATTCCTTCCCCGTTCCCGTTTCGCCCAGAATCAGCGCCGTCGTGCTCGCCGGCGCCACCAGTTCCACCTGTGCCAGCGCGCGCTTCAGCGCTTGGCTCTCTCCGACAATGTCCTCGAAATTCAGCTCCGAGCGAATTTCTTCTTCCAGATACAGCTTCTCCTTCGCCAGCGTGTCTTTCAGCGCGTCGATTTCCTTGAACGCCAGGGCATTCTCCACCGCGATGGCAATCTGCCCGCCCACCTGCTGCAGCAGCTCCAGATCCTCCTCCGCGAAAGCATCCGTCCGCCGGCTCGCCAGATTCAGTGAGCCGAACGTGCGGCCGTGATTGACCAGCGGGATGCAGCAAATCGTTTGAATGCCCTCTCGCCGCAGAATGTGCAGGATTTCGCTCGAGTAGCGCTCGAGCTCCGCCCCGCGCGCTACCACCGGCAACCCCGTGGCGATCGCTTCCCCGGCTGGCGACGCGTCCCGCGATACCGCCGTCTCCGGCTGGATCAGATGCTGCCCGCCCGGAAAATCCAGCGCATAAATCTTCAGCAGTCCGGAGACCGGTTCGAGCAGCGCCAGGCTCGTATAATCCAGATGAATCACCCGCTCGATTGCCGATACGATGCCCCGGAAAAGGTCCGGCAGCTCCCGGCTGTTCACCAGCACGTTGTTGATTTCCAGAAGAACGCGCAGCCGGTCCCGCTCCCGCGCTAGTTGCCGTTGGTAGGTTTGCGAAGCCTCAAAGTTCAGCGCGTTGTCCACCGCCACCGCCACCTGGCTCGCCACTCGCTGCATGAACTGCAGCTCCGCTTCGCTGATGCTGCGCGGCACCGTGCTCCCGATGCCCATCGCGCCCAGCCGCCGCCGCGCCGTCGTCAACGGCACGATCGCCAGCGATTTCACTCCCATGCTGCGCAGCCGCGGCAAAAAATCCGGATACCGCGTTTCTTCCTCCGCGTCGCTCACCACGAACGGCTGCTGCGTCTGCCACACGTACCCCGACGGATGGCTTTCCACCGCATGTTCCGTTCCGATCAGTTTCTCGTGCTCCTCACGCGCTTCCAGGATGTGCAGCCGCATCGCGTTGCGCGCCGCATCGTGCAGCACCAGCGTCAGGAAGTCGAAGTCGATCACGCAGTGCAGCCGCTCCGCCAGGTCGTGAAACAGCGCCGGAAGATCGCGCTGCTGCGCAATGGCTTCGCTCACTTCGAGCAGAGCTTCCAGTTGGCGCCGGGAGTGTTCCAGCGGGGCGGGGAGCGTCACTTCCGGCGGAGAAATTGCATGGTCCGCCATAGCTGGCAGAATAACACCCGCATCGCCGCCCGCTCAACAAAACTACCGCCTTAACGTAGGGCCAGGCTTTAGCCTGGCACCGCAGTGCCTGGCGCGCTCGATCTTCGCCCGCCGCTGCCCGCCTTTGTAACGGCCGCGCGTCTTTTGCAGCGAGCGGGCGCTTTGGAGGGCGGTTTTACCCTAAGCCCCTCGCCGCTCATAAAAGCTAATCCTTTGTTTCTCGCATTCCTAAATTGGAACGCCCGCCTCCCCTTCAAACGGGGAGACGGGCGATAGTCCTTCTCACGCTAACTTCAGGCTACGAGAGGCCGTTAGAAGTGAAAAACAAACCCCGCGGCCAGCTGGAAATTGTTCTGGCTCTGGCTGAACAGGTTCGACCTCACCAAATCCGCTTCCAGCCGCACGCTGAATCGCGGAAACCACCGGAAGTCCGCCCCTCCGCCCAACTGCGCGGCAAACCCTAACCTGCTGTTGCCAGCGGTTTGCGGCTGCTCGTGGATGCCGCCAACCAGTGCGTGCAGCCACGGCTCCCACCGGCGTTGCCGCCACGCGATTTTCGGGCCCACCCCGAACACAATCAGTTTGACGTGCTCGTTGACCAGAATCGTGGGCGCAAAGGTCGAATTAATGTTGCCTTCCAGCGCAAACCAGTCATTCGTGAAGTAGCTCAGCGAGGTGTTCACTCCGACCGCACTCGCATTAAATAGCGACGACCGGAATCGCGTCCACGCGAAACCGATGCCCAGTTGCCAGCGGAAGTCGTCGCGTCCTCCAAAAATAAACTTGGGTTCCGGCGTGGCCGGCGCTGGCTCGGGCGTTGCCATGGCCGCGGTGCCCGTGCCGGTCCAGTCTTTCAGCGCTCCGGCATCGCCGGCTTCGTTCGGCAGAAAGGAAACCTGGCCAAAATGGGCCGGCTCCAGCAGTGTCGTTTGCGCGCCGGACGTCGTGGCAAAATCAATCGGCGCTGTTCCCTGCGATTCGTCGTTTGTCGTGCCCGGTGCCGGTGTCTGCGCCAGTGCTGCCGCAGCGCTCCCCAGCGCGAGCAATGTGCCCAACAATAGCCTCTTCATTGTGCTCCCTCAGAGGGTTGACCCCACGCCTGGGACCAACCACTTCAGTACGGTAATCAACACCGGGGCTGTTTGTAAATGCTCTTTCGCTGGGCTGGGGCGAATTAAGGAACCGGGCTACGGACGCCACAGAGCCGAGGCTGGGGGCTCGAGGACGTTCCGGCAAGTTTCCGACGAATGTTTCAGCGGCCGTGCCGCAGATAGTCGTCGGTCTTGTTTAACCAATCCTCGCGCGGCGGATTGAAAACGTCAAGATCGATGGTGTCCTCGAGGGCCCAGGCCTCGTGCGGCATGTGCGGCGGAATGCACAGCACTTCGCCCGCGCGGACCACAATCTCTTTTTCGTCGATGGCGAACTTGAGCGCGCCTTCGAGAATATAGGTCACTTGCTCGTTGTGATGATGATGCAGCGGCACGTGCGCGCCTTTTTTCAGCAGCACGCGCGCCAGCATCACTTTTTCGCCGACCACCATCTCGCGGTCGATCAACGGATTCAGTGCTTCGCGTTCCACGTTTTTCCATGCGACGTGTTTCATCTGCCCGCTTCCGCTCATTTCATCTCTCCATAAAGTCGCGCCGCATTATCGTGCAAATACAGATGCGCCAGTTCCAGCGCTTGCGCTTCGCTGAACGCGCCTTCCGCGACCAGTTCCGCGAGCGCCGCGGCAACCGCGGTTCGCGCAGAGCGCACCGCGAGCCAGTACGTTTCCTCAGCGCCGACCGCTTCGTTGAACGGAAACGCATCGGAGGCGAACATCATCTTTTCAGGAAACAGCGAAATCCACTGCTTCAAAATGTTCTTCAGCTCCGAAGGATAAACGTAATAGCCCATCAGCGATGAATCGGTGTACACGTTTTTGGCGGCGGTCAGCCAGATCATTTCCAGAGTGTACGGATAGCCGCCGTGAATCAGCACGAATTTCACTTTGCTGTAGCGCGGATCGCGCAAGACATTTTCCAGATTCAGCGGATTCCCGTTGCGCAAGCTGAAGTAATCGCCGGGGCCCACGGCGCTGTGGAAATGCACCGGGAGTCCGAGCTTTCCGGCCTGCTCGATCAGTACGCGAAAAATGTAATCCTGAAAAAGACGGTAGTCCTGCTCGCTGGGCACGTCTCCGCCGCGGTATTTGGCGTAGATTTCTTCCGCTTTCGCGCGCGGCGGATCGCTGAAATACAGCGAGCGGAAATAAGCGGCCTCGAACTTCACCGCCACGCCGCCTTTTTTCTGGTTGTCCGCCAGCGTTTGGCGCACGAAGCTTTCGTAGCCCGCAAGATCTTTCGGCAAATCCGTCACGCTTTCCTGCTTCTTGTAGCGTTGCAGGACTTTTTCCTGCAGCGGAATGTACACGGCCATATCGCCGTTCTTGCCGATTTGATCGTGATTGTCGAACGGAAACAAAAAGGAATCGACAAAGAAAACCCAGTGAAAGCGCTTGGGGTTGAGATACGGCGCGAGAGCCACGCGGTTGGCCAGGCACGTTTCTACGTTCAACTTATCCAGAATGCTGTCGAAATACGCGGTCCCGCCCTGCTGCTCGGCGGCTTTTTTCTTGTCGATCAGCCATTTCGCGTGCGCGGGCTGAAAATCATCGTAGGGATAGCCGAAGAGCGCCTTGGCCGCGGCCACAAACTCGGGATTGTCGTCGCGCAGGCGCAGCACGGAGCTTGCCTCCGGCGGCGAAGCCATCGCGTCCATGTCCGAATCGTCGGGGAACGTCGCATGCGAGTGATTGTCGTAAATGGGAATCAGATCGATTTGCTTCAGCAATTTCTCGTAGAGCTTGTTCACGTCGCCGCCCGGCAAAGGCGTCGCTTGCCCCGCTGCCGAAGTTGCCGCCAGCAACGTCACCGCGGAAACGATTCCCCATCGCGCCAATCGCACGAAACGCACCCAGCGCACGATATGCTTCATTTCCCCCTCGCGAATGTTTCCGTTCCGGTGGCACGCGATCCGCTTGCGCGCCAGTGCAGCGAAACGCGCTGGATGCGCTCCAAGGCGTCTTCCAGCAGATGGCCTGCGCTGACCAGCGAGAATCGCAAGTAATTCTTGCCCTCAACTCCGAAGGCCGCACCCGCGATAGCGGCGACTCCCGCCTCCTCGAGCAGCAAGCGCTGCAATTCTTCCGCGGGCCTGCCGGTATCTTCGATATTCACCCACGCATAAAACGCGCCGTCCGGCGTCAGGCAGCGGAATCCCGGAATGCGATTCAGCCGCTCCACGAAAAGATCGCGGCGCTTGCGGTACTCCGCGACCATGGCATCCACGGCATGCGTCGAATCGTTCAGCGCTTCGATGGCGGCCACTTGCGTAAACTCCGCCGCGCACGTAAACGTGTTCAGCACCAGCAAATCCATGGCATCCACGACGTGCACCGGCGCCACCGCGTACCCCAGCCGCCACCCAGTCATCGCAAAACTCTTCGAAAACCCGTCGATGATCACGGTGCGTTCCGCCATTCCCGGCAGCGTCCAAATGGATTGGTATTCGCCGCTGAAGAGAATGCGCGCATAAATCTCGTCCGCCAGAATCCACAGGTCATGCTTCACCGCAAGTTCCGCGATGCCGCGCAGAATCTCGCTGGTGAACACCGTTCCCGTCGGATTGTTCGGCGAATTGAAAATCAGCACGCTCGTGCGCTGCGAAATCTTCGAAGTAATTTCCGCGAGGTCCGGCTGAAACTGATTCTTCTCGAGAAGCGCATAAGAAATCGCTTTCGCTCCAAGTCCCCGCGTAAACGATGGATAGATCGGAAAACTCGGGTCCGGATACAGCACTTCATCGCCCGACTCGATCACCGCCATCATGGCCAGCGCCAACGCCATCTTGCATCCCGGCGCGATGAGCACTTGTTCAGCCGCAACGTCCAGTCTCCGGGTACGTTTCAAGTAGGAGGCCACGGCATCGCGCAACGCAGGCACCCCTCGCGTCGAGCAATAGCGGTCGCGTCCGGCGGCCACGGCATCGCGCATGGCATCCACCACCGGCGCTGCCGGATGAAAGTCCGGCTCACCCAATTCCAGGTGAATGATCGAGCGGCCTTGCCGCTCCAATTCCTTGGCGCGCGAAAACACCGCCAGCGCTCCCTCTCCGTTCAACTGCGCCACCCGTGATGCGATTCGTCTCATAGATCATCCCAAAAAGAGAGATGGTATCACTTCCCAAAAAACAAGGGGCGCTCCGGCCAAATCGCAACGCCATTAGCCGAAAGACAATTTGGTGCTGCCGCCTGGAACGTGCAGCAGCGAAAATTTCCCAGTGCCGCCCTCAACGTAAGAAATGACACCGAATTGATATTCCGGCAGGCAAGGTCCTATTGACCCGGCGGCTTTCTCGCGAGAACATCTACGCGATCTCCAGGTAACGCGCCGTCGTTCCGCAGCGTCTAACACTTTGGCAACTGGTTTCCCCGTTAGGGGTGTGATCATGGCTTCCCGCTCTTTGCTCTGCCGCTTTTCTCTACTGCTCGCCATCTCTGCCGTTGCTTTGGCTCCCGTTTGGGCCGATAGCAGCCATGCGCGCATTGTTCGCCTCAGCCTGGTGCAAGGCGATGTGCGCTTCGCGCGCGACGCGCATGGCGCGGACCCGCTGGCCGATTCCTCCGTGGTGTGGGACGCCGCGCAGCTCAATCTCCCGATTCGCCAAGGCTATATCGTAGCGACCGACAATGGCCGCGCGGAAGTGGAATTCGAGAATGGCGCCATGGCTTTTCTCAGCGAGAACACGGTTCTGGAGTTCTACGATCTCTCGCTCGAGGATGGCGGCAAGACCACGCGTCTGGTGCTGCGCCAAGGCTCTGCCTCTTTCCACGTCAATCCGGGCAGCGGCGATTATTTCAGCGTAACGGGTGGGGACTTTACGGTGGAAGCGACGAGCCGGACGGAATTTCGCGTCGACAATTTCGACGATGGCAGCAGCGTGGGCGTGGCCAAGGGCCGCGTGAGCGTTGTGCGCAAAAGCGGCAACACCGCGCTTTCCAAAGGCCAATCGCTCTCCATCAAAGCGGGTGACGATGCTTCGCTGGCTGTCGGGCGCCTTGCGGACAACGACGAATTCGACCGCTGGGTTTCCGGGCGCATCGACAGCGCCACCACGGCCACAAACGCGGCGCTGCAATACACCTCGAACTCCGGCTACACCTCGGGTTACGGCGACCTGACGACCTACGGCTCTTTTTCGCCCATTGGCGGATACGGATACGGCTGGCGGCCTTACGGCGTCGGCTTCGGCTGGTGCCCCTTTGACAATGGCGGCTGGTTTTTCGATTCCGGGTTCGGCTGGTCCTTTATTGGCTCGCAGCCGTGGGGATGGCTGCCCTTTCATTTCGGGAGCTGGCTCTTCGAGCCCGGCCTCGGGTGGGTGTGGCTGCCCGGCGCCTTTGGCTCCGGAGGATTCGGGCTTTGGCGGCCTTCGACCGGCGTGTGGGTACGCGGCCGCGGCGGACTGCTCGGCGTCGTTCCCGTTCATCCGCTCGATGCGCATGGCAAGACGCCGCTGAATTTGGCGCATGGCGTGTTTCCGGTGGATCGCGGAGCGGTTGGTGCGGCGATTCATCCGGCTGGCGGAGGCGCGGAGTGGAAAGTGCTGAAAACTCCGCCGCGCGAAGCTTTGACCAGCAGTCTGGTGCGCTCTGCGCCGCCCGAGCGGCTTTCCCGCACGCTGCTCGCGGGACCTGCGGGAAGTCGCGCAGTAACCGTGACTCGCGATTCTTCGATTGCTTACGATGCGCGCGAACATAAGTTCGTCAATACCAACGCGCCATCGGGTGCTGCTAACGGCGAAACTCGCTCCGAGAAGAATGCAGCGGCGACGAACGTCGGAGTTACCGCGCGCACCGGCGAGCCTAGCGGACGCACAGGCACAGGCACGAATGCTGGCACAAATACGGCAGGCGGAAATGGCTCCGCGGTCGTGGTGCGGACGCCGACGCCACCGTCCTCCGCGCGCGGTTCCAATCCACCACCACCAGTGCGCGTGATGACGCCGCCTCCGGCGCCACGCAGTTCTGGCGGCGAACGCTCCGGCGGCTATTCAGGCGCTGGCAGCGCAGGAAGCAGCCGCGGCAGTTCCGGCGGCGGCTCCGTTTCGCATCCGTCATCTTCCGGAGCAGGCTCCGGCTCGTCCTCGCATCCCTCATCCTCCGGCGGCGGCCGCCCGCACTAATTTTTCGCAAAGCCTGGTCAGCTCTTTGTAGGGGCGGCTTTACGCCGCCTTCCGCGTGCTCGCGAAAACAATCCCCGCAGACTCGCACGCCGTAGCGCGCGCGATAGGTCTGCCAATGTGGAACGATTTCAACTAGGTGGGAAAGTTAGAAGCTTCAGCGATGGCGGGCGAGCGAAACGTACAGCGCTTCGCAAATCAAACCGGCTTCGAGGGTTTGCCGCTGATCTTGATCGCTTTCATGGTGGCGGCGTCGTAATAAATCGTCACTTTATCGCCGTACTGATAGCCGCCTTTGTCGACAATTCCCTGCATCTTCGCCGCGGCGGCTTCCGATAGCGGGAACGTCAGAATGGCCATGTCGTTGCCTTTGGCGCGCGCGGTGATCTGCGCGACATTCGCGTTCAGCACGAAGCCTTCGAATTTTACCGTGCCGGCCGGTTGCTTGTTCGGCTTCACCGCATTCACGATGATCGGCACTGCGGTGTCTACAATGATCGGCGTGACCACCGGAGGTATCGGCCCTTGCGCCGACGCGCGCGGCGCCAGCACTCCCGCCAGCGCCATCAGCACCGGCAAGCCCATCCCCGCGGCTTTGCAAAAAGTCTTCATTCGATGTCGTCCGTGGCAATACGCAGCGACTTCAAAAAGCGCACATCCTGCGGCGTCATGGTCAGCCGCGCTGCCGGTTTCTTGTCCGGATCCTCGTTGAAGGATTCCTGATCCACCTGAATGCGCAGCGATTCGAGAAATCGCTTGTCCAGCGTCGTCATTCGCGCTGCTGCTTCCGCCGCCGCGTCGCGCTTGGCCAGCCCGATGGTCGCGTCCAGCTTCAGCACAATGTCGTAGCCGTGCGCGCGCACTCCCGCAATCGCACCCGTGATGCGGTCCGATTCGGACACCGTATCGTTAATCGCGTGTCCCAATTCACGGAGCAGGTTTTTCAGGTGATCGTCAAGTTGCAAGGCCGGCTCTCCTCACTTCCTCGGTCATTCTAGGCTCACGTTTGGTTGGATACAAGAGAGCTTCAGTCTGTTGTCTCCAATCTGTTCATAGCCCTTTCGGGCAGGTTTTTTGGGAGTGCGGCAGCACAGCTGCCGCTTTTCCGGGCCGCCGCGCCTTGAGAAAACGCCCGGTATCCGCCTCTGTTCAAACTCCATCCGTCATTCTGCGCTAGAATTTCCGTATGTCTTCCGTTGCAAATTCCGCGGCTTCGGGGCAAGGCGTCACCGGCTTCCGCCGCGTCTGGCGCGTTCTTCGCCAGCTCTTTCACGAAGTGGTCGCCGCCATGTTCGCGCTCCTCGCCTTCGCCTGGGTCAACTACGCCTTCCGTGCGTGGACCCGCGATGGCGCGCGCTGGCTCTTCGCTGCGTCGCTGGGGTTGGCCGCCCTGTTCGTCTTTTTCGCGCTAACCTCCTTCCGCAGCTCCCGTAAGTTATGATGGCTGTGTACCGCCTAGCGCACCATGTCTGACACGAAATCCAAATCGCCCGCTCCTGAAAGCAAAAAGGAATTCGCCACGCTCTCGGGCCTTCCGCTAGACCGCCTGTACACCGAAGCAAGCCTCGGCCACTGGGATCCCGACGCCGCTCTCGGCTACCCCGGCGAATTCCCGTACACCCGCGGCATCTATCCCACCATGTACCGCGGCCGCTTCTGGACCATGCGCCAGTACGCCGGCTTCGGCTCCGCTGTCGAATCCAACCAGCGCTACCGCTATCTGCTCGGCAAAGGCCAAGCCGGTCTTTCCGTAGCTTTCGATCTGCCCACGCAAATCGGCATGGACTCGGATCATCCGCTCGCGCTCGGCGAAGTCGGCAAAGTGGGCGTGGCCATCGATTCGCTCGAAGACATGGAAACTCTTTTCGATGGCATCCCGCTCGAAAAAGTCTCAACCTCCATGACCATCAACGCCACGGCCGCGATTCTTCTCTGCCTCTACGTCGCCGTGGCCAAAAAACAAGGCGCCAATCTGGCGAAAATTTCCGGCACCGTACAAAACGACGTCCTTAAGGAATACATCGCCCGTGGCACGTACATTTATCCCGTGCGGCCGGCCATGCGCATCGTCACCGACATTTTCGCCTGGTGCCGCCAGCATCTTCCCAAGTGGAATACCATTTCCATCTCCGGCTATCACATTCGCGAAGCTGGCTCGACGGCGATTCAGGAAGTCGCCTTCACCCTCGCCGATGGCGTCGCGTACGTGCAAGCCGCTCTCGACGCCGGCCTCTCCGTCGACGATTTCGCTCCGCAGCTTTCCTTCTTCTTCAACGCGCACAGCGATCTCCTCGAGGAAATCGCCAAGTACCGCGCCGCTCGCCGCCTCTGGTCACGCATCATGCGCGACCGTTTCCACGCTCAAGATCCGCGTTCGCTGCTGCTCCGCTTCCACGCGCAAACGGCCGGCTCCTCCCTCACCGCGCAACAACCCGAAAACAATATCGTGCGCGTGGCCATTCAGGCGCTCGCCGCCGTTCTTGGCGGCTGCCAATCGCTGCACACCAATTCGCTCGACGAAGCTCTCGCCTTGCCCACCGAGGACGCCGCGCTCATCGCGCTCCGCACGCAGCAGATCATCGCCAGCGAAACCGGCGTCACCAATACCATCGATCCGGTCGCCGGCTCTTACGCCATCGAACACCTCACCAACGAAATTGAAGCGGGCGCGATCGCCTATATGGAAAAGATCGACGCGATGGGAGGCCCTTTACAAGGAATGCTCAAGGCCATCGAGTCCGGCTTCGTGCAGGGCGAAATCCAGAAAGCCGCTTTCGATTTCCAGCGCGCCATCGAAAAGAAACAGCAAATCGTCGTCGGCGTAAACGATTTCATCGCCCCCGTTGGAGAAAATGGCGAGCGCAGCATCCCCACTCTGCGCATCGACGCCGAAATCGAGCGCACGCAAATCGCCCGCCTCCACGCCTTGCGCGCCAAGCGCGACTCCGCCAGAACGCAATCCGCCCTCGCCGAACTCCAGCGCCGCGCCGCCACCTCCGAAAATCTCCTCCCCGCCATCCTCGCCGCCGTCGAATCCTACGCCACCGTAGGCGAAATCTCCGACGCCCTCCGCCGCGTCTTCGGCGAATACCAGGAATCCGTCGTCATCTGAAACTCAACATTCCTCAGCATTCCTCAGCATTTATCGAGCAACTTGAAAAAAGTAATTAATCGCGAAACCTTGTCGTGTGGACGGTTGAACCGTCCGAGAAGGCCCTGCACCAAAGCCCAGGCTGTCACCGCGCTCGCCCTGTAGTATTCTTCCCCGGCTCGCACTCGGACTCAGATTCACACGCAAATGAAACTCATCCTCGCTTCCGCTTCGCCCCGCCGCGCAGAAATCCTGCGCACCGCCGGTTTCGCGTTCACCGTGCTCTCTTCCGCTGTCGACGAAACGCCCTACCCCGAAGAATCGCCCCACGATCACGTCCAGCGCCTCGCCGCCGCCAAAGCCGAACTCGTCGCCGCGCGCGCGGTCGGTCCCGCCATCGTCATCGCCGCGGACACCGTCGTCACTCTCGAAGGCAAAATCCTCGGCAAGCCCCGCTCCACCGAAGACGCCCGCAGAATGCTCGAGCAACTCTCCGGCCGCACCCATTCCGTGCTCACCGGCGTAGCGCTCATCCGCCTTCCCGACGCCGAAAGCCGCAGCTTTGTCGAATCCACGCTGGTGCACTTCGCGCAGCTCTCCGATGACGAAATCGTGCACTACCTCGCCACCGCCGAGCCCTACGACAAAGCCGGCGCCTACGCCATCCAAGGCCGCGCCGCACGCTACATTCCCCGCATCGAAGGCTGCTACTTCAACGTCGTCGGCCTCCCACTCGCCCGCCTCACCCGCGCTCTCGCCGAACTCGGCTGGTCCGAAGACTGAGCCATGAAAGACTAAGCCATGAAAGACTAAGCCATGCCCAGCTCCCGCACGAATGCCCACCTCCGCTTGCACTGCGTCAACGTATACGTTCGCAACCAGGAACGCAGCCTGCGCTTTTATCTCGACCAGCTCGGATTTCAGGGCTCCGCGCCCGCAAGCCGCAGCAATTCGTCCACTTCCGCGTAGCCAGACGGAAACTCCACGCCGCGTACCGTGGCTCCGGCCTTGAGCAGAGCTTCTACGGACTCCGGCGTGCGCCTATTCGTCCAGTATGAATTCACGCAAGCCTTCACAGCGAGCGCCAAGGCCGTGCGCCCCTTCCCGTCCTCCGCATTCACGGGCGCGCCGCGCTCGATCAGCAGCTTCACGGTCGCAGGCCACGCGCGCCACGCTGCTGCATGCAGCGCCGTGCTGTTCATCGCCACATCGAAATACGGATCGCCGTGCTCAGCCACCGCCGCAACATTCACGCCCACATCCAGCAGTTGCCGCACGCCCTCGGTATTCCCCACTCCTGCAAACTGCGCCAGCAGCTTGCCTCCCTCCGCCAGCAACTCGCGAACCAGCTCCGGCTCACGCTCACAAATAGCCCGCACAGTCGCCGCATCGTTCCGCGAGCAAGCGGCAATCAGCCGCTCCACTCCTTCCAATTCGATGGGAATTCCCCGCCGCGCAATCAATTCCAGCACATCGCCGCGCCCTCGGCGCGCCGCTATGGCAATTGCCGACTTGCCGTCGCTGACGGTTTGCCGCGGGTCCGGCCGCTCCACAACAAGCGTCGGATCCGCTCCATGCTCCAGCAGCACTTCAATAATCTCGGCGCTGTTATCCCGCGATACTGCGTGTTGAAAAGCCGTCCTCCCCCATCGCGTGGCGCGGTTCGGGTCAGCACCGTGCTCCACCAGCCATTTGATCCCTTCATAGTCGTGCCAGTCCGTCTTCCGCAGCAGGATCGTCGTCAAACTCGTTTCATTTATCTTTCCGCTCTCCACCAAAATTTTCATCACCGCGTTGTCATACGTTTCCGCCACATGGTAAGGAGTCTCCCCGTCGTTCGGATCGGCGCCGCGCTCGAGCAGCACCCGCGTCAGTTCCGCATGCTGCGCAATTCCTGCCGCGCCATAAATCGCGCTCTCCCACTCCGCATTCGGCTCGTGCTGCGTCTCCATCCATCCGGTATTCGCATTCGCGCCTGCATCCAGCAGCGCCGTCGCCGCCCGCACCAATCCGTCCGACCTCCCGCGATCCAGCCGCAAATACCGCGAAAAACACAAATAGGTCAGCGCATCCCAGCCGTACGGCCCGCCCTTCGCCGTCGCGTTGCGCCCATCAACCGCCAGAAAGCGCCGCACCGCCGCCGCGTCCCCGAGAATTGCCGCCGTATAAACGTTGCTACCGGTCACCTCCGGATGCGCCGCCAGAATGGCCGCTGCGCGTTCCAGCGTTCCCGAGGCGTGCGACGCATCCCGCGGAACGCACGCCGCTTCGATGAACGCCGCCACCGGATCGCTCACAGCAGCAGCAAACCGCGCGTCCGCCAGCGCCACGATGTGCTTCCCAAACTTCGGCCAGCTTTCAAAGCCATGCTCCCGCGCAATCACGAATTGCGCATCCGCCAGCGCAAATTTCGTGCTGGCCATTTCCTCATCACGCAAACCCGCAAAACGCGGGTCATGCTCTTTGACTCGTTGAATTGCTTCAGAATCGCCTTCAGAAGCGCTGGATTTGTGGGATCGAAAAGCTTTGACAGCCTTAACCAGTTCTTTTGCTTGCTTCTTGTATTGCTCCAGGCTCGGGCGAGCCCCTAGCGGCTTGGCATCCATTACGACCTTCCTTTCGGTACTGCGCCTGGAGTCCGCCCGAATCAGGCTGAAAGAAGGTTCGTAGTCTTGCTTACGAAACTAAGGTGGGCACGGCCCTTTCCGCGGACTGGATGCGCCCTTCGCGCTGTTCCGCACTCTAAACGCTCTCCACGCCCAGGTCAACCAGCTCCCGATTCCCGCACGCGCTCCGCAACAAAGCACTTTTCTTCGTGTTTAGTCTTCCTATGGGGCCGGCAGCCCGGTCTGTGCCAGGCCTTGGCACTTCACAAGTCCATCCAGTCAGCCCGCGAAAAACGTGGGGAAATTGATTTCGCGCAGAGAAAGCCACCGCGTACAATTATCAGTGAACAGCACATGCGCTTATGACCAGACAAAACCGACCCTTTCGTCATTTCTTCGTCCCAGTTTTAGCAGCCCTCACGGTCCTTGCGGTTCTAGCATCCCCAGCAATCGCCCAGCAGCCCGCGCCGCCGCCCCCAGCCCCATCCGATCCCGTGCCGCCCGCACCAAAGGATGCCAAAACGAAAGATGACCCGGCTTCCAACAAGCCGAACAACCCGGCCAAACCGGACAATCCAGTCAAGCCCGACGACGCCATTGGCAAAAGCAAGCTCGAAAGAGAAACCGGCACCGTCAACGATCGCATCTTGAACGTCCTGCCCAATTACGGCACCGTGGAAAGCGATGCCACGCCTCCGCCACTTCGCTCTGGACAGAAATTCAGGCTGGCCACCGCCGGTGTTTTTGACTGGGCCGCTTATCCCTTCAACGGCCTGCTCGCCGGAATCTCTCAGGCCAAAAACGATCCCAAAGCCTGGGGCCAGGGCTGGGGCGCTTACGGCCAGCGCTACGGCGCTTCCTTTGCCGACAACAGCATCGGCACTTATATGACCACCGCGATTTTCCCCAGTTTGCTGCACGAAGATCCGCGCTACTACCAGCTCCGCCAAGGCAGTTTTTCTCACCGCTCCTGGTACGCGCTCAACCGCCTCTTCGTCACCCGCACCGATTCCGGGCACACCCGCTTCAATTATTCCGAATCCATCGGCAATGCCACCGCCGCCGCCATTTCCAACATCTACCACACCCCGGACGACCGAACCGCCTCTCGCAACGCCAGCAGCTTTGCTTTTCTGATTCTCTACGACGGCCTCTCCAACGAAATAAAAGAATTCTGGCCCGACATCCGCCGCAAAGTCTTCCACAAAGACACCCCGTAGCACAGGCACTCTTGCCTGTGCTCGTAACTTGGAGACAACTCAGTCGTAGCACAGGCACTCTTGCCTGTGCCCGTTGCTTAGACACAACCATAAATCTGCTCTTTAGGGGGTCGGGGCTTCAGCCCCGACGTAAGCGCCTGCAGGCACTGGGCTTTAGCGCCTGAAGAAAGTCCTTGATCTCGCGTCGCAGATTTATGAGATGGCCTCCAGTGCGTCCCGTTTCACTCGACGCCCTTCCAGAGCAGTTCTGTGTATAATCCGGCCCGCTTAAAGGAGTCTTATGGACATCTACTGCGTCGTGACCGGCCAGAACGAATCCGGTAAGTCGGTTGTCATGCGCGACACGCGCATTGCGCCAGTGAGCCTCGCCCTGCTTCCCGGCTACGAGTTTCATCGCCTCTGGGGAAGCGATTCCGTCCCAGAACTTCCTTCAGACGGAACTCCCCCGGCCCACCCTGGCTATTTCCCTGCAAAGAATGGCTTCCGCTTCGGGTTCTTCACCATACCGCCGGATACCAGGACGCGTGTCGATCGCATCGACACAGCCTCCGCTCTCGAAGAAATCCGGCAAAAGCTGCCCGGCATGATTGATGTTTTGGAACGCGACCATCCGGGAATGCACACCACTGACACCGTGGACTTCGACGTTGTCGTGTTTGGTGAAGTGGTTCTCGAGTTGGATGACGGAGCCGAGGTCCTTCTCAAGGCCGGCGATTGCGTAATTCAAAACGGAACCCGCCACGCCTGGCACAACCGCTCCGCAGACAACTGCGTAATCGCCGTAACGCTACTAGGCGCGCAGCGCAAACCCTAATCCGTCGAAAGCAACCCGCTGGGCGACCGGGACCCCAAGCCACAAGGTAACAAACTGCCCTGAGTCAGCGGGCGGTTGGCGGCAAGGATTTGTACGTTCAGTCGGTCGGGGAATGCGTCCGTAAGTTCCTTAGAATGAACACTTACAAAGGCAACAACATACTCGACACACAGATAAGTTTACATTTAACGTCGCTGATTCAACGACTTGGATTATATTGCAAGCGCCAGCGGGGGTGTGTCGAATGGAATGGCTTCAGAGGCACTGGTCAAACGTTGTAACGTTGGGATGTATAGTCATCGCGGCTCTAATCGAGGCTTGGCAACAAGCAGCAGCAAATGTGTCCACGGGCATACACATTCCTAGGCTTCAAGGGGTTTGGAACTACGTTCCACTGTTCCTGCTCATCACCGCAGGAGCTGTTTGGTTAGCTACTAAAAGAAATAAAGCCAATCAGTCGCAGATACAAGTGTCTCAACCGCCTGAGATAACTGCCGGAATCCCTACACTGTCAGCCTTATTAGGACAAAAGCCAAACATCACATTTGACACTAAACAATTTTTCGCAATCGCGTATTACAGCCCTATAACGGCAGAGGTCGAAAAGAACATAAAGAGTAGCGCTCAACAGAATTATCCAAACGACAAGGAATCATTCTATGCCCGATTTATCGGAGTGGGACTCGTTGCCTATATGCACGACGTGACATGGTTCATCATCTATGGAAGCCAACTGGCAGCGATGGCGGAATTAAATTCTCGCGGCTTAATTCCTATCGCTGATTTGAAGAAGTATTATGACAAGGCGGTTGTGGAATATCCAAAAACATATTCCAATTATTCATTCGATCAATGGTTAGGATTCATGCGGGATCGCTTGATTATTGCGACGTATCCAACCCAGATGGTTGAACTATCGTTTGGAGGTAAAGATTTTTTGAAATACTTAGCGCATGCCGGACGCGATGTTCATGTCAAAACAAACTGAGTCTGAGTTTCGAGAGGGCAAAGAGGCCGGGAGCCACAGGTTCGCCTTCTGAACCTGTCTTGCTTTTCCCCAACCGTGCCACTCCGATTCTTCTTGACAAGTCCCTTCCCACTCTAGTACACTCTTCTCGTACAGAACTACGCCTCGCTCCCGCGAGGCTTTTTCTTTTTCCGGCCCCCTCAAAAATCTAAATCCACAACTGGAGCTAACCATGCCCTCGATCCGTCCACAGGACCGCGTGTCCCTATGCCATTTCTCGTTCGCCGATGGCCGCCGCTGCCTCACTCCCATCTCCCCCGGCCACCCGCATTTCTGCTACTACCACGCCCAAAAAGAAGCCCAATCCGTCGCCGTAGAAAAACTCGGCCAGGATCTCGACTACTTCTTCTCCGGCGACTATCTCTCCGCCTGCGATCTCAGCGCCGCCCTCGCTCGTCTCTTCGCCGCCGTTGCACGCGGTCACATCAAGCCCCGCGCCGCCCGCACCCTGGCCTGTCTCGCGCAAACTCTCGCGCAAACCATCCGCCTCTCACAAAATGAATACATCAACGCCTTCGGCACCGACGCTTGGCGCAAAGCCGTCCGCTCCTCCGTAACCCAAAACTCGTCCCGCGACGCCGCAACCCCAGAGCCGCCCGCTCCAGCCGCAGTTCCACCCGCCGAATGTAGTGGCCGATCTTCAGATCGGTCACCCGCCGCGCCGCAACCC
>Ga0209736_1000012_pt1 | contig 77334 bp, 76 predicted proteins | sample BlaSpr_A8_Ref_M3_FD_187992 | JGI IMG/M metagenome (GOLD analysis project Ga0209736, IMG submission 187992) | Forest soil microbial communities from Thunder Bay, Ontario, Canada - Black Spruce, Ontario site 2_A8_Ref_M3 (SPAdes) (version 2) | ecosystem: Environmental > Terrestrial > Soil > Boreal...
GCATGCAAGTGGTAATATCAGTATAGCCGTGTCAAGCGACCGTTCTCAGAGGAAGACATGAAATTGGATATGAAGCATGCCACACGCACAAACGCGAAGCAGCGGAGCCCGGAGCGGCGCGGGAGCGCCTGCTTGCGGAGGGCGCAGCTGCGGCCCCGCGGGCCAGCCCCGACCCGCAGGCGGCTGCGAGGCGCTGCCAGCCACGCGCTGCGCGGGGCTGGCGGGAGCGCCGAGCAGACGCCGAGGACGGGCTGGCCGCGCGCGCGCCGCGCATTATGCCGCCCGCACTGACACCGGGCGCGCGCGCAGAGAAGGACCGAAGCGAGCGGCATTTTGCCTGACGCCGCGTTTGCGCAGCGGCCCGAAGGGACGCGCAGCGCGGCGGCAGGCAAAATGACGAGCGAGCGAGCACCTTGTTTTAGCGGCTGAGTCCGCACCGATGGCCCGCTTCGAGGCGACCGGAAGGGAGCCGAGGCTGGATTGACACCGCGCCACCCTGCTGCTCCCGCGCTGAGATGCCGCGAATGGGACGCCCCGCGCGCGACCGCCTGCTTTTGGCGGCTAAATGATTCGCGCGCGGGGCGTCCCTTCGCGGTGAGTCGAGGCGGCTGTGTCAGCGTTTAGGATAACGGCAGAAACCATCGCTGCGGTGTCCTGGTGGCGACGTGTGCGGCCACCTCGATGAGCTTCTCTAGGGCTGCCTCGCGCTCTGCGTTTATGACACCGTGCATGGTGTGGTGGGTGTCCGCGTTTTCGTGCAGCAGTTCCCGGGTGATTTGAATGGCCCGGATGGTGGAAGGTTTGCGCTGTGTCATGTGGTGACCCGTACCGTCTGCACGAAAAGCGTTAGGTCTTCGCCTTCGCGGATTTCGATGTTGGTGCAGGCTAGGGCGTGTAGCGCTGCTCCTACCTGGCTGTTGGCGTGCGTGATTATGGTCTCTCCTGCGCGCCTGACACCGGAGTGGCTGGAAGCCACTACCTGTACGCTCCAGATCGGGCAGTCTGTGTCACGTGGGATGTGTAGGGCGAGCTTCTGCATGCGTTGGGCGTCTTCGTTGGCTGTGCTCATCTTTTCTCTCTCCTCTGGTTCGCGGTGTCGCGTCGGCAGATTGGCCCGCTGACACCGGCTTTGCCGTTCGCGTGTAGGTTTGCTGCGTAGCGGGTTTTGAATTGCTGCCCGCAGGCGCAGCATACGTAGGCCATCGCGACGACGTGGTTGTTTTCGTCGACCTTGCGCCATAGGGCGATGTTGGTCGACGCGGGCGCTAGCGCCTTTTCGATGGTGACTGCTACCGGTGTCACTCTTTTACTCGCCACGCTTCCACCCTTAGGTGGGTGTGGGCGTCGCGGCGCTTTTCTCGGTTGCTGCGATCGGAGAAAAATCCGAGTAGCGCGGCGTTGATGGCGCGGCGGATCGAGCTTCCTTCCGCTGACACCTTCTCGCTTTGCGGTCCCCACTTCCGGTGGGTCCATGACACCACGGCGCGATACCTCCGGGTGGTCGGCATTACTGCTTCACCTGGGTGGGCATCTTGAGCTGTGCTAGTAGTGGCCGTAGGGTCTGTGGGTCGCGGTTGGCTAGGTAGCTCGCCGTTGCCGACATGCTGGTATGGCCGAGCAGGTGTGACACCGCCCGGAGGTCTTTGGTGAGTTCGTAGAACGCTACCGCTGTTGTGCGGCGTAGGTCGTGTACGCGTAGCGTCTCTCTGACACCGCAGGCTTTTTTGAGCTTCCGCCATTGGTGCTCGATTGCCGCTTTGCTCATCTTCTTTCCGCGCCAGCGGTCCACGTAGGTCCACTCTTCGCAGCCTTCCGGCGCTGCTGGTGCCGCTTCGAATACGGCCATGATTTCCGGTGTCACCGGCAGGACGTGGTCGTCGCCGCCTTTTTTGCGGAAGGTGATGGTGCCGTCGTGGGCGTCGTAGTTTGCCTGGCTGATGCTGCGAGCTTCGGCGTTGCGGAGTGCGAGCTGGCTGCAGAGTAGTAGCCACACGCGCTGCCACGGTGCCGCCTGCGCGAAGAGCTTGACGCTCTCTTCGTTTTTGGCGATGACCTTCCGCGGTCCGGGATTCCTCGCCGGGTGCACGGCGTCCCTTAGCTGTGTGCCGTAGCTGGCGTCGAGGAGGCGGAGGAAGCGGCGCAGGGCGAGGGTGCGCCCGTGGATCGTGGCCGCGGCGTAGCGTTGCTTCCACCCCGCCGTGAGGCTTTCGAGCGCGAACGCCGAGAGCTGATGCGGTGTGAGCGTCCCGAAGGCTTTCCTGAGTTCTTGGGCGACTTGATAGTTGTGGGTTTGCGGCTTCCAGCCCGCGAGCCACGCCTCGACGGTGTCGCCGATGGTGCCGAGGACTGGGCTTTTTTTCTTTGTGTGGCGCGGCGCTGCTGGGTCTGATGCTTTAGCGCCGCCGCCTTCGATTTGAAGGCTTTGCGGTGCCGCTTCCCTGCGGAGTCAAACCAGTCCGCGTAGAATTTGCCGTATTTCTTCTGCATGGTGTCACCGTGATGACACCGGCTTGCGGCGGGCCTTATGTTTGGCGGGGATTCTCTCTGTCGTAGTTGTCGAGCAGCAGGATCATGATGCGTTTCCCGAATTCTTGCGGCGATGCGCGGCTTCCAAGGCGGCGAGCGAAGCGCGTGCTTTGTTGACGGACTCCTGATACTCGCCCGCAGGAGTGGAATCGGCGACGATACCGCCTCCGGCCTGCACGTGAGCTACTCCATTTTTGATGACCATAGTGCGCAAGGCGATGCAGGAATCGAGATTGCCCGCAAAATCCAAGTATAGAACACCGCCGGCGTAGATGCCGCGGCGCGTTTTCTCGAGCTCCTCGATGATTTCCATGGCGCGGACTTTGGGCGCTCCGGAAACGGTGCCTGCGGGGAAGCAGGCCATCAGCGCGTCGAAGCAGTCGACATCTTCGCGGAGGCGGCCCCGCAGGCTGGAGACGAGATGCATGACGTGGGAGAAGCGTTCGACGATCATGAGCTGTTCGACTTTTACGGTGCCGTAATCGCAGACGCGGCCAAGATCGTTGCGGCCGAGATCGACGAGCATGATGTGCTCGGCGCGCTCTTTTTCGCTGGCGAGCATGATTTTTTCGTTGCGCAGGTCTTCCGCTTCGTCTTTGCCGCGAGGAAGCGTTCCGGCGATGGGGCGATAGAAGACATCGCGGCCTTGCACCTTGACGAGCATTTCCGGAGAGCTGCCGACGACGGCGACGTCGTTCATCTGCAGGAAGAAAAGATAGGGCGAAGGATTCAGGGCGCGCAGTTCGCGATAGATGTCGAAAGCGCCTGCGGTGGTTTTGGCGGAGAAGCGCTGGCTGATGACCGCCTGAAAAATGTCGCCTGCGCGAATGTATTCCTTGGCTTTGCGGACCGCGGCGAGATATTCGGGGCGCTTGAAGTTCGAAGAGACTTTCGGTGGCGCGGATTTCTTTGGCGAGGCAACTTTCTTCGCGGCCTCGGCGGGCGCGGGCTGTTCGAGCAATCGGCGCGTTCGGCGAATTTCGCTGACGGCGGCGGCGTATTTTTGTTTGAGCGAGCCAGGGCTCTCGGTGTAGACGTTGCGCACGATCCACAGGCGATGCTGCACGTGATCGAAAGCGATGATGCCGTGATAGAACATGAGCATGGCATCGTAGAGGCCGATATCGTCGCGCAGGCGGCTCGGCAAGCGCTCGATGAGGCGCACCATATCGTAGCTGAAATAGCCAATGGCGCCGGCGACGAGCGGCGGCAAACCGGGCAGCCTGATAGGCCGGAACTTTTCCATGCGCGTGCGCAGGAAAGAAATGGGGTCGCGCTCTTCCCAGATTACGCGGTCGTGGCTTTCGAGGACGCAGGCACCGCTGGCGTAACGGAAGATTTCTTCGGGATTGGCACCGGCGAAAGTGTAGCGGGCGATTTTTTCGCCACCTTCGACGCTTTCCAGCAGAAAGGAATAGCGGGCGCCCTGCGCGATGCGCAAATAGGCGCTTACCGGGGTCAGCAGGTCCGCGGAGAAAACATCGTAGACCGGGATGAGATTGCCTCGCCTGGCAAGGCGCTGAAATTCGCGAAAGTCAGGCTGAATCATAGCAGCTGGTTCACGGGCGACAGTTTACAGGTCACGGTGAAGAGACGCCATTATCGCATTGCTTGGCGGGCGGCGCTAACGGGCGGATTCCTCCGCGGCCAAAGCGCGCAGAACGGCGCGGCGCATGGGAGCTTCGGGCGCGCGCCGGCCGGTCCAGATTTCCCACTGCGCGAAACCTTGCGCGAGAAACATTTCTACGCCGGAAATGGTGGCGATGCCTTTCTTCGCGGCGATCTTGATCAGCTCGGTTTTTTGCGGACGGTAGATGAGGTCCATTACGACTCGGCAGTTCAGTTCGCGCGGCGTGAGCGGCGAAAAACCTGTGCGCGGATGCATGCCGACCGGGGTGGCGTTGAGGATGGCGTCGAAGTATTGGGTTCGCAAAGCGCGACGCGGAAGTGCTTCGGCGCCTGCGGCACGAGCCAAAGACCGGGCAGCCGATTCGCGCCGCGCGCAAATCGCCACCGCTGCTCCGGCACGACCGAGCGCAAAGGCAGCAGCCCGCGCGGAACCACCTGCGCCGAAGATGAGGACGCGGCTTCCTTTCAGTGCAAGGATGTTTTCGAGGGCACGCAGCACGCCGACGTAATCAGTATTGCTGCCGTAGAGCGAGCCATCGCGCCGAACAACGACGGTATTCACAGCGCCAATTTCGGCGGCCAGAGGATCGCATTCGTCGAGATGCTTGCGGATCGCTTGCTTATGCGGCAGGGTAACGCTGAAACCGCGAATGCCGAGTTCGCGCACAGAGCCCAGAAAATCGCGCAGCTTGTGCACCAGGAACGGAAGGTAGACGGCATCGACGTGGCGGGCGACGAAACCAGTGTTGTGCAGCAGTGGTGAAAGAGAATGACCGACGGGAGCGCCGATCACGCCATACACCTGCGTGCGGCGGGTGAGCTGGTGCACGCGATAGAGATGCTTCATGTCTGCAAGCGCGACCTGGCCCGGCGCCGTAGCGCAGGCAACCGGCGCGTATGCCAGCGCGCTGCCTTCGCGCAGAGCCAGAACGCGCGCGGGAAAACCAACTTCGCCCATGGGGACGGCGACAAAGTTTCTCGACCGCCGGGCGAGGCGCAAGAGGCGGAGGCTGTCTGCGATGGTGTGCGCTGCGGCGGCAATTTTTATGGCGTCGACTTCACCGGGGGCGGGCACGCTGACGGTGCGAGGCAGCGCTGGAGTACGGTCGAAGTCGTGCACCGAAAGCAAGATTTTCGGCGGCACGGCGTAGCCACGCAAGGAGCGATTGGGAAGCTTGCGCAACGTTTCGATTTCCACGTCGCACCAGCGGCAACCGGCATGGCCAGCTTGCATGAGCCAAAAAAGCTCGGCGGCGACGTCGCCAGTAAACAGACCGCCGCCTTCCTTGCGGCGGCAGGTGGCGAGAAAGGTGGCGCCCGGTGGGGCATTCTTCTTGAGCCAGCGGAGGAAATGGGCGCGTTCGGCATCGCTGCGCAGCCAATCGAGGCGCAATTCCAGGGTAGGAGTGAGCTTCAAGGCGAGCCGGACCTGGCGTGCCGCCAAAGCCGCCGTAGGCGCCGCCACCACCGCGCACAGCCGATTCAGACCCTTTCCAAAGACCCCCATGAGTGCTGACATCCTTCCAACTGATTGAAAACGCGGCTTGTTAAGCAGGCCGTATCAAGAGTGTAAAGCATGCCGCGCCATTTCGTTGACGGCCTTTTTGACCCCTGCTAAGTTGACTAGCGAACGTCCCCGCACGGCCCTCTGGGCGTGTTTCTGATAAGGAGCTTTGGAATGCGCGCTAACCTCGCTGCGTTAGGCCTATCGATTTTCCTGAGTGCCGCTGTTTGTTCGGCCCAGAATGCGCCGAACAACTCCGGCGGAATCGTGCAACCCGGCTATTCTCCGGTGAATTGCTCGGGATTTATCTCGGATCAGAAGGTTCCGGACGAGATCCGGGTAGTCTCCGGCGAGCAGCCGGGGTACAAAATCACGTTCGCCCGCGGCGACTACGTGTACCTCAACCGCGGGCAGGACAAGGGCGTGCGCGTCGGCGACCGCTTTGCGGTAATGCGGCCGGACCGCGACCCATTGAACGTGCCGTGGTTCAAGTGGCAAGAAAAGCTGCTGAAAGCCATGGGCACGATCTACGTGGATGCGGGCCAGCTTCGCGTGGTCAACGTGCAACCAAAAGTTTCTATCGCCGAAGTGATTTTCTCCTGCGGGTACATGCAGCGAGGCGACATCGTTCGGCCGTACGTGGAGCGTCCGGCACCGCCGTTCAAGGATGCCGCGACGTTCGACCATTTTGCGCCGGTAAGCGGTAAACCCGTGGCCATGGTGGTGGCGGGACTCGACTACACGCAACTGTACGGCACGGGTACCACGGTGTATGTGAATCTGGGAGCCGCCCAGAACGTGAAGGTCGGCGACTATTTCCGGGTATTTCGCTATCAAGGCTCGCTGGCCGAGACCGCTCCGCAAACAAAGGACTATCAGTACAAGATGTACGGGTTCGGCGCCTCGCCGACGGTCTACACGTGGAAGGATCTTCCGCGCGAGGTTTTGGGCGAAGGGATTGTGCTTAACGTTAGCCGCAATTCCTCGACGGTGCTGCTGACCTTCAGCAGCACGGATATCAACGCGGGCGATTACGTAGAGCTCGAGTAGGAACCGAGAGTCAAGCCTAAGGACCGCCGGAGACAGCCTCTAGCGGTCCTTTTTTCGTTTTGCAGCGCGGAGCTAAGGCTTGGTGGGCCGACCCGGGCCAGGCTCAGCAAAGCGGCGCGATCCGCCTCAAAGAGGCAGCGCATCCTCGGACTTCTTCCGCGCTTCCAGCATGCGCAGCTTTCGGCGCTGTTTGATGCGGCCGTCCAAGTGGCTCCAGAACCGCCAAAAATATTGCGCCGCGGACACCAGCGCGCTGATCACCACGAGCCAGAGCAAAAACAGGGAAAGCGGTTTGAGCGAGGAATGGCCCGCTCCGGCAATCAGGACGGCGACGGCGCACACTTGCAAGACCATTTTCGTTTTGCCGAGAAGAGATGCTTTGATGGTAACGCCTTCCGCGGACGCAATATTCCGCAACCCCAGCACTGTGAATTCCCGGCCGATGATGATGACCACCATCCACGCGGGGACCAGTTGCATATCCACGAGCGACACGAAGGCAGCGGAAATCAAGAGCTTGTCGGCGATGGGATCGAGAAGAATGCCAAGCGTGGTTTCCTGCAGCCGGCGTCGCGCAAAATAACCGTCGGCCCAGTCGGTGGCCGCCGCCGTCAGCAGAATCAACACGCCCCAGAACTCGAAGTGCATGGGAAAGCCCCACAATTCGACGTTGGGGCTTCTGGTGAGCAGCACGACAATCAACACGGGCACGAAGAAAATGCGCAGGATGGTCAGTGAGTTGGGAAGGTTCATGGGCCAAACGCCGGGCGGGGACGCCACCTGTTGCACTAGCCGACGCCGTCTCACTATAGCCCGCGCACCTAGGGGCGTCAACGCCTCAAGGAGGCGTATGGGATCCGCGGCCGGAGGCGGGGCCGTGTACTATGGGGTTAACAGAAGGCGGAAATAGATGCTATGGGAATTGCTACTGTTGTGTTACGGCGATGCCCCAAAGCTGTGCAAATGTCGCGACGGGTTGCCGGAGAGCCAAAGGCTTTCGGCAGGCCAGGGCCTCTTGGTGTTTTCCGCTTAAGTTATTTAGTTTCAATTAGATATAGTTGGACCTGCGGTCAAGGCCTCGCGCCGTGTTTCTGAAGCCGTGGCCCTCCCGGCGGCGGAGGCGGTGCAGTTTCCACAGTCTTTTCCACAGCGAAAACGGCGCTCCTTGGGCATTGTGGCCAGCGGAAACGCACGCAGAAGTCTTGCAGAATGTGTGCTCTAGCCCGGTGTTACTCGGGAGTCACTGCGATCTTGGCGGCCTCGGAATCAAATCAAGCGCGGTCCACGCAACAGCCGCACCGGCAGAAGAAAAAGCGCGCTGAGGAGCCCTAGGACCCCGCCAACCGCGATCCCCACGATGCGGAAAGGCAGCAGCAGCAGCCACACGATGGGATACAGCACCAAGGCCAGCAACGCGATGGGCCAACAGAGGATGAACAAGAAGCACCACAGCAGGAAGGCGAGCATGGCAAGCTCCTCTCTTTCTCTCTACGTGCGACGCGCTCGGGAAGTTCCCTCGGAGGCGCGGCCCGTCAGGTGAAGCCTCCGGACGATGGACTCTGGCACGTCGGCGTCCAGAAGCATATGGGAGTCTTCGACTTCCGAGTGGTGCACGCGGCCGAGAGCGTGCACCAGCGCCAGTGTACGGCCTTCCGCGAGCGGTATACGCAGGGAAAGCGAGACCATCGGATCAATGGGGATGGCTTCGTCCATTCGGCGGAGCAATTCGTCCAGGCCTTCGCCGGTGAGGCCCGAGACTAGCACGGGACTGCCTTGGCCAGATCGGTCGCAGCTGCGCTTGAGGACGTCCCGCTGTTCCGCGGTCAGCCGGTCCATCTTGTTTAGCACGCAAAGCGCCGGGCGGTCCGCCACGCCCAGCTCCTTCAGAATCTTGTCTACTTCCTCGTCCAATTCCTCGTGATTGGGATTGGAAACGTCGCTGACGCGAAGAATCAGCGCGGCCTCCTGCACTTCCTCGAGCGTTGCGCGGAACGAAGTGAGCAAGCCTTTGGGCAAATCGCGGATGAATCCGACGGTGTCCGAAACAAGGACACGGCGGTTCGACGGAAGACGCAGCGCCCGGATCGTCGGGTCGAGCGTGGCAAACATGCGCGGCGACACCAGCACTTCCGCGCGGCTCAGCGCGTTGAACAATGTTGATTTGCCCGCGTTCGTGTAACCCACCAGCGCCACGGTGCCCAGCGGCACCGCGTTGCGGGCTTCGCGGCGCAGCGCGCGCTGTTTGCGCACCTGGTCGATGTCCAGCTGTATCTTGCGCACGCGGTCGCGAATGCGCCGGCGGTCCGTCTCCAGCTTCTTTTCGCCAGGCCCGCGAACTCCGATGCGCCCGGCGCCACCGCCCGCTCCGCCCGAGCCGCCACCGCCGCTCTTGCCGCCCAGGCGGGACATGGCCACGCCTTTTCCCGTGAGCCGCGGCAGCATGTAGTTGAGCTGCGCCAGCTCGACCTGCAATTGCCCTTCGCGGCTGCGCGCATGCCGCGCGAAAATATCGAGAATCAGTTGCGTGCGGTCGATGACGCGGCGTTCGGTGACTTCTTCGATATTGCGCTGCTGCATCGGAGACAAGTTGCTGTCGAAAATGATCAGCGGGGCCTGGTGCGCCGTAGCTTCGGCGCGGATTTCGTCCAGCTTGCCGCGGCCGACGAGCGTGGCCGGATCGGGTTTATCGCGCACCTGAAAAACCGTGGTGGCCACATCGGCGCCGGCACTGCGCGCTAATTCGACAAGTTCAGCCAGCGATTCGCGTCCCCGTTCTCCCAAGGGCATTCCGGGAAAGCGCTGCACGCGCTTCCAGCCCACGCCAACGAGCAAGGCGCGTTCCGCGGCGGCGATCTGATGTTGCGTTTTCGTCAAAGGGTGAGACCCGGCGTCATTTGGCAGACTCTTCAGAAAGAAAAGGAAGCTTTCACCAAGAACGCAATTATACGCCCGTGCCGGGCGCTCGGCGACTCGCGCGAGGAATCTCCGCCTGGATGTACGCGAGTGCGGCTTGCTGCAGGCGTGGCTCGTCTCCGAAGCCCTCGAACCAGTGGACCTCCGCTTCCTTGCGAAACCACGTGAGCTGGCGCTTCGCGTAGCGCCGCGTGGCTTGCTGAATTGCGGCGCGCGCTTGCTCCATGTTCGTCTCCTCACGCAGCACCGCGAGCATTTCCCGATAACCAATAAAATCGAAGGGCTTCGCGCTCTCCAGTATGCCCTTGGCGACGAGATCTTGAACTTCGCTGAGCCACCCGCCAGCCAGCATCGACTCCGTCCGCGCATGAATGCGCTCGTAAAGAAGTTCTCTCGGCGGCAGCAGTCCGATTTTCACGGGCCGCCACCCTGCCAGCGCCTGGCGCCCGCTGCGATGCACTTCCGAAAGCGGTTTACGCGTCAGCAGGCAGACTTCAATCGCGCGGATCAGCTTTTGCTCGTCCGCCGAGGCGATACGTCCTGCCGCTTCCGGATCGAGCCGCTGCAGCAAGCGGTGCAAATGCCCAGCACGATGCTCCCGCGCCGATGCTCGCAGGCGCTCGCGCAATTCTTCCGAGCGCTGCGGAGACTCCGCCAGTCCTTCGAGCAGCGCGCGCAGATACAGTCCGGTGCCCACGGTAAAAATCGGCAAGCGCTGCAGCTTGCGCAAGTCCGCCAGAACCCCAATCGCCATTGCGCGATAGCCGCCGGCCGTCGCCGCGGCGCTCGAATCGAGCACGTCGATCAAATGGTGTGGAACGCCGCGGCGCTCGGCTTCGGCCGGTTTGGCCGTCCCGATATCGAATCCCCGGTAGAGTTGCGTGGAATCGCAGGCCACCACTTCGCCGCCCAGGCGCTCCGCCAGCCACACGCCCAGCGCCGACTTACCCGACGCTGTAGGCCCGACGATGGCGACAAGCGGAAGACAGGATTCCTGCTCTTTCATCGGAAGAACAGATGGCGCGCCCGCACAAGAATGAAGATGAGCACAAACAAGGCGAGAAGAAGGCTGCCGACGATTTGTTGACGCGCGGGTTTCACTGATACGCGGCTTCGATGGGCAGATTGTATAGGAAAAAGAAGCGCAGTTCGATGGAGGGGCCGCTGAACGCCGGCGGCAACGGTTCGAACGGATTCGACGAACGAATGGCGGAAACCGCCGCACGATCGAGCGGATCTTTCCCAGAGCCGCTCAAGCGGGAAGGCTCGCCCGTCGGCACCGTCCCGTCGCGCATGATGCGGAACTGTAGTACGACCCGCCCACGATCTCCCAATTGCGCCGACTCCGGCATCACCGCATACCAATTCCGCCGCACGCTGGCGACGACGCGCGCCATGTAGTCGCTGAAGTCCACACCTTCGGTGGGCGTCAGGATTTGGTAACCGTTGCCCAACGTGCCGCCGGCTCCCTGGCTTCCGCCGTAGCCCCCGCCCGCAGCCGATGATTTGGGCATGGGCCCGACAACCGCGCCCGAGCGGCCGCCCGCATTGGGATTCCGAGCCGCTTCACGGATCGTTTCTTGTAGCGACTGGTTTGTCGTCGCTTTCGGCAACACCAGCGGATGCTGCGCCTGCGGCATGTCCGGAGTCTCCAGTCTCAGAGGCGGCTTTGGCGCATCCGGCTTGGGCTCAGGAGCGCTCGGAGGCGGCGTCGCGTTAGGCTTCGGAATGGGCGCGCTGGGCAGCAATTCCTTGGGCCGTTCCGGCTGAAGGGTCGGCTGCGGCGTGGGCGGCGGAGGCGTCGGTGCCACTCTCCTTAACTCACGAGGATCCACCTTCACGCGCGGCGGCGGAGGCGTGCGCACTTCCGGCTTGGGCGACTCGAACGATCCCGGCGGCAAAAGCAGCGTCAATTGCCCGCGCGCGATTTCGACTTCTTCTGGTGTAGGCTCATGCCGCGGGAAGAATTTCGCTTGCAGCAGGATCGCAGCGATGACCAGGACGTGAAAGGCGATAGAAGACACGCGGACGATGACATCCCACTTCGTTGAGCGGTCTTTCGACGGCTCGGCAACGAAATGCACGTCGCCGGTAAGAAACACATCGGGATTGACGATATCCGGCGTTGGGCCTACGGAAGGCTCGATCACCAGGGGTGGCGCCGCGCCAATGGGCACCGCGATGCGCTCGTCCATTTCCGATGGCTGCGCCGGCGTCGACATATTTTCCACCACGCCGTACGCTTCGCGATGAATGTCCCGCGGAACCACCACGCGCGCCGCGATCGATTCCAGCGGCAGGTTCGACGGAATGTTGGAATGCCCATCCAGCGCCACCACCGGGAGCATCGCCGGCACCAGTGTGCGCTCATCCAGGTTCGTGGGACGCCGGCGCGTGCTTATTTCCGCGTCTGCGGGAAGACGGGCATCCACCGGTACCAGGGTCCTTGGGATCATAGGTTGACTTTTTGCTGTGTCGAGAAGGCACCCAGTTGGACGCGCTCCGCGTGTTCCTGGATGCTTGCCATTACCCGGACCGCCAGCTCGAGCGCCGCGCGGCCCGCCTGTCCGTTCGTGCGCGGCTCCCGGCGTGTCTGCACCGCTTCGATGAACGCGTCGAGTTCCGCCCGCAGCGGTTCCGTCGCCGGCGCCGTCAGCTTCTCAAATCCAAATTCCGGCTGCGGTCCGGCTTTCTTCACCCCGACGCGCAGCGCATCGCGCCGCGCATAGTCGAGCGAAATGTATTCGTGCTGCTGGAAAAAGCGCATCTTTCTCACGCGCTCGGTCGACACCCGGCTCGCGGTCACGTTCGCCACCGCGCCGCCGGCAAATTCCAGCCGGGCGTGCGCTATGTCCACCTTATCCGTGAGCACCGGAATACCCACCGCCTTCACTTCGGTCACCGGCTCGTCCACGAGCGCCAGCAAAATATCCAGATCATGAATCATCAAGTCGAAGATCACATCCACGTCCAGGCTTCGCGGCGTGAACACGCCCAGCCGGTGCACTTCAAAAAAAAGCGGCCGGCTGAGAATAGGCTCGACCGCAACTACGGCGGGATTGAAGCGCTCCACGTGTCCCACCTGCAGAATTCGTCCATGGCGCCTGGCAGCGGCAAGCAATTCGTCGGCTTCCGCAAGCGTCGCCGCCATCGGCTTCTCGACCAGCACGTCGAGTCCCATCTCCATCAACCGGCAGCCGACTTCGGCGTGTGCGATCGTGGGAACCGCAACGCTCACCGCATCCAACGCATCGGCATGCCCGGACAGGTCCTCAAGCGAGGTAATCGGCGTGGTTCCAAACTCGGCCGCTACACTGGCCGCCCGCGCCGCATCGCGATCCACTACGCAGACCAGCTCGACCGCATCCATCTCCCGGTACACCCGCACGTGATTGCGCCCAAACTCTCCGGCGCCTACCACCGCGACGCGCACTTTCCCTGATGTGCCCCCGGAACCGCTCATTCTTTGTTCATTCCCGGAAACTCGCTGGTAGGTTCCGCAGGCGAAAACGCCTGGATAGCAATGCCCGCCGTATCTGCCAGTTGGATCACTTCCGTGCGGTCGAACAACAGTGTGCGTCCGGCGTCCACCCCAAGAGCCGTCGCGCCTGACTTCCTCATCTGTTCGATGGTGGGCAAGCCCACCACGGGTACGTCGAAGCGCATGTCCTGCTTCGGCTTGCTCACCTTCACGACCACCAGCGGCTTGCCGTCCGTGATGCGAGCGGCTCGCACAATGGTCTCGTCCGTCCCTTCCATCGCTTCGACAGCCACGCACGCGCGATCCGCAATCACCACGGTTTGCCCGATATCCAGCGCCGCAATCTGCCTGGCCACACTCAGCCCATAGGCCATGTCCGCGGCTTCGCGTTCGTTCGGCGCGCGCCGCGTCAACACGCCCGCTTCCGGCACCAACGGCTTTAGAAATAAAGTCGAATCCACCAGCCGAATCCCTTCCTCTTCCAGCACGCGCGCCACCGCTCCGATCAGCGCGTCCGTATTTTTTCGCGGCAGCGCGAAGAGCAGCTTCGCCAGTTTCCAGTCCGGCCGAATCGCGCTGAAAATCTTGCTGTGCTTCACCTGCCCGGCCATCACTGCTTGCGTCACGCCTTCGCTGTGCATCAACTCGATGGCCTTGCTAAGCTCCCCAAGACTCACCCAATGCAACCGCTTTGCGGTTCGTTCCAGCTCCGGCGAAGCTTCCTCTTTCAGCGCAATCACCGCCATGTCGATGCCTTGGCTCCGCGCGCCCTCCAGCACCAGAAACGGAAACCGGCCATTTCCGGCGATCAGGCCCCACCCGCTCGTGTTTGCGTTCATGGCTCCCATGCGCGCGTGAGCCTACTTCACGATGCCGCGTTCGGCTGTCTCGATGAAATGAACCAATTCCGCGACGTCTTCCGAGCCGGCCATCTGTTCGCGCATTTTGGCGATGGCCTGCGAGGTGTTCAGCTTGGACCGCAGCAACAACCGAAACGCAGTCTGCAGCGACTTCACTCGCGCAGGGGAAAATCCCTTGCGCTCCAAGCCGATCGCGTTAATCCCATAGCATTTCGTTCCGCGCTCGGTGACGATCAGCGAAAACGGCGGCACATCCTGCGTGATCACCGTCGAAGCGCCAACGTAAGCGTAGCGCCCGATGCGGCAAAACTGATGCACCGGAGAGAACGCGCCTACGGTCACAAAATCCTCTACCGTCACGTGTCCCGCGAGCGTCGCCCCGTTGACGAACAGCGTGTGATTCCCCACGCGGCAGTCATGTCCGACATGCGAAGCCGTCAGAAACAAATTACCGTTGCCGATGGTGGTGACGCCCCCGCCTTTTACCGTACCCCGGCTGATGCTCACATATTCCCGAAAGGTATTGCCGTCGCCGCAAACCAGTTCCGTCCGCTCGCCGCGAAACGTAATGTCCTGCGGATCGCCGGCGATCGAACTATACGGATAGAAAACATTGTCGCGCCCGAACCGCGAAGGCCCGCCGATCGTGGCATGCCCATGCACCACACATCCGGCGCCCAACTCCACTTCTTCGCCAATCACCGCGTACGCGCCAATCTTGACGCCCGCGCCCAGCCGCGCGCTCGCGGCAACCACGGCCTGCGCGTGAATCTCCTGAACGGTCATTTCGCTTTTTCGGCTGCCTTTGGCGCGGGATCGCGATCGATCATCTTGCACATCAGCGTGGCTTCAGCGGCCAGTTGCCCGTTCACCAGCGCCTTGCCCGCAAGCTTGCAGAAATCTCCCCGCCACGACAAAACGTCGATCTCCAGCCGCAACTGATCGCCAGGAATCACCGGCCGGCGAAAGCGCGCTCCATCCACGGCCACGAAGTAGAGCAGCTTGTTGTCGCGGTCCGGAATTTCCAGCAGCAGCAGCAAACCGCCCGTTTGCGCCATCGATTCGATGATCAGCACGCCTGGCATGATCGGCTTCCCCGGAAAGTGCCCCTGAAAATGCGATTCCGTCGCGGTCACGTTCTTGATGCCCACGATGCGCTTCAGCCGCTCCACTTCCAGGATGCCGTCCACCATCAGAAACGGATACCGGTGCGGCAAAATCTTCTGGATTTCGTTGACGTCGTAAATCATGAGCTCTCCCCAGTCATTTGCCGCTATTCAACCCCCTGACGCTGTCTCTCGCAAACCTCTTATTATAGTATGCGAAGCCTGCGGTAGCACAGGCACTCTTGCCTGTGCGCCATTTTGCAGGCGAGGCTCGATGCTCGTCGCTTAGTTGCTGCCAAGCCGTCGCGTTGCTAGCATGTCCGAGCCATGCCGGAGCCGAATCTACCCGAAAAACTTGCTCGATACTCGCGCCCGCGCGTCCGCGAGATGCTCGCCGAGTTGCGCGATCTCGTCGTCTGCGAATCGCCGAGCCTCGAAAAGGCCCCCACGGACCGTTGCTGCACCTTACTGGCTGAAAAATGGCGCAAGCGCGGCGCTCGCGTCGAGCGCCTCGCGCAAAAGCACCGCGGCGACCATCTTCGCGTCACTTGGAAACCCGCTGGAATCCGCGCGGAGGGCCAGCTCATGGTCCTCGGCCATTACGACACCGTCTACGCCAGCGGCACGCTCGGCAAAATGCCTTTTCGCGTGAAGGGCGGCAAAGCCTTCGGCCCCGGCGCATTCGACATGAAAGGCGGACTCGTCCAAGCGCTCTTCGCCTTCGACGCTCTGCAGGCCTCGCGCATCGAACTTCGCAAGCGAATCGTATTCGTCTGGAATTCCGACGAAGAAATCGGCAGCGATTCTTCGCGCAAGCTGATCGAAACCGAAGCCCGCCGCAGCGATGCCGTTTTCGTTCTCGAGCCCTCCCTCGGCCCCCGCGGCTTGCTCAAGACCGCACGTAAGGGGGTAGGCGAGGCCGAGCTCATCGTTCACGGCCGCGCTTCCCATGCCGGACTCGCTCCCGAGGAAGGCATCAACGCTATCCATGAACTGGCGCAGCAAATCGCGCGCATCGAAACATGGAACGATCTCCGCCGCGGCATCAGCGTAAACGCCGATATCATTTCCGGCGGAACGCGCAGCAACGTCATCGCCGAACAAGCCCGCGCGGTACTCGATCTGCGCGCACTGCGCATTGCAGACATGCGCAGCGTCGAGAAGCGCCTGCGCGCTCTGCGTCCTATCCACCGCGGCGCGAGGCTCGAAATTCGCGGCGGCTTCAATCGCTCCCCGCTCGAGCACAAAGTCACCGCCGCGCTCTTCGCCCGCGCCAAATCACTCGCCGCTCAAATGGGTTTGCCGCTCGGCGAAGCAACGGCCGGCGGCGGCTCCGACGGCAATCTCACCGGCGCCCTCGGCATCCCCACACTCGACGGCCTCGGCGCCGTCGGCGATGGCGCCCACTCCACCCACGAGCACCTGCTCATCCGCACCATGCCGCAGCGCGCCGCACTCCTGGCCGCACTCCTGGCCGGCACTTGAACTGGTGGCGCCGGAATCTTGCCGGCGCGTCTTTTCTTTGAAGGTAATGAAGGAAGCCTGGCGGAAAACCACGCACAAAAAACTACCGCCCGTACGTCTTCTTCAAATACTCCGCCGTCGATTTCATCACATCGCTGTAATCGCTGTGCAGCACCGCTCGCAGCGCCGCTTCCGTCGATTCTCCCGCCGCAATGCGCTCCAGAATCCGCTCAATATCCCCCATCCCATCCGCCTGCACGATGTACTCAATATTCGCCAGCGCCCACGAATACGCGTATCCCGCCGAATTGCTGTCCAGTCCCATCCACGACCCTTCCAGCCGCCCCAGCGGGACCGCATGGCCTTCACGATAAATCTGCTCCAGCGCCGCCCCGTTCTCGCCGCTGCGTTTCCCTTCCATCCACTGCGCCAGCCCTTCTTGAATCCACGTAGGCGCCAGCCCGCGCGTCTTTTGCTTGATGAAGCTGTGCGTCAGTTCATGCTTCAGGACGCGCGATAATTCCGCGTTCACCCCGCTCAATCCCTGCACCGGCACGCGGATTCTTCCGTCATTCAGCGCGCCCACCCAGCGCGGCGCCTGCGTAATATCCGCGAACGCCTGCTGCGTATACAAAATCACGCCAATGGAATCCGGCGGCGTGTAATTCAGCTCGCTTTCGATCTCCGAAAAGTGCCGCTCCAATGTGTGCAAAACGTCCCGCGCCAACGATGGTTCCGCCGCGCCGTTGTACTTCAAATTGAAATGCGCGCTTTCATTTTCCTTGTAACTCTCTTCTTCCTGCTTGTCCCGCTGCGCCTTCTCGAGCGCCGCTTTCACCTCCGGATCCGCCCGCAGCGCCATCGCGCGCTTCCATTCCGCCACCGCCTGCTCCACCTTGTTCAGCCCGTAATACGCCCAGCCCGACAGCTTGGCCACGTCCGCATTGTCCGGCGCCGCACGCTTCGCGCGATCCAGATAATCCAGCGACTGCTTGTACTCGCTCCTCCGCAAATGCATGTACGCCACATTCATCAGCAGCACCGGCTGTTCCGGCTCATACGTCAGCGCCGTCCGCTCATCCGTCAACGCGTGCTCCACATCGCCCCGCGACAATTCGAACATCGCCGCCGAATGATGCGCCACCGCTGCCACTACATTCGCCCGCGCTCCGCCCGAGCGCGCTTCCCCTTCGGCCTTGGCAATGTACCCCCGGTCAATCGCTCCGTCGTGTACCGCCGCATGCTCGATCTCGCTTCCGCCGCCGCCTCCCGAAACGTCCATCGCCGGCGGCGTAATCTCCAGGTTTGCCGCTGCTCCGCCTCCCGCGTCCATCGGCACCGCCCCGCCTTTTTCAATGTGATCCACAATTGATTTCGGCAGGCTCAGCTCGCCCGCTGAAGTCTGGTAGCGCACCTTGTCGCCATCCTCCACCGCACTCAGCGCCAAGATCCGCCGCCCATTTTTCAACACGATCGTGTCCGCCGCCGCCCGCTCGCACACCATCCCAAGCGCGCCCAGCGCCAAAACCGCAATCACTATCCGCGAACTCATTCGTCGCCCCACAACTCCATTCTAGTTTCCCGCATCCTCGCCGGCCCGCTGTCTTGTTCCCTCATGCCGAAAGTGACACACTCTGTTCATGAGGACAGGGGTGGCCTCTTTTTCACTCGCGTTTCTTTTCGCGGTGGCCGCCGCCGCCGCCGCGGAAAAGTCTCCCCACGAAGTCTACAGCTCGCTCAACGCTCTCCGCCCCGATTCCTCCGTCGTCTACCGCATCAAGCCCGAAGATCAGATCGAGCTTCGCCGCTCCGACCTCAAACTCTCCTTCGAGGAAGGCCGCATCGCTTTCTTCGCCCCATTCGACGGCCGTATCACCGGCCTGATCTTTTCCGGCCGCGGCCATGTCCTCGCCGTTCCTCGCGATCCCGTCGAAAAACAGCAGCTGGGCCGCTTCCTCGGCGCCCCCATGCTCGATGACGACATCCTTTCCGCGTACGTCCGCTTCACCGACGATACCGCCGCCGAACTTCTCCGCCAGCTCCAATCCGTCGGCCTTTCGCCCGAATCCGACACCGCATTCACCTCTACCTGGGATCCCACCGTCGCCAGTTATAATCCTCCTCACTCGCTTCGCATTCTCTTCAGCCAGCTCTCACCCGATTCCAAGCCCTATTTTTTCGCTTCCATCAGCGGAACAACGGTTGGTCCGTTCGATTTCCTCTTCGACCAGGACCGCCCCGAGCCCTTCCTCCTCGGCCAGGGCCGCAAGAACGGCAATCGCGCTTTCTTTGACGTGTGGGCCTCTTACGCGCCGCCCGGCTTCTCCGCTCCCGCCCCGCCTTTTCGCGCGCTCCGCTATTCCATCGACACCACCATTCTTCCCAGCAATTCTCTCGAAGCCTCCGCCACCATTCGCCTGCGTTCGGAAGACGGCGCGGTTCGCCACGTGATCTTTCAACTCGCTCGCTCACTCATCACTGACGCCGTCGAAGATCCATCCGGCCAAGCTTTTTCCTTTTTCCAGAATGAAGGCATGACCGTGCAGGAAAGCACCGCGCACGGCAACGATATCGTCTACGTCGTTCTCCCCACCGCCATCCCCACCGGCCAGGAATTCACTCTTCGCCTCCGCTATCACGGCAGTGTCATCGAAAACGCCGGCAACGGTGTCCTTTTCGTCGGCGCACACGAGAGCTGGTATCCCCACCTCGGCGAAGCCGCCAGTTTCGCCGACTACGATCTCACCATGCGCTGGCCGCGCAAGTTACTCCTGGTCGCCACCGGCTCCAGGCTCGATGAACGCGAAGAAGGCGAACAGCGCATCGCGCATTGGCAAACCGAAAAGCCCGCCGCTGTAGTCGGCTTCAATCTCGGCGACTACGCCACCGCTTCCCTCTCCTCCGCTTCCTACGCCATCGCCATCTACGCCAACCGCCAGCTCGAGCCATCCGTCAGCAATCGGCTCGCGAACTCGCCCGATCTCCTCTCTCCTATCCTCACGCCCGGAGCTCCCGGAAGCTCTGGCAGGCTCGAAAATCCCGGCCCGCAGCTTCCGCCTCCCCGTCCCGCGGAAGCCATGAAGCAGCTCGCCCGGGAAATCGCATCCTCCGTCCGCTTCTACGAATCCTTTAGCGGACCGTTTCCGTTCCGCACTCTCAGCGTTTCTCAGATTCCCGGCAGCACCGCGCAGGCCTGGCCCGGTCTTCTCTATCTTCCCACCTTCTCTTACTTGCCCCCCGAAGCGCAGCATCGCGCCGGCCTTTCCACCGCCGTCCAGGAACATTTCTCCGACCTCGCTCCTTTCCACGAAGTCGCCCATCAGTGGTGGGGCAATCTCGTAGGCTGGTCCAGCTATCGCGATCAGTGGATTGACGAATCCATCTCTAACTATCTGGCCATGCTCTTTGCCAACAGCCAGAAAAATCCCGAGCACACTCTTCGCCTCTGGCTCGAGCGTTCTCGCCGCAAGCTCATCACCAAACCTCCGGACGCCCGGGTATCAGGGTTTGTACTTGCAAACCCTGAGTTAAGAGACAACAGCCCCGCCGAAGTCGGCGCTTTGGTTCTCGGCAGCCGCCTTGACTCCTCGCGCTCTCCCGAAGCCTACGAACAAATCATCTACAACAAAGGCGCCTGGGTTATCCACATGCTCCGCGAAATGCTCCGCCAGCCCGGCGTCAAAGCTCCCGACGCCCGCTTCGAATCCCTGTTGCAAACGCTCATCAGCAAATACTCGTTTCACGCGCTCTCGACCTCCGCTCTGCAGCACGAAGTCGAAGCCGTCATGACCCCCGGCATGGATCTCGAGGGCAACCATTCCATGGATTGGTTTTTCGAACAGTGGGTACGCGGAACCGGCATTCCGCACTATCGCGTCGAGTTTACTTCCGTCCGCACCGAAAAAGGTTTCGCCGTTCGCGGCAAACTTTTGCAGACCGGCGTCCCGCGCTCGTTTATCGCCCGCGTTCCGCTTTATTTCAACGAAGCAGGCCGCAGCGTCTTCCTGGGCGCCGTAATCACCGCCGGCCCGGAAACTTCATTTCACTTCAACGCCGATTCCGCTCCGCACAAGCTGCTCATCGATCCGCAGCTCACTCTCCTCTGCACTTCCGACTGATTCCCGCAAATGTCTTCGCATCCGGCGCGCCTATTTCTCTGGCGCCCCTATTTCCCCGGCGCCAGCATCACCTGCGTTTCCAGCAGCGGGCTTTCCAAATTCAGTTCCGCCTTCCCGTCTTCCCCAATCACATACGGAAACCCCTCGGGATCCACCGGCAATCTCCGCACCATTCCCGCATCGAGCAATTCGCGCACTCGCTTGGCCCGGTGTCCCGTTCGCCTCGCGTATTCGTCGTTCAACGCGTCCAGCGCCTCGCAATCCTCCTCCACTTTCATCAGCTTCAAATGGTCCAGCGCGTTTTTCTTCACCAGCTCATCTTTCGTCGACTCGTAAATCTCCGACCACAAGAATCTCGACGTCGCCCGCGAATTCCCTTCCGCCGCGATGCTTGCCGCCATCACCTTCATCCAGATCTTCGCGTCCGGATTCTTGCTCCCTTGCAGAAACGCCTGCGACGCCTTCGCATAGTCTTTCAAATTGAAATAATAGATAAATCCCAAATCCTCGTAGAACCGCCAGTAATCTGGATTCTCGCGAATCCCTTTCTCGATCAGTTGAATCGCCAGGTCCGGCCGCCCCGCTCCCGCCGGCGGCTTGTCTCCCAGGAACATCGCGCCAAACCGGTACGCCGGAAGCAGATTCGGATCCAGCGTCGTGGTCATATCCAGCAGCGGCCATAGCAAATCGAGCCCCTTCGCCTTTTGCATGTGCTTGTTCCCGTAGTACTGCACCGCCCTCGTCCAGTACACATCCGCCAGCAGCGGCGCGAATTCCATGCTCATCAGCTTCGTCAGCTTCGCCGACAGCACCACCACCTCATCTTGCTCTTCCGCGAACGCCGCCCTCTGCACGTCGATCTTCCGCTGCAGTTGCCACACCCCCGCGAACCCGAGCGCCAGCACGACCCACAGCACCCACGCCAAATTCTTGGAAGTATTCATTTCAGGTTTCGCCGCGAAAACACCGCCGCCGCCGCCAGCAGCACGATCGCGCAATAAAGCGCCGCATACGCCGTGTTCTGCCAGATCAGCGCCGCAGGCACCCCACGTCCGTGCGCCGCCGCTCCCACCACGTCAAAATTGTCGAAGTTCGGCAGCACGTACGACAGCCACTTCATGAACGCCGCCAGCCCCGGACTCATCAAGTCCGTCCGCAGCGTCCTCATCTGCTGGATGAACTGCCCCGCGATGTACAGCCCCGCGGTATACAAAATCGAAAGCAGCGGCGTCGTCGCGCAGGAAAACAGCAGCGCCAGCGCCACCACCAGCGCCAGCTTCAGCGCGATGAAGTACACCGCCACCAGCACCGCCGTATCGCTGCGTTCCAGCGAATGCTTCACGTATAGCAGCGCCAGAAACAGCGCCACCGCCATCGCCGCCGTGTTCACCGTCAGCGTCAGCACCAGCCCCGCGAATTTCCCCACCACGAATTCCCATCGCCGCACCGGCTTCGCCAGCAGCGCGTACAGCGTGCGCTTGTCCATCTCCTTCGAGACCAGCCCCACGCCGATGAAAATCGCGATCAGTAATCCCACAAACGAAATCGCGCTCAATCCCAAACTCACGATCACGATCTCTTCGATCCCGATCGAAATCTGCCCCACCAGAATCGCCGCCGCGATCATCAACAGCGCAAAAAACACCAGGTTGTACAGCACGCGGTCCCGCACCGCTTCGCGAAACGTATTCAGCGCCACCGCGCCGATGTGCCTCATTGCGTGCTCACCTCGATGGCCGAAGCCTGCGCGCGGTCCGCCTCCACCAGATTCATGAAGTATTCTTCCAGCGACGCTTTCACCTGTGTCACCGACAAAATCCTCCCGCCCGCCGCGCGCACCTGCTCGAGCGCCGCAAACAACTCCTCCTCTTTCACCTGCAGCCGGTAGCGGTCGCCGGTACGCGTAGCCTTCGCCGCCAGCGCCCCCGCTTTCCCTTCTCCAGCCGCCAGCTCGAACAAAATCTCCATCCCCTCCGCTTTCATCCCCACAATTTCTTCCGGCGCGCCCACTCCCCGCAGCTTTCCGCCCACAATCACGCCCACCCGGTCGCACAGCATCTCCGCATCCGATAAAATATGCGTCGAAAACATCACCGTCTTCCCCGCCTGCTTCAATTCCAGAATAATGTCCCGCACTTCCCGCCTTCCCACCGGATCGAGCCCGGACATCGGCTCATCCAGAATCACCACTTTCGGATCGTGCAGAATCGCTTGCGCCAATCCCACCCGCTGCAGCATGCCCTTCGAATATTTCCGCAATTGAATTTTCTTCGCCGTCTCGAGGCCAACCTTCTTCAGCATCCGGTCCACGCGCACCCGTCGCTCCGCCGCGCTCAAATCGTGGAATCGCGCAAAATAATCCAGCACTTCCGCCGCGGTCAGATAATCGTAGAAATACGGCTGCTCCGGCAGGTACCCGATGTCCTGGTGCATGCCGATGTCGCTGATCGGACGCCCCAGTATCCGCGCCGTTCCCGACGTAGGAAAAATCAGCCGCATCAGCAGCTTGATCGTCGTGGACTTCCCCGCCCCGTTCGGCCCCAAAAATCCGAACACTTCGCCGCTCTCCACCTGCATCGAGAGACCTTGCAGCGAAGTTCTCTTCTTCAAGTGCAAAAACCCGTGCGGATATTCCTTCGAGAGATTCTCGATCTCAATCGCAGCCGTAGCCATGCCCTTATTTTTCGCAGGAACCGCCGAGCCGTCAATAAAACGCTAGGCGAAGTGTTCTAAGAATGCGTTCTAAGAATGTGTTCTAAGAATTAAGAATCTACTCTCGTCGACCCGATCTGCACCAGCTCCGCCGGCACTGTCTGCGGAGCGCGCTTCTTCGGCGTCGGCTTCAAATTTTGCGGGTCCCGCCAATTATCCAGCATGGCCACCTGTTGCACGCAAGACACCGTGCACCGCGGCGCGCAGAACTTCTTCGTCTCATACTCCCGGTGCCGCATCTCATCCGAATATTCCGCCAGCGGTATTCCCGGATACCCGCGCTGCTGCGAACACCAGTGCACCAGCCCATCCTCGCAAATATACAAATACCGCGAACCCGACCGGCACCGCCAGGTATGCTCTTTCGCCCGCGCCACATTGTGCTGAAAATCATTAAATCGTGAATACGACCGCTTCCCCAGCTCCATGATCTCTTCAAATATCTCGATCTGCCGCGCGTCCAGCGCCTTCAACTGCCCGTTGTGGTCGTGAATGATTCCCACCGTGCTCGTAAATCCCAGCTCCACCGCACGGTGCGCAATCGTCAGCGCATCTTCCGGATACTTCACTCCGCTTCCCAGCACGGAATTGATGTTCACCTGAAACACCGCAAATTCCGATAGCCATTCGAGCCGCGTGTCCAGCGTCTTCAAGCTCTTCTTCGACACTTCATCCGGCGTCACATTATCGATGCTGATCTGCAGGTGCTCGAGGCCCGCCTCATTCAACGTGCGGATCCGCTCCTTGCTCAGCAAAAATCCGTTGGTGATCATCCCCGCGATCATCCCGCGTTCCCGCGTATGCCGGATAATCTCTTCCAGCTCCGGATGCATCAGCGGCTCTCCCCCGCTGATGGTAATCACCGACGTGCCCATATCCGCCAGCCGGTCCAGCCGCCGCTTCATCTCCTCAATCGGCACCGGCTTGGACACGTCGTCGTACTCGTTGCAATACCCGCAATCCAGATTGCATCGCCGCATCGGAATGATATGCACCAGCACCGGGTGCTTCGTCGACGCCAGCGCCTTCGCAATCATCTTCAGCTCGCGCACCCGCGTCCGCCGGAACCGCCGCTTGCGTTCCCGCAGCACCGCCGCGTTAGCCCGCCCGATTTTGCCCGCCTCCGCCATTAACCCCTTATTCCCCCCAAAATCTCAAATAAACATTATACATCACGCACGTTTTTGTTCCGGCTTTCGCGCCGGGCTGTGCTTCGCGATGACCCTTCAGTCCCCGCCGTGCGGAATATTCTCAGCCCTCATATCCGTCAACAGATTCCAATGCTTCGCTTCCTCCGTCCGGTTCGCCCGCAGCCACTTTCTCTCCGCTTCCGTCAGCGAATCGTGGCAAAGCGTATCCTCCCGCGCCAGCCGCGACCTCTCCAGAACCCCCACGTATTCCTTCAGTTTTCGAGATCGGTTTTCATCCGCCGTCGTCCCCAGCTGACCAGCCAGCGTCGCTATAAACCCGAGGCGGTTTTGCCGGTCGTGCAGCTTCGCCGTTTGCACCATCCAATCCCAGTCCAAGTCCGCATACCGCAGCAGCAACCATGGCAGCCCTTCCACCACTCCGCTATCCAGATCGGATTCGCCCAGCGCTTCCAACAAAACCTCTGCGGGATTCCGCCGCGCCTTTTTCCCTCGTAGATGCGCAAATCCCGGATACGCCAACCACGCAAGCTCATTCCGCAGCCTTTCGCTTCCGCCCAGCCGAAACGCTGCCCCCTCTCCCAAGGGCAGCGCCGTTGCCGGAGCATCCAGAACCCCCACGGCCTTCAGCGCCAGCCCGCGCGGCAGCGCCCGCCTCCCGCGCTCCAGCATCGACAGATACGCCTGCGTCACTCCCAGCCTCTCCGCCGCCTTTTCCTGCGTCCAGTCCTTCGCCAGTCTCGCTTCCTTCAGTTCCTGCCCGTCCATACCGTCACTCCTCCCGCTCCTTCACCCACCCGTCAAATATAACATCAACTGTTATATTCCGCCAACGCGAATCACGCCTCCCATTCCTGAAAATCTAGGGCTCCTCAATCAGTATTTACTTGACAAATTACAATAATGTGCTATAATGCAGTATGTTTTCCCCACAAACTTCGCCGCGCACGGCCTTTCTTCCCCTTCCCTCTTCGTCTTCCCCCGCTCTTTTCCCATTTCGGAACTACTTTCTGCACTCTTTCCTGCGCTTTTTTGCACTCTCGTGCAAAAGAGCAAAGCGCATCCCCTTCCTTTTCAATCACCTCCGCGCTCTTTGCAAAAACACCGGGGGGTGTACCCACCGCGCCACCCCAATCCCTAAAGTTTTACTTGAACCTCCGCCTTTCCGCCCCCGCACCTCGTTACTTCCTTACCTGCTCACATCATTACCTCTTACTGCTAAACTCTTCCCTATCAGGAGCCTCCCATGTCTGAAGCCGCGAAAACTGCTCCACACACGACCATGAACAAACCCACCCGCACCGAGTCCGACTCCATGGGCAAGATCGACGTCCCCGCCGACCGCTATTACGGCGCGCAGACCGGCCGCTCGCTGATCCATTTCGCCATCGGCAAGGACACCATGCCCCCCGAGCTGATCCGCGCCTTCGGCATCCTCAAAAAGGCCGCCGCGCTGGTCAATCAGGATCTCGGCAAACTGCCGGTAGATAAAGCTACGCTCATCGCCCAAGCCGCCGACGAAGTCATCGCCGGCAAGCTCCACGACCATTTCCCTCTGCGCATCTGGCAAACCGGCAGCGGCACGCAAACCAACATGAACGTCAACGAAGTGATCTCCAACCGCGCCATCGAAATCGCCGGCGGCGAAATGGGCAGCAAAAAGCCCATCCATCCCAACGACGACGTCAACATGTCGCAATCCTCGAACGACACCTTTCCCGCCGCCATGCACATCGCCGCCGCCACGGAAACCCGCCAGCGTCTTCTGCCCGCCGTAAAGAAACTCCGTGACGCGCTCGACGCCAAAGCCCAGGAATTCGCCGATATCGTCAAAATCGGCCGCACCCATTTGCAGGACGCCACGCCGCTCACTCTCGGCCAGGAATTTTCCGGCTACGTCAATCTGCTCGACCGCGACGGCGGCCGCATCGCCATGGCTCTCGACGGCCTCTACGATCTCGCCATCGGCGGCACCGCCGTTGGCACCGGCCTCAACGCCCATCCCGAATTCGCCGAGCGCGCCGCCAAAAAAATCGCCGAACTCACCAGCCTGCCTTTCCGCTCGCATCCCAATAAATTCGCCGCCCTGAGCGCCCACGACGAACTGGTCTTCGCCAGCGGCGCCCTGAAAACGCTGGCGGCTTCGCTCATGAAAATCGCCAACGACATTCGCTGGCTCGCTTCCGGCCCCCGCTGCGGCCTCGGCGAACTTTCCCTCCCGGAAAACGAGCCCGGCTCGTCAATAATGCCCGGCAAGGTCAATCCCACGCAGGCCGAAGCCCTCACCATGGTCGCCGTGCAAGTGATGGGCAACGACGCCGCTATCGGTTTCGCAGGCTCGCAAGGCAATTTCGAGCTCAACGTTTTCAAGCCCGTAATGATTTTCAACTATCTCCACTCCGTCGAGCTCCTCGCCGACTCCTGCAACAGCTTCGTGGCACACTGCGTCCAGGGCATCGAAGCCAATTACACGCAGATCGAGCACTACGTCCACAACTCCCTGATGCTGGTCACCGCCCTAGCCCCCAAAATCGGCTACGACCAAGCCGCCCAAGTCGCCAAAGCCGCCCACCACGCCCACATCTCCCTCCGCCAAGCCGCCATCAACCTCGGCTACGTCACCCCCGAAGAATTCGACGCCCTAGTAAAGCCCGAAGACATGACCCACCCATGAGGTTCTATGGATCATTTCGTCCAATATCACAATCCTGACGGGATGCGCGGGACTTACAAGCCGGCGCCTAAACAGTTCGCCATTTTCACGGACAAGTATTTCAGTACGCTTCAAGGCGCGACTGTCTGGCTCGTAACGGGCGAGGGACGTCCTCGTCAGTATTCTCTCTGCTCGACTTTCGAGGTCGACACAATAGAGCACAAGAAAGCCGGACGCTTCCGCTTTCGCGTCTCTGGCACGGTAGGTCGGGACTTCGACCCATTCATCGAGATTGGTGCGTTGCCTTGGTTTCCCGAACTTCTCAAGGCGACTGGCAATTTCGCTTGGTTTCAGCACATCCACGGTGAAGCGGTCGTTAGCGGACTCCAGAGAATCGCGGCTGCTCCACGTGCTCTGCGGGTAGGGCAGACATAATGTGAGCTGCCCACCCGTCGGCTTTACGGGTGCGATTTTTTTGGAATACAGGAATACGGAGAGTTGGTAACTGATGAAGGCAACGAAAATAAAAGGTACCAGCAAGCTTGACCACGCCGCAGCACGCCTTGCAGAAATCGTGATCGAGCACATGTCCACTCTACCCATCGAGAAGGCCAAAGCGATGCGCGAAGAAATCCGCAGGTTAGCAGGTAGAAAAAACGGCGGAAGGGCGGCGGCCGGACGTAAGATTACCGCGAGACGACCTGCGACTCGGTAGTTTGAGTTGTCATATGAAGGGGGCACTAGTGAAGACGAGACAGAAGCGCGCTTGTCAAAAAAAGGCTGCTGGTTATGTAGCCGACTTGATCCTTGATTCTCTGGACCGCTTCCCGCAAAAGAAGCGGGAACGTCGGCTTGCCCGAGTGCTCGCGGCGCTCGATGGCTCCCGGCATGGTGAATCAAAGAAAAAGCAGATTTCTTGGGCAAAAACCGCACTCGGAATGAGAGCTGTGGTACCTGTGCTGCTCGCGTGGCTGCTTTGCGCGGGCCGGGCAAACGCCCAGCAGCCGACGTACACGCTGAAGGCTACGCCGAAGACTGTGGCGTGGGGGTATTACGACGCGAAGGCGGTGCCGGTGTTGCGCGTCAAGTCCGGCGATACTGTGGAGATTTCGACGGTGCTCACTAACAATCCGAAGCGCCTGGAAGCGGCGGGCGTGCCTCCCGATCAGGTCGAGCAGTCACTGCGCGACATCGAGGACCAGGTCAAGGACAAGGGTCCCGGCGGGCATGTCCTTACCGGGCCGATTTACGTCGAAGGCGCGGAAATTGGCGACGTGCTGGAAGTGAAAATTCTGGCGATCAAGCTGGCCATTCCTTACGCTTACAATGCTTTCGGCCCTGGCCGCGGCTATTTGCCGGACGATTTTCCTTACGCCAAAATCAAAATCATTCCGCTGGATGAAAAGCGCATGCTCGCGCACTTTGCGCCCGGCATCGATATTCCGCTGCATCCCTTTTTTGGCAGCATGGGCATCGCTCCGCCGGAAGCTGCGGGCCGCTTCAACAGCGCTCCGCCGTGGATCATGGCCGGTAATCTCGATAACAAGGACCTCGTCGCCGGCACCACGCTGTATATTCCCGTGCACGCCCCCGGCGCGCTCTTTGAAGTCGGCGACGGCCACGCCGGACAAGGCGACGGCGAAGTGGATATCACCGCGCTCGAAACTTCGCTGGTCGGCACCTTCCAATTCATCGTCCGCAAAGACATGCACCTGAAATGGCCGCGCGCCGAAACTCCCACCCACTACATCACCATGGGCCTCAACGACGACTTGAACGCCTGCGCCACCCTCGCCGTCCGCGAAATGATCGATTTCCTGGTCACCGAAAAGCACCTCTCCCGCGACGACGCCTACATGCTCTCCAGCGTAGCCGCCGACCTGCATATCACCGAACTAGTCGACGGCAACAAAGGCGTCCACATGATGATCCCCAAATCCATCTTCGTTTCAGGCGCTACGAAATGACATCTCGAACTGGAGGCAAACGGTGGCGCTGGGGTTATCTGTGGGTGCTTTTTGCAACGCCCATCGTCGTGCTGCCTTTCGTGTTGATGTTGTCGTTGGGACTGGGTGTGGATTTATCCTATTGGGCTCTCGGTGATCCAAAGTCCACCGTAATTTTCGCATTGGCCATGCCGATGGTCGTGGCCTACGTGATGGTCAGAATCTACTACTGGCGCCAGGACGAGCGCCGCGCGCGGCAGTCAGCGAGTCCCGGCGCGGACATGCCGCAGAATGCAGGTTCGCAATGACCGGCACCCGTAGCGGCCGCGGACCGTCGCGGGCATCTTCGCCTTTCCGTTTTCTCTGCGTCTCTGCGCTCTCTTTGTTAACTCTTACGCTTTTCTCTTCCGCTGCATTCGCGCGAACGGAAAAGCCAGAATGGTGCCAGAAGCTGCCGCATCCGGAGAATGCGGCGCTCGAACGCGTGCTGCCCAGCGAGCTGTGGTTCGAGGTTTACAAAGTCGCGCCCAGCGTGTTTGCGATTTACGAGCCGCATCAATCCGAAGAAGTCATCTCCTATCTGATCGTCGGGCACAAGCAAGCGCTGCTCTTCGACACCGGCATGGGCATCGCCGATATCCGCAAAATCGTCTCCCGGCTGACTTCGCGGCCCGTGGTGGTCCTCAATTCGCACACCCATGACGATCACGTCGGCGGCAACTGGCAATTCGATTTTGTCTACGGCATGGACACCGATTTCACCCGAGCCAACGCCAAAGGCTCAACGGCTGACGCGCAAGCGGAAGTCGCCCCCGGAGAAATCTGCGGCGACTTGCCCAAAGGTTTCGACCCCAAAACCTATCGCACCAAGCCGTGGAAAATCTCCCGTTTCATCCAGGGCGGCTTCAAAATCAATCTCGGCGGCCGCACCCTCGAAATCATTTCGACACCCGGCCACACTCCCGACGCCATTTCCCTGCTCGACCGCGCCAACGGCTTGCTCTTCACCGGCGACACCTACTACCCCGCCGCCATCTGGCTGTTCCGCCCGGAAACCGATTTCACCGCCTACCGCAAATCCATCGTGCAACTCGCCGACCTCGCCCCGCAACTCAAAATGGTTCTCGGCGCGCACAACGTCCCGGTCGCCAAGCCCGACGTGCTCCCGCGCCTCGTCACCGCGTTTGACGCCGTCCGCGCCGGAAAAGTCCAGCCGACGCCGGAATCGCCCGGGAAAGTGCTCTATAAAGTGGACGACATCACCTTCTTGATGAAGGCCCCGGAGTCCAAACCGTGAACGCCGGGCGCGGCCGGGCCGTTGGCGTGACGCAGACGCCAAGCCCTGTTTTCGGGCCGAATTCGGGTGTATCCTCGAATTCTACGGAGTGTTCCGCGGGGATTTCGGAATGCGTTTCCGGGCTCACACTTTCGCCTGCTTCGCGCTGGCTGCCGCTCTGGCCGGCCCGCCGCTGCAGCGCGCCGCGGGCAAACCGCACACGCCATCCGCACACGGTAAGACCATCTGGAACTACGATGGCGGCGTGTACATGGTCACCGACGGCGGCATTCCCAGCGGCCCGTGCTTCCGCCTCAATGGCCGGGTCACCGCGCACAAGTTCTTCGACAATCTCAAGCGCCTCGATTTCGACAATGCGGAAACCGTCTTCCGCCGCGGCGAAGAAGTCGTCACCCAATATCCCGACGAAGTGCTCCTCGAATTCTTCATTCACGATATGCCCTGCGCCGATCAGATGGATCCCACCTCCGCGCGCACTTATCTCACCCGCGAACAAATCAGCAAGCTGCGCCTCAATTTGTATTGGAAGCGCGGCATCGATCTCCGCCCGGTCGAGACCGTCACCGCAAAATACTTCGGCGTGCAGCGCCGCGTACCCTACGCCCCGGTGGCCGCCCGCGATCCCGATGCCCCGGAAAAACTGGAATGGAGCTACGTCTACGCCGTCCCCAGCGCCGGCATTCCGCTCACCGATAGCCTGGTCCTCATCGTGCGCACGCCCGACGACCGCATCGCCGCCCGCGTCGCCGCCAGAATGTAGTTTTGCTGAGCCTACGGAGTCACTCAGGTTGAGTTGGTTGCCGAGTAGGGGCGCAGCATTGCTGCGCCCCTACCACCGAGGTGCTTACTTCAGGAAAGATTCGACGGCGGCGACGAATTCGTCCGGCTGCTCGTAGAACGGGATATGGCCGCTGCGTTCGAGGACCACGAACTTCGATCCGGGAATGGCCTGATGAATTTTGTAGGCGACCAGCGGCGCGACGTTGATGTCGTAGCGCCCGGTGACCACCAGCGTGGGGAATTTGAACTTGGGTAGCTCGGGATTCAGGTCGAAGCGCGCGATGTCGCGTTGCACCGCCGCGCCGACTTCCTTGGTGAAAGCGTCGGAATGAATGCTGGCGATGAAGCTGTCGCGCTTTTCCGCGGAGTAGAAAAGCATGGTCAAATATTCGCGGATGCCCGCGTCCGAAGCGGCTTTGTCGCCCAACTCGTCGGCGAAAGTGTAGGCGGCGCGCCGCTCAATCGTCTCAGGAAAGATCTGGCTGAAGAGAAAGATGGTGTCGCTGAATTTCGGCGCGGCCGAATCCACGATGATCAAATGCGCGACATGTTCAGGATGCCGCGCCGAATAAGCCATCGAAAGAAAGCCGCCCCACGAATGCCCGAGCACGTCCCACTTGTCGAGTTTGAGATGCGTGCGCAGCGCTTCGAGGTCTTCGATTTGGTCCGCGAGCGTGCAGGACTGGCCGGGTTTGAGCGGCCCGGAGCGGCCGTTGCCGCGCTGGTCGTAAAAAATGATGCGGCGGTCTTTGCCCAACGTGTCAAACGCGGTGCCGATGTGCATGTGGCGGTGATCGAAGCCGGGCCCACCATTGAGAATGACCAGCGGAGTGCCGGAGCCGCCGCCGGTGATGTGGTAATAGAGTTTGCCGCCGCCGGAAATATCGATGGTCTGGCCATCTTCGGTGACGGCGCCAGGCGAAGCGGAGGTGGCGAAAGAAATAGATGCTGCGAAAAAGCCCAGAATAGCGAGAAGAGCGAAGCGCATGATTTTCATGCGCGACACTTTACCCCATTGAGCTAACTTTTTCCGGCTCGATTTTGTAGACCACGCGGACTTCGTTCGGCTGGCGAAACGGATACACGGGCTTGCCGAGGTATTTCTGGGAGAGTTTGTTGATGTGGTCGTCGGCGCCGTTTTCGGTAATGTCCACGACGCGACCGCGGATTTCCAGATAGCGGTAGGGATTCGCGGGATCCTGGAGCGAAATGGAAACGCGCGGATCGCGGCGGATGTTCTTGTCCTTGACGCGGCCTTTCGCAGAGTTGATGCGCACGTATTTGCCGTCGTAATCGACCCAGACGGGCGTGACTTGCGGACTGCCGTCGCTCATCAGCGTTCCAAGATTGCCGAACGCGGGCTTCTCGAGAAGATCGGCGTATTTTTCGGGAATGGCCTGGCTCATTGTGTGTCTCCTTCGTGGGCGCTAGACGCGCATGAGTGTACATCGATTCGATGCTATTTGTGGCAAAGCGTTGCGACGCTGGCGGCAGTTGCGATCTTCTGAGGAGTCCTTTGGAGCAGAACGGAGATGTGCGAGACTCTTCGCGGCACCTACGCGATCGCTTAGACATGGCGGACAAAAAGCAAAGGCAGCGAGCGGTGAGGAAGATTGTTTTTGTGTGGCTGATCGTGGGGATCGCGTTCGGAGTGTTTCATCTGGCGACGGAGAGGCGAGAGTGGGCGATTCCGCCGGAAGCGAAAGCGATGAAGAATCCGGTAATGCCTTCGGAAGCTGCGCTGCAGTCGGCGCGGCCAATTTACAATGAGAGATGCGCGCAGTGCCATGGCGACACAGGGAAAGGCGACGGCAAGGAAGCCAGGTCGCACGGAACGCTGCCCGCGGATTTCACGGAGCCCGGAAGGATGGCCGCGCAATCGGACGGCGAGCTTTTTTACAAAATCAGCGCGGGCAAGCGGCCGATGCCGGCGTTCCAGAACCGGCTGACAGAGGAACAGCGCTGGCAACTGGTTCTGCTGGTGAGGTCGTTTGCCGGCGGGATCCGGCCGCCCTAGAAGGACGGCCTCTACAACTGCAGGGGCTGAAGCTCGGGCAGACGTTAGTTTCCAAAACGGGCGGGAGTGGATATATTCTGCTGCGGCTATTTTTCGTATCGAAGGAGAGTCATGCGGCGAATTCTTTTTGGCGTAGTGGCGTTTTTACTTTTGGTTTCGATCGCGGAGGCCGGACCTGGCGGCTCCGTTCGCTGCGGAAAACTCCTGGATGTGCGGACCGGCAAGATGCTGAGCAACCAGGTGATTTCGTTTGACGGCGATGGCGTGATCACTTCGGTGGGAGCCGAAGGGGCGGCGGCATCGGCTGGAACAGTGATCGATCTTTCGAGCGCCACGTGCCTTCCCGGCTTGATCGACGTGCACACGCATCTGACGGGAGATCCAAGCAGCAGCGGGTACGCCGCGCTGGGAATCTCGATGCCGCGAGAGGCCGTTACCGGCGTGAAGAATGCGCGGCTTACGCTGCGAGCGGGTTTCACGACGGTGCGCAACGTGGGTGCGAGCGGATTCACGGATGTGGCCGTGCGCGACGGCATCAACGCGGGGGAGATCGAAGGGCCGCGCATGCTGGTCTCCGGGCCGCCGCTGGGAATTACCGGCGGGCATTGCGACAACAATCTGCTGCCCGCGGAATATCACTTTCGATCCGAAGGGGTGGCGGATGGACCGTGGGCCGTGCGCGCAAAGGTGCGCGAAGTAATAAAATATGGCGCGGACGTAATCAAGATCTGCGCTTCCGGAGGAGTGTTGAGCAAAGGCGACCAACCCGGGACGCCGCAGTACGCGCTGGAAGAAATGAAAGCAATCGCGGAAGAAGCACACAAACTGGGACGCAAAGTGGCGGCGCACGCGCACGGGACGCAATCGATCAAAGACGCGATTCGCGCGGGAATCGATTCCATCGAGCATTCGAGCCTGATTGACGACGAAGGCATCGCGCTGGCGAAGGAACACGGCACGTATCTGGTTTTCGACATCTACAACGACGATTTCATCCTGCAAGAAGGGGCGAAGGCGGGCATGCTGGCGGAGTCGATCGAAAAAGAAAAGAAAATCGGACGGCTGCAGCGCGAGAATTTCCGGCGCGCGTTTCAGGCGGGAACGAAGATGGCGTTCGGAACGGATGCGGGCGTGTATCCGCACGGCGACAATGCCAGGCAGTTCGCGAAGATGGTGGAATGGGGCATGAAGCCGCTGGATGCGATTCAAGCGGCGACGGTGAGCGCGGCGGATCTTACCGGGTGGGGCGGCAAAGTCGGGGTGATTGAGGCTGGGCACTACGCCGATGTGATCGCGGTGAGCGGCGATCCGCTGGCGAACGTGCGGGAACTGGAGTCCGTAAAATTCGTGATGAAGGGCGGAGTGGTGGCGCGCAACGACTTCGCGGCGAAATAGCGGCGGGTTACACTGAGGGCCGCGGCGGTCTGCGCCGCTCTGACTTCATGCCTGGCCTCCTCTTATTGGCTACGCTTTCGTTGCAGCCGCGTTTCGCGTTCTTGCTGCTGGCGGCGTTAATTGTCGGCGCGGCGGTGCCGCTGGCGATCGCGTGGGCACGTTTGCTGCCCGAGGAGAAGCCGCCGTTCGAGATGGAAAATCCACGGCGACGGCCCACGCCGTCCGTTTCGATTTACAGTAGCGAACCTGCGGCGCGCAAGATCGATAGCAGCGCGGTGGTGCTGCTTTTTCTGCTGACTATCAGTTTCGCTTTGCAGTTTCCGGGAGTTCCGCGCGACCCGGCGCTGAATTCGCTGCCGGATCATTGGCCGGGCGCGCAGAACTGGTTTGAAATTGCTCTGCCGTGTTTGCTGATACTGGTTTCCGTGGCGGCGATAGTGCACGGGACGGTTCGCCGGTCGTTCTTGAGGATGCCGTTGCTTGTTGGCGGTGGCTTGGTGCTGCTGCTGTGGCTAGTGGCGCCGTGGTTGTATCGGGCGCTGGCGGCGGTTTAGGAGAAGTCCTGGGTGGGCGCGGCGGTCAGAGATAGGCAGCTGCGTCGGTTGAGACTGAAGGTCCGCCTCAGAAGGCGGACCCTACGCAAGAAATTCCACGAATGTTCGGCGTTGAAGGTGGGTGCCGAGATGGGGCGCAGCAGTGCTGGCGCCCCTACGGGATCGCGCGGAATTGCGAGCGTTGCCGCGAGTGGACTAGGCGTAGGCAGCTTTTACGTTTTGCAATGCGGTGGCGACTTCCTTGACGTCGGGAACTACGGGGATGTCGTAGTTCTTGAACCAGGCGATTTTGCCGGCCTTGTTGACGATGGCGATGGCGCGGCCGGTGATGCCTTTGTCGGCGAGGTACACGCCGTACTTTTCGCTCATGGCGCCGCGAGGATGAAAATCGGCCAGCAGCGAATACTGGATGTGCATTTTTTCAGCGTAGGCTTTGTGCGACCAGACGCTGTCAACGCTGACGCCGAGCACTTCCGCGTCGAGATTCTCGAACGACTTCATTTCGTTGACAAAGCAAGCGTGCTCGTTCGTGCAAGTGGGGCTCCAGTCGAGCGGGTACCACACCAGCACGACGTTCTTCTTGCCGCGAAAATCCGCAAGCTTTACTTCCTTTTTGTCTTGATTGTTCAGCGTGAAGTCCGGCGCTGTTTCTCCGACTGCGATGGCCATAGGGTTGCCTCCTGAATTCGTGCCGTAGCGACCCAAGAATCATAGAAGAATCGGGGCGCGTTGACAAAGGATGGAATGGGCGGGAATCGGGGCTTCATCCGAGTGCGTTCCGGTGTAGAATGCGCCGCATGGAAAGCTGGCGTGAACGAACGAGCGCATGAACTCCGAATCGACAAGGCGCGCACTGATGATGCCTCTGAGTGATCTGGTGGCGCGGTACCAGTCGCTGGCGGGCCATTTCGGCATTCCCGTGGCGCTTTCCGGGTTTGCGCTGACGCGGGAGGAAACCGAGCGGCTGTTCTCGGCTTACGACGAGGACTACCACATCAGCCGCTTTCTGCATTTCTCGGATTCCGGCGGAACTTCGGTGGATGCTTTCGAAATCAACGGCGAGCGCGCCACGCATGTCGCGATCGACGCGGAGATTGCAACTATTCTTTAGTTTTCGTTTTGAAAAAATACTGTTTTTGACTACGCTACACACGCCTCGGAGGTGATTGGATGGCTGGTACGCCGACGCTGTTGCCGGAATCGCGCCTGGGAAGCACGTTGCGGCGCGATGCCTGGTGGACGGAACTGATACCAGTGATCGTGCTGATGGGCGGATTCAGCCTCTATGCGACATTTCGGGCGTTCGAAAACAAGTTCTTCGAGTGGGGACCGTATCTATCGCCATTTTATTCGCCGCTGATCGATCGGCAGCATCACTGGTGGCCGTTTTCTCCCGCGCTGCTGATTCTGGCCGGCCCGCTGGGATTTCGCGCCACCTGCTATTACTACCGCAAAGCGTTGTATCGCGCGTTCTTGCTGGATCCGCCCGGCTGCGCCGTCGGAGAGCCAGCCAGCCGCCGGTACAGCGGCGAAACGAAATTTCCGTTGATCCTGCAGAATCTGCACCGTTATTTTTTGTATTTGGCGATCCTGTTCCTGGTGTTCTTGTGGCACGACGCGGTGCTGGCGTTCCGCTTCGACGGGCATTTCGGGATCGGAGTGGGCACGCTGGTGCTGCTGCTGAACGTTTGTCTGCTTTCGAGCTACACGCTTTCCTGCCATTCGCTGCGGCACCTGGCTGGCGGAAAGCTGGATTGCTTTTCGTGCGCGACGTTCGGCAAGCCGCGCTTTGCAGCCTGGCGCGGGCTGACGTTCCTGAACGAGCGGCACATGTGGTTCGCCTGGTGCAGCCTGATTTCGGTGGGCTGCGCGGACTTGTACATTCGATTGGTATCGTGCGGCGCGATTCACGACCTGAGGATTCTGTGACCACAAATTACGAAACGCGGGAGCACGATGTACTGATCATCGGAGCCGGTGGCGCGGGACTGCGCGCGGCGATCGAAGCGCTGGCGCAGGGCGCTTCAGTAGGCGTGGTGTGCAAATCGCTGCTGGGCAAAGCGCACACGGTGATGGCCGAAGGCGGCATCGCGGCGGCGATGGCCAACGTGGACGCCGCGGACAACTGGAAGACGCATTTCCGCGACACCATGCGCGGCGGCAAATTCTTGAACAACTGGCGCATGGCGCAATTGCACGCGCAGGAAGCGCCGGAGCGGGTGCGCGAACTGGAGCAGTGGGGCGCGCTATTTGACCGCACGGAGACGGGCGATATTTTGCAACGCGCGTTTGGCGGGCACACCTTCAAGCGGCTGTGCCACGTGGGGGACCGCACCGGCCTCGAGATGATCCGGACGCTGCAGGATCGCGGCGTGCAACAAGGCTTCGACGTGTTCATGGAGTGCACGGTCACGCGGCTGCTCACCGACGGCAAGCGCATCACCGGCGCGTTTGCTTATTGGCGCGAGAGCGGGCGCTTCATCGTGTTCAAGGCGAAATCCGTGGTGATCGCCACGGGCGGTATCGGCAAAGCCTGGCGCGTCACTTCGAATTCCTGGGAATACACCGCGGACGGGATGGCGCTGGCGTACGAAGCGGGCGCTGAGCTGATGGATATGGAGTTCGTGCAATTCCATCCGACGGGCATGGTGTGGCCGCCGGGCGTGCAAGGCCTGCTGGTGACCGAAGCGGTGCGCGGCGAAGGCGGCATCCTGCGCAACAAAAATGGCGAGCGCTTCATGGAAAAGTACGACCCCAAGCGCCTGGAGCTTTCCACGCGCGACGTGGTGGCGCGCTCGATTTATACCGAAGTGAAAGAAGGCCGCGGGACGGAGCACGGCGGCGCGTTTCTGGATATTTCGCACAAGCCTGCCGATTACGTGAAGAAAAAATTGCCGAGCATGTATCACCAGTTCAAAGAACTCGCCGACGTGGACATCACCAAGGGCCCGATGGAAGTCGGCCCGACGTGCCACTACATGATGGGCGGGATTCGCGTCGAGGCGGAGACCGCGCAATCGACAGTGCCGGGACTTTTCGCGGCGGGTGAAGCGGCGGCGGGGCTGCACGGTTCGAATCGCCTCGGCGGCAATTCGCTTTCGGATTTGCTGGTGTTCGGCCGACGCGCCGGGCTGGCCGCTGCCGCGCACGCGAAGAGCGTTTCGCACGCGCTAGTCAACACCGCGCAAATCGATGCAGCAGAAAAAGAATTGCTCGCACCGTTTGCGAATACCGGCGGCGAAAGCCCCTATGCCGTGCACCGCGACCTGCAGGAAGTGATGCAGAACCTCGTGGGCATTTACCGCACCGAGCAAGACCTGATGAAATCGCTCGTCGAACTAGAAAAACTCAGCGCACGCGCAACAAAAACCGGCGTCGAAGGCACGCGCATGTTCAATCCCGGCTGGCATTTGACGCGCGAGCTGAAATCCATGTTGCTGATTTCCGAAGCGGTGGCGCGTGCCGCGCTGGCGCGAAAAGAAAGCCGCGGGGCGCATAGCCGCATCGACTATCCGAATCTCGACGATGCGAGCTGGGGCAAGAAGAACAACATCATCGTGCAGGACGGCAGCACCATGACGCGGCGCGAATCGCCCGTCCCGGAAATGCCTGCGGATTTGCGGGAAATCGTAGCGCAAGAGTAGCAGCGCAGCAGCGGCCGCTTTGCGGCGGACAGGGAGCGAAAATCGATCATGGCCGAAACCACTTTTCGGGTTTTCCGGGGCGACGCCAGCGGCGGGCAAACGGTGGACTATCAAGTGCCGGTCGCGCCGGGCATGGTGGTGCTCGACGCGCTGCACTACATTCAGGGGCATCTCGCGCCGGATCTCGCGGTGCGCTGGAATTGCAAAGCTGGGAAGTGCGGCTCGTGTTCCGCGGAAGTGAACGGGCGTCCGCGGCTCACCTGCAAAACGCGCATGGACGTGCTGCCGAAAGATGAGCCGGTCACCGTGGTTCCCATGCGCGCGTTCCCGATCATCAAGGATCTGGTCACCGACGTTTCCTGGAATTACGCTGTGAATCGCAAGATTCCGCCGTTCCAGCCGAAGCCTGACGTGGAATGGAAGATTTCGCAGATGGACGTGGACCGCGTGCAGGAATTCCGCAAATGCATCGAATGCTTCTTGTGCCAGAACGTTTGCCACGTCCTGCGCGATCATCACAAGAAGGAAACGTTCGGCGGGCCGCGCTTTTTCGTGCGCGTTGCGGGGCTCGAGATGCATCCGCTCGATGGCGCGAATCGCGCTCCGCTGCTCAAAAACGAGCTGGGCATCGGCCTCTGCAACATCACCAAATGTTGCACGGAAGTCTGTCCCGAAGACATTCACATCACGGACAACGCCATCATCCCGCTGAAAGAACGCGTCGTGGATCAGTTCTACGATCCGTTCACCATGGTGGTGCGCAAGATTTTCGGCGCAAAGTAGCGAGCACGACGCCTTCTGAAGCGCATTGCGATACGGCGGCGTACGTCCGGCAGGAGGGCTCATGCAAAGGCAACTAAAATTAATCTCGAAAGCGGGCATTGCGGAAGCGCTCGCCAAAGTCGAGTTGTACCGCTACCTGAACGAGCCGGAAGAAGCCGAATCGATTTGCCGCGATATTCTCGCCGTCGACGCCGGCCAGCAGCTTGCCACGCGCTTGCTCGGCTTGACCATCACGGATCAGTTCACCGGATCCGCGACTGATCGTTACAACGAAGCCGCCGAATTATTCGCCAGCCTGCGCGATTCCTACGAACGCAACTACTACGCGGGCCTTCTTCATGAGCGCCGCGCGAAAGCGCAACTTCGCTGCGGCTGCGCCGCACACATCCTGCTTCCACTGCTCGAAGAGGCGCTGCGCTGTTTTGCGGAAGCGGAAAAACTCCGCCCCGCCGGAAACGACGACAGCATCCTGCGCTGGAACCGCTGCGTCCGGCTGCTCGAAAGCCGCCCCGATTTTCACTGGGAACGCGAGCATCTTCCCATCGCCGACGAAGACAGCCCGCCGGTAAGCCCGCGCCGCGCCGCAAACGATCGCTAAGTTTCTTGGTTGAGTTGATCTGATGAGAGCTTAGCGCTTACACCGCGACCGTTCGCTGGAATCGCCGCGCCAGTTTCTGATGTTCTTCCAGAATCGCATTGGGAAGGCGGTTGCCGAATTTGTCGAAGAATTGCCGGGTATCTTCCATTTCCGCTTCCCAATCCTCGCCGTGCACTTGCAGCAATTCGGTCAACGCTTCCGGCGCGATCTTCAGCCCGTCCAGCGTCAGCGCGCCGCGCGACGGTACGTAGCCGATCGGCGTTTCGTCCGCCTGGCCGCGCCCTTCCACGCGCTCGAGAATCCACTTCAGCACGCGCACATTTTCCCCGTATCCCGGCCACAGGAATTTGCCGTCCGAGCCTTTGCGGAACCAATTCACGTGGAAAATCTTCGGCGGCTTCGGGATTTGCTTGCCCATTTCCAGCCAGTGCCCGAAATAATCCGCCATGTTGTAGCCGCAGAACGGCAGCATGGCCATGGGATCGCGCCGCGTGATGCCGACGTCGCCGGTCGCCGCCGCGGTGGTCTCGCTGGCCATGGTCGCGCCTACGAACACGCCATGCTGCCAGTCAAACGATTCGTACACCAGCGGAGCGACGCGCGCGCGACGCCCGCCAAAAATAAATGCCGAGATCGGCACGCCTTCCGGCGCTTCCCACTTCGGCGAAATGCTCGGCGATTGATTCGCCGGCACGGTGTAGCGCGCATTCGGATGCGCCGCCGCGCCTTTCGACGAATCCCACGCCTGGCCTTTCCAGTTGGTCAATCCCGCCGAAGGCTCGGTGCCGATTCCTTCCCACCAGGGCTCGCGGTCGGCAGTGATCGCCGTGTTCGTGAAGAGCGTGTTCTTCGTCAGCGCGGCCATCACGTTGGGATTGGTTTTCATCCCGGTGCCCGGCGCCACGCCGAAAAATCCCGCTTCCGGATTGATGGCGTGCAAATAGCCATCGGCGCCAATTTTCATCCACGCAATGTCGTCGCCGACGGTCCACACTTTGTATCCCTGGCTCTGCAGCGCGGAAACCATCATCGCCAGATTCGTTTTGCCGCAAGCGCTGGGAAATGCCGCGCCCATGTAGGTCACTTTGCCGCCGGGCGATTCGAGGCCCAGGATGAGCATGTGCTCCGCCATCCATCCTTGCTCGCGCGCCATCACGCTGGCAATGCGCAGCGCGAAACACTTCTTACCCAGCAAGGCGTTTCCGCCATAGCCCGAGCCCACACTCCAGATCAATTTTTCCTGCGGAAAGTGCATGATGTACCGCCGCATGGGGTCCAAATCGCCCAGCGAGTGCAGCCCCGGCACAAAATCGCTCGACGCGCCCAGACGGTCGGTCACCACCTTGCCTATGCGTGACATAATCCGCATGCTGGCCACAACATAAGGGCTGTCCGTCGCCTCGACTCCGATCTTGCTCAGCGGCGAATCCACCGGACCGAGAATGTACGGCACCACATACATGGTCCGGCCGCGCATCGCTCCGTCCAGCAGCGCGCCCACTTTGTGCTTCGCCGCCTCGGGATCCATCCAGTTGTTCGTCGGCCCGACATCATCTTTGTCTGGTGTACAGATGTAGGTGAGGTGCTCGGTCCGCGCCACGTCATTCGGGCTGCTGCGGTGCAGGTGGCAATTCGGGTAGGTCTTCTCGTTCAGCGGCACGGTGTCGCCGCCGCGCAGCATTTCCGCGATGATCTGCTTATTTTCGGCTTCCGACCCGTCGCAATACACCACGCGGTCCGGCTTGGTCAGCTTCGCCGCTTCATTCACCCAATTTTCTAACGGAGTCGGCACCTTTTCCCCCTGGAAAAAGCCGGCTCGCCCATTCCTACGGTGCGAGATGGCCTGCACGGCTAACGGATGCGCTCGCTGCAACTCTGCCAGGCGGCCAATCGCAATGGCGGGAACTTCTGCCAGCCCGGCAAACGGTTCTAAGTTCGTCCTACCCGGCCATCAGTTTATGTTAGCCCACCGCCCGCACGCAAGTTACCGGCAGGGCGCACGTTTTATTGCAGTTGCCAAGCTCAGGCAACGCGGCAGCGGGTCCATTTGCAGTTGTCCGACAAATTGAAGAAGGACTTGATAATCGCAGCGGAGTCCGATAAGGACGAACCGGTAAGCCCCTATTCCTCGCGCAGCGCCTTCAGTGGATCGATCTGAGTCGACCGGCGCGCCGGGATGTAACACGCAAGCATGGCCACCGCTGCCAGCAGCAATGGTGCGCCCACGAGCAACCGTGGATCGTTGGTACCGATTCGCAGCGCATCGGTAAACATATTCGCCAGCGCCGAAACTATTTTCGCCAACCCGATCGCTCCCAAAAATCCGAGAACCGTTCCTACACCTACCAGAGCCGCGCCTTCGCGCAGCACCAACCCCAACACCTGCGCCCTGCTGGCGCCGAGCGCCGTGCGGATGGCGATCTCCTTGCGTCTTTGCGCGACCGCGTAGGCCGTAACTCCGGCAAGCCCGATGGCGGCAAGCAGCAAGCCAAACACGCCAATTCCGCCGTACGTTTGCACAGAAAACCGCAACGCCGACCGGCTGCGATCCAAGTACATGCCCAACGTTTGCATATTGAAGATGTTCAGCTGCGGGTCGATCGAAGCAATCTCGTTGCGAATCGCGCTTTGCGCGTCGGTTCCGGTATAGAGCGCCGCATCCGGCCGCACCAGAATGGTTATGCCGCCGGACGGTGGCCGGGCAAAATTGCGCGACGTCAACGGCAAATACAGGATGGATTGGCTGAATCCCTGTACATCCCTCAAGTCGCGGACCACTCCGACTACTTCATACGACTGACTGTCGTCTCGCACGCGCTTACCGACCGCATGGCCAGTTCCGAAGAAGCCGCGTGCAGCACTCTCATTCAGCATCGCGGGCAAAGTGTTCGATGCATCTCCGTGGCTTCGTTGATCCGCTTCCGTGAACTCCCGGCCCGCCAACATCGGCTCGTTGAGCGTGGCAAAATAGCCCGCGCCCACAGTTTCCTCGAGCACCGGCTTCAGTACCGGCGCGGAACCCGGCGACTCTTCCGCTGACAATTGCGTCGGTTCAACATCGCTGGTAAACGGCGGGTGCGCAGCAAGGGCGATGGTCCCCGCCAGGCCCGCGGCTTTGAGCCGTTCGGGAAGTCTCTCGAACAGCGCTTGCGCTTTTTCAGGCGCGTAGCCGTCACGCACCGGATCGAGGGACAACAGCATCATCGTCTTCGGGTCGAACTTGGTTTCGATGCTGCTGGCCTTGCTGATTCCCAGCACCAGAAATCCTGTCATCAGCAAGAGCATCAGCGATGCCGCAACCTGCGCCACCATCAGCAGGTTGCGCAGACCGATGCGCCGGTAACCTGGCAACTGCAGCGCCGAGCCTTCTTTGAGAGCCGGAGTCAGGTCGGCTTTCGTCGCTTGCAGCGCGGGCGCAAGGCTGAATCCGATGCCGCACACAATCGCCAGGCCGAACGCGAAGACCCCGGCGTGCCAGTCCAGGTGGAACTCGGATTCCATCGGTAGCGTCAGGGAAGCCCTAAAGTGCGCGCTCAACACGCCGAGACCGCACGCGAGTGCGAATCCCGCTATGCCGCCCAGCAGGGAAAGCAAAATTCCTTCGCTCATCATCTGCCGGACCAGCCGGAAGCGGCTGGCTCCGACCGCCAGGCGAATCGCCAGTTCCTTTCGGCGATTGGCGCCGCGCGCCATCAGCATATTGGCCAGATTCATGCAGGCCAGCGTGATCACCAGGCCCATCAGCGCGACAAGAAAGCCGATCAGCGCGGGCTTCACTTTTCGCGGAATGGGTATGCTGGTGCCTGCTGGAAGCAAGGTTACGCGCCTGCCTTTGTCAATGCGCGCCGGCAAAGAACCATCCTGCTCGTCGAGCCGGCGAGTGATCGCCTCAAGGCCCGCTTCCGCCGCGTCAATCGTGACTCCGGGCGCCAGGCACATCATGGGCAGGAATTCCTTGGCATTGCGTTGATGGAGCACGTCGTTGGCCAGCTCCGGAGCCAGCGCCCCCGGGGCCGTGATCGGAACGAACAGCTCCGAAGGGTTGATGGAAAGCGCACCGTGGAAATTCTTCGGCGTGATTCCCACGATGGTCGCGATTTGCCCGTTCAGCCGAAGAATTTGCCCCACCGCGTCGGGAGAAGCGTTCAGGCGATTTCTCCAGAAACGATCGGTGATCACCACAACCGGCGCGTCACCAGGCTTATCAAGTTCCGCGCTGAGCACTCTTCCCTGTTGGGCTCGCACTCCCAGCACCGCAAAATAATCCGGTGATACCAGTTGCCCGAACACGCGTTCGGGTTTGCCATTCCGGTCGCCTTGCAAGCTCACGTTGAATGGGATACCGGTTTCGAATGCGGCCACCCCGGCGAACAGGCTCTTTTGCTCACGAAACCGCTCGATGGTGTAATACGACACCGGAGAAAGATCACCGTCCGAAGACTGTTGCAGCATCACCAGCCTTTCGGCATTCGTCGCTCCCGGTAGCTCGCGGAACAGCACCGCCCATCTCGAGCTGTACACGTTGGTGGTCAGCCCGATTCCCAGCCCCATCGAAAGAATGCCCACCATGGCGAACCCGGGCGACTTGACCAGCGCGCGCCACGCGTACCGCATGTCTCCGCGCATTTCGCTCAGGTATTCCATCGGCACGCGCATGGCGATGTCCGCGATCAGCCGGATCAGCCCTGCGGCTCCATGCCTTTTGGCAATGTCTTCCACGACGTCCTCGCCGAGTTGCATCACCTCGTCGCCATATGCCACTTTGAATTCGTGCGGAAACGCGCGCGCCAGCCACCGGTACATCCGCCATGCGAAGTTCATTGCGTCACCATGCCTTGCTTCACTCACTCTTGCTTGAGCGGAACTTGTTTCAGTAGCCCGGCTTCACTCGCGCCTGTTTTACTCGCCCTTGTTTCGCTTGAATGGTTCGAACCAATTCCTGCAAGCGCTCACATTCCGCGTCCAGCACTCTCCGGCCGAGACCCGTCAGCCGGTAATACCGCCGCCGCGCATCGTCCAATTCCGGCGCCGGCCGCTCGTCGGATTCGACGATCAGGTTCGCCTCTATCAGCCGCTTGATCGATCCATACAGCGTCGCTGGCCACAACCGCACCTTGCCGGTGGTGCGATCCAGCACTTCCTGCATGATTCCGTACCCATGCTGCTCTCCACCGGCAAGCGAAAGCAGGATGTGAAACCACTGCGTCTTCAGTGGAATGAACTTTTGCGGATCAATCTCAGTCATGCCCATATCTATATCACGCGATATCTATATGCGTCAATAGCGCCGTCTTTGCGCTTGGCCCCCAACTTACGCCTCCAGCATTCCCCCGTGAGGCACGCGATAAATCGTGCCCTCTTAAACGGCGTTGCCCAGACAAGCGTGCGCGTCGAGACCGCCCACGTCGCTCCCGCTGGTGGCCCGCGTCTTCCACACGACCTGGAACGCCCCTATACTACTCGGGCTGGAGGAGCGAAATGGTCAGAGGGCGACTCACTGCGGCTATTCTGCTGACCTTGGTGGGGTCGCGCAGCATAGCGCAGGAGCATCAGCACGGGACTGGCGAGAAATTGGGAACGGTGCACTTTGCCACCTCGTGCAACGAAGCGGCGCAGAAGGAATTCGATCGGGCGGCAGCGCTGCTGCATTCCTTCCAGTTCAGCCGCGCCATAGAAGGATTCAACGCGGTGCTGAGCAAGGACGCGACGTGCGGAATCGCCTACTGGGGAATCGCGCTTAGCGATTGGAGCAATCCTTTCGCGCCGGGAATGAAAGACAAGAGCCAGTCGCAGGCAGGGCGGGAGAGCGCGGAACGCGGCAAGACCGTGGGCGCAAAGACGGAGCGAGAACAGGCTTATATTGCGGCCGCCGGCAAGTTGTACAGCGACTTCGAGAGCTCGCCGCAGCGAGCGCGCTTGATTGCCTATCGCGACGCCATGGGCGAACTCGCAGCGAAATATCCCGAAGATCACGAGGCGCAAATCTTCTACGCATTGGCGATCGCGGCTTCGGAAGATCCCGCGGACAAGACGTACGCCGGGCGGCTCAAGGCGGGCGCGATACTCGAAAAATTGTTCGAGGAGGAGCCGGCACATCCGGGACTGGCGCACTACATTATCCATACCTACGACGTACCAGCGCTGGCGGAGCGGGGGCTGGTGGCCGCTCGGCGCTACTCGGAAATTGCGCCAGATGCGCCGCATGCCTTACACATGCCATCGCATACGTTCACCCGCACGGGTTACTGGCAAGAGTCCATCGACAGCAACATAGCGGCGGCGGCAGCGGCGCGCCGCGAGGGTCAGACGGCGGAAGAATTACACGCCAGCGACTACGAAATTTACGCCTACCTGCAAACTGGACAGGACGACGCGGCGGAAAAGATAGTGAATTCGTTGCCGGAGATCGCTTCACGCTTCGATCCGAAGGCGTTGCTGAGCGGCGCTGGCAGCCCCTCGGTCGGCTATTTTGCCCTGGCAGCGATCCCGGCACGGTACGCGCTGGAGCGTCAGGACTGGAAGCAGGCCGCGCAACTCGCGCTGCGGGAGACACCGTTTTCCTATACGGATGCCATGACGTGGTTCGCGCGCGGATTAGGCGCAGCGCGGCTGCGCCAAGCGGCGGCGGTGAACGAGTCAGCTACAGCGCTGCAGCAAATCCGGGAGAGGCTCCTGAAGGCCAACGAAAACTACTGGGCTCGGCAGGTGGAAATCCAGGAAGTTGCGGTCCGCGCATGGGCTGCGCTAGCCGCGGGCAAAAAAGAGGAAGCGTTGCGGCAGATGAAGTCGGCAGCGGAGCTGGAAGATGGGACAGAGAAAAGCGCCGTGACGCCTGGGCCGCTGGCCCCAGCGCGCGAGTTGCTGGGCGAGATGCTGCTGGAGATGAATGAGTCTGCGCAAGCATTGCAGCAATTCGAAGCTACGCTGAAAAAAGAACCCGGGCGCTTTCGCGCGCTGTATGGAGCGGCGCACGCGGCGCAGCTCAGCGGAAATCGCGATGTGTCTCAAAAGTATTTTCGCGAGATGTTGAAGGTTTGTAGTCACGCGGACAAACCTGGAAGTTCCGAGTTGCTCGAAGCGCAGCGGGCGATTTTACAGAATTAGTCTGGCGCTTTGACGTGTGTTCGCGGTCGTTCAGAAGATGCAGGTTAGGAAGCAGGCTGATTGGCACTGCCAGCTCAACCGGGCTCCTGCCAGGAAACAAACTCCGCCGAAGTAGCTGAGCCGGGTTTACCCTCCACCTGGGAGGGCCGTCCGTCCCTGGGAACGCCAATCTCCCGATTGGCGAGTGAAGCCTCGGGCCAACTGACCGGACACTCTTCACGCCGCGGCAGCCAGCGCCTCGGTCTGCGAAGTCACGATCAGGACCGAGGGGTACGCCGCAGCGTCATGCAGTCGCAGGTAAAAGTGCCCGATGCCCGCCAGGCCGAGCAACAGATTTGGCGTTTCGCCGCCGCCCAGCACTCCGCAGGGCCACGGCATCCGGTTCTTCTCGTACATCTGAATGCCCTGCAGGCCCAGGTGCTGCGCCGCTGCCGCCCAGTCCTTGCGGTTCAGCACTTCCGCGCCGTAGAGCAGCAGTTCGGCGTTGCCGCCCAGCCCGTGGCACAGCGAGAAATTCGCTTGCCCGCCGTAGAGTCCGGGATCGAGCGCCTTCATGGTGGTGCGAATCGCCGCTTCCGCCTCTCGGCGCAATTCGGGGTCGCCGGTCAATTGAAAGCAGCGCAGCCGCGAAAGTCCGATGCCCGGCGCGCCATGGCACCACGCTACCGCATACGACGGCTCGGCCTTTTGCCCCGGCTGCACCGTTTGCAGGCTGCGCAGGTCCGGCCAGTTTTCGTGCTGGGCGCTGAAGTGATGCCGTTCGTAACGGAATGCCGCGCGCGCCGCTTCGCGGTAACGCCGGTCCTGAATGGAGTGATGCAGCTCCGTAAGGGCCCAGCCGATGCCTGCGGTGCCGTGCGAGAAGCCGAGCAAGTCCGGCTGCCCGGGCATGGCGATGGTGGTCCACGAAGATCCTTCGTCGTGCTGGTTCGCGGTCTTCAGCAGGTGCTCGCCATGGCGTACTGCCAGCTGCAGGAAAACTTCCTTGGTGTACTTGCGGTAGAAGCGCAAGAACGCCGGTATCGCTCCCGCGCTGCCGGAAATCACGTCCAGCAAGTGCGCGTCCAGCTTCAGCGGCTGCAAGCCTTCGATCAGCGAAAAGGCGGCCTCCAGCAAGTCGTCGCGGTCGAAGAGGTCGGCCAGTTCCGAGAGCACGTAAGCGATGCCGGTCTGCCCGGAATAAAAGCCCGCACGGGAAGCTTCCGGGATTCCTCCAGCGCGCGAGGCGGCTTGCAGCGCCGCGCCGATCGCCGCGGTCTTGAACGGCTTCTCGCCCGTGGCGCGATAAAGCTGTCCGAGAAAAAGCGCGATGCCGCTGGTGCCGTTGTACAGCTCCGGACCGAAAACGCGATGCACCACGGTCCAGGCGTTGCTCTCGAATTCCATCGAGTCGCCCATCCAGTTGCAGCGCGCGCCGTCCCACAACGCGTCGCGGCACAGCCGCGCGCCGATGGACGCCGCTGTGTTCAGGAATACCGTGCCGTTTTTTTCGCCGCTAGTCGTGTTCATCGTGTTGATCTGATTCAAAGCGTTCATTGGACAAACTCCGGAGTGTCATAGAAATTAGCGGACTGTGCATTCAAATGAATCCGCTCCAAGCTCAACCCGTACTGGCCAAAGTAGCGCGCGATTTCCGTCATGCGCTCTTCCTCCCGGCTCAATCCTTTGCTCGCCGCGCTCCAAATCGCTTCCGCCAGAATGCGGCAGCGGTTCATGCCGAAGCTTTCGCCGTTGCCGGGGTCTTCCGCAAAAGCCAGCCCCGGCGCAAACTCCCGCGTAAACAACGGAGTCTCCGGCCGAAGGAATCCTTTCAGCTTTTCGCGCCCTCCGGCCACCAGTTCCGCGGAAATGCGGAAGAATCTCTTGCTCACGTACAGCACTGCGGTATCGAGCCGCTCGTATTGCCCGGCAATCGTCAGGCACTTGAAGCGAAACGGCACCTGGAATTGGTTCAGCGTTTGCGTGATCCAATACGTCAGCGGCGCCGCGCCTTCTTCGCGCAGGTTCCAGTAAAAACGCGTCAGCCGCGCTTCGTCGGCAGGATCGCTTTCCGCTTCGCTGAACGCAAAATAAAATCCCGGCTGCATAGTGCGCGATTCGTGCGGAAAATAGACGCTGATGTGGCTGCCGGGCCGCGGCGGAACTCCCGGCCCGTCGAAAGTCAAGAATTCTCCCGGCCACAGCGAACGCGTTTTGCCGGCTTTTTGCGCGATCACCTGGCCCGAAGCCTCCATTCGCGCGATCTGCCATCCGGTGTCCCAGCGCGGCTGCCCGGCATTCGCCGCGGAAAGTTCCGCGGTCAGATCCCGCGGGGGCAACGGAGCAGCAGGCGCGGCTGGCAAGCTTTTCGCCGGAAACGGTTTGCAATAGCAACTGGCGTACAAGCAATTGCGCAATGCCGCCACCGATGGATTTTCCTGTGCTGCTTGCATCCCGGGAGTTGCTGGCTGCGTGGCAGCAGCGTCAAACTTCTGCCCCGCGAACGAAAAACTGGTCGCCGAGGAAATCGTCACGGCGTTTACGATCGCTTTCAGCCGTTCAGCCGTAGTTTCGCTGTTCATGGCGCTCCTCTCAAAAACCCAGCAATTCCCGAATGGCTTCCTGCGGGCGGGTCAGCACATTCACACTTACTTGCAGCAAGTACAAAATGTTCGTGGAGACTTGCGGTGCGTAGTACATGTATTCGTACGCGGTCTGAATCATGCGCGCTGCCGCGCTGCGCACGGAACGCTCGAGCTTCTCGGCCTGATTTTGTTTCGGAATCTCCATCAGCTCGGCGTAAGTCTTCCAGAAGTGCTGCATCGCCGGCTGCATCTTTTCCACGGGAAACTGCGCGCGCGCCACGAGATCATCGGTGGTCGTTTCGGCCTGCGCGGGCATCGAGAAAATCCAGAACGAAAGATACGCCTGAAAAACGGCGCCCACGTCCCAGCAGGGATCGCCGAAATCGGAAAGCTCCCAGTCGATCAGCTTCAGTTCCTTGCTGCCGTTGCCGTCCTTGGGAACGAGCAAGCAGTTGTCCCATTTCACGTCGCCGTGAATCAAGCACTGCGCGCTCCATTGCGCGCGCAACGTCTCGAGCGAAGCGTGAAATTCCGGATAGCGCTGGATGATGCCGACGATCTGCGTGTTGCCGCCGCTCATGGCGCCCGCGCCGGCGGCATTGAATTGGTCGATGGACAGAATCCACGGCACGCGCTGCGGAAAAGTGGCTTCGAGCGAACTCTTGCGCGCGCGAGCCGGAACGCCGCGGTGATATGTAGCCAGGATCCGCGCCAGGCTCTCCGCGGATTCCAGCGAGAATTCGCCGGTGCGCCGGTGATGGTCGCTGAGGCTCTCGCTTCCGGGGAGCAAGCCGAGCACCAGAATGTTGGCTCCGGCATCGAAATCGTGATACGCGGGCAGCAGCGGCGCGAGGGCCGCGAAATCGGGGTCGTTCTTGGCCAGCCAGTAGCAACTGGACTCGCAGCGCAGCGAAGCGATCGCTTGCGGATCGAAGGTCTGCACCTGCTTCACAAAGTATCCGGGCGATTGGCGGCGAATGACTTTGTAGTTGCGGTTGCGGCGTGTCGATTCGACGATCCACAAATCGCCGTCGACCACCGACCCGCGGCTCACCAGCCCGCGTTCCATCAGGTAATGGACGATATTTTTGGTTGTCAGCACCATGGCGGTTGCGCTCCGCAATTCGACATTTAAGTAGTGATTCTCGCGGGCGTTGCGTTTCGTGCGAACCTCGCCCGCCCCGTTGGGCCGTGGTTACGGGGCGGAGCAAGGCTCGCATCGCGAAACGCGTCAGTTGGGTCGTGCAGACCGTGTGGATCGTGCCGAGCAGGGGCGCAGCAGTGCTGCGCCCCTACCATCTGGCCTTACTGGCCTAGTCCGCCAAAGCCGCCGAAGCCGCCTCCGCCGCAGGCCGGGCCTGACGGACAGAATGCGGAGGGGCAGAATTGGCTGGGGAACGGGCACCCCACCTGCGTCACTTGCAGACAAATGATCTGCTGCGTGTGGCACAGAATGGTGGGATGGCATTGCACGAAGTGCTGCGTCTGCGGACAGAACAGCGTGTGCACCGGTTGGCAGATAACCGGCGAGGTGAGGTGGAACGCCGGAGCGGGAGCGCCAGCGCCAGCACCAAACGCTGCCGCATTAGCGACACCGCCAGCGAACGCGCCAGCTATCGGACCTGGACCTTGCGGACCTGGGCCTTGTGGACCGCAACCGAAGCCGCCCGAAGCGATCGGGCAGAGCGGGGGCGCGGTGCAGGGCCCGTGCTGCGTCAAGCACGGCGTGGCCACGGATGGTTGGCAGATGGGGTTATTTGCCGTGAAGCACGGAGTGTGCACAGACGGCAGGCACTGGATCAAATGTTGCGTCGGGCAGTTAACGAGAAAGACCGACGGGTTGCAAGCAGGCTGGTGTTGCGTCAGGCAAGGCGTGTGAATCGAGGGTGCGCACTGAAGATTGTGCGTCACACAAGGTTGTACCAACGATGGCTGGCAGATGGGCTGGTTGTGCGTGAGGCACGGCTGGAACACAGACTGGCAGAGCGCAGTCTGCACGGGACATTGCGGTCCAGTAACGCCGCACGCGGGGCCTCCGATAGTGCAGGCAACGACGTGATGCGTCGGGCAGGCCGGGGTTGGGCAGAACGCTGTTTTAATCGGGCACTGCGGATTGGCGGTGTTGATGCACGCGCGGATGTCCACGGTGCAGGCAACGTGATGAGTGGGGCACGCCGGACTCTGAGTTGGCGGGCAGAGGGGCGTTTGCGCGCAGGGGAACTGCTGGGTCGGCATGACGCAGTTCGGGTCAATGGCGGTGCAGATACCCTGCTGCGATGGGCAGTTCAGTCCGACGACGGTGCAAGCGCCGTCTGTGGTCGGGCAGTTTCCGGCAACGGAACAGGCCTGTACCGTGAGGCACTGCACCGAGGGCTGAAATTGTTGCCCTGCGGCGAAGTGGGCTGCAGCGCCGGGAGCTCCGGCGGCTTGCGCTCTGACAAATTCCTGCTGGATGCGGCCTTCGAGGAACTTGGCTTTGAGGCGGTTGGGGCCGACTTTGCCGTGGATGAGTTCGGCATCGCTTTTGATCCACAGGAGCGTACCGCCCATGGGGGACTGATCTTTGGGAATTTCCTGGGTGAGGAGAATGGCGTCGTTGGGAATTTCGACGTAATCCTCGAGGGTGGCAGTCAAATACAGCCGCGTGTGTCCCTCCTCCGACGAGGCGCCGACGAAGCCGCTGAGAAGCAGCGCATCGGGGGGAGCTTTGGGATCTTTCACGAGCTTGGAGATGAGATCGTCTTGCTTGGGACCTGGTTTGTTTTCGGATTTTTCAGCCATGCGTGAATCCTCCATACGAACGGAGGGAAAGAGAGGCGCGCGGGAGTGGGCGAGCTCCTTCCCGGAAGTGGAAGGTTGCGTCGCGGAGGCGGAGTCCTTCGGGACGGCACCGAGAGCGGAACTATGCGGCTTGGTGCGCAGGACTGATGGGGAGAGCGAAGTTCATCAGACGAGGTAAAGCGGGAGAACAGACGTTCAGCAATCGTATTGCAGTTGGTGAGGCGTGGGCTCCTTTCTCTGGGGCACACGGAACGCCGCGCGGCGATGCTCTCGCCACACGTTTTGGGTTTTCGAAGGCACTGGAGGCGACAGTGATACGCCGCGCGGCGCCGGTACGTACCAGACATCTATTTCAGCCAAATAGTGAGAAGGCGGAAGGAAACGTTTCAGGCGAATTTGCAGAGAAGAGCGGCGTGCTAAGATGCCGGGGATGTACGCGCAGAAATTTATTGTCGAAGTGCTGATTCGCGGGGAGCGGCGGGCGTGTCCGCTGGAGTGGCTGGATCAGTTTTGTATGCGGAATTTTACGAACTCGGCGGATTTTGACGACACGCTGCCGGTGGCGGAAGGCAAGATCGAGGCGAGCTTCCGGTTGACGCCGGAACGATTTGCGGAAGGCCTGGGAGCGTGGTTGACGCAGCGGGGCAAGGGAGAAGGGGATGCGGTGAAGGTGGAAGTTCGGCGGGAGGGTGCTGCAGGGAGCGCGTGACGCGAAGAGCGGCCCGAGAAAAAGCAGATTCCCCGGGCAAAAACTGCCCGGGGAATGACAGGTTTTTGTTTTTAGCGCAGTGGAGCGGATGGCTAGGCGGCGGGGTCGTCGCGCTTTTCGCCGCTGAGGAGGGCGCGGATTTGCGGGAGCGCGGCGCGGGCGGCGGTTTCGCCGGCTATGACCATCTCGTCGGTTTTGGTGAAGTCGTCCCAAACAAATGGTTTTACGTCCGGCTCGATGATGACGTCGGCTTGCGCGCGCCAGGCAAGATCGGCGTGGCGCTGAATGATGTTGAAAGAGCGGCTGAGAACATCGGTGAAGGTGCGCGGCTCTTCGAGGTTGCCGGCTTCCAGATAGACGGCGATGACAACGTCGGCACCGAGAAGAAATGCGCCTTCTACGGGAACGGGAGCGGTGAGAAAACCGTCGACGAGCGTGCGGCCCTCGTACTGAATGGGCACGAAAAGGCCGGGATAAGCGCAGGAAGCGCGGAGCGGGGGCGCGAGGAGTCCGCTGGAATAGTAGACGGAGACGCCGGCGCTGATATCGGTGGCGGCGATGGTGAGAGGCGTCTTCAGCTCTTCGAATGTTTTGGCCAGGGTCATGCTGGCAAGATATTTTTCCATGCGGTGATTGGTGGCCAAGCCCAGCCAGGAAGGCGTCCAGCGGCCGAAATCGGCGAAGGTGGTGGTAGAGCCGATGCGCTGCATGTCTTCGAGCGGGCAGCCGGCGCAGTAGGCGGCGCCGATGAGCGCGCCAACGCTGGTGCCGGAGACTACGTCGATGGGAATGCCGGCAACCTTGAGGACGCGGAGGACGCCGATGTGCGCGATGCCGCGCGCGAAACCTCCGGCGAGGGCGAGACCGACACGCGGGCGGCCGCGTTTCGGGTCTTCCGCGCCATAGGCGAACTCGCGAAAGCGAACCTTGGCGTTGCGAAGCCAATCGATAGTATTGGACAAGACCCCACTCCGGCGAACCACTTCTATCTTAGAACATCGCGTGGGGCGGGCGGGCTGGTTTGACCGGAGAATGCCGGTTTTGTAACCTGTCCTGCGGTTCATGCGGGCACGGGAAAAGGTCAGGTCATGAAAAAACGCATCGAAAAGGCAGCAGTGCTGGGCGCAGGAACGATGGGAGCGCGGATTGCAGCGCACTTCGCGAATGCGGGATTGCCGTGCATTTTGCTGGATATCGTGCCGCCGAACCTGCCTGCGGGAGCGCCTGCTGGCGAGCGAAACAAGATTGTGCGCGCGGGGCTCGAAGCGGCGAAGAAAGCGAAGCCGGCGGCATTTTTCGCTGGAGGTCTGGCGGACAAGATCACGATTGGGAATTTTGAGGATGATCTGGCGCGAGTGGCGGAAGCGGATTGGATCATCGAAGTGGTGGCGGAGAATCTGGAGATCAAGAGGAAGCTGCTGGCGCGGGTAGCGGAATTCCGCAAGCCGGGCGCGATCGTGACCACGAATACTTCGGGGCTGCCGGTGCATTTGATTGCCGAAGGCATGAGCGAAGAGTTCCAGCAGCACTGGGCGGGAACGCACTTTTTCAATCCGCCGCGGTATATGAAATTGGTGGAAGTGATTCCGGGACCGAAAACGGCGCCCGAAGTGATCGAAACCCTTAGCGATTTCTGCGACCAGCGGCTGGGGAAGGGCGTGGTGCCGGCGAAGGATACGCCAAATTTTATCGCCAACCGCATTGGAACGTTTTCGATGCTGAATGCGCTGCGGCTGATGAGCACGATGGGAATGACGGTGGAAGAAGTGGACGCGTGTACGGGACCGGCGGTGGGCTGGCCGAAGTCGGCGACGTTCCGCACCGCGGACCTTGTAGGGTTGGACGTGCTGGCACACGTGATCAAGAACATTTATGAGACGGCGCCGAATGATGAGTCGCACGAGATGTATCGCGTGCCTGCGCTGCTCGAGGAGATGCTGAAGCGCGGGTGGTTGGGAGACAAGACCGGACAAGGCTTTTATAAAAAGGTGAAAGGCGCGGGCGAGAAAGAGATTTTGACGCTGGACACCAACACGATGGAGTACCGGCCGCGGCAGAAGGCGAAATTTGCGTCGCTGGAGATGGGGAAAGGGATTGACGACACGCGGGAGAGGTTGCGCGCGCTGGTGACGCCGGTGCTCGAAGGTCAAAAAGGCGATAAGGCGCAGCAGTTTTTGTGGGGCGGGCTATCGGAGATGTGTTTGTACGCGGCTCTGCGAGTGCCGGAGATTTCGGACAATCTGGTGGATGTGGACCGCGCGCTGCGATGGGGATTTGCCTGGGAGCTTGGCCCGTTCGAGATGATGGATGCGATCGGGGTGAAAGCGTTTGCGGCGCGAGCGCAGAAAGAAGGGCGCGCGCTGCCCGCGGTGTTGGAGAAATTGCTGGCGAGCGGGCGCAAAGGATTTTACGAAGCGGAGAAAGGCGCGACGACGGTTTTCGATCTGGTGCGTGGGTCGAAAAAAGTGGAGGAGCCAAAGGGCGTAATTATTCTGAAGTCGTTGAAGGATGCGGGGAAAGAAGTGGAACGGAATGCGGGTGCCAGCTTGGTCGATCTGGGCGACGGCGTGGCTTGCGTGGAATTTCACGCGAAGATGAACGCCATCGGGGCGGACCTGATTGCGATGATTCACAAAGGGCTGAAGCGGCTGGATACGGATTTCGATGCGCTGGTAATCGCGAACCAGGCGGTGAATTTTTCGGTGGGCGCGAACCTGATGCTGGTGCTGGTGGCGGCGCAAGAACAGGAGTGGGACGAGCTGCATATGGCGGTGAAGCAATTTCAGAATGTGAATCTGGCGATCAAGTACGCGCCGAAGCCGGTGGTGGCGGCGCCGCAGGGAATGGCGCTGGGCGGCGGGTGCGAAGTGGGCTTGCACTCGGCTAGGATTCAAGGGGCGGCGGAAGCGTATCTCGGGCTGGTGGAGACGGGTGTGGGATTGATTCCGGGGGGCGGCGGAACGAAGGAGATGCTGATCCGCGCGAATGAACATGCGGCGGGCGGAGAAGACCTGGATTTGTTTCACGCGTTGAAGCCGGTGTTTGAAACGATTGCGATGGCGAAAGTGGGGACGAGCGCGGAAGAATCGCGGGAGCTGGGATTTTTGCGGCGGGAAGACGGCGTTTCGATGAATCGCGACCGGCTGGTGGGCGATGCGAAGGAAGCGGCGCTGGGGATGGTGCGCGGCGGGTTCAAGCGTGCCGCGGCAAGCTGGCAGGAAGGCGCGCAGACGACGCAGATCAAAGTGCTGGGCGAATCGTTTCTGGCGGCGGCCAAGCTGGCGATTCATATGATGATGCGGGGCGGGTACGCGAGCGAGCATGACGCGGTGGTAGGGCGCAAGCTGGCGAATATTTTGGCTGGCGGGGCACTGAGCTCGGCGCAAATGGCGAGCGAACAGTATGTGCTGGATCTGGAGCGCGAGGCGTTCGTTTCGCTGTGCGGCGAGAAGAAAACGCAGGAGCGTATCGCGCACACGCTGAAGACGGGCAAGCCGCTACGGAACTAGGTAATGGCACAACTTGCGCTCCGTGGTTGACTCGCCTTGTTGCAAGGATTAGCATCGCGCTTATGGCTACATCGTCGATTGCAACGAGAAACGGAGAACGGGAGATCGCGCTGACGGTGCAGGTGTGGAAGGAAGGCGCGAGCTACGTGGCGTACTGTCCAGAGCTGGACGTTTCGAGTTGCGGCAAGATCGCGGGCCAGGCCAAAACACGCTTGCGGGAAGCGGTGGCGCTCTTCATCGAAGAGGCTGCGCGCATAGGGACTTTGGAAGAAATTCTCGCGGAGTCCGGATTCGAGCGGCGAGGCAAAACGTACCGACAACGCGCGGTGCTCATTCGTGAAAAAATCCGGCTAACGCTGCCCGCAGCCTAGCGCGTTCCGCAAATGCCGCGCATCGTTCCGATTCCCTATCAAAAACTCGTGCGGGTTCTGGAGGCGGAGGGGTTTGCGCTGGTGCGCGCACGGGTCGACCACATGATATTCAGCAAGCCCGGTGTCTTGCGTCCGCTGGTTGTACCGCGGTATGACGCACTGCCCGTGTTCATCATTAAGAATGTTCTCCGCACGGCGAAGATCAGCAGAGAGAGATATTTGGAGCTTCTAGACCGTGCCTGAAGCTGGCGCTAAGCAGCACACAAATAACAGATAGATAAGGATAGAATCGTATTATACTGGCGCTTTGCCGCACCGCAATCGATTGCGGCGCCTTGGAGAGTGCCATGCAGCGAGCCGCCTTACTGCCGCCGCGGGAAGCCGCGCGCATCCTGGGAATCAGCTATCCTACGCTGAAGCAGTGGATCTACCGAGGGAAGATCAAGACGGCGAAGACGCCTGGCGGACATCATCGCGTGCCGGAGAGCGAAATCGACCGGCTGTTTCCGAAAAAGCTGGACCGCGGAGATATTGAAGCGCGGCGCAGCGGGTTTCGGAAGATCAGCGGAAGGAATCAACTGATCGGGCGAGTGCTGTCGATCAAGTACAGCGGACTGCTGGCGCAGGTGACCATGGCAATCGGAGAGCAGCACATTACCGCGATCATCACGGCGGACGCGGCGAGGGAAATGCGGCTGAAGCCGGGAGAACGCGCGGCGGCGCTGATCAAGTCGACGGAAGTGATGATTCTGCGGGTATGAGAGGCGGGGAAAGTTGGTGATGCGACTTGGACGGATTTTTGCCGGCTTGGCGGCTTGCATTGCCGTGTGCGTCGGCTTGGCTCCGCAGGAAAAGACCATTCGAGTGGCGGCAGCGGCGGACTTGAAGTTCGCTATGGCCGAGCTGTCGGGGAAATTCGAAGAGAAGAACGGAACGAAAGTTGAGGTCACTTACGGATCGAGCGGGAACTTTTCCTCGCAGATGCAAAACGGGGCCCCGTTTGACGTGTTTTTCTCCGCGGACATCGAGTATCCGCGGAAGCTTGCAGCGGCGGGAATCGCGGACTCGGACACGATATACGAATACGCGATCGGCAGAATCGTGATTTGGACACCGCCGGACATTAAGGTGGACGTGGCGCGTGACGGATGGAAAGCGCTGCTGGACGCGCGGGTGCAAAAGATTGCCATTGCGAATCCAGAGCACGCGCCGTACGGCAAGGCGGCGGTGGCGGCGATGCAAAGGGCGGGAATCTACGAGCAGGTGAAGACGAAACTGGTGTACGGCGAAAATATTTCGCAAGCGGCGCAGTTCGTGCAGTCCGGCAGCGCGCAGGGTGGAATCATCGCGCTGTCGCTGGCGGCCTCGCCGTCGATGAAGGATGGAAAATACTGGGTGATTCCAGCGGAGATGCATGCACCGATCGAGCAAGCGGCGATTGTTCTGCGAGGAGCGCGGAACAGAAGCGGCGCGGCGGCGTTTCTGGAGTTCGCGAAGAGCGCGGCGGGGCGAGAGATTCTGGCGCGATGCGGATTTCAGCCGCCCGATGGCGCAGCGGACTCGCGGAAGAAAGAAGAAAAGAAGTAACACAGAAGCGCAGAGAAGAAAAACGTATGGAAGCGATGTGGTTGTCGATCAAGCTGGCGGGTTGCGTGGCGGCCATTCTGCTGGCGCTGGGCATGCCGCTGGCGTACTGGCTGGCGTACACGAAGTGGCGCTGGAAGTTTTTGCTGGAAGTGGTGGTGGCGCTGCCGCTGGTGCTGCCGCCGACGGTGCTGGGTTTTTATGCGCTGGTGGCGATGGGATCGCGCGGGCCGCTCGGCGCGGTGTGGACGGCGCTGTTCGGCCACAGCCTGGCGTTCACGTTCAGCGGGCTGGTGCTGGCATCGGTGCTGTACAGTTTGCCGTTCGCGGTGCAGCCGCTGATCGCTTCGTTTGAAAGCGTGGATGGCAAGCTGCTCGCAGCGTCCGCGGTGCTGGGCGCGGGAAAGTGGCGAACGTTTTGGCGCGTGATCCTGCCGCTCTCGCTGCCGGGGGTGCTGACCGCGGTGGTGCTGAGCTTCGCGCACACCATGGGAGAGTTCGGCGTGGTGCTGATGGTGGGCGGGAATCTTGCCGGAGCTACGCGGACGGTGTCAATCGAGATTTACGATCACGTGCAATCGCTGGAATATGGAGCGGCCAACCGGCTGGCGCTGGCGCTGCTGGCGATTTCGTTTTGCGTGCTGGCGCTGGTGTACGGAGTAAACCGGCGCGTGCGGCGGCGGACATGGATGCCGTGGACAGCCGAGTGACTCGGGGAGCGGGCGGCACCCTGCATGCACAAATACGCAAAGCGCGGAGCGCCGCGAAGCACGCTGCTTTTGTGCTGGATGTTTCGTGCGATCTGCCCACGGGAATCACGATTCTCTTTGGGCCTTCGGGAGCGGGCAAATCCACGGTACTGGATTGCATTGCGGGCCTGGTGCGTCCGGACGCCGGGCGCATTGCGATCGGCGATGAAGTGGTCTTCGACGCAGACGCGCGAATTGATTTAGCGCCGCAGCACCGGCACGTGGCCTACGTCTTTCAATCGCTGGCGCTGTTTCCGCACCTGACCGTAGAACAAAACGTGACCTACGGGCTCGCGCACCTGGCGGCCGCGGAACAAAAAGCGCGCTCTGCACGCATTCTCGAAGGCTTTCGTGTGGACCGCCTGGCAACGCGCAGGCCGGCAGAACTTTCCGGCGGAGAGCAGCAACGCGTGGCGCTGGCCCGCTCGCTGGTCACGGAGCCGCGCGTGCTGCTGCTGGACGAACCGCTGAGCGGGCTGGACGCCGAGCTGAAGTCCGCGATCGTGGACGATTTGCGCGCCTGGAACGCCGCGAAAAACATTCCGATCCTGTACGTGACGCACAGCCGCGACGAAGTGGACGCGCTGGGCGAGCGGGTGATTGCGCTGGACCGCGGAAGCGTGGTCAGCGAAGGCACGCCGCAAAGTGTGCTGAATGCGCCGCGGCGAAAACGGCTTGCGCAAGCGGCAGGATTCGAGAATCTGCTGAGCGGCACGGTGGTGGACTTGCGGGAAAGCGACGGCGTGATGCGCGTGCGCCTGGAAAAAACGGAGCTGGAAGTGCCATTGGGCTATGCGCGCGTGGGAGATCGTGTGCGCGTGGCCATTCGCGCGGGGGACATTTTGCTGGCCATGGAGAAGCCGCGAGGACTAAGCGCGCGCAATCTGCTGGAAGGCAAGATGGTTTCGCTCGAGGAGCGCGGCCCGATCGTTGCGGCGCGCGTGGATTGCGGCGATGTCTTTCAGGTGCAAATCACCCGAGGCGCCGCGCGCGAGTTGTCGCTGGCGCCGGGCGGAAAAGTGTGGGTCGTGGTGAAAACGCATTCCTGCCATCTCGTCGAAGAATAGCCCAAGGAAAGATGCTGGAGAGGCGCGGCAAAAAATAAGAAGCGGCTAGGACTTGGGTTTGGAGGAAACACCGTTGCGAGCGGCGCGGCTGGAGAACTTGACTTCATCCGCTTCGAGGCCGGTGTCTTTGGGCGTCGCGTGAATGACCACCAGATCGCCCACCGAGAGATCGGAAGCTTGAGCGGACTTGTCTACGCTGCCGGAGTGGCGGAGGTAAACCGTGGCAGAGCCTAGTTTGACCAGGATCGAGCTGCCATCCCTGGCCTTGACGACGATGGAATCCGCGTTGATCTTCTCGATCGTTCCTTGAACATGCTTCTTGTCGCCATGAGCCAGGGCGGCAAAAGCAAACACCACGGTAACCAGCAAGACCAGCAAGACCAGCAAAGGGCGCTTCACGGCAGACTCCTCCACACAAAGATAAACTAGCATACCGCCAATTCTATTCCCCATCTTATTAGAGGGCTGTGAACATGCTACGGTTGCCGCTTGGTTCGAGCCGACGAGTCAAGAAGGAGTGCGCGCGCCACAGACGGGCGAATTTACAGAGATGAGCTCCATCCCATGCAAGCTTACGGATGTTGCTTAGGAGGGGTTTTCGCGGGTTTACCTGAATTAGACGAATTCCCTGCCCCGTTCAAGAAATCGTCTTCCTGCTGCTCCTCGAGCCGGTCCTCCACGCCTTTGGGGTTGTAGCGCTCCATCTCCGCAAGCTCTTCCGGCGCAAGATGCGGAAGATGCCGGATAAACAGGACCAATCGCCAACTATCTTCCTCGGCGCCGCCATGGCCCGAAAAAGCGGGCATGCCGGTAAAGCGAACACCGTTTTCGATGATCCAGAAGAGTTCGCCGTCAGAAAGCTTCTGTGTTTCCGCGCTGCGGAGATCCGGAGGCTTGGGATACAGCCCGAGACCGAACAAGGTCTGTCCGCCGCCGTCGTTGGCGTGGCACACCGAGCAGTGATCGGCAAAATGGAGGCGGCCTTCGCGAAGGCTCTGCGGCGTTGAGGCAATCGGGTTCGTGGAGCGCCGCGCGTCGGACGGGATCGAGAGGCGGCGCGCCCTGCTGGCCATCATCGCCTCGAGGCGGCTAGGCACTGCACGCGCGCTGAGCCCGCCATGAAATATCGCTACGCCGGCGGCAACGGCGGTCGCAGCCGCGGCCAGAAAAATGACCACGAGAAAGGGCCCGCGCTTCATGACACTCTTCATGTTAGAGGAGCGGAAGGAGCCACGCCAGTACTGGTGTCGCTGCAAGGAACCCTCGGGACAACAAGGAACCGGAACAGCGCTCCGCCAGTAATACCCGGGAAGGCCGCTTTCTATTCCCAGTAATTCTGACTGCGGCCAAAGCCGCACCGAAGAGGCCTCCCAACCCAAGGTTTGATACGATACTCTTGCCACTGCAAGCCGATGAACGACGCGACACAACTCGCCCCTCCACCGCACGGCGAGGCGGCTCTCGCCGCTTGCGCACCTGAAGTGCGCCAAGCGCTCGAAGCCGCTCTCAACGGAAACGAGTTGGGCTTCGAGCCGGCTCTGCGGCTCGCTCACGCGGAAGGCGCGGACCTGCGAGCGCTCATCGCTGTGGCGGACCGTTTGCGCCGCGAGACCGTGGGCGACACCATCACCTACGTGGTCAACCGCAACATCAATTTCACCAACGTGTGCTTCGTAGGCTGCAGCTTTTGCGGATTCGCGCGCGGCCCGCAGGCTGCCGACGCTTATTCCCTTTCGACCGAAGAAGTCGTACGGCGCGCCGAAGAAGCTTGGGAACGCGGCGCGAGCGAAGTGTGCATTCAAGGCGGACTGCCGCGCGATCTCCCCGGTTTTTTTTACCGCGACCTTCTGCGTGCCATCAAGCGCGCGATTCCCCAAATGCACGTGCACGCCTTCTCGCCCATGGAAATCTCTTACGGCGTCGATAAGACGGGAATGCCGCTTCGCGACTACTTGCAAATGATGAAAGACGAAGGGTTGGGCAGCATCCCCGGAACCGCGGCGGAGATTCTGGACGATCGCGTGCGGCGCGAGCTGAGCCCCAACAAGCTTCCGGTAGCGCGCTGGGTGGAAATCATCAGCACCGCGCACGAGCTGGGCATTCCGACCACCTCGACGATGATGTATGGCCATGTGGAAGAAGCCGCGGATTGCGTGCGGCATATTCTGCTGCTGCGCGAAATTCAGAAGCGCACCGGCGGGTTCACGGAATTTGTGCCGCTGGGATTCGTTCATGAGAAGACGCGTCTGTTCCGCCAGGGCGGCGCGCGGCCCGGCGCGAAACGCGATGAACATTTGCGCGTGCATGCGCTGTCGCGTGTACTTTTGCACGGAGCGATTCGCAACCTGCAAGTCAGCTGGGTCAAACTGGGATTCGAGACTTCTCTGGCGTGCATGAACGCCGGAGCCAACGATTTCAGCGGCACGTTGATGGAAGAAAGCATCTCGAAAGCTGCGGGCGCAAACTTCGGCGAGTACGTGGCTCCCGAAGAATTTCAGGTCATGATTCGTTCCATCGGGCGAGTGCCGGCCGAGCGCACCACAACGTACCGCATTCGGCGCAGCTTCGACGATGGCAACGACGGTGCGAAGCCACAAATTCCGGCGCGCCTGCAACTGAGCGCCGCGGATCGCCATTCCCCTTACGCCGAAGGCGCTTACTGACCGCCCCACATGCGCGCCCTGCTGTTGCCCATCAAGGATCTCCGGAACGCCAAGCAGCGCCTCGCCGGGGTCTTATCGCCTGAGCAGCGCTTTGGCCTGGCGCAAGCCATGCTGGCGGACACCATGCGCGCGGTACGCGGCGTGCGCTTCGCCCGCAAAATCTTTGTAGCCACGAACTACCAGCCGGCCATGCTCGCCGCGCGCGAAAGCGGATGGGAAGTCCTGCGCGAAGAGCAGCAGACCTCCGAAAGCGACTCTGTCGATGCCGCGTCGCGCCTTTGCGAACAGCAGGGCGTAACCGCGCTGCTCCGCCTGCCGCTCGATCTTCCGCTGGTGCAAGCGAAGGACATCGACGAGTTGCTGCAGCTCGAATTTGCCGCGCCGGCAATGGTAATCGTGCCCTCGCGGGATGGCACCGGCACTAACGCAATTCTGCGCACGCCGCCAATGCTCTTCCGCTCGCAGTTTGGCAACGGCTCGTTTGCGAAGCACACCGCGGCAGGTGAGCGCGCTGGGGCGCTCGTAATGGTGCACCGCAATCCGCGCATCGAGATGGATGTGGACGATGAAGCGGACTTGCGGGTGCTCTTGCAACAGGATTTGAGGGGCACGGAGGCGGGCCGATGGCTGCTCGAAAATCGCATCGAGGCGGGATTCCGGGGAGCTTCGGGCTCGGCGGGCCGGTGAAGCGCCGAGGTGCAGCTAATGCCCAGGGCGCAGAATCAGATACACCAGCTCGCCGTTGAAAAAGATAATCGCGGCGGCCACGATCCAGGCGAAAACCACCGTGACACGTGAATTGGCGAATTCCCCCATCTTGCGGCGGTCGCTGGTGAACTGGATCAGCGGAATCACCGCAAACGGCAACTGAAAACTCAAAACCACCTGACTTAAAATCAGCAGCGGCGTGACTTTGTTCTCTCCCGCAAAGCCGATCACCAATGCCGCTGGAATAATCGCGATGCCGCGGGTGATCAGTCGCCGGAGCCACGGCTTCAGCCGGATATCCAGAAAACCCTCCATCACGATCTGACCGGCGAGCGTACCGGTCAGCGTAGAGTTTTGTCCCGAAGCCAGCAGCGCGCAGGCAAACAGCGTGCTCGCGAAGCTGGCGCCGAGGACCGGCGTAAGCAGCTTGTAAGCGTCGGAAATCTCCGCAACTTCATGCATCCCGCGGGTATGAAAAGCGGCCGCGCCGAGGACCAGAATCGCGGCGTTGATAAACAGCGCGAAGCCCAGCGCCAGGTTCGAGTCTAATACCGCAAAGCGGAGCGCTTCGCGGCGTTGCCGCGGTTCCAAACCAAAGGCGCGCGTCTGCACGATGCTCGAATGCAGATACAGATTGTGCGGCATCACCGTCGCTCCCAGTATGCCGATGGCGATGTACAGCATCTCCCGGTTGCGCAGGATTTCCGCTCGCGGCACAAATCCGTGCAACGCTTCTTTCCACACCGGATTCGCGAAAAAGATTTCGTACGCGAAACATGCTCCGACCGTCGCGATCAGTGTTACCACGAACACTTCGATCAGCCGGAATCCCCGCCCCTGCAGCGCCAGCACGATCAGCACATCCAGCGCGGTAATCAACACACCCGCAAGCAGCGGCAACCCGAACAGCAGCTTCAGCGCTATGGCGGACCCCAGCACTTCCGCCAGATCGCAGGCGGCAATGGCAATTTCGCACACGATCCACAGCACCAATGAAGTTCGGCGGGAATAATGTTCGCGGCAGGCCTGCGCGAGGTCGCGGCCGGTGGCGATGCCCAGTTTCGCGGAGAGCGCCTGCAGAAACATCGCCATCAAATTGCTGAGCAGGATCACGCTGAGCAGCGTGTAACCGAATTTCGAGCCTCCGCCGATGTCGGTGGCCCAGTTGCCCGGGTCCATATACCCGACGGCCACCAGGTAGCCCGGCCCGGCAAAAGCCAGCAGCTTGCGGAACCACGAGGCGCCCGCTAAAACGGGAACGCTGCGATGGGACTCCGGAAGAGACGGCCGAAGCGTCGCAGCGCGTTGCGAAGGTGCAGCCAAGCCATGCAGGCGCGGGTGCGCTTCACTCGTTTCAGCTTCTTGTGTGGGTGGCGGCAGAATCTCTGGCATCGTCGATGTTAACTATGGTGAATCTCCTTAGTAAACTAGACTTAATACCGCGGTTTGTCAATAGGACTCGGAAACGCGGTTGCCAGAACGACGCAGCGCGCCGGTGGGTGTGCTAACTTGAATGAGCATTTCACGGAGAAAATCGATGGAAGAGCAGCGGCCGCAGCCGGGGCAAGTACAGATCAAAGCCGACGAAAAGGAATTGCAAGGCCAGTACAGCAATCTGGTGATGATTCATCACAATCTCGAGGAGTTCACCCTGAATTTCATCTACATTTTCCCCAACGGCGCACAAGGCAAGCTGCTCGGGAGCATGATCGTGAGCCCCGGCCATGCCAAGCGCATCTGGCGCGCCCTCGGCGAAAATCTCGCGCGCTACGAAGCGCAGTTCGGCAACATCAAGGAATCGCCCGAAGGCAGCACCCCCGCCCCCACCGTCGGCTTCGTGCAGTAAACGGCACCGCGCGCGCATTCGCCCGTATCCCGCTGGGCGGATTCCCGCGCCGCCGGTTTCTCGTGCGGGCGAATTCTCCGGGTAGGGGCGCAGGCCGCCGCGGAGGGCGCCCTAGCATCCAGGCGAACGCTTGGACTTTCCAGGTGCCAGACCTGCAGCGCGCCGTGGCGAGCCCGGCGCAGCCGTGATAAACTTTCGGAGTTGTTCCGTTTGGGCCTGTAGCTCAGGTGGCTAGAGCGCGCCCCTGATAAGGGCGAGGTCGGTGGTTCAAGTCCACCCAGGCCCACCATTCTTTTCAGTAGGTTACCGGGTATAGCACCAAAAACCCCAACCCACAACTCAACCCACAATTTACTGCACCATCGAACTTCCCACTCCCAGCGCCGTCAGATATTCGCCCTGCGCCGCAAGCGTTTCATCGCTGTCTTCCTGCGTATAGAGATCCAGCGTCGTCTGGACTTTCGCGTGACGCAGGATTCCCTGTACGGTCTTCGGTTCGACTTTCGCTTTGTTCACCATCCAGTTGCTAAGCGAGTGGCGAAGATTGTGAAGTCCGAACCGTTGCCCGTCCTCGATCTGCGCCCCGGCTTTCTTTGCGGCCGGGCGCAGGTGGTTGGCGACGAATATTGAAGCGGAGAGTGGAACGCGGCCCTCCGCGCGGAGCGACGGAAACACAAAGTCTTCGTCTTTCGCGTAGGGGCTCTGTCCCCGCCATGAGAGCAGACGGGAAGACAGTACCGGGTGCATCGGCACATATCCGTCCGATGCTTCGGTTTTCGTCTCGCCGTCCTTTCCCTTCGCCCAGCGTTTTGAAATCCGTATCCTTCCCTCGTTCCACACTATGTCTGACCAGCGCAGCGAGAGCATCTCCGAAGCACGGAGCGCGGTAGCTGCGCAGGTAAGCACCAGAGCGAAGTGAAGAGGCGAGGGGAGGGCCTTCAGGATCGCAAGCGTCTGCGCGGGCGTGATGGTGATGGGTTTGTAATCGGTCTTGGAGCGCGTCTCGACGTGAAGCACCGGATTTTTCGTGACGTGCCCGTGCAGGATTCCGATTTTGTAGATGCGGCGCATGACGCCCCGCATTTTCGAGATCGTCGTCCAGGCAAGACTTTTGTCGTCGTGGAGCGATTTCAGCCAGCGCTGAATATCGAGCGGCTTGATGTCCTCCGCGATTTCGTTTCCGAAACGCGGTCTGAGATAGGCGCGCACGATGGTCTCGACGTGGCTGATGGTATTCTCCGACTTCGGGCGCACGGCGTCCGCTCCGAAATCGGCTTTGAGATAATGCTCCGCAAGAGAATGAAAGTTAACGCGGCCGAGGGCAGGGGCGTCGTCGTTGATGCGCACGCCCAGACCCAGCCGATCCACTTCGCGCCATGCGTCCCTGTCTTTCGGAAACTTCCTGACAAGTCCGACGGTTGCGGTGTGTTCGACTCTTTTTCCTTCCGCGCTTGTGACCCGGTAACGCAGCACCCAGATCTGTCCTTCCTTGCGGCGTACTGCTTTGAGTGATCCTCGCTGATAAGCCATATTCCTCTTTTCAGCGGGGACTGCCAGATCCGATCGTACACGGTTTTGGCAGGTTTGGTATTTGGGTCTCGTTCCGCTCGATGGAAGCGGCGAGTTCCGAGAGTCGGAAGACCCAGACTCTGCGTTTGGTGCCGGTGCCAAGTGCATAAGCACCGGCTATGCCTCTGCGGGCGAGTTCCAGCAGAAAGCGGCGCTTGACACAGAGAAACTGTGCCGCATGGTCCGCCGATACAAATGGTTCCGGTGTCATGGGTATTGATGCAACGGCAGCACGCGAAGAAGACATCAGTCACTTCCCTGTCCGTTTAAGCAGTCTGTGTCCGACGCGGACATCCGTTTGGAATACGCAATTCCGTGCACGATCCAAGGCGATTCCTCGATCGTGTTGGGAGGAATAGCCCTCTTCCTCTCCATCGAATCAGTTGCTCAACAGCTTGGCCACGAGCCTTTCCCCCTCACCACGGGTCTGAAATGTCTGAGCGAAGTGTTTGCCCGAACGTCAGTGGCCGACGCGGGATTCCCTCGCTGGGGTTTCATCCCCGGCGGCAGACCTGCCGGTATCACTCAGTCGCACGAGTTCAGCCTGTGCTTTGGTGACGGTGTGCCGCGCGTAGTAAATCGGATCACTTTTGTCCTGCGCGCGGTAATCGGCGATGCGTTGGATCACGACTTCGGGATCGTCGCCGCGGGAGAGGGCGCGCTTCGCATACGCCCAGTCATGTTCGGATTGGCTTAGATTGGTCCGCGGGGAGGAATCGTGTTTGGCGCGGCTGAGGGAATTGTGGCGCGGCGAGTCCTGAGCGTCGATGTGAAGTTTGAAATCGCGGAGATGGTACGTTTCTGTGGATTCTCTACGCGCCTCAACATAGAAGTTTGTTTCGTACTTCTTGTTGGCAAATCCGGGGACTCGCAAAACGCGAGTCGCGTCGGTGGCGGCGGGGTCACCACCGAAGTCGCGCGCCACCGCATGTAAGAGACCTTCGGCTTCCTCGACATTTATGCCTTCAACCTTCCAGACGACCTGATGTTTTTCCGGCGAACTATTCAGAACATAGTTCGGTTTGGGGACGACGTTGGAATTCTCGATAGATTCGAGGGCTTCCGATCCGCCGTGGTCCAAGTCGATGTACACATGCTTGATGGATTCGATGTCTTCTTTCGTCCGAGTCGAAGCGTCTTTCTTGAGTGGGTTCATTCCTATGTAAATGTCCGAGCCGTTCGCGTTCTTGTAGCGAAGCCAAGCCTGGAATTCAGGGCTTGCAGCTTTCTGTGCACTGGTAATGCGTTGGATGGTTTCGCCGAAATCCCGATTCAGGACGAGAATCGCAATCCGGTCGGCAACATCGAACGTGTCAAGAATGTATTCCGAAGCGGAAGAAATAGACTGTTCACTCTTCTCAGCAGCGTTCATACGAACTCCTTGTGACAATCGAAAATGAAACCGTAGTTGTATTCGTCGCGGTCGGGATCGTAGCCGTGGATTTCCACGACTTCGGAGATGAAGCGCCGGCCCGGTCGGCGTTCAAGATGCACGACCACGTTGACGGAATCACCTACGTTGGTTTTAACAGCGCGATACGGTATGTCCACACCGCTCTGCAAAACGCAGCTCGTAAAACGGGCAAGGCCTTGTCGTGCAGAACTCGCATGGACAGTGGAAAGGCTTCCCGAATGTCCGGTGTTGAGAAGCTGCAAGAGGTCGAAGGCTTCGCCGCCACGAATTTCGCCCAGGATCAATCTGTCGGGCCGGTGACGAAGAGATGCCTTCAGAAGGTCCCGAATAGTGACGGCGGGAAGACCATTTTGCGGCTGCCGCGCCTCGAAACGAACGAGGTTGTCCTGGCCCATGTGAATTTCAGACGTGTCTTCAATGAGGAGAATTCGTTCATCCGCAGGGATGAATTTTCCGAGGACATTGAGCAGCGAAGTTTTCCCCGAACCCGTTGAGCCAGCGATCAGAATGTTTTTTCGAGCCAGGACATAGGTTTCGAGTTGATTGGCAAGCCAACGTTCCATTGTTCCCGCCTCGACAAGTTCCTCGACTCCGAAATGGCGGGCGTTGAATTTTCGGATCGTAAGAGAGACGCCATTGACGCTGCACGGTGGAATGACCGCCGCGACACGGCTCCCGTCCGGGAGCCGCGAATCCAGGATGGGATTCGCTTCCGAAATGTCGCCTCCCAGTCGCCGCGCAATATTCTTGACCGCGACCATCAGGGATTTCTCGCCCAGATGAATATCCTTCATCTGCTCGACGAATCCGTCCTTTTCAATAAAGATGTGGTCGGGACCGTTGACCATGACCTCACTGATCGAAGGGTCGAGAAGCAGGTGCTCGATGGGCTTGAGAAACGGGATGATGGTTTCAAATCCATTCATTAGAGTTCTCCGTCCGCAAGCTGGCGGAAATACGATTTGTTCACGTCGTTGTAGTGGGGCTTGAGGTAACAAAGCATTGGCGGCATCGGATTCGTGCCGTCGTAGGCGATGGTTATGGACTGCGCATTGCGCAGCTCCATGAAGTCTTTCATGTCGAAGCGGAGATCGTGGTGAGGACTGTAGCTCTTCGAGGCCGTAATATTCGCTTTGTGCGACATGGCCTTGCCGGAAAGAAGGCTTACCTGCGCATCGTGTCCGCTCTCGGACAGGTTGTAGCTGGCCTTCAGTCTGTCCTCGCGTCCACAAAGCTCGCTGGCCGTGCGCGCGGAAAAGTCATCGGAAAGCGACAGAAAGATTTTCGTTCGAAATGTCTGGAGTAGCGTGCGCCACGATTCTCCTGGCAGTGCAGACTTGAGCGAACTGATGCTCTGCGTGGCGATGATCGGAATGCATTTCGGTTGGCGCGAGAGGCTGAAGAACTTTTCATCTCCTGTCGGTTCACTCTCGCCGACCGTGGCGAAATGTTGATATTCGTCGCAGAGAAAAAGAACCTGCCGGAAGTAGCTCTCGGGATTCTTTTCCATCACAGGCACGCGATTGAGCACGGCCCGCTCGAAGTCGAGTTTCATCATTACCCCGATGGCCTTCGCCAAACCGGGATTCATGCCAATGGGAAAGTTCAGCCCGCATACAGCTCCACTGTCAATCAGCCACGAGAACGAAGGCAGCGGTTTGCCGAATTTGAAATCAGAATTCGCGTGGGGGTCGTAGCACTCGGCGGGCGGACAGAACGCGCGCTTCACATCCGGATTATCGTCGAAGAGCGAGAGAAATACAGAAATGCCCTCGACGATGGAAGTGCGCAGCTTGGGCTCAATCCTTCGCCAATCGTGAAAGAACCAGCGCTTGACGGCTTCGAGCTGCGCTTTCTTTTGAGCCGGAACGGGGTTTTTGCGTGAGGCATTTTCTGCCTCCCATTGGACAGCGTTTGCTTTAAGCACGGCGGCGAGACCTGGAGTGAGGGACGCGCGGTACCGCTTGGATTCGGTATCGAGCCGAAAGTGGAATGGTTCGAGGTCTTTCGGACACTTCAGATATTCTTCTTCCCACAGCAGAACAGAATCGGCTTCGATCAACCGGCGTTCTGCTTCTTTAATTTTGGTTTCCAGCAAATCCGGATTGATGGCGCATTCATAGACATCGAAGAGCGTGACGTAATCGAAAGCGACTTTGTGGAGCAGGATGATGAACTTAACGAGATTGGTGTAGGCCTGCTGCCAGAAGGGTTCCTTCCCTCGCCCGAAGAGATTATTGAGCAGCGATGCGATGTTGTACGCAAGCGCGTAGGCATCAAGGTCATTGTGGAGGGGGTTGTAGCGATACTCGGATTCGAGGCTGATTTCGATGTAGTCCTCAGCGCGGCCATGCCGGGAGAGGATGTTGTGGACCTTGCCGCAGAAGTCGCCTTTGACTTCAAGGATGAGTCCGCCGATGCGACGATTTTTGTCGCTAGCTTTGAACGCGAGAATCTGTTCGGCGAACGGATACATGCAGGCTGCCGTTTTTCCCGAGCCAACCGCGCCCACGATGGCGATACCCGTAAATAGTCCGCGCTCCGGGAGGACCAGCCAACTTGGGGTTTCGGAGGGGACTTGTTTGCGTGGATCGTGCAACTCGCCGACGACCAGCGAAAGTTCTGTCCTCTTTGCAGGCTCCGGGTAGAGGGGTAATTTGCCTGCCCGAATTTTACGGGTGGTCTTCAACGCAAAAATGTAGATCCCGGAAAGCAGGATGGAATAAGCGATGTACGGAGTGGTGTAGAGGAAGAGGATGTAGGAGTACTTGAAAAAGAGAAAGGCGTATGACCCGCGAATCGCCATGACATGGAGGAAAAGATTGGCCTCGGGGAATGGCGCACGAAAATAGAGCGCCATTCCGGTGCCCGCCGCGAGTATGCAGGCGAGGAAGTTCCTCGCGTTGAGGATTCTTTGGATCACGCTCGCGCCGCCTTTGCAGCGTTCGTGCCTTCTTTCCGTTCAGGAGCAGTCTGCTGTTGCTTGCGCCACCGACGGAAGTCAGCGTCTCTCCAAAGAACCATCTTGAGCGCGGAGTTGACGACATGATCCGGCGTGCTCGCAATGAACGCCGCGTACTTCTCAACAGCTACCGCGATTGGTTCCTGAAGTTCGTATTCGCGTTTCACCATCTCCGGCGGTTTGTTAATGATCGACATGGGTTCTCCTTCTTTTTTTCTTCTCTTTGGATTAACTCGACACGGGCAAAACATATGGGCTGGAGCGACCGCCACGGTTTCCGTGGCAACGAAGTGGGGTCGCTCCAGCCCAGTTTTGTGTTTTGCCCGTGTCCGAAATCGGTCGTTGCGTCATGCGCAACCTCAGCGTTCTTATCAACTTCCGTTCACCGCGGAGGTGAACGGAACCGTGAACGGCAGAGTGACCGGCGTCGTTCATGCCTTGTTCACCCCGTTTCTGTGAGTCTCGTCGAGGGGCGAGCGCCTGTTTCGAACGAGATAGCTGTCGAAGAAAATGCTTCGTTCGGGAGTGAGCTGGGAAAATTCGAGCCGCAGTTCGCGTTCGGCAATGCGGCCTGTCATCCACGCTTGATAAAGACTCTCAAAGCGGTCGCCATGAAAACGACGCCTTGCTTCATTGAGAAATTCAAAATCGGCTGTCACGGGCACAACGTACTCGTGTTTTTCCCACTTGCGGCGAATCTCGAAGTACCGGAGGATTTCGCCGGATACGTCGGATTCGAGTGGCTGCTTGACGCTTGCGCGAAAGCGGTCTTCGGCGCGGCGAAACTCAGTGGCTCGCGGCGAAATGTAGAGGAGACGAAAAGACTTCAGGTGACGGAAGAGTCCTTGATACGCCGCGAGATGTGCGACAAAACTCCATAAGCTTCCAGTGCCACAGTCCACGAAACCGAAGGTGACCACAGGCGGGGCACCTGAGAGGGGAGCCGCGAGAAACAGCGGAAACTTATCGACGAAATAGCGGACGGTCGGACTGGTGCCAGCCCCACCCTCATAAACTTTCGCGGGGAGAGCGTCCTTGGGGACGGCGAGAGATTCGCAGAAGAGATTTACCTTGTCACTCTCGGTCTCCAGAAAGTCGAGTGCGGGATTCTCAAGGAGAAAGTCCATTTGCACGAGTCGGGTGCGGATGTAGTCGAACGAGTGGCGGCGGCGGTTGCGGACGTTATCCTTTTCGATCGGTCCATAGATGAGCCGCGAAAAGAGATGAAAGACCGATCCTGTGCCCAGATAATCGCGCATGGTGGCGTGTGCGTGTTTCAGCAGCTTCTGCGCGAAAGCCATTGAACGCTTCCCACGATGAACGCCGGCAAAGGTGTTGAAATGGCGCAAGGTGAAGTAGCCGGAATGCGTCGCCACCAAATACAGGAAGCGAGCCTCTGGCTCCGTGTAGCCCAAGGCGGCAATGCGTTCGACTTGTTCCTGGGGCAATTTCATAGCGATAGAATCTCCGCCGTCAGTTCCCGCTGATCCAAGACTCGCTTGAGCTTTGAAACATCGTCCGCACGGGCGTAAATGGAGAATCCAGCGCGTACTTTTTCAGAGAGATTTCTGCCGCGGTAGTGGCCGGTAGCAAGTTCGAGGTCCACGCGAGAGCGTTCCCCATCAGGCGTTTCGTACTCGATCCGAACGTCAGGCACGGGTATCTTTCCACGAACGACCTGGAGCCCGTGGTTTTCGGCGATGGCGTGTTTGCCGTCCACGGAATTACGATTTTCTCCGAGCTTCGCGAGATCGTGGTAGAGGCGCTTCTTCAGTTCGTAGTCGAGAACGACGCGAAGGTTTCGTCCTCCCTGACCTTGAATCTTTGAGGCCGCTTTTTGATAGAGCCGGTAAAGGTCGGCATCGTGATGGGCCTCGCGGGGTTTGGTAAAACCGTGGTAAAGCACCTGCTCTTTGCCAGCGGACTGCGTTTGCGTGAGAAAGCGATGGCCATACTTAGTGAGAGTGAGCAGTTGGCGAGAACCACTTTCTTCGTGAGGAATCGATTTCGTTTCAACGAGTCCCTGACGAACGAGGTTCTCCACGTCCGGTCTCAGGCGGTCGTCGTTACTGCCATAGGCAAATTCCGATAAATCCTCCTTAGCGACGACACGGAATTTCCCAAGCTCCACCATCGCTGCGATTTCGGAGCTGCGGAGACGATAGGTTCGGCCACGGAGTTCGTGGACTGTGCGAGTTTCAGGAAGGCGCGTTCCCGGGCGCGCTGGTTCCTGGCTGGGCGATTGCGAAGCATCGTTCGACGCCTGCTCACGAACCTCATCGGTTTTGAGTGGAGTAGTGGTGCTTGGTTCTCGACCCTCGGAAGGCCCTCGTGGATCGAGATGGTCGTCGGGTTGGTAGCCTCGGGACATTTCAATCGGACTCCTCGTCGAACCACGGCGCGGGCACGTCGGTCTGGCCGACGTGAAGCTGCTTGTCGAGATGCGAAAGTTTTCGCCCCGTATCTTTGAGGAAAAACTTGCGAATGAGAACGAACGCGGCAGCAAACACGTTGACGGCTAGGATGCCGATGTAGGAAAGGATGGGTGTCGCATACGTGCGCCAAAGGACGAGTTTGTAAGGAACAAGAACTTTCAACTCGCCCATGAGCCAGAATCCAAGTGCAAGCAATATGGCGATGGTAATGAGCAGTACGTTGCCAATCATTGGAAGTCTCCGACAAACCCAGCCGAGTTTTTTCTGTGACTCTCCATTGTTTCTGGGAGCGAGTAGGCAGCCGGAAAGCAACGGAGGCCCTCCAGCAGCACGCCTGGGTTATCGAGGACCGCTGCCGATGGGAAGGGATGTGGCGCACGTCGGGAGGAGGGCCACAGAAGGAAGGGAGAAGTGGCGTGCGGAGGTTGGGCCGATGTTGCCCGGTGCTGGACCGCGACCTCATCGCTCTGGCTCTTGATCGGGCAATTCATTTGAATGCCTGGTCTTCGCGGAAATACGTGATGGTCATGCCGAGTGGATTGATCGGGATCAATTCGTTGGGGAGGTTGGTCTTGAAAACGAAAACAAAATTCGCGGTGTAAAGATCGCGTTTCAGTTCGCTATGGTCGGCGGGCGAATAGTAGACCATGTAGAAGTCCACACGAGCACGGTACGGTGGATTCTGCATCTCTTCGAGCGCGACTTTCTTCACGTCGATATCGATCTCGGGCGCGGAAGTGTTGGTGAGGAATTTCCGGATGATGTCGTCCCTGCGATAGGCGTCAAGAATGCCGTTGGCCAGCTTGCCGTCGAGAAAGAAAAGCGCCTTCGAGAAGTCGTTCTGGATGGTGTAGCGGTTGCGGCGGTAGTAGAGCGAGCAAAATTGTGAGAGAAAATATTTCGCTTCGGCGTCCTGGGGTTTGTATTCGAGGTTGTGGTAGTTGATGGCCTCGGCGCGCCCCAGATCGTCAATACGGATAACGAGCGGGCGGAAGTTTTGAAAGGTGCGGATCGTCCTCAAATCAATCAGCGCCAGTGCTACGCAAACGAGGGAGAGCAGTGCGAGGGCAATCTTGAGATAGGTATTAGTCACCATAGGGTCTCCGTACGATTCGAGGTAGAGGCGCTTCGCGTCATGAAATGTGTTATCGGTGTTCATTAAAATTCCCTTGCAACAGCGACAGCCGCAGCGGCGGGTGCTTCAATCAAGACTGCCGAAGAGCCACCAGCGGTGCCGCTGAAAATGTGATTCGTGAGAGCGGGGACCTTGAGGAGCGCATAGATCGAAGCAAGAAATGTAATAAATAAGACGGGAAACCAGGCGAGGAGTTGGACAGTGGAAAGGGATCCAGCGGGTGTCAGACTCAAAGCGCCGAGGATTAGATTTCCGATGATGTACACGACTGCCGCAGCGATTACCTGGTAGAAGGCGTACTGGATAAAGCAGCGAAACCAGCCCCAGAAGAGCCACTCCATTTTTGGAACGATGAAGAACGGGATGAAAACTGGACCAACGAGAACACAGACGGCAGTGGCGATGAAGCCGTAGGCGATGACGATCAGAGCGACGGCTTGAGCCGTCGAAAGCAGAATAATTATGACTACATAAATTACTGTGCCAAGAAAGTCTCCCCAGCTCGGTGAATCCATTCGGGATTCAAAATCTGCGACATGCGCGATTACCGTCTGAAGTTGTGCCTGGTCGATCTTGCTCGAAAGAAATTGCGCTTCATCGGTAATGAGGTTGTGGAAGCTGGTTCCCACGCCAGGAATCGGTGTGCTGTAGTAATTGACCATAGCAAAGCCAAAACTGATGGTGAGTAGAAGGCTCGCGAAATTGTCGAACTGGAAGGGTTGCTTGCCGCCTGCGGCGGACAGAGCCGACTTTACGCCGTACCAGACGATAAGGATGGTGGCGAACATGCGGAAGAGGTTTTGTCCCATAGCGTCAAAGAAGCCGAGATTCTGGGTGAGCAGGTTGTTGATTGCCTGAAAGATGTACTGCAGGAAGTCAGTTTGCATGGCTCGGCTCCTTCGACGTGGGATCGCAGTCTGCGCACGCTACGGCATGCGGAAGTTTTGCAGCGAATCAGTGAGTGTGCCGGAGACCTGGGCCATATTTCCGGCCAGGCTGGCCTGCCGCGAAATGTCGGCGTTGATGGCGCTGGTGGTGGCATCGCGTTGCTGCTTGGCGATGATGGTTTGTTGTTCGAGAAGAGACGCGAGGAGTTTGTTCGAATCTTGAAGTGTTCGGAGGGTGAGAACGCCGGCCGCGTTAATTTTATTCAGAACGGACACTTCGCTATTGAGATCGGAGTTATTTGAGAACGAGTCTTGTTCGAGGTTCCCAATCTGCATCTGGATATCCTGGGCACTGCCCCGGATGGAGCCTATAGTGGCCATTGCATTCACGTTCGCTCCGTCCGTGAGTTGTACGGACGCGTATTGGGATTGCACGCGCTCCAACTGCGATGCATCCATTCCTGAAAGATGGTCATTGCTGTACGGCAGCAACTGGGTTGTGGATTTTTGATAACCGGTGTTGATGTTGGGGAGGAGGCCAGAGTTAATACCGCTGACCCAGGAGCCGGTATTTCCAAACGTATTTAGCGAAGTCACATTTCGCCATTGCGAAAATACAGCGCGGTAACGAGCCGGCATGTTCTGAACGAACCGCGCCATTTGTGTGGCCAGCTCTAATTGGGAAGTAATCTTGGCGTAGCTCTTTTGCAGCTGCGCGAGATGTTGCTGGAGCTGGTAGTACCGCAGCAGGGCGTTATGGTAGTTGGTCGGGTCATACACAATGCCGCTGCCGAACTGCGCAGAAGCAGTTCCGACAGTCAACGCAAGAACAAGCAAAACAACGACAATCTTTCTCTTCATATGACTGCTATCCTTTCGAGCCTTCACAAATCGGAAGGCATTTTGTGATTGTTGTAGTCGGGCAGTGCGAGATCGCCCGACAGATAGACTTTTACGCGATGGCCCTCGCGGATGGTGACCGTTGGCAGAATGTTGAGGAATTTGTCTAAAATCTGCGCGGACGATTGAGCCATGCTTCCCGCAAGTCCCTGACGCATGAGGTCAGTGCCGGATGCTGTGAGCGCGCTGCCTGTTCCGG
>Ga0209736_1000013_pt1 | contig 76755 bp, 62 predicted proteins | sample BlaSpr_A8_Ref_M3_FD_187992 | JGI IMG/M metagenome (GOLD analysis project Ga0209736, IMG submission 187992) | Forest soil microbial communities from Thunder Bay, Ontario, Canada - Black Spruce, Ontario site 2_A8_Ref_M3 (SPAdes) (version 2) | ecosystem: Environmental > Terrestrial > Soil > Boreal...
CTTCACACGGCTCTGTGTCGTGCCCCAGTTCCAAATCGGAATGTTCAGCGTGCCGACAATGGAAGAGCCGAGATTCGAGAATTTCTGTCCGTTGGGCGCGGCCGTGTTCACGGCAAACTGCGCCGCATCGATGCCATAGAAATAATCGACCGTCAGCGAGGGAAAATAGCCGGCGCGCGCGGCGAAGACATCATGATTTGCTTCCTGAACGCCAGCGAGCGCCGCGCGTACGTCCGGATTGTCGTGCGCGGCCTGCTGCTGGAATTCCTGGAGTGAGGGCAGTGGTACGGCTGAGTGCAGGTCATCCGCTATTTCAAAGTTGTCGTTGAAGTCCGGGAAAATCAGGACCGCGAAATCCAGCCGCGCATTCAGAAACGCCAACTGCGCTTCCTGCAGCGCGCGCTGCCGCTCCCGAGTTTGCAGTTCGGCTTTGATCACGTCCGAATGCGCGACTTCCCCGCCGTTTTCCAGCTCCCGCGTGATTTTGAAGAAATTGTCGCCTTCCTGAGCGGTCTTCTTCGCTGCCTCCAGCTTGAGCTGTGCGGCGCCGATGTTGTAATAGGCCTGCACAACGGTCACCACCAGGCCGCGCGATGCTATTTCCTGCTGTGCGCGAGCAACCGCGGCGGCAGCTGAGGCGCGCCGCCAGCCGGCCACGGCGGCCACGTCAATGGCTTCGTGAACATTCGCCTGGCTGACGTATTCATGAACGGCGTTATTCGCGATGAACACTACCGGGCTCGCTCCCGCAGCCTGGGCCGCCAAGCCGCTACCCTGCGTGTAGATCGCCGAATTGTTGTAGTTCACGGAAGGGAGCAGCGCGTTGCGCGCCTGCGTCCGATCTTCGCGGAGAACTCCGGCATTCGTCACTGCCGCTTGAAACTGCACATTGTTTTTCCGAGCGAGGGCGAGGGCATCTTGCAGCGTCAAATGCAGCAGGCCGCCAGTCGTTGCGCTTCCCTGCCCTGCGGCCGCAGAAGATACTTTGGGAGCGGGCATATCTGGCTGCTGTCCGCTGGCGGGACGCGTCAGCGCACAACTTAGGGCGAGCGCGACAAGACCGCCGCCAAAGCGCGCAAACCAAGCATACTTCCAACCAATCACACTGGGACTTTGAGCCACAATCTCAACCTAGCGGTGCAGAGATAAACACACCATTAATGAGACAGCAATACCGCGATCGGGGTAGCCGGCAGAAAGACGGTGAACGTCGAGCCGCGGGGGTCCGAACTCGACAACTCCAGGCGGCCGTGGTGCGCTTCCGCGACCCAGCGCGCGATCGCCAGACCCAGGCCCGCGCCGCCGTTATGATCGGAGCGCGTGCGCGCCTTGTCAACGCGGTAGAAACGCTCGAAGATTCGCGGCTGCAAATCGGCGGGAATGCCCATACCTGTGTCTGACACGGCCAGCGCGTATTCATCGCCATGGCGCCGGCACGATAGGACGATTCGTCCCCCGTCGGGTGTGTATTTAATGGCGTTGTCCAGCAGGTTGAGCAGCATGCGGCGAAGCAGCGCCTCATCAGCATGGATGACCGATTCCTCCGAAGCTTCCACGCTCAGGCCAATTTTCTTCGCCAGCGCCAGGGTGCGCATCGAATGCGCGCAATCAGCAACCAGCTCTTCCAGATAGAAATCACTGGCCGAGATGGGATATTGGCCGGCGTCCGCGCGCGTCAGCGTGAACAAGTCTTCCACGATGTGCGCGAGGCGCCGCGCCTCCTGATCGAGAATCGCCAGAGATTCGCGGTACTCTGCGGACGCGCGAGTGGGCTGAGATAGCGCCACTTCCGCCTCGCCGCGCAAAATGGCCACGGGCGTGCGCAATTCGTGCGAGGCATCGGCCATGAAGCGTTGCTGCTGCTCGAAAGACTGATCGAGCCGGTCGAGCAGATGGTTGAACGACCGTGCCAGTTGCCCAAGTTCATCTCTCTCATCTTTCACGTGCAGTCGATCGTGCAGATTGGCTGCTCCTATCCGGCCCGCCTGTGCACTCATGGCCACGACCGGCGCCAGGCTTTTGCGAGCCAGAAAATAGCCGCCCACGGCCGCCAGCAAAATCGCGATGGGAATCACCCAGGCAAACGTAGTCCGAATTTCTTCCAGCATCTCCTGCTGCGGGTGCATGGAACGCAGAATCACCAAGGTGTACCGCTGACCGCTGGCCGTAAAGCGATATGCAAATCCGCGATAGCCGGCCTTGGGCCCGTCGAGGGAACGAAATACTCGCTCGCCTGACGCCACGGCTCCCAGGAATTTGTGAAAAGCTTCCGAGGAAAGCACCAGTGACGGAACCACGCCGCTCGAACCCACCGACGGCTGGTCCGGAGAAGCCGCAACAATCGCACCCGATCCGTCCAGCAGCGCGAACACATGGTCGCGAAACCGGTGCTCCAGGATCGACTGCCGCGCAGCGCCCTCGACTCCGCCTGTTTTCGCTTGGTCCTTCAATTCGTCTTGAAAAGTAACCAGAAAAGCGTCGGCAAGTTGCGCGAGATCCGCGTCGGTTCGCTGCACCGTGCTCTGCCAAAAGATGAAATAGCTCACCACCGAGATCACCAGCAGCACCAGACCCAGCACCGTGGAGTACCACAGCGTCAGGCGGACGCGAACGGAGTTAAGCATGACCTTTTCGTCCCTGTGCGTTCGGCGCAGCGGTACGATTGCGGGCCGCGCTCGAGTCCCGGGAATCCCCAGCAACTCCGTCCTCGGCCCGCCCGAAGAAATATCCGGCGCCGCGGCGGGTGTGAATCAATGGCGTGCCGAAGCCGGAATCCACCTTCCCGCGCAGCCGGTTCACATACACCTCAATCAGATTGGAAAAAGGATCGAAGCTCTCATCCCACACGTGCTCGGCAATCTCCGCGCGGCCCACCACGCGTCCGGCGTTGCGCGCCAGGTATTCCAGCAGCGCGAACTCTTTCGTGGTCAGGGAAATGCTTCGCCCCGCGCGCGCGGCGGTCTGCGCAGCCGTGTCAATCACCAGGTCGGCCACGGTAATCTGCGGCGGGCGCAGTTCGCCGGAACGGCGCAGCAGTGCCCGCAGGCGAGCCAGCAACTCGCCGAACTCGAAAGGCTTCGTGAGATAGTCGTCCGCGCCCTGGTCCAGTCCCTTGATGCGATCGTCCACTCCGTCTCGCGCCGTCAGCATCAATATCGGCGTGCGCAAGCCGGACTTGCGCAGCGCGCGGCACACCTCAAATCCGTCGCGCCCCGGAATCATCACGTCCAAAATGATCAGATCGTAGGTGTTGATTTCCGCCTGATACAGCGCGTCGTCGCCGGTACCCGCGATGTCTACCGCATAGGCCTGCTCGCGCAGTCCCTTCGCAACAAATCGCGCAATCCGGGAGTCGTCTTCGACCAGAAGCAGACGCATGCCAGCATGATACGGCAAACGGCCCGCCCGGCAAGGGCCGGAGGGCAATCGGGCCGAACTGGCAATGCGGCGGACTGTGACTCTCGCGGGAATTGACTGCGCGTCGCTGACAGATAGAGCAACACAAGAAAATAGCGGGCGAGCCCATGGGTCTCTAGGCTCCCAGAAGCTGTTCTTTTAAGACGGGCTTCGCCGTTTTTGCTCGATTGGCAGGAAAATGACTATTTTCGGGGAGGCTAGATGGAAAGAACGGCGAGAGGAGAGATACCGCCCGGCCCAGCCCTGCTTCCGGCCGATGTCTCTCTTTCTCGCCGTCTATGACCACATCTTAGACATTGCCCGGCGCGAATGCTGTTCACTTTTGAACACTTTCTCGGAAATCTCGACGCCGCCGTGAAATGGCCGTACCAGCGTCCACAATCGCACAGTATTGTTCTTCACAAACCCTGATACTCAGATCTCGAAGATCTTAGAAGGAGACTCATGCTCAAGATATCAGGTTTCACTCTGGCAGTTGCAATGACGCTCGGTGCTTCCGTCCAAGCGCAGCCGCAGACGCAAGCGCCCGCCGACTCCAACACTCCGACACCAACGTTCCGCGTCAATGTGGTCAGCCGTACCACTAAAGCGGTGAGCTATAGACACCGCAGCGGAGCCACAAAGATCAATTTTCAAGGTACCGATTTGATGCCTGCCGCGGCGGGCGAAGCCAAAGTGGAGAGCAAGCGCGGGGCTCTGGAAATCGAAGTCGAATTCTCTGGGCTGGACAGACCCACGAGCTTTGGCAACGAGTATCTGACCTACGTCTTGTGGGCCATTTCACCAGAAGGCCGCCCGGTGAACATCGGTGAAGTACTGGTCGGCGAGAACCACCGCAGCAAGCTGGACGTGACTACGGATCTTCAGGCTTTCGCGCTGATCGTAACTGCGGAACCTTATTATGCCGTCCGCCGCCCCAGCAACCTGGTGGTCCTCGAGAACTCCATCCGCTCAGACACGGTCGGCTCGACCGAGGCCGTGGAAGCCAAGTACGAATTGATCGATCGCGGCGGCTACATTCCTACGGGTTACAAGTTCGATCCCGTGATCCTGAACGCCAAACTGCCGCTTGAATTCTTTGAAGCGCGCAATGCCGTGCGCATCGCACAATCCGCCGGCGCCGAGCGATATGCGGCCACCAGCTACCAAAAGGCCGTCAGCCAGATGGACGAAGCGGATGCGCTCGCCACTGGAAGGCATGAGAACAAGAAATCGCTGGTTGCCTTGTCTCGCGAAGTCGTGCAGACGGCGGAAGACGCTCGTGAAATCGCCGTGAAGCATATCGACGAAGAACGCGCCGAAGCGGAACGCCGAGCGGGATCGCATCGCGAAGCTGCTGCTACGGATCGTGCAAACGCGGAATCCCGACGCCGCGCCGACGCCGAAGCCGCTACTGATGACGCCGTTCGCCAGCGCAAGGAAGCCGACCGCCAGAATCTCGACGCCCAAGCTGCCGCTCAACAAGCCGCTGGAGCGCAGGCCGACGCCGAAAGAGACCGCAACGACGCCCGGCAAAAGCAACAGTCCGCCGAGGCGGATTCTGACCGCAATCGCGCCGCAGCAGCCTCATCCGACAACCAGCTGCAACAAGCGATTCAGGACCGCGAAGACCTTCGCGCCCGTCTCCTCCAACAATTCAATCTAATCCTCGAGACTCGCGACACCGCCCGCGGCCTCGTCGTGAATATGTCGGACGTGCTGTTTGACTCCGGCAAATACACCCTACGCCCGCTGGCACGCGAGAAGCTCGCGAAAATATCCGGGATTGTGCTTGCCTACCCATCGCTTCGGCTGGCCGTCGAAGGCAATACCGACAGCGTCGGCACCGAAGCTTTCAATCAGGATCTTTCGGAGAAGCGCGCCGAAGGCGTCCGCGGCTACTTGACCCAGCAAGGCATTCCGGAAACTTCCACTACCTCCGCGGGCTTCGGCAAGACTCGCCCGATCGCCTCAAACGACACATCCGAAGGCCGGCAGCAAAACCGCCGCGTCGAACTGGTGGTCTCCGGCGAGGTGATTGGCACCAAGATCGTTTCGATCGTCGTGCAGCCCGTCGCTTCTGCAACCTCTCCGCAGTAGCCGCCGTACCAAACAAAGAGCCGGCTCGCATGAGCCGGCTCTTTTTATTTGCTCACGCGACGCGGTTCACCGACGGCAGCGGCAAGGCCATTCTTCTCGCCTTGGTTCGAAACTTGGGACCGCTTCCAGGACCTGAACCAGAGCAAGTTCACCCGCGGACGTGGACTTCCACGCCCACGTCAAGTGCCGCTTGTTTTTCGCTGCACAGTCTGGCGTCACAGACTCTGACAAACGATGAGAGACTGTGCCCTTTTGCACAGTCCCAGAAGGCATCACCTTGTAAGCTGGAACCGCCTGGAGCGATCGCAGCGATGGGTGGTGTTTCCACTTGAATATGAAGCCAAAAAAACTGCGAAAAAATGGAAAGGTTGACGCCTTCGATCCGCAGGTCTTTCTCGATACCTCGGGAGTCGCGAGAAACATCGCAGACTTCCGGAAAAGCGAATCGATCTACGCGCAAGGCGACGCCGCCGATAGCGTCATGTACGTCCAAAAAGGCGGCGTGAAATTGTCTGTGGTGAATAACTCTGGAAAGGAGGCGGTGGTCGCGATGTTTGGCCCCAGCGACTTCTTCGGCGAGGGCTGCATGGCCGGCCAGACCACTCGCATGGGCACGGCTATGGCGATTACACCGACCACCCTTCTCGTCATTGAGAAAAACGAGTTGCTCCGCGTGCTCCATGCCGAGCATGAGTTGTCCGACCATTTCATCAGGTACATGCTCTCGCACAATATCCGGGTGGAAGAAGATTTGATCGATCAACTCTTCAACTCCAGTGAAAAACGCCTCGCCCGCGCCCTGCTGCTCCTCGCGCGCTACGGCAAACAAGAACAACCCGAACGCGTCCTCCCGAAAGTTTCCCAGGAGACCCTGGCGAGCATGGTCGGCACCACGCGTTCACGCGTGAATTTCTTTATGAATAAATTCAGAAAACTGGGCTTCATCGAGTACAACGGCAAGATCAAAGTAAATAAGTCGCTCCTGACCGTCGTCCTGCATGAGTAGCCCTGCAATGGTTCTCTGATAGCTGTGGCGAATTTCCAGCCTCTCCGCCAGAAGTGCCGCTCGCTAAGACACATCCCGGGCGGATGCTTTTTAAGTAGTCATGCCGCGTTTTCTCCCGCGCGTCATGAATTACGGGAGACCGCATGTCGTTGCCGAAAACATTGCCCCTGGCCGAAATAGCGCTGCTGTTGGACTCGTCGTCCCTGGTGCTCGAGGAGAAGACTGTCAAGTTCAGCCTTGCTTCCCTCCGCCCGGTCCTTCCCGGGCGCATCGCCGTCGTGGGCAACTACCTTCCGCGCCACTGCGGTATCGCGACGTTCACCACCGACCTGTGTGACGCCATTCATGCGGAATACGGCACAACGGAGCTCCTGGCTCTTCCCGTTAACGACACCGCGCAGGGCTATACCTATCCCGCTAGGGTACGTTTCGAGATTTCCGAGGATAATCTGGCTTCCTACCGCCAGGCTGCCGACTTTCTCAATTTCAGCAATATCGATCTGGTTTGCCTGCAGCACGAATTTGGAATTTTTGGAGGTCGCGCCGGCGCACATATCCTGGAGCTTCTCCGGCGCCTCCGCATGCCTTTCACAACCACCCTGCACACCGTGCTTCGCGATCCCAATCCTGACCAGCGCGCGGTGATGGAAGAAATCGCCACTCTCTCGGACCGCCTGATCGTCATGAGCCAGCACTCCGCGGAGATCCTGCAGGAAACGTTCCACGTTCCCATCGACAAGATCGATTTGATTCCGCACGGCATCCCCGATTTGCCCTTCACCGATCCCAGTTTCTACAAAGACGGCTTCGGAACGGAAGGAAAGGATGTCTTACTCACGTTCGGCCTGCTCTCGCCGAACAAAGGCATAGAAAACGTCATAAAGGCACTGCCAAGCATTCTGTCGCGTCACAGCAATGTCGTTTACATGGTTGCTGGCGCCACGCATCCCCATATCTTGCGGCGCGAAGGCGACAAATACCGGCTGTACCTGCAGAACCTCGCGAAGGATCTCGGTGTCGCGGACCATGTGATCTTTCGCAATCGTTTCGTTAGTCCGCAAGAGATGGTGGAATTGATCGGCGCCGCGGACATCTACGTCACGCCCTACAAACACAAAGCGCAAGTGGTTTCCGGCACGCTCGCGTATGCCTTGAGCGCCGGCAAAGCCATCATTTCCACCCCTTACTTACACGCCATCGAACTCCTGGATGAACACCGCGGCACACTGGTTCCTTTTGATGATCCGGAAGCGATTGCCGCAAAAACGCTGGAACTTCTCGACAACGGCACCGCCATGCACGCCATGCGTAAGCGCGCGTATCTTTTCGCCCGAGACATGGTATGGAATCGTGTGGCGCAAAAGTATATGAAGAGTTTTGAACGCATTTACAACGAACGCTTGCGCAATCCGCGCGCTACATTCTCCGCACAGAACACAGAAAAGACCCTCGACCGCCTCCCAGCCATAAAGCTGGACCATCTCCATCGCATGACCGACCACACCGGAATCGTCGAGCACGCTGTTTTCGCGGTCCCCAACTATCCCGAAGGCTACGCTACCGATGACAACGCGCGCGCCCTGATCGTGGCCATTCTTCTCGAAGAGCTGGGCACCGGCGCACCAAAAGGTTTCTCCGACTTGGCCACTCGCTACCTGGCTTTCTTGTGGCTTGCTTTCGATCCCGTGACTAAGCGCTTCAGAAACAGCCTGAGCTACGAACGCCAATGGCTCGAGCCGGAAGGTTCAGAAGACAGTCACGGGCGGGCCCTGTGGGGATTAGGGACGGTTCTCGGCAGATCCAAGGACGCCGGATGGCGAGGAGCGGCAGGCCGCATGTTCGAACTCGCCGTTCCCGCTGCTGTCGAATTCCAGAGTCCCCGTGCTTGCGCCTTCGCCTTGCTCGGCCTGCAAGAATATCTTGACTCGTTCCCCGGAGATCGCGCCGCTCTCACTGCCGCGGAAGCTCTGGCAACTCGATTGCTCGATTCCTACCGTGCCAACCATTCCCTTGACTGGAATTGGTTTGAAAATGTCCTCGCCTATTCCAATGCGCGCCTGCCTCAGGCTCTGATTCGAGCGGGGATGCGCACGGCGAACGATGAGATGGTTTCCGCGGGACTCGAGGCGTTGGATTGGCTGATCGCCGTTCAGCGTTGCGAGGTCAAAGGCCACTTCGTGCCCATCGGATCGCAGGGCTTCTATGCCAAGGATGCCGAGAAGGCCCGCTTTGACCAACAGCCCGTGGAAGCCTGTGCGGTCGTTTCCGCTTGCTTGCAGGCCTATCGTGCCACCGGCAAAAGCCGCTGGCGCAAAGAAGCCTGGTCCGCCTTCAATTGGTTCTTGGGAGACAACGATCTGCAGATCGCCCTTTACGACCCCACCACCGGCGGCTGTCGAGACGGCCTGCATTCCGACCGCGCCAATGAAAATCAGGGAGCGGAGTCCACGTTGTCCTTCCTGATGGCGCTTCTCGAAATGCATAAGTTGGAGCAAGCGGACGGTACCGAAAATAAACTCTGAGCCATAAGACGATTACTATTTTACGGGAGGCACAACTTTGCGAGTCGATTCAGCCAGCGCGGTCACGTTAGATGAGAAGCCAATCGTGCAACACTATGAAACGCTGTTTCGCCGGCACCCCGCCAATCCCATCTTGACGGGGAAGAATTGGCCCTATTCCATCAACAGCGTTTTTAACGCTGGCGCTACGCTTCTCCAGGATGGTTCAACTCTGCTGCTGTGCCGCGTGGAAGATCGCCGCGGGCTTTCCCACCTCTGCGCGGCACGGTCCGCGAATGGTGTCGACGACTGGCAAATCGATCGCGAACCCACACTCCTGCCTGATCCTGATCGTCACCCAGAAGAGGTCTGGGGCATTGAGGACCCGCGCATTACCTTCGTCCCCGAACTCAAGAAATTTGCTGTTGCTTACACTTCCTATTCTCGCGGTGGTCCCGGAGTTTCTTTGGCCCTCACCGAGGACTTTCGCAGCTTCGAAAGATTTGGTGTCGTCATGGTGCCGGACGACAAGGACGCCGCTCTTCTGCCCCGCAGGATCGGCGGATTCTGGGCCCTCATCCATCGGCCCATGACGCCACTCGGCGCTCACGTTTGGATCTCTTATTCTCCGGATCTCCGTCATTGGGGAAGCCACAAGCTTATGCTGGAAGCACGCCGCGGCGCCTGGTGGGATGCCAACAAGATTGGCATGTCGCCGCCGCCCATTGAAACTTCACGCGGCTGGCTGATGATCTATCACGGCGTGCGAAGAACCCCTTCGAGTTCCATTTATCGGCTCGGTCTCGCTCTCTTCGATCTTAAAGAGCCGGAAAAATGCCTGATCCGCGGTGACTCTTGGATGTTTGCACCCGAGGCGGACTACGAGCGTCAGGGAGATGTCCAGGACGTCGTTTTTCCCTGCGGCTATACCGTGGCGGCCGATGGGGACACCATCAATCTCTATTACGGCGCTGCTGATTCAAGTATTGCCTTAGCCCACGGCAGTATTCGCTCTCTCTTGACCTGGCTGGACGCCAATGGCCATTCGGAACACAGTGGCGATCGCCGTCACAAATGATCGCTTGCTAGCGCTGCCGCAAACTTTGTGTTTCACAGGCTCAGCTTTGTTTTTCCACTCCCGGCGGTCGTTCAGCACACGATTGCACGCAAAAAGTTAAAGGCCACCTGCAAAGACCGCTTTGATAACGCGATCTTTGCAGGTGGCCTTTTCAGTTCTCCGGACTGCTCCGCTGAATGGCTTTTTCTGAAGATTAACAGCTGGCCGGGATCAGAACCATCCCGGCCAGCCGGTCACTCCCAACTACTGATTCGAAGCGCGCTCCGACTCGTTGATCGGTGCGCTCTTTTGCAACACGTTGACCAGGCGGCGACCGGAGCCAGTCACGTGCGTCTCGTGGCCTCTTACGATGTCCTTCGCCTTGACCGGGTGGCCATAAACGTCTGCGCTAGCGTCATCGTCCGGCCGGATCGTCGATCCTTCCAGTGAAACGCCGGCGAACAAACCGCGCGACCGCGAGTAACTCAGGATTTCTGCTCGCATCCACGCGTCTGTCGCTGCGGAAGCGTCACGCCCTTTGGGACCTGCGGAAACAGAAGCGTCCGCTCCCAACTTCACCTTGCTGCTCAGAATCGATTCCATGCCGCGGCCATTCATGACCAGTAGAATCAAGTCGGTTGCTTGGCCGCCGATTTGGAAGCCCACACTGCCACCCTCCAGCGCGTACATCGCCGGGGCTCCCCAGGCTCCACGGAAGTGTTCGCCCGTTCGGCAAACCATCGCTCCGCGCCCGTAGTCTGCGCCGATTCCAAACGCCAGCTTCTTGACGGAAGGAATTACGATCACACACTCGGCCTTTTCCAAAAGCTCATGAGGAATGTTGTCCGGGATGCCGAGCACTTCCTGCATCACCGTGCCGCACTCTTCGAGCCGCCTTTGTTCTTTATTCATTTTTTCGGCGTACACAACACCTGCTACCAACGCAAGACATGCTGCCCCAACCATGAATCTCTTCATCGCTGACCTCCTCGGTCAAAACTTCTTTTTTGGACTTCAGTATTGCCTCAAAATCTCTTGTTGAAGAACCTTCCACACCGTTCAAATCCAGGCTCTCGTTAGGATCCCTTCTTGCCTCCGACGACCAGCAAGACAATTCCCCCAACCAGTGCCAGCCCCCCAAGGATTGGTGGAATCGAAACTCTCTCTTGCTTCTCTGCGGTGGCGTGGATCGGCCCGAGATCAAGAACCTTTTCCTGACGCGTATAAGTAAATCCCTGATAAGCGAGTGCCAACCCGCCCAGCACAATTAAGAGAACTCCCACCCAAACGATCGGCTTCATTATTGCTTTCGCGACTCCACCATCCGCCGGGCCTCGCTATTCCATCGCAACAACACGCGCCGTATAGCGCCCCGTACCTCGTTGACCTCGTTCTGCTGATCCCCGAGCATCGCTATGGTAGTCGTCTCGACAGGATATGTCTGTCCACTTGCGCACACCTTCCGCTATTTCCGGACCGCTTTCCCCCGCAGGCAACGGTCGGATGCCACATGCCAAGGTTGCATGCCCAGGGCGTCGACGCTCCGCAGCATGGTCATCATTGCCACGATCCCGCCTCGAAGTTCCAATAGGACGCCGCTGGGACCTTTCGTGGCTTGGGTCGATCCTCTTGCGCGAGTTGCTCTTGCACGCTCCTGTCAACTTCCTGCGCTCGCACCACCAAACGTTTCGGTGCCGGCCCAACGTAATGGAACGGGAAACACGTGAGCAACGTCAGCTCATGGCCAGTCGCAGACTCCAGAACGCGTATGTCCGTAGGGGCAACCACTTCGATCGATTCCACACGGTACTCGAAGCTCCGCTCTCGCGTCTTAAATCGGATTTCGTCACCCAGCCGAATATCCCGCAGCGGCCGGAAAAAAGTGTCCCGATGGCCGGCCAGCGCGACGTTACCCCACTCGCCCGGCAAAGCCGATTTGGAAAGGTGCCCTACCGCACGCCGCAAATTCGCCGCGGAGTCCCCCTGCACCACCATGGCCTTGAGCCCCAAACGCGGCACTTGAATTTCCCCAATCACATTTCCTTCCACCAGGCTGCGCGGCTCCGCAAGACGTCCAGCTTCTTTGAATTTCTTCATTTCCAGAGCTTGATACCTGTGCGCATCCGCGAACACGAATCCCGCATAGCCAAGCGCAAGAATGCCGAAGGCCAGAAAAAAATAACCGGCGCCACGCACCACGTACTTCCACGTCGACAACGATGCTCTCCCTGGCTGAGACATCGGCTTCATCTCTGCCCCGGCACCAATTGCGCCCTGGGCTCCTTTTCCGCTTCCAGCGAGTAGCCCTGCCGGGTTCGCACTCGCAACTTGCCACGCCCTTGCGCCGTCACCTTTACTTCCACTTTTCGGAAAGCATACGCCCGCTGCAAATCCTGCGGAACATATCCCAGCGTGTACTGCTCGCGAAGATCCCGCGCGATTTCTGCCGATACGTTCGCAACCGATTCGCCTGCCCGCGGGAAGTACGCGATCCCTCCGGTATCTTTGCAGAGCCGCCGCAGCAGCCCGGGGTTTTCTTCCCCGTCGTCCGAACCGACCAGCGCGATCGAGTAGATCAAAGCCTGCGTTTCGCGCGCCTGCTTCAGCACTTGCGCATATTTCAGATGGCTGGCGTTGTCTCCCCCGTCGCTGATGATCACCAGCGCCTTCTTCTCCCTATGCCCGTATTGCAAGTGATGCAGCCCCTCGCTTACGGCATCGTAGAGCGCCGTTCGCCCCCGCGCCGAGACCGCGGTCAGCGCTTCCCCAAGCTCCTTCGCGTCGTTCGAAAACGTCTTCCCTTTCATCAGCTCAATCGAAACGTCATCATTGAAATCCACCACGAACATTTCATCCTGCGGATTGCTCGAATGCGCGAAAGACGACACCGCGGCAACCACACCAGTTAGCTTCGCACCCATGCTTTTACTGTGATCCACTACCAGCCCTACCGTGACCGGAACATCTCCTTCTTCGAATACCGTGGGTTTTACCAGCTGCCCATCCTCGTAGACCCGAAAGTCTTCCGCCTTCAGGCCGGCGACGAATTTTCCCTGCGCATCCGTCACTTTCACCGGCAGCACCACCAGCTCAGTGGACACCGCAATTTTTGCCTGCGCGCGTATTCCCGCCTGCGGACGCTCCGTCGCCAACGATGAAGCAAAGTTGAGCGTGCTTGCAAAAACCACGACAGCCGCAAACGGCAACTGCCTTTTGCTCGCATCATGCCTGTCGGGACTTGCAGAAGAGAGAATCACGAAAGAGGCTTTCTTCCGACGCGGGACGTGACCTTGCGATCACGTCCGCGGCGCGGCGACTCTTGCTTCGCTTACGATGCGAGCTTGAGGATTAACTTCAGCCCGATCGCGATGCCGATGGACAACCCACCAAGCAATGCGATCAACGGCATCGAGCTTCCTGTTTGCGGCAATTCTTCGCTTTCCTTCTCTGCCATCGGTGCAGGCGTTGCCACCGCGGCGACCGGCGCTGGCGTTGCTGCGGCCGCTACCGGGGGTGTGGTCTGGATGACCGTGCTGACTTCCACTTGTTCCTGTTCCGGCGTGACCGCCACGATCGGAGCTGTCTTGATCGCGTCTTCGTCGATCACGTCAACCGCTACGGCCGGAACCGCTGCCTTCGTCGTCTGCGCCAGCTGAATCGCTCGCGCCTTGGGATATACGAATTCCTGTCCGAAATTGTCGCCGGGATAGAACCACGCGCGCAGCGCGTCTGGCTCATCGCCCGGGCGCTCGCTGAACTTCATAACCGTGTCGCCCTTCGGTTCCAAACGGTAGTTGTTGATGGCCAGGATCGTCGTGATGATCTGGGTGCCATCGGCATTGAAAATCTGCACGATGTGCCGGTCCGACGGAGAATCCAGTAGTTGAAACGTGTACGTCCCCGCGGGCAGAATTTTCCCGGGAACTTCCACGGCCTGACTGAACGTAACCACCGTTTTCTTACTCCACGTGTCCGCTCGCGCGCTGGGCAACGCCATCGTTCCCAACAGTGCCACGGCCACTAAACCTAGTAGTGCTTTGAAAGGGTTCATCCGAATTTCCTCCTGAATTGTCTGCTTCTCTTAGTGCTCAAGCTGCGTAGGACTACTCCGCGACAGTCGGGCGAGTTTCGATGGGGATGGATTGCACGAAAGACTGTTTGTTTTTCCCTACTCCTGCATCCTAATCACAATCCGCCAACCAGTCTGTTCACTTGCGCACATCTTGGCGTTTTCTTTTGTAGGGCCAGGCTTCAGCCTGGCACGTCTTCGGCGGAATCCCAGGCGCCCGCTCCCACTTCCATCTAGGCCCATTCTTACCTGGCGCTCCGCCTCACTTCCCTGCCGGGCTGGCCGCCAGCACCGGCGTCGGTGTAGCCGTCTTCAACAGCTCCAACGATGCCAGTACGCCCTGCCACCGCCCGGCATCCTTTTTCGTTTCCAGAGGCAGAGACAGGTCCGCATAGAAGTTTAGAATATTGTTACGCAGCTCCACTGACGTCAGATCGAACTTCCGCTCCGTCAGTTGCCCTAGCAACTTGGCGTACGTTTCGTCCGTCAAAGAATACTCGGCCGCCTTGGTTTCCTTGCCAGTATCGAAATCACAGTTGTCCAGTGCCAGGGAATCCGCACCAATTTCCTTCAGATAAATCCGGTACTGGTCCACGGTGGTGTTGATGCTCTTGAAATACAAATCCTCTGTCTGCGGCGTTGGATTATTAAACGCCAGCGCCTTAAACGGGCCGATTTTCGGCATATACCGCAAGATCACAGACCACACCCGCGTCCCGAAATCCGCCTTCGTATAGTCCTTGCCCCACTCTTTTTCATAGTCCGTGCGCGACAGCCGGTACAGGAACTCCTTTTTCGCAAAATCCGGCTTCTCCTTCATCATGTCTTTCTTGTGCGTCCGCAGCGCGATCTGCGTCATCTGTGGAATCATCCGGCTCACTGCAAACCGATACGAACCAATCGCCAGGTCCTCATGCGACAGCACATCTTTTAACTGCAATCCGTAAACGATCGGGAAAGTCCGCTCCAGCAGCGGCTTGGACACCTGGAATCCGATGAAATCATGATACTGCTGCGACGCATACCGGTTCTTCGCCACCTGCACCATGTCGAAGCCAAACTCCGTCTTCAGATGCGCCGTATGGTCCTGCGCATATCGCACCGAGTTCCCGTACTTCGCCCGCAGCTTCGGATATTGCATGGAAACCGCCTGGTTCACTGCCGGGTGCCCGGCAATGTCCGAGGCGTAGTGCGCCAGCGCCCCCAGCGCAAAGGCGTACTCGTTCGCATCCTGGCTCTGCAACAGCAGCTCCCGAACAAAGTCTCCGCTGCGCACGTAATGCACCAGATTGCTGAATTCCACGCTCCCAAACGGGTAGTAGCCCAGGTCCTGGATCACCGCGCCGCCATACGCGTAACCGTGCGCTTCCTTCAGTTGCTCTTCCGTCAGCCCTGGAAAGCGCTGCAGCAGCAGCGGGCTGATCTCGTCCTTCCACAACAGGTCCACGATTTGCTCATGCGTCAGCACGGAGTACGCGATCGATACGCTGGCGCACAGCAGCACGACCAGAAGCACCGCCGCCACTCGAAAAATCCATGGGCGCCAACCATCCGAGGCATTCCCGCGCAACGGCTCTACCCTAGTTTGCTTTTCTGAGTTCATGGACAATTTTCTTCGCTTCCTTCATTCTCTCTTTGTAAAACGTCGGACTCATCAGCACTTTTTTCTCGCCGATCCGCACGTGCTCCTGGATGCCCTTTTTCGACAAGAACAGCGACAGCGCAACGTACGTCTTGATTTCTTTCTCCAGAAACTTAGCTGCACGTCGCTTCGACTCGTCCACCGTTCACACCTCCGGGCCTCCATAGGCTATCCATCGAGCAGCGCGCTTCGCAGGGCGCCAATCGCCGCCCAGAATCTAAATGCGCCCGAGCAGGACCAACACGACCACCACCACAAGCACCAGTCCAACTCCACCCGTCGGCGCGTATCCCCACTCCCGGCTGTGCGACCACCGCGGTAACGCTCCCAAAAGTGCCAGGATCAAAAAAACCACCAGGATAGTTCCAAGCATTGTCTGTCTTCCTTTCGCTGCTGCCTCATCTATTGATATTCGGAGTCACCGCGCTCACCGAACGCCTAGTTCACGTAGAAGCTGATGGCGATGCGATCGTCGGGGTATCGTCGGTTATACAGATAATATCCACCGTCGTAGTAGTCCACGTACACGTCGTCGCTGTCGTACCAGTCGCTGGACCAGTATTCCGGCCAAGGATCAACCAGACCGAACCAATACCCGCCGTACTGGAAACGCCGATGCCCGCCAACATAAATCACCGGCAGGCTGTAAATCCGGAACCCGTGATCCTGCCCGTAGTAGCTGCGGAAACGATCATCCGGAACGCGATATCCCCGGTAACCGCCGCGTTGCTGCCAGTCGCGATGCTCGGACTTCCAGCTATGTGCCCGGGTGCCCTGCCACGCGACCTGCTGTTGATGCACCTGCGCCGGGCTCCGTCGTTGCGCTTGCTGCTGCCGTTGCTGATCCTGCTGCCCCCGGGCTTGCTGCTGTTGTTGTTGCCTGGCGGAGTTATCGGCCTGCTGCCGCTGCTGCCGTTGCTGACTCTGCTGCCCCTTCGCCTGCTGTTGCTGTTGTTGCTGCTGTTGTTGCTGCTTCGCGGAATTGTCCGCCTGCCGCTGTTGCCGCTGTTGGCTTTGCTGCCCCTTCGCTTGCTGTTGCTGCTGTTGTTGCTTCGCGGAATTGTCTGCCTGCTGCTGCCGCTGTTGCCGCTGCTGGCTCTGCTGCCCCTTCGCTTGCTGTTGCTGTTGTTGCTGCTTCGCGGAATTGTCCGCCTGCTGCTGCCGTTGTTGCCGTTGCTGACTCTGCTGCCCCTTCGCTTGCTGCTGCTGTTGTTGTTGCTTCGCGGAATTGTCCGCCTGCTGCTGTTGACGCTGTTGCCGTTGCTGATCCTGCTGCCCCTTCGCTTGCTGCTGTTGTTGCTTTGCAGAGTTGTCCTGTTGTTGCCGCTGTTGCCGCTGCTGATCCTGTTGCCCCTTCGCTTGTTGCTGCGGTTGCTGCTGACGCTGTGCAGCTTGCTGGCTATTGGCTGGCGCCTGTTCTTTTCTGGCTGGTTGCGCCGGCCGTTGTTGCTTTTCAGCAGGCTTGGCCTGCTGTTGCTGCTTCTCTTGCTGCTTCTGTTGCTCCTTCGGCTTGTCCTGTTGCTTCGCCACAACGCTCGATCCGAGCAGCAGAAACACCGCAGATACACCAATAACTCGCAATGCTTTCACCATTTGCTCTCCTCTTAACGGCTTTCTTACCCGCGGCGGCTTATGTGCCGCGCGCCCTTATCCCTCGATTGCTATCCGACGCGAATTCGCGACAGCGAATGGAACAATCCAAATACGTCGAGCAACCACAACACCACGCCAATCACCACCACCGCGTTCAAGATCGATTTGATACTCCCGGCCATGGGAATGAAACGATTCACCAGCCACAACAGCACCCCCACCACGATCAGGGTTAGCAGGATTTGAATGAGAGGCATAATTTTTTCCTTCCTTCCCGTCTATGTTCCAAAACACTATCTAGCTCGGCCGGGATTTCTCGGCGCCATCAGGTGCTGGCAACCCGATGAACCGCTGCGTTCCGCGCCAGACCGTTGGTTCGCGGCGTCGTTGGTTATCCTGGGTGTTTGCGAAGGTCGAAGGGAACAAGCTCCAGGGTATGAACCAGCGAACAAAACAGCCCTTTTTTTGCAGCAACGCCATCCTAGGCTTTGTCGGCGCTCATGTCTGTTCACTTGTATACAAGTGAGTGCTGGTCGTTGCCGCTGCGCAGGCTGGTGGTGAAGTTGGCTCACCAACCGCAGTTCACTTGGCTTTGTGTTCAAAATGGCTTCGTGCTCGAAGGGGCTTTCTGTTCGAAACTACGCAGACTGCGAAAAGAGCATGCCGGGTTCTCTCCCCGGCACTTTTATTCCGCGCCTCTGCCGAGCTGTGATATACTCCTGAAAAGACTTGAATTGTTCATCGTGCCAGGAAGCCATTAGGGCTTAGGGTGTATCGAGCATGCCCAAAGCAAACGCCAGAAAGACCCCGCCGACTCCTACGAAGAAGTTCTCTTTTGATCTGCGCATTTTTCTCGATTCTGCCGGCGTTGCCAGAAAAATCAAGGAATATAAGAGAGCGCAGAACATCTACTCGCAGGGCGACGACGCCAATACAGTAATATATCTACAAGAAGGCGGCGTGAAGCTTTCCGTCCTTAGTGAGGTCGGCAAAGAGGCGGTCGTCGCCATTCTTGGGCCGGGCGACTTCTTTGGCGAAGGCTGCCTGGCAGGTCAGTCCGTCCGCATGGGGACCGCCGCCGCCATCACGTCTGCTACGGTGCTGGTCATCGACAAGGCGGAAATGTTCAAGGTGCTTCACGAGCAGCATGACCTTTCCGACCGCTTCATCACTTTCATGCTCGCGCGCAACATTCGCATCGAGGAAGACCTGATCGATCAGCTCTTCAACTCCAGCGAGAAGCGCCTCGCCCGCACTCTTCTATTGCTGGCCCGGTACGGTAAGGAGGACCAGCCTCACGGAGTAGTTCCCAAAGTCTCGCAAGAAATGCTCGCAGAGATGGTCGGCACCACCCGCGGGCGCGTCAATTTTTTCATGAACAAATTCAGGAAGCTGGGCTTCATCAAGTACAACGGCGGCCTGCAGATCAATACCTCTCTCTTGAGCGTAGTGCTGCACGAGTGATTTGACGCGCCATCTCCCGATCGCTGAACGCCCTGTTCCCCCGATTTCCCGCCCGCGTCAGAATTGGCACTCGGGAAAACTAGAAGCTATCTCATAAATCGGTTCTTTAGGGGATCGGGGCTTCAGACCCGACATAAAGCGCTGCGACGATTGGGCTTTAGCCCCTGAAGATAGCTTTCGATTTCGGCTCTGCACTTGCGAGATCGCTTCTAGTTCATGGAAGCCGGCATTTCGAGCACGTTGCCCCGCAACGGTCTGTCCCCACCATCCCCAAGACTATCTTGCTTCCCCGCCTCGCGATCGATCTTGATCGCCAGCGCCGCCAGACACCTCGCCCGCTCGATCAATGGGCATTCGCTGGCCGCGGGGCTCCGCGGCTCGCTGCAGTACATCTCCAGGGCCCCCAGCAGTTCGCCATTCTCGGCCACAATGCTTTCCGAATAGAATGTGTGCAAGCCAAACTGCGCTGCGTTCATGGCGATGGCTACCAGGTCGCTGGCATCGTCCCCCGGCAGCGCAATCAGTGAAACCACGTTGCCGATTTGGCAATCCAGCGCGCTGCAGATTCCATTCAGAATCTCCGGAAGCGGTGCGTGGGAAGAAATGGCTTGCAGCAGTTGTTCTTCGGCGCCCAATAAGTACTGGATCTTATCGTCCACAGCAACCGGCTCGCCGCGCTTTCGTGCCGTCTCGCCTAAACCGAAATCATTTTCGTCCACCTGAGCCTCCTCCATTAAGACGGGCTTTGCGCGTCACCTACCCTGCCGGCTGGCGTCCTTCATGCGCGCTTCCAGCTGTCCGTGGCGCCAATTCCAGTACGCTCTTTGGTCCCGCTGATTGGTTTCTGCCCAGGGCCGATATTCTCGCCGCTTCTCTTCGCAGTATTGGCGATAGGAACGGTCTTCGTTGTCATCCCAATTGTGGTAGTCCTGGTGCGCCCGGTCGTACACCCGGTTGGGGCCATGGTCTTCTCGATGCTGTTCCGGCCGCCCATTGTCTTGCGGTTCCGCCACCGTACCGGTTACCGTCGGTCCGGCGAGCGCCGCGGCAAGAATCGGGAAACTGAGCAGATACAGTGGGCCTCGATGCAAGTCTCTCACTCCTGGCTTTTCCTCTCAGGAACCTCGGCGCGCAAGGAGTATGCACTTGAGATGGCCTCTAAGATGTTCGAAAGCGCACATCCGGCCAAGCTAATTCCATTTCCCCCCGTTCACCGCAAAAAACTGTGGATTTGCACTACCGCAGGCGTTCAGGAACCGCGACCCGCCCGCGCCGCTGTCGGCCGCCTGTCTTTCATCGCGTACAGCGCCCGGTCCGCGGCGTAGAGCAGCGTACCGATGCTGTCCGCCTCCCCAGGATAACTGGCGATCCCTACGCTCACCGAAAGTGCCGGCTCTTCCGCATCTTTCTCAAGAAGTTCGCAAATCCGTCGCGCTACCAGCGTTGCCGCCGCTACCCCAGTCTCTGGCAACACCAAAGCAAACTCGTCCCCGCCGTGCCGCGCTGCCGTATCGATCGACCGGCAGCAGTCTTTCAGGATTTGTCCGAGCCGGCACAGCGCACGGTCACCCGCAATATGGGAAAACCGGTCATTCACCTGCTTCAATCCATCCAGATCCAGCAGCAGGAGACAGAATTCCCGGCCCGTGCGCTTCGACCGCGAGATCTCCGCTTGCAGCACCTCAAAAAGATGCCGATGATTTGCCAACCCGGTCAGTGAATCGCTCGCGGCTTGATGCCGCAATTGCTCTTCAAGCGTCCGCTGTTCCGTCACATCCACGGCGATGATTTCATAGCCCGCAAAGTCCCCATGGTCGTCATAGCCGCCCCGGCCGCTGATTCTGGCCTTCAGCGTCGTTCCGTCTTTCCGTCTCCACTCCGTTTCGACGGGCTCGATTTGCAACAGCTCGCGCGAGCGCCCCGCCGCCGGCAAGGCCGTACTGAGGTGCCCGAGAAATTCAGTCGAGTGATTCTCCGCCAGGAGTTCCTCTTTGCTGGAGTACCCCAGCATCGCAACCAAAGCCTGGTTCACGTCGACAATTTTACCTTCCGCATTGCACCGGTAAATTCCGTAGGCCGGATTGTCCACCAACGCGCGATACAGCGATTGCGAATGCTGCAGCGCGTTGCGCGCCTCTTCCAATTCCTCTCGGAGTTTCCTTTCGTTCACCGCACGCCGAACCGCCATGGGTAATTGCGCCACATGTTCGCGTTCCACATAGTCGAAAGCGCCGTGAGCGGTTAGCTCCGCCAGCGAATTGCTTAGCGGCCCTTTGGTCACGAAGAGAAGCGGAGTGTGCTGCTGATCGAGGAACTGTAGCGCCTGTGGCCCTTTCCAGCTCGGGCTGGGGAATTCGGCCACCACCACGTCATAGGAATGCGAACGCAGCTGTTCTTTGCACTGCGCCAGGGTCAAAACCACGTCTGCATTGACGACGAATTGCGCCCTTTTCAGCTCCTGCAGGCAATCGTCTATTGCCTCTGCGTCGCGGTGCACGAACAGCACGCGGATCGAGCGCCGTCTGTGCGTAGCCGTGCTCTCAGGGACGCTTGCTACCGCAGACTGCAAATCGCTCTGTACTAGGTCTGCCATTATTGGCCCCACGGGCGACCACAGCCGTCCGCGGATGTACGGATCAGCGGCTAGGAGGTCGACCCCTACATCCTCACCCTAAGCCAGCTTGAAACAGCCGTCTGTTCCATTTTGAACAGTACTCTAAGAGTGTTCTAATAACGGCCCGGCTCTCGGGGCGGGAAACCCTCGATAACCTGCACCGACTGAGGCAATTTGAGGCTAGTGTTCAAAATGGAACAGAGAACCGCATGCCCCTTCGCGCAAGCTGAATTGGCGGTGGGACACCCCACCAGGAGAAGCGTTGTGTTGAACTGCCCCCTGTGCCACAGCCACCGAATCCATCGATCAAAACGCAAAGGCCTCTTCGAGAGAATCGTTCTTGCCATGATCTTTGTCAGGCCCTTTCGCTGCTTGACTTGCGACTACCGATTCTTCCGCGGCTCACTCGCCGCTCGTCCCGATACTCTCCGGGAGGTAGGGACGCGCTAAACCAGATCTGCTCCCTTCCGGCATCTTTGCGCACGCCATCGTCGGGTTCGAGGTGTGCACATCGCGGTCCGCCGCAACGCTCGGTGGACCACGCTGATCGCACGCAAACCGGGAGCAACTGGCAGTCTTGCCCGCAGTAAGGACGGCAGAAGTCATGAGCATCTTCGACCGCGACAAAACCTTTGCCCAGCCCATCAATTGGGTCACCACCAGTTTCATGGTGGTATTCCACGTCGGCGCCATCGCCGCGCTGTTTTTCTTTACTTGGAAAGCTCTCGCACTGGCCGTCGCGCTGTGGTGGATCTCCGGAAGTCTCGGCATCGGCATGGGCTACCATCGCCTGCTCACCCATCGCGGCTACAAGACTACCAAGTGGCTCGAGTACGTTATGACCACCTGCGGCACTCTGGCTCTCGAAGGCGGACCCATCGCTTGGGTCGCCACGCACCGCATCCATCATCAGAACACCGACAAACCAGGCGATCCGCACTCTCCGCAGGACGGCGGCTTCTGGGCGCACATGGGCTGGATCGTCACCGGCAGAGCCATGCACAACGATTCAGGCGAGCTGCTACCCTTCGTTCCCGATCTGCGCAAAGATAAATTTCAAATGTGGATCAGCAAGTGGCACTGGGTGCCCTTAGCTCTGCTCGGTGTAGCACTCTTCGCCATTGGCGGATGGCCTTGGCTACTCTGGGGCATCTTCTTCCGCACCGTTATCGGCCTGCACTCCACCTGGCTGGTCAACTCCGCCACCCATATGTGGGGATCGCAGCGTTTCTCCACCGGCGACGCCTCCACCAACAATTTCTGGGTGGCCATGCTGACTTTCGGCGAAGGCTGGCACAACAACCACCACGCAACGCCGCAGGCTGCACGTCACGGCATCGCCTGGTACGAGTTCGACATCAATTGGTACGGCATCCTGGCGCTAAAAAGGCTCGGCCTCGTCTGGGACATCAAACTCCCCCGCCTCGCCCCCATCGACCCACCCGCGCCGTTGTCTCTCGCTCCTCCGCCATTCAAACCCATTGCACCTGCAGATGTGTCCCCTCAGCCCAGCGTGCTTCCATAGCTGGACGGGTTGAAAAACAACAAAAAATAGCGGGCGAGCCTGTAAGCCGGATTTTGTAGTAAGCGCTGTCCGCAAACTGCGCGAACGGCGCTTGCTGGCGATCATTCCTCTAGGCCGTGCCTCGCGGCACGGCTCCAGCAGCCTACCCGAGGGTTGCTCGCTGCTTTGGCTTGCGCCATCGCAGCGGAAGCGTTCGCTTGCGCGAACGCTCGGCGAGCCGGGCCGGCTCTCCCCTCCTATTTGGCCTTGCACCACGCGGGGTTTTCCGTGCCTCGCCTGTTGCCAGACGAGCGGTGGGCTCTTACCCCACCTTTTCACCCTTACCAACCGAGCTAGCTTTCCGAAGACGCCTCGCAGGTTTCCCTGCTTGATGTCACCGAGCTCCACTCCGCCGGCGGTTTAATTTTCTGTGGCACTGTCCGTAGCCCACGTCTGCATCGGCGAGCCGAAGCCCGCCTGTACCACTGCAAACGCAAGCCCCCTGGCGTTACCAGGCGCGTCGCCCTTTTTCCTGACCGCGCGAATCGCAAGCGATTCGTTACATCAGGATGGTGTCCGGACTTTCCTCCCGCTCGGCATCTTGCGACAACCAAGCCAGCGATCACCCGGCTCACCCGCTGCCGCAATTATACCGCACGATTTCGCAATCGCGGGCCTTGTTCGCTGGGCGTTAAATCGCGGCCATCACTAGCAGGGTGGCGTCGTCGCTGAAGGCGCCGCCGGCGAAGCGGATGGCGTCGGCCATCACTCGCGCGTGAAGCTCTGTCGCGCTCTCATGTCGGTACGCGCAAGCCAGCGCGCCGAGGCGCTCGGCGCCATACTCGTCGCCGGCGGAATTCGCGGCTTCGGTGATGCCGTCGGTGTAGAGTACGATGCGATCGCCTACGCCTAACTGAATCTCGCCTTGCGCCGCGGACCAGTCTGGAAATTCGCCGAGGACTGGGCCGCCGTCGCCTAGCCGCAACATGCTGCCGTTTGGGCGCGCGACAATCGGGGGATTGTGGCCGGCGTTTACGTAGCGCAGGATACGATCGTTGGTGTCCAGCACGCCGCAGAAAAATGTGACGAAGCGTCCTTCTTCGCAATTTCCGCACAGCACGCGATTCACGCGGCGGCACAATTCAAGCGGCCCCAAGTCTTCGTCGGCCAGCGCTTTTACCACCGCTTGCAGATTCGCCATCACCAGGGCTGCCGCGGTGCCCTTGCCGGCCACGTCTCCAATGCACAAGAGCACGCGACCGCCTGACATCGGGCGAATATCGTAATAATCTCCCGCCAATTCCATGGCCGGGCGGCACACAGCCGCCAGCTCCATTCCCGGCAGCGCCGGCAAGCCGCGCGGCATCAGCGCTTGTTGCGCCGATTGCGCTTCCGCCCACTCGCGCTCGTGGGCGCGTTCGTGCGCCAGCGCGCGGTTCAGCACCGCGCGGCGCGCGGCGCCGCGGGCCATCTGGGTGCGCAAAATGCGCCGGAGAGTGGTGTTGTCCCAGGGCTTCTGCACAAAATCGCCGGCGCCGCGCTGCATGGCTTCGACGGCAAGTTCGACGCTGCCCCACGCGGTCATGACCACGATGGGCAATTGCTCGTCGATCTGGCGTACTTGCTCGAGCAACTCGATGCCTTCGCCGCCGCTGGTGGTGTCGCGCGCGTAATTCAAGTCCAGGAGCGCGGCATCGAAGCGCTGTTTGCGGATCGCTTCCAACACGGCTGCGGGCGATCCGGCCACTTCCACCAGGAAATTTTCCTCGCGCAGCGCCAGGCGGAGGGCGTCGCGGATGTCTTGCTGATCATCGGCGATCAGCAGGCGCGGTCGTTCAGCCAAAGGTATGGGTGTCGCCATTGAGGAAGCCCCAGCTTACAGAGAGTTGGCTGTGCACGGGTATGGCCCCAGCATGGTTCTCACAACTTCAACAGGAACAAGACGTTAGGCCCTAACACCTAGCTGCCAAGAGCGCCGCAGAGCGTCCGCTATTGGGACGGGCTGCCACCTTCCCGGACATTCGAGCGGGCCAGCGGCGTTTTTCGGATTCCGGGGGGGGGTACACCCCCGGTGTTTTTGCAAAGAGCGCGCAAGCTACAGAAAACGGGGCAGATATCGTTCGCTCTTTTGCAGCAGGGTGCAAAAGAAAGCAAAAGAGCGAAACATGTGTGTTGGTCCCCTCAGCCATAATCCAGTGGCAAAGCCAGCAGCATGTAACCAATCGTTACAGCGAGACCCAAAATGGAAAAGCCAGCGATTCGCTGGCTAGGGTCGTCCGCTCGACGCCTGCTAACTTTACCTGTAAGTATACACTCTTTTCGATTTTTGTCAAGAAATAAAAAGGACTGGTACTCGATCCGGTGGCGGGGTTGTGTTGCACCCGTAAATGAAAGGTTGTCTTCAGGGCTAGCCCAATACTTGTAACGCTTTCGTCGGGGCTCAGGAGATTGTCCGGCCGCCCTAAAAGGACGGCGCCTCTACAGGGCGGGCTTGAGGCCCCGCCCCTAAAGCAAACCGCGAGACATCGGAGATTGTCCGGCCGCTCTAAAAGGACGGCCTCTACAGGGTGGAGGCTTCAAGGCCCCGCCCCCTAAAGAACCGATTTGCGAAATAGCTTAGGCGGGGCTATTTCCCAGCCAGGAGCTTCTCGAAGGCGGGTTCGTCGAGGATGGTGACGCCTAGTTCTTTGGCTTTGTCGTGTTTGGAGCCGGGGTCGGTGCCGACTACGACGTAGTCGGTTTTCTTGCTGACGGAGCCGGAGATTTTGCCGCCGTGCTGCTGGACGAGTTCGGCGGCTTCTTCGCGGGAACGATTGGCGAGGCCGCCGGTGAAAACAAAGGACTTACCGGCGAGCTTGTCGCTTTTGACGGTGCGTTTTTCGGCGACGGGGCGTACGCCAGCCTTTTCCAACTTCTTGATTAGCTGACGGTTGGCTGGTTCGGAGAAGAATTCGGCGATGGCGGCGGCTACTTTGGGCCCTACTTCGCCTACTTCCATCAATTGCTCTTCGCTGGCCGCGGCAAACTCGTCCAGGGTGGAAAAATGTTCGGCGAGCAATTGGCCGGTGCGCTCGCCCACGAAGCGCATCCCCAGGGCGTAAATCACGCGGGCCAGGGGATTCTTTTTGCTGGCGGCGATTTCATCCAGCAGATTCTGTGCGGATTTCTCTCCCATGCGGTCCAAGGCCGCTACTTCTTCGAGCTTCAGCGCGTACAAATCGGCGACGTCGTTCACCATGCCCTTGTCTACCAGCTGGTCCACGATCTTGTCGCCCAGGCCGTCGATATTCATGGCATGGCGTGAGGCGAAGTGCAGCAGCGATTCCCGTCGCTTTGCGGGACAGGCGGCATTGACGCAGCGGTAGGCCACCTCTTCCTCATCCTTATGAATCTTGCTGCCGCATTCCGGGCAATTCTTGGGCATGCGAAACGGGCGGCGGTCTTTGGCTTCTTTTACGACTTTCAGGACGTGGGGAATGACTTCGCCGGCGCGTTCGATGAGCACGGTATCGCCGATTTGCAAGCCCAGGCGCTCGATTTCATCCATGTTGTGCAGGGTGCTGCGGCTGACGGTCACGCCTCCGACTTGCACGGGCTGGAGGACGGCTACGGGCGTCAGCGTCCCAGTGCGCCCGACTTGCACGCGAATATCGTTCACGACGGTGGTTTCTTGCCGGGCCGGATATTTGAAAGCCACGGCCCAGCGCGGCGCTTTGGCGGTGAATCCCAGCTCATTCTGAATCGCTGTGGCGTTCACCTTGATGACTACGCCATCGATTTCGTAGGGGAGCTTCTCGCGCCTGGCGTCCCAGGCTTCGCAATAAGCAATCACTTTTTCGATGCCGTCGCAAACTTTCCAATCTTCATTGGCACGGAACTTCATTTGTCCCAGGGCTTCGAGCGATTCGGAATGCTTGGCGAAGGGCACTTTGCCTCCGACGTATAAGTAGTAGGCAAAGAAATCCAGGCGGCGGGAGGCGGTGACTGCGGAATCCAACATGCGCACGGAACCCGCTGCTGAGTTCCGCGCATTCACGAAAATTTTTCCGCCAGCTTGCTCTTGTGCGCGGTTGAGAGCTTCGAAGGCTTTGCGAGTCATCATCACTTCGCCGCGCACTTCAAAGTCTCCGGGCAGCTTGGCCTTTTTCAGGGCCGCCGCATCGACGCGCAGCGGAATGGAGCGGATGGTCTTCACATTCGGGGTCACGTCTTCGCCGGTGGTTCCGTCGCCGCGGGTGACGCCGCGCGCCAGCACACCATCCTGGTATTGCAGCGAAATGCTCAGCCCATCGAACTTATGCTCGGCGATGTACGCGATTTCTTCGCGGCCGATTCCTTCGCGGACGCGGCGGTCAAAATTTCGCAAGTCGTCGTAAGAAAAGGCGTTGTCCAGGCTGAGCATGGGCCTGACGTGGCGCACGGTCTGGAAGCCTTCGCGGGGTGCTCCGCCTACGCGCACGGTCGGGGAATCTGGTGTTACGAGGTCGGGATGGGCGGCTTCCAGTTCCTTCAGCTGGTTCATCAGCCGGTCGTAGGCGGCGTCGGAGATTTCCGGCTCGTCGGCCACGTAGTAGAGATACTCGTGATGGCGGAGCTTCTCGCGCAGCTTCGCGATCTCGCCCTTCACTGACGCCTTTGTCGCCTTAGCGGGCTTGGCCATGCTTCCCCCGACGGAACATGTGTTCGGATTCGGCGTACATTATATAGAATGAAAGTCCCGTGAAAGAATGCGGGAGCTAGATTGGCGATTTTGCCGAGATGGGGTGCAGCAGTGCTGCACCCCTGCAGGGAATTTGGGACCGCGGAGCGCATGCGAGTTTTTATGATCTTGCCGAGATGGGGTGCAGCAGTGCTGCACCCCTACGATGCGGTCCGGTGGGAATGTCTGAAAATTGAAATGCGACCACAGTTAGAGACTGACGTCTAACTCATCGACCACTTATGACCTCGCCACTGCAAAATGCGCTGCTGATTCACAATCCCAACGCCGGAGGCGGTGGCAAAGGGCGGAGCCGGCTGCTGGACGAGGCGCGGCGCATCTTTTCTCTGCATGGAATCAACACGGACCTGGCCGAAACCACGGGCCCGGGCCATGCCACGCAAATCGCGCAGCAAGCTACCAGCGAACGGCGGCAGCTGGTGATCGCGTGCGGGGGTGACGGCACGCTCAACGAGATCGTCAACGGCCTCGCGGTTCCGCTAAACGGCCACCGCGTGCCGCTAGCGCTTCTGCCCGGAGGCACCGCCAACATTCTGGCCAAGGAGATCAATCTTCCGTGGGACATTCCCAGCGCGGCGGAAAAGCTAGTGCGCGGGGAAATCAAGGAAATCGCACTCGGGTTGGCCACTCCGCTCAACGAGCCAGAAAAGAAGAAATATTTCCTCAGCGTGGCGGGCGCTGGGCCGGACGGCATGATCGTTTATTCACTCGATCTCGATCTCAAAGCGCGCATCGGGATTCTGGCGTACTGGTATCAAGGAGTTCGCGAGGTCTTGCGCTACAAATTTCCGCGTTTCCGACTGACCACGCCCGGCGAATCGCTGGAAGTCTCTCTGGTCATCGCCGGGCGCACCAAAAACTACGGCGGTCCGTTCAAAATCACCACGGAAGCCGATCTTTACAAGGATCGCTTCGAAGTGCTGGGCATCAGCACGCGCAGCGGCTGGCAATATTTGAAATATCTGCCTACGCTCTGGCTGGGAAAGCTCCGCAACACCGAAGGGGTCTTTTTCTTCAAATCCGATTCGATTCTGTGCGAGCCTTTGGACGAAAATCCTATCTATGCGCAAATCGACGGCGAACCGCTGGCGCGGCTGCCCGTGCGCTTTGAAATCGTTCCGCGTGCGCTGCACTTGCTCGTCCCGACCTTGTTCCCAAAAGCCTAGAAGCTATGTCATAAATGCGGTTCGAGGCTGTCTTCCGGGGCTAAAGCCCAATGCTTGCAGCGCTTTATTTCGGGGCCCTTCGAGAATTAGGGTGAATTTCCGGCCGCCCTAAAAGGACGGCCTCTACAGGCAAGCTGCTTTCCGCGGGGAGATTTCAGGCATTTCTGGCTTTCAAACGTTGCCGGAAATATTCTTTCCAACTCTCCGGCAACGCCGTGATCTGCAGCGCCCGCTGCAATGCGGCGACGTCTGCGTCGGTCCATCTCTTGGCCACGTAGAGCCGGGTGATCTCGGAAACCGGCACGGCTCTGGCATCCCGCGCGATTACTTTGATCTCGTCGCCCGCCCCTACGTCGCCCTCGCGCTGCACCGCCACATAAAACCCGGTGCGGCCACTGGCGAGGAAGCGCTTTACCATATCGTCTGAGCCGAATCGCACGCCGAGCTTGTAGCAAGGCAAACGGGGCTGGGTGACCACGACTTCCGCAGTGCCCACCGAAAAGCGGTCGCCGAGATGCACGGAGTCCTCAGTGAAATCGTCAATGGTGAGGTTCTCGCCGAACATGCCCATGGGCAGCTCGCGCTCAGGCAATTCCTTCCGCCAATAGTCGTAGTGCCCGGCCGCGTAACAATAGACCGCTTTGTCGACCCCGCCGTGCGCGCTCAAGTCCGCCTGGCCGTCTCCCTGCAAATGCAGTTTGTGCATGGCAATGCGCCCGGTCACGGGTTCTTTGAAGATTCCAGTCGTCACGCTTCTCCCGTGCCAAAGCACTTCGCGTGGCAGTCCGGTATTCAGAGAGACCAGTCTCATCGTCCACGAGCCCTCATTTTTGTGAGATAACTCATATCAATGGATCCCCTGACCCACGCTCTAGCATCCTACACGCTTAAGCGCGCGGCGTTCCCGCGCCTGGCGCGGCCCGCGACCGTGGCCATGGTTGTGGCGGGCACGGTGGCTGATTTCGATCTGCTCGGCGCACACGCAGGCCCTTCCGCGTACATTACGTGGAGCCACACGTTCTGCCACTCGCTGCTCGCGGCTATCTTCATCAGCGTGCTGGCTGCCGCGGCATTTTTCTTTTTGCATCGCGAGGATCCTGCAAAGCACATCGCGCCTCTCGCCGTATTCGTCCCGGCGCTCGCCGCTTCGCTGCTGCACTTGGTCTTCGACCTCTGCCAGGCGCAAGGCATCAAGCTCCTCTGGCCTATCAGCGACCGCCGATTTGCGCTCGACTGGCTGCCGCATCTCGATCTGTGGATTCTGGCGATCTTGCTCGCGGGACTGCTGCTGCCGAAACTCTCGAGTCTCGTGACCGAGGAAATCGGGGCCAAGTCCAAGGGCCCGCGCGGTCGAGTCGGCGCGGTGGTGGCCCTCTGCGCCGTCCTTATCTATACCGGGGCTCGCGGCACGCTGCACTCGATCGCCGTGGCCACGCTTGATTCGCGCGCGTACCACGGCGAATCGCCGCGGCGGGTGGCCGCTTTTCCCCAGACCGCTTCTCCCTTCACCTGGGACGGAATGGTGGAAACCGAACGGGCCATCCTGGAAGTTCCTGTGTCGGTCGGCCCGGGGGCTTCGTTCGACCCCGAGTCCGCGCATACCTCTTACAAACCGGACTCGTCGCCCGCGCTCGACGCCGCGCTCCGCACCGCTACGGCGCGCCGCTTCCTCGCCTATGCCCGCTTCCCGCAGGCCTCCCTCGAAAACGGTCCCGAAGGCTACCGCATCCGCCTTAGAGCCTATGCGCCCGATCCCGACTTTCGCATTCAAGCACTGATCGACGTTTCCTCTTCCGGGCAAATCCTGTCGGAAAGCCTCAGCTACGATTCTGGTCCTCAGCGGTGACTTTGTCGCCCGCTGGCCGCCTGCGAAGGATGACTCGGGAAAGGGCATAGCTGACCGACACCAGCGATATCACCAGCACCGTCACCTGCAATTTGTGCTGTACGAGGTATGGCAATGCCTCGGCCCCGTAGCGGATTGCCAGATAGCCGATCCCGAAATAGCGGATCAGGCGGGCCAGAGCAATCGCGGACGTAAAACTCAGCAGGCGGACCTCGAACACGCCCGCGGCAAAGACAAAGATTTTGAACGGCGTTGGCGGCGGCAGGAGCGCTGCTACCAGCATGCCTCCGAAACCATTCTTGACGACCCATTCGCGGATGACTTGGCCGCGCTCTCCGGCTTTTTTGCGAAAGAAGGCTTCGCCGCCTTTTTTGGCGATGAAGAAGAGCAGGACGCAGCCCAGCACGGAGCCGAGCACGGCCATGAAGGCGTAGAGCGGCATGCGGGCTGGGTGCTGAATCGACAGCTCGATCAGGAGCAAATCATTGATTACCGGGAAGGTCAGGACGGAAGAATCGAGGAAGGAGATCAGGAATAAGCCTGGGGCGCCCAGGCTGCCGGCGAAGACTACTATTTTTTGTTTCCAACCGCTTAGGTTCGCGGGCAAGGTCGGTCCTCCGTTTCGCGAGAGTTGTGGGAGTTTAGCAGAGCGGCGGTTGTGGTGGGGACGAGGTGGTGTTGGAGAGTTCTGCGTGAGTTCTGGGCGTGGCCAAGAGGGCACAGGCAGGAGTGCCTGTGCTACCTAGTAGTCGAGAAGGTGCTTTACGGCGGCGGTGATGTGGTGGGTTTGCGGGAGGATTACGTCTTCGAGTTTGGGGTGGTAGGCACAGAAGGTGTCCATGGCGGCTACGCGTTTTACGGGGGCGTCGAGTTCGTGGAAGAGTTCGTCGGCGATGCGGGCGGCGATTTCTGCACCGTAGCCCCAACTTAACATGTCTTCGTAGGCGACGATTACGCGGTGGGTTTTGCGGACGGTGGCGGAGATGGCTTCCCAGTCGTAGGGGGAGAGGGAGCGGAGGTCGATGATTTCGACGGAGTAGCCTTCGCGCTCGAGTTGCGCGGCGGCGACTTCGGCGCGATGGACGACGGCGCCGAAGGTAATGATGCTGATGTCGGTGCCTTCTTTTACGAGGCGGGCTTTGCCGAAGGGGACGGTGTAATCGGGGCCGGGATATTCGGAGCGATTGTAAGGCTGGCGATAGAGATGTTTGTGCTCGAGGAACATGACCGGGTCGTCGGAGCGGATGGCGGTGCGGAGGAGGCCGGCGACGTCGAGCGCGGTGGAAGGCATGACTACGCGAAGGCCGGGGCAATGGGTGAAGATCGATTCGCCGCTTTGGCTGTGATAGACGGCGCCGCCGGTGAGATAGCCGCCGATGGCTACGCGGATTACGGCGGGAGATTTGAAGGCGCCGTTGGAGCGCCAGCGCATGACGCAGAGTTCGTCGCGAATTTGCATCATGGCGGGCCAGATGTAATCGAAGAACTGGATTTCGGCTACGGGCTTGAGTCCGCGCGTGGCCATGCCGATGGCGCGTCCGACGATGCTGGCTTCGGCTAATGGAGTGTTGAAGACGCGGTCGGGGCCGTATTTGCGCTGGAGACCGGCGGTGGCTTTGAAGACGCCGCCCTTCCCTTTTACATGCTTGAGATGATCTTCGCGGCTGGCGTCGGCGACGTCTTCGCCGAAGACGGTGATGCGGTCGTCGCGGCCCATTTCGTCGAGGAGCGTGGCGGCGACCATTTCTACCATGGTCTTGGGGGCGCCGTGGAATTGCGGTTGCGAGTCGAAGGCTGAGCAGGTGGGATCGATTTCTGGGGAATAGATATTGGTGGTGATGGAGTCGATGGTCGGCTCTTCGGCGGCTAGGGCTTGGTCGCCGGCTTCGCGGACTTCGCGGTCGACTTCAGCTTCGAGGGCTTCGATTTCTTTTTGGTCGAGGAGGCCTTCGCGGACGAGATACAGCGCGAATTTGGCGATGGGATCGCGGCGGGCTTCTTCGTCGCGCTCGTCGGCGGATTTGTAGAGTTTTTCGTCGTCGGAGAGGGAGTGGGAGTAGGGGCGGGTGACGTGAGCGTGAACGAGGGCGGGGCCGCGGCGTTCGCGGCAGTATTCGATGGCTTCTTTGCAGACGGCGTAGCTTTCGAGGGGATCGGTGCCATCGCATTCGGCGAGGTGCAAGCCGGGGAAACCCTTTACTAGCTTGGAGATGCTGCCGCCGGCGGTTTGCACTTCGATGGGGACGGAGATGGCGTAGCCGTTGTCTTCGATGAGATAGAAGAGCGGAAGTTTTTTGGCGCAGGCGACGTTGAGGGATTCCCAGAATTCGCCTTCGCTGGTGGCGCCGTCACCGGAGGAGACGTAGACGATTTCGTCGCGCTGATGATTGACGAGATCGCCGAGGGGAGCTTTTTTGGCTTGGGCGAGGGCTTTGGGATGATTTTCGTAATAGAGAGTGGATTCGGCGGCGCCTACGGCTTGAACGAATTGCGTGCCGGTGCAACTGGATTTGCTGACGATGTTCCACTTCGGGTGGCCCCAGTGAGAGGGCATTTGGCGGCCACCGGAGGCGGGATCGTCTTTGGCGCCTACGGCTTGGAGGAGGGTTTCTAGCGGGGTTACACCGAGGGCCAGGCAGAGAGCGCGGTCGCGATAGTAAGGATAGATCCAGTCGGAGCCGGGCTTGAGGAGAAGGGCAGCGGCGGTGGTTACAGCTTCGTGGCCGGCACTGGAGATTTGGAAGTAGATTTTATTTTGCCGCTTAAGCTGGATTTCGCGGTCGTCGAGGCGGCGGGAGAGAAACATGGTGCGGTAGATGCGGATGAGAGTGTCGCGGTCGAGGCCATGGGTCTTGGAGCTGTCGAGCTTGGCCGTTCTTACGCGCGTCTGGACTGCCATTCGTACCGCCTTCGCAATGGGATGGGCAATCGCCTGCGGGAGTTGATTATACCGGAATCGTGGGGAGAGGGCCGCGGGGAGGGAGGGCTGGGGCGCTCGGAAGAGGGGCTGGCGGTGGTGTTGGAGGCGTGGTTAGGGCGAAAAAGCGCGGTGGAATTGAGGTCCAATTTGGCTTGTTTACGCTGCCAGGCAACCGGAACCTCATGCCCTGAGCCGCGGCAAGAAGGCGCTGAAGTAGGGTCCGGCCGCCCTAAAAGGACGGCCTCTACAGGGGAGCCGGAGGAACGTTAGGCTCAGGCGAGGGACTCGAATTTTTTGTCGATTTCGGCGAATTGCGGGTCGCCCTGGTGGATGGTTTGCGGGCTGGCTTGCTTGAAGAGTTCTTCGTTGGGCAGGCGATCGATCCAGCGCTGGTAGGAGAGCTTTTCGTGGCCTGAGAAATAGAGGCGGACGAGGAGCTTAGTGTTGGCGTTGGGATCGGTCTCGACGGCGTCATCCTCTTCTTCTTTGGCGTTTTTGGCGGCGGATTTTGACTTGTCGGCTTTTTTTGCGGGCTTGCTCTTGGACTTGGCGGATTTGTGTTCGTGCTTTTCCGCGGCTGCGGGCTCCGCGTCGGAGGCGGCGTCGGCTGCGGGCTCGGTTTCTTCGCGATCGAATTTGTAGAGGAGCTTTTTGTCGAGGCGGAAGGCTTGCTTCCAGCCTTCGAGCTTGTGGCGAGCTTGCTGGGCGGCTTCTTCGTTGGAGCCGAAATCGAAAATCAGAAAGGAATTGTGCATAGGGGGAGTCTGCGATGGGCGCTGCGCCAAGTCAAGACGGCGGTACTGGTGGTGCGGATTGACGTGCTATGATTCACTTAGAACGATGTCGTCCTCGCGTTACAACTTATTGCGCTCGATTGGCGCTTATGCCTGCCTGGTGGCGGTGATGGTGATTTATGCACCGCAGGGGATGATTGCTTGGTGGGCTGGGACTGGCGCGTGTTGTAAGGCAGACTATTGCCCGATCCACGCGCATCGTCCTTCGGGTGCTTCAAGCGCTCCTGATGCTTCCGAGCATGACGGCATGAATTGCGAGCATGAGGCGGCTGGCAAGGCTGGGATGGCGGCTTGCACGATGAATTGCTGCCATGACACAGAGAACGTGCTGGTAGCTCCGGTGATCTTCCTGCCGAACGTCATAGCTGAGCCGACGAAGCTATTTGTGGTGGCGCGCGTCGCAGAAACACAGCCTGAGGTTCACCAAAAGCTTGGCAGTAAACCTCTTTCACCCCCTCCTCGTTTCCTCCTAGCAGCATAGGCGCTTTCCAGTCCTAGATTTGGCTGGTCCACTCCGGACCTGCCTTCGATCCACCCTGGCCGCGGCCTAATGGCACGCGCACGAGCGGTCTTACGAGGAAAATATGAGGTTCCTGAATCGCAGTTGGCTTTTGGTTTTATTGGCGCTGGCGTTTGCTGGCGCCGGATTTGCCACGGTGTTCGGCACGGTGCGGGGAATTGTGCATGATCCGCAGCACCGGCCGGTTGGCGGGGCTGAGGTCGTCTTGAAGAGCAAGACTTCGGATTATGCGCAGAGTGCGACGACGGATGCGGAGGGGCAGTTCCATTTCGACGCAGTGCCGCTGGGTGAGTATACGCTCAGCGTGTCGGATGCGAACTTCGCGGCGGCGGAACAGACGCTGACGGTTTTGTCGGGAACGGCGCCGGTGGTGCATTTCGAGTTGCGGGTGGCGGCGCAGAACGAGACGGTGACGGTGTCGGCGGATGCGGGCGCGGCGCAAGGCGAGTCCATGACTACGACGAGCCTGGTGGACCGCGAGGATATCCAGAAAACGCCCGGGGCTTCGCTGGCCAACAGCCTGGCGATGATCACCAATTATGTCCCGGGGGCGTACCTGACGCACGATCAACTGCATGTGCGCGGCGGGCATCAGGTGAGCTGGCTGCTGGACGGCGTGCCGATTCCGAATACGAATATCGCCAGCAATCTGGGGCCGCAGATCGATCCGAAAGATATCGACAGCCTGGAAATGCAGCGCGGTAGCTACGCCGCGGATTTTGGCGATCGGACCTACGGCGTGTTCAACGTGGCGCCGCGGACGGGATTTGAACGTAACAATCAGGCGGAGCTGACTTCGTCGTTCGGGAATTTCTTTCAGACCGACGATCAATTCAATCTGGGCGGACATACGGAGCGGCTGGCGTACTACGGGAGCATCAACGGGAATCGGACGAACTTGGGCTTGCAGACGCCGACGTCCGCGGTGATTCACGACGCGGAGAACGGGTACGGAGGCTTCGGATCGCTGATTTACAATCTCGACTCGCGGGATCAACTGCGGTTCGTGGCACAGGTTCGGCGCGATTTCTACCAGGTGCCGTTCGACCCGAACGATCCCAACACCGCGGGGACGTTCCTGCACGACGCCAATCGGGAGAGCGATGCCTTCGCGACGTTTTCCTGGGTGCGCACGCTGAATCCGGGATTGGTTCTCACGGTGTCGCCATTTTTTCACCGAAACCGCGCGGCATACGAGAGCAGCGCTCTGGACACGCTGAGCACAACCGATGACCGCACGTCGAAATACGAGGGCGGGCAAGCGACGTTGGCGTGGGTAAGCGGGCGGAACAACGCGCGCGCCGGGCTTTATGGCTTTGCGCAGCAAGACGATCAGGTTTTTGGGTTCAACGATCACGTCGCGGCGCCCTTTTCGACGCCTGCTTCCGGATCGGGAGGGCTGCTGGCCGCTTTTCTCGAAGATCAGTTCCGAGTGACTTCGTGGCTGAGCGTTAACGCGGGCCTCCGGCAGACGCATTTCTCTGGCGGCGTGGTAGAAAATTCGACGGCACCGCGGAGCGGGCTTTCGCTGCGCGTTCCGAAGTTGAATTGGACGTTCCGCGGATTCTACGGGCAGTTCTACCAGGCGCCGCCGCTGCTGACGGTTACCGGGCCGCTGCTGCAATTTGTGAACAACGCGAATCTGGGTTTCATTCCGTTGCATGGCGAGCGCGATGAAGAGGCGCAAGTGGGCGTGACGATTCCGGTGCGCAACTGGGTGCTGGATGCGGATACGTTCCGGACGCGCGCGCGAAATTACTTCGACCATAGCTGTATCAACAACTCAGGCGTGTGCTTTCCGGTGACCATCGCAAAAGCGCCGATTCGCGGATGGGAGCTGACGCTGCGGTCTCCGCGGCTTTTCCGGCGCGGGCAGATGTATTTGACGTATTCAAACCAGATCGCGCAGGGATTCGGCGGTATCAACGGAGGGCTGACGAATTTTTCGCCGCCGGCGGGAAGTTTCTTTTTGCTGGATCATGACCAACGGAATACGCTGCATCTCGGCGGAAACTACACGCTGCCCTGGCATGCGTATGCCTCGACCGACGTTTACTACGCTTCCGGGTTCACGAACGGCAATGCAAACATTCCGGGCGATCATCTGAGCGCGCACACCACGTTTGACGCCACGATCGGGAAGGATTTTGGGGAGCGCTTTTCGCTTTCCGTGACCGGAGTGAATGTGGCGAACCGGCGGGTGCTACTCGATAACAGCCAAACGTTTGGCGGCACGCACTTCTTGAACCCGCGCAGTATTTATGCGCAAGTGCGCTACCGCTTTCACTACTGAGGAGCGGCCCGACCGAGGCGCGCGGGAGCCATGTGCATCATGCACCTTCTCCTGCGCGTTTTTCTTGAATCTGCGGAAGGCGTCGCATAAACTCTTGCCCGAGAAATAGAAGGCGATGGAGTTCGCCACAACCGGGCCGGCGCAAGTTGCAGGCTCTGATGACTCCTGGCTGCCGCGCGGCGCCAGGAGTTTTTTGTTGGGCGCGATCGCGGGGAGAAATGGAGAATAATTGCGAATCACACTGATTGCGGTGTTTGGAGCGATCGGCACGCTGGCGCGATACGGGCTGCAAGGGCTGGTGCAGATGCGCGTCCCTAGCACTTTTCCGTATGGGACGCTGCTAGTAAATCTGAGCGGGTGCTTTTTGCTTGGATTGATCGGGCAATTCACGCTGAACCGGCTGGTGATTTCGCCGGATTGGCGGGTGGCCATCGCGGTGGGATTTTTTGGCGGATACACTACGTTTTCAAGCTTTGGCTGGGAGACAGCGAAAATGCTGGAAGACGGGGAGTGGCTTCGCGCGACGGCGTATGTGAGCGCGAGCGTGGTTGCGGGGCTGCTGCTTTCGGTAGCGGGGATTCGGCTGGCGAGCCGGTTTTAGGTCCAACGATTTTGGGTGAAGCGATGACACACGAAAAGTTTGAAGGCGAGCGCACGTTGATGCGCGTGCATCTCGGCGAGTCCGACAAATGGCATGGCAAGCCGCTGCACGAAGCGATTGTCGAGTTATTGCGCAACGAGGGCTTCTCCGGCGCGACGGTGCTGCGCGGCGTGGGTGGGTATGGCGGATCGAGCGTGTATCACACGGACAAGCTGCTGCGGCTATCGCAGGATTTGCCGATTATCGTCGAGGTGATTGAATCGACCGAACGGATTGACGGCATTTTGCCGCGGCTCGACCAGATGATCGAAGGCGGGCTGATCACGCTGGAAAAAGTGCGGGTGATTTTGTACCGCACGGCGAAAAAATAGCGGCGATCTGGATCGATGGCGGTACACTTCCCCACTCATGCCCGAAGCTCCCGCAAAGAAATCGTGGCTCAACCGCACCGTGCTCGGCGTCGGGCTGACCAGCTTGTTCAGCGACTGGAGCCATGAAACCGCGACGGCGGTTCTGCCGGCGTTTTTGGCGTCGATTGGCGCGGGGCCGGCGTGGCTAGGCGCGATTGAAGGCATCGCGGATGGGCTGTCGAGTTTTGCCAAGCTCGCAGCCGGACATTACACGGACCGGCTGAAGCGGCGGAAGCCGCTGGCGGTGTTTGGGTATGCGTTCACGGCGCTGGCGACAGCTTCGTTTGCCTTTGCTACGCAAGCGGTGCACGTGCTGGTTGGGCGGTCGGCGGCGTGGCTGGGACGCGGCATACGCTCGCCGGCGAAGAAGGCGCTGCTGGCGGCGGATACTCCGGCGGGTGCGTATGGGCGCGCGTTCGGACTCGAGCGCTTCATGGATACGTTGGGCGCGATCGCCGGGCCGCTGACGGCGCTGTGGCTGCTGGAAGCGACGAATCATTCGTACCGCAAAGTGTTTTTGTGGACGCTGGTGCCGGGACTGGTGGCCGTAGCGGCGTTCTGGTTGCTAGTGCGCGAGCGGCCGATCGAGACGCGCGAAAAGAAATCGTTCCTGATCGGATTGCGCGCGCTGCCAAAGGAATTTCGGCAATTGCTTGTGGGCGTGGGAGTGTTTGGCGCGGGCGATTTTTCGCACACCATGCTGATTCTCTATGCGTCGCGCATGCTCGCGCCGGGGCATGGTCTGGTTCGCGCGGCGAGCATCGCCGTCGGGCTGTACACGGTGCACAACGTGTTTTACGCGGGGTCGGCGTATCTAAGCGGATGGTTGAGCGATCGCGTGCGGCACCGGAAATTTGTTCTTGCTGCTGGCTATGCGCTGGCCGGAGTCACGGCGATTTTGCTTTGCACTGCGACGCACTCGATGGCGCTGCTGGTGGTGATTTTTGTGCTGGCAGGGCTGTACATCGGGACCGAGGAAGCTCTTGAAGATTCGCTGACCGCGGAAATTGTTCCGCGCGAACAGCATGGCATGGCGTTTGGCACGCTTGCCGCGGTCAATGCCGTGGGCGACTTTGCGTCGAGTCTGCTGGTGGGGGCGTTGTGGTCGGCGTTTTCGGTGCAGACGGCGTTTGCTGCGAGTGCGCTGCTCTTCTTCGCGGGCGCAGTCTTGATCCTGCGGTTGCGCGAGCACTAGTCCGCGAATGTCTGGGCATCAGGAAAACGGATCCTGAACCGGAATTCCAAAATAGAGTTGGCCTGCGTTCAAATCTTCCGACCAGATTTTTTGGCAGCCGGCGCGTTCCGCGGCCGCCAGGATCATCCCGTCATGAAAATGCACGCCGTACTGCGCCCGCGCTTGCACGGCACGGCGAATCAGACTGGCGTCTGGCGCAACGGCTTTGATTGGGCTGAGGGCGTCGAGGATGCCGGCGACTTCGTCGGGCTGGGCGGGAGGCGAAATTTTGTGCAGCAGGGTGGCGGCGAGTTCGGCGAGCACTTGCGTGGAAATAATCATCTGGTCGTTTAGCGCTCTCAGGACGAGATCCTGAGCGATGTCACGTTTTCGCGGATCGCTGGAATTGTAGACATAGACGAGAACATTGGTATCCAAGAAATCAGGAGCGGACATAGAGGTCTTCGCGGTTCCATGTGCGCTTGCCAATCTTGAAGCTGAACTGCTCGAAGCTGCGCTGCAGTGCTTCACGCTCGCGAAGCTTGCGGCCGGAGGCGGAATCCTCGCTGGCTAGGCGGGTCAGATAGTCGCGGACAAGACCTGTAAGGGTCGTGTCGTGGTCGACGGCAATCTTGCGGACGCGTTTGACGAGTTCCTCGTCCAAGGAGAGAGTGACGTTCATCGACACATAATAAGGGATTCCCTTATCCCGTGCAAGGTCAATCCGCCATCGAAAGGACCTTGGCCGTTGCACCGTGCGCGAAGACGTGCTAGGTTAGCGAACAAAAGGCGAATTAAATTCCTTTGGGGGGCTACCGGATGGCTGAAACGCTTGCCGTGCGTGCTGCGCAGGATTCGCGCTCGATTACCCGTGTTCGCGAAGTGCTGGACGCTTTTGCGCAGCGCGATGCTACCGGCGAGGTTCTGACAGCTGTTCGGCACTTCCCGGCGCGCGAGGCGCAGTGGGCGGAGTTTCCCGCGTGGGTCAACGCTGATCTCGCTGCTGCGTATGGGGCCAAGGGAATTCGCCGGCCGTACACGCACCAGGCTGCCGCGGCCGAGGCCGTGCATGAGGGCAAAAACGTCGTGATTGTGACGCCTACGGCGTCCGGCAAGACGCTTTGTTACAACGTGCCGGTGCTGAATGCGATTCTTGAGAATCCCGATACTCGCGCGCTTTATCTTTTTCCTACGAAGGCGCTCGCGCAGGACCAGCTCGCTGAGCTTTACGATTTGAATCAGCGCCTCGACAAACGCTTTGGCGTGTTCACTTACGATGGCGACACGCCGAGCGACGCGCGCAAAGCGATCCGCGAAAAGGGCCACATCGTCCTCACCAATCCGGACATGCTGCACACCGGCATTCTTCCGCATCACACGCGATGGACGCGGCTCTTCGAAAATTTGCGCTACATCGTAATCGATGAGCTGCACACTTACCGCGGGGTGTTCGGCAGCCATCTGTGCAATGTGCTGCGGCGGTTGCGGCGAATCGCGCGCTTCTACGGGTGCGATCCGCAATTCATCTGCTGCTCGGCGACGATTGCGAATCCCGGCGATTTGGCGGCGCGGCTGCTCGAAGAGAAAGTCGAAGTGCTCAGCGAGAATGGTGCGCCCGCAGCGGAAAAGACGTTCGCCTTCTACAATCCGCCGGTGGTGAATCGCGCACTGGGCATACGCCGAAGCTACATCAACGAATCTTCTCGGGTGGCACAGGAATTTCTGAAGCGCGATCTGCAGACCATGCTATTCGCCAATTCGCGGTTGCACACCGAGCTGCTGCTGACGTATCTGCAGCAGGCGAATCCGCATCATCCGAGCCAGCCGGAGACTATTCGCGGGTATCGCGGCGGTTATCTTCCAAACGAACGGCGCGAAATCGAGCGCGGCTTGCGTGATGGTTGGATTCGCGGTGTGGTCTCGACCAGCGCGCTCGAACTGGGTATCGATATCGGATCGCTGGATACGGTGGTGATGGCCGGCTATCCCGGCACCATCGCCGCGACGTGGCAGCGGGCTGGGCGAGCCGGGCGCCGCAAAGGGAGTTCTTGCGCCGTGCTGGTGGCGTCTTCGGCGCCGCTCGATCAGTTCATTGTTCGGCATCCGGACTATTTTTTCGGGAACACGCCTGAGCATGCTTTCATACAGCCCGACAATCTGGAAATTCTGCTCAATCATTTGAAATGCGCGGCTTTTGAGTTGCCCATCGCGCCGGGCGAGCGATTTGGCGATGTTGACTTGCCGGATTTGTGCGCGCGTCTGGCCGAAGCTGGTTTCCTGCATCGTGCTGGCGAGAACTATCACTGGACGCACGAAGCGTATCCGGCGGATACCGTAAGCCTGCGCTCGGTCACCAGCGACAACTTCATCATCGTCAACATCACCGGCGAACCGGAGGTGATCGGCGAAGTGGATTTCTCGAGCGCGCTTACCACCGTGCATGAGAAAGCGATCTACCTTCACGGCGGGCAGCAGTATCACGTGGAGCATCTCGATTTCAAAGAACGCAAAGCGTATGTGAAAGAGGTCGATGTCGACTACTACACGGACGCTATTCGCTACACGCAAGTGCGGGTGTTGGAGATTGCTACGACCTCGCGCACGAAACGCATTCCTTCTTCGTTTTCTCACGGCGAGGTGCTGGTGCGCGCGCAAGTGGTGGGCTTCAAGAAGATCAAATTCTTCACCAACGAGAATATCGGCGCCGGGCAGCTTGAGTTACCGGAAAACGAGATGCACACCACGTCTTACTGGATCACGCTAGAGCGGCAGCTGCTCGAAGCGCTTCCCTTCTCGGTAAGCGAACGGCAGTCTGGGATGTTCGGCTTGCTGCACGCGCTCGAGTCGGTCGCCACGCTGCTGCTGATGTGCGACGCCCGCGACCTGGGCACCGCGATTGGCGAACGGCCGCCTGCGCCCGGCGCCGCCAGCGACGGGTTCATGCCGATGCGCATGCAAGACGTGGTCTCGGCGAACTCGAAAGAATTCTTCGAGCCGAATTTGTATCTTTTCGACGCTTATCCCGGCGGCATCGGCTTCTCCGAGCCGCTTTTCCACGTGCACGACCTGCTGGTCCGCAAAACGCGCGAACTGATCGCCGCTTGCGCCTGCGAGGAGGGCTGCCCTTCGTGCGTCGGCCCCGCGGGCGATCTCGCACCTCGCGCCAAGGAAGCAGCGCTGGCGATTCTCGATCGGCTGTGCAGCTAAATGGCATCGCTTGACAAATTTTCGCGGCTCGCGGCGTTGAAGCCGACGCGAGCATTTCCTACGCGCCCTACTGAGCTCCGCGCGCCCGACGAAAATGATCATCTTTCGCGCATTCTCGGCGCTGGCATCACATCGAACCGCTTCGGCGAGCATGTGGCTGTGCGGAACTGGTGCTCGACGCCTGAATTCACCGAACCCTCGCCCGTGGCGCTGGATCTGCTCGCGCGCCATCGCGACGAAGCGCTTTCCCGCAGCACGCGCGCCGCTCTTGCCAATCCTGCAAAATGGCTCTTTCTCGATACGGAAACTACCGGCCTGGCCGGCGGCACCGGAACCTATGCTTTTCTAGTCGGCCTAGCGTGGTGGGATGCCGGCGGCCTGCAAGTCGAACAACTGCTGATGCGCGATTTCGCAGAAGAGCATTCCGTGCTGCACGAGCTCGCGCAACGCGCCGCCGAACGTCCGGTGCTGGTCACCTTCAACGGGAAGACATTCGACTGGCCGCTGCTCGAGAATCGCTTCACGATGACGCGCAGCATTCCGGTTCCACGCCTCGCGGCGCATCTAGACCTCCTGCACCCCGCTCGCTCACTTTGGAAGCTGCGCCTCGGTTCGGTGCGGCTGGTGGACCTGGAACGGCACGTCCTGGACCCGACAAGACTTGGGTGGACGCGCGACGATGACATTCATTCGTCTCTCATCCCGCAGTTTTATTTCGACTATCTGCGCGGCGGTCCGGCGTCCCCGCTGGCAGGTGTGGTTCGGCACAACCAGATGGACTTACGAGGCCTTGCCGCGCTCTTTTGCAAAATCAACACCATGCTTTCGGAGTCCCCGGAGGGAGAGGGCCTCGATCTCTTCGGCCTCTCCCGCTATCTCCACCGCCGTGGCGAGCCGGACCGCGCTCACTCGGCTTGTGCTCAAGCGCTGAACGCCGGGCTGCCCGCGGAATACCGTCCGCAAGCGCGGCGCGATCTTGCCTTACACGCGAAGCGCCGTGGCGATTATGCTCGCGCGGCGGTACTCTGGCAGGAAATTGCCGCGGATCCGCGCGATGGCGTCCATGCCTGCGAGCAGCTGGCCATCCATTATGAGCGCCGCGCCAAGGACTATCTACGCGCGCTGGAGTTCGCTCGGCTGGCGCTCGGCAATCTCCGCAAATCCCGCGCCGGTCTGAAGGATCCTTTCACACAGGCGCGTTTCATCCGGCGGGAAGCCAAGCTCCTGAAGCGCGTGGTGCGTCTCCAGCATCGAATAAGGTTAAGCTCGGGCGCGGGTGCGCAGGCCGAATTTTCGGCCAGTCTACCGCCTATTTAGGGGAGGAATCCGGATGGAAAGCTCCGCCGCAAAGCCGCATGCTGCTGCAGGAGGCGCGATGGCCACTGCCGAACAGACCTATCTCCGCTCCGACTTAATGGCGCGGCGTGAACGCATTCTTTCACTCGAACCGAGCGCTGATGCCACCCCTGCGCCGGAACAGCTAGTCGGCAAAATCGACGCTGCTCTCGCGCGAATGGACAGCGGCTCGTTTGGCATCTGCCTGTCGTGCCACACTCCCGTCGAGGCGAATCGTCTGCTGCAAGATCCGACGGTGGAAGTTTGCCTGGATTGCATGTCGCAAGAAGACCAGCGCGCGCTGGAACGCGATTTGACGCTGGCAGCGCGGATTCAGCGCGGACTCTTGCCGCGGAAGGATCTCGCGCCGCGGGGCTGGCGAGTTCGGTATCACTACCAGCCTGCCGGTGCGGTAAGCGGCGATTTCTGCGATCTGCTGGAAACGGAAGCTGGCCTGCTGTTTCTTTTCGGCGACGTCGCAGGGAAAGGCGTAGCCGCGTCGATGCTGATGAGCCATCTTCACGCCACCTTTCGCGCTTTGGCCGACAGCGAACCATCTCTGGAGCGCATGGCCAGTTTGGCGAACCGGCTCTTCTGCGAGAGCACCATTGCCGGCCAATACGCAACCCTGGTTATTGGGCGCGGCGCGAGCGACGGAAGCGTTGAATTTGTGAGCGCTGGACACTTGCCGGTCTTGCATGTGCGAGCCGGCGGAACGGTTTCCCGTTCAGCGACCGGCTATCCGCTGGGGATGTTCCAGAGCGCCCAATTTGCCGTGCACCGAATTACGCTGCAACCCGGGGAGTCGCTCCTTCTGTACACCGATGGCGTCAACGAGGTGCGCAACAGCTCTGATGAAGAATACGGATTGGAGCGCGTCGCCGACCTCGCCTCCCGCTGTGCGAGTCTTTCACCGGATGGATTGATCGAGAATTGCCTGTCGGAATTATCGCGATTCTCGGGCGCCAGGAAAGCGACCGACGATTTGACCCTTTTGGCGCTGCAACACGTTCAATAACGAGCGTCGGCAAGCCGCTGCTCGGCTGAGCGAACCCCCAAGACAGCCACTTTCTCCGGCTGCTTCGTCAAATCTGCTGGAGGCACGGGCGCGACCGGCCAGTTCATTGCCTTGTTCGCGGCGTCAAAAATGTTGCGGTTTGTTCCTTCCACCGTCAGGCAGTCCATGTCGACGCAGCGAAGGAAAACTCCGCCTTCTGGAGTGTCGAAAGAAAAGAAATTCGGACGCCTCAGAAGATTCGTCCGCTCCATATGCTTTTTTTCGAGCGCCTCGGAATATTGCCCGAAGAAACGGTCCGCTTGCTCCGGGCTACCGAGCCGCAGGCGCGCCACTAGCACCAGCCGCTTGGTATTCTTTTGCTCGCACACTGCGTACCTGTCGCCGTCCCACGCCGCCGCGAGCGTCTTCGCGCGATCCTGCCCGAGGAACTGCTTCAGTATTTCCCTCCAGCCAAATTCGCCCATCACGTTTTCTTCGAGCTTGGTCCAATCGTTCCCGAGCATCTTGTCGATCGCCGGCAGCTTGATTTCCGCCGGAGCCTTGCCGGACCGGTAAAGCGCCGGATGCAGAATCTGCTGCGTAGAAACCGGCGGCTTGTCAAAAATTCCCGCCAGGGCATTCCAGCCCTTGTCCTTCATCACCGCCGCGGAAAACTGCAGTCCGCCCAGGTAAGGGAAAATCAGCGCGTCCTTAATAAAGGGCGGAGCTTTGGCCAGGGTAGGCGTGCTGCCCAGATCGCCGAGAAACATGGAGGGATCGAAGTCCGGAAACTCCTTGAGGGACCGGCCGGTGCCCTGCAGCAGGTAATCCACCATCGCGGCCATGGCGCTGCCCTCGAGCACCGCTTCGCGCGCAAGCTCGGCATCGTCATTCGGGCGCGCCGCCTTGACCCACGGCTCGATGTTGAAGTGCTGATCTTCCAGCGCATGCGTAAGCTCATGCGCCATCACCATGCGCTGGTCGCCCAGCGGAATCCAGTCCGCGATGTAAAACTCGTGAGCTTTGGGGTCATACAGCCCGGCGATCTGCTCGGTCAGCAGCGCCACCATGAAATTGTCGAAGTCGAAGCCCTTCGGGAGTAACCCAAAGGCCTCCGCGCTCTTCGCTCCGGCGTAGCGCTCGCCCGGGTTCTTCTCCTCATCCATTTCCCGAACCACGTACGCACGAATCTCCTCGCGGGTGCGCAACGTCTTCTTCAGAGGTGTGCGCAGCTTGAGGCCGGTGATTTCGCTCATCTGTTGCAGGACTTCGTCCGCGGCAGCCACGAATTCAGCGTTATCTTTTGTGCTTGAAGTTGCAGCAGGAGGCGCCGGCGAAGCCTGTTGCGCCGGGAGCGGCGTAGCCCCCCAAGTAGCCAGCAGCAAGCTAGCCCCGCAAACAGCAAATACGGTCGATTTCTTCCAATGAGCCATGTCTCTGGCAGGATAGCAGACCGGGACCTTGGCTGGAAAACTCTGTAGAAAGGGGTGATTAGTGCCCTGTCAAGTGTTCCGAAATGGAACTGCCGGGTCCGTCCCCATTCTGTCTGTTCCGATTGCTTAACAAAATGGTAATTCCGGTGTACTCTTCCCCTTCCGCTTCTGCCCGAGGTGACACCATGCTTCCCGGATTTCGCCTGCGGCAGGTCCGCGAGAGACTCGGTTTCACCTATCGGGACGTCGAGCGCGCCAGCTTCGAGCTGGCAGCGCGCAGGGGACGCCCTGAATTCGTTGTGCACATTAGCCGCCTGGCGGATATCGAGAATCGTAGTGTCGTCCCGGGAATGCACAAGCTCTATACCCTGTCCGTGGTGTACCACCTCAGCCCGCTGGAGATTCTCAGGTGGTACGAGGTCCCTATGGACGAGTTTTTTGTCGACGGCACGATGTTCCCCTCCCCCGAGACGCACCTGGCCGCCCCGCCCGCCTCGCTGCGGATTCCCCTGCGCTTCGATCCTTCCTTTGACCCGCAGCGCACGGAATTCCTCTCTCGCATGGTGGAAAAGTGGGGCCGCTTCGAGGGGGCGTTGACCAAGGAATCCGGCAACTATCTCTATGCCTACATTGGGCTTGCGGACCGCCGGATGGTGCCGTTGCTGCGGCCCGGCAGCATCGTTCTAGTGGACGCGTCGGTGCGCCGGATTGAAGACGCGGATTGGGCGACCGAACATGACCGTCCCATGTACTTTGTGGACGTGCGAGACGGCTACCGCTGCGGCTGGTTTCACCAGGACAACGGGTGCCTGGCGATGCAACCGCACCCGCTTTCGCGCTGCATGCCGGAATCCTGGCGGACTCCAGATAATGCGGAGATCATCGGCCGGGTGGCTGGCGTGGTTATGCGATTGAATGAGACCTGGAACACTCCGTTTGGAGAATCTCCAGAAGCGCGTGCAGGTTAGAGCAAAAAAGATCCTTGAGGTAGCCGGGGGCCTCTTCGGGGGGCAGAACGCGGTAGGCCTCCATACGGCGCCAGTGCTGCACGGTCGTGCTCATACCGTCGTGCATGCTTTCCAGGCATTTGCGCAGGTCCTGCTCCTGCTGCTCCAGCGGATTTTCCAGGATGCGCTCGAAAATCTGCTCGTGGCAGAGCTGCAGCGCCTCCTGAATCGCTCCGTCCGGATACAGGGCCGCCAGGCCCTCGTGATCGTAGTGCCCGCTGGAAAGATCCCGCAGCGACGCCAGATACGTCAAGCGCCCATATAGGCTCGGAATGGCCGCCAGCGTCGTCACCGTAAAGTCCTGCACGATGCGGCGATTTTGTTGCAGTTGCGTTAGAACCCGCATGTCCTTCGTTCCGAAGACGGAACGTTTTGTCCCGCCTTGTTTCGCCCCTGGCGATCCCCTCCAAACTTCCTTCCAGGAGGGCTTAGCCCATGAAAAAGATTGTACTCGCCGCCGCGGTTGCCGTTACCTGTTTTGCGATCTTACTGCCAGTTATTTCCTCCGTCAACCTGTTAGTCACTATACCCGCTTCTCAGCCAGCTCTGTACCGTGCCGACGGTGCCCCCATGCCGCCGCCCATTCCACACAGCATTGGCTTGGTTACCGATTCCAGTAGCGACTCGTCGCTCGTTGCCGACGGTGCCCCCATGCCGCCGCCCATTCCGCACAGCATCGGCTTGGTTACCGATTCCAGTAGCGACTCGTCGCTCGTTGCCGACGGTGCGCCCATGCCGCCACCTATTCCGCACAGCATTGGCGGCTCGCCAGTCATCGCGTGAGAGCTGGGAAGCAAGGGCCCGGCCCTTGATCGGGGTATTCGCTTCAGTACCATCCGGCTATAGCCGGACGCCAAGTTTTACTATTTACCGCGTCGTTAAGACCGTGGTAGAGTGCGTCCGGTTATGGTCGGAATTGCCAATTTGGAATTGGCGTTATGGTACCTGAGCCTCGTGCTTCAGATGACGGTCGTTTTTTATCTGCTGGCACGAAGACTTCTGTCCCTCTACCCCGGTCTGTCCGCATACCTTCTCGTTAACATTCTCCAGAGCTGTTTGCTGATAGTGACCTACCGCCTCTGGGGAATTGACGATTCTCGCGCCGAGCAACTCGCGTGGATCAGCCAAATTCCTGTTCTGGTCATGCGCGCATGGGCCATCGCGGATATTTGCCGGCTGCTGTTGGCTCGTTACCGAGGGATTTGGGGACTGGCTTGGCGGGTGCTCTTGACTCTGGCAGCAGGACTTATCGTCTTTTCAATCTTTTCCGCTGGCCGACAGTGGGATCACGCGGTGCTCAAAGCTAGTGCGAGCCTGGAGCTCACGACGGTGGTGTTCCTCATCACGCTGTTTCTGTTCGCTCGCCACTACGGAATTACCGCTTCGCCCGCGATTCGCGCCCTGGCCCTCGGATTCTTGACTTATTCGAGCTTCACCGTTCTCAACCACAAGATTCTTGAGCACTTGTCGGACCGCTATGTTGCGGAATGGCAGCTATTCGGCACTTTGCCATTCCTGGCCAGCGTAGGTATGTGGCTCTGGGCCGTTCGCCAGCCCGTAGCCCAGACCGCTGCTGGAGTGACACTCCTTCCGCGCGACGTTTATTACGCGCTTACTCCGGAGTTCAATCTTCGCCTGCGTTTGCTGAACGAGCGCCTGAACCGCCTCTGGAATCCGGAGGGCCATCGTCCGTGAGTCTTTTGTTCCTGCTTCCGCTTCTCGCGCTGGTCGTTTTCCTGGTCTTGGTGTTTTTCTGGTCACTGCGCGGGACACCCACGAAGAGACTGGATCAGTTTCAGGCGGCGGATTTCGAGTGCGCTGGCCGGCGCCACGCCACGCATGGCCCGCAGATTTGCCAGGCTCTCGACAACCGCGACCTGCAATATCTGGCCTCCGCAGGCGGAGCGCATCTCGCTCGCCGCGTCCGTCGCGATCGCCGCCAGGTCGTGAAGAATTATCTGATCGCTTTGCGCGGTGATTTCGACCAGTTACTCACGCTGGCTCGCGCCATTGCTGCCCTTTCGCCGGAAGTCGTCGCCGTAGAGGAATTGGAACGCCTGCGCTTGACGGTGCAGTTTCATCTGCGCTGCCGTATCATCTACTTCCGACTGCTGCTGGGCGCCGCAACGCTGCCACAGATTAGTGGCGTGAGTGATTTGGTGAGCCACCTCGCGGTGCGATTGGAAACGGCGTTGCAAGAATTGGGAGAGCGCGCCGCCCTCGCCGTCGAGTTGGCTTCATCCACCGACCGGCGCAATTTGGACGCTGTCTGACAGCGCCGCCTCGACCGCCAGCAGCAAATCCGCAGCCTTGAACGGCCTCTGCAGCATCTGGCAACCGTTCCGGCTCATCTGGCTCGCAGGCCCTTCCGCGGGAACAACCGTACACATCCAAATCAACCGCTTCGCCAGCGACGGCCGCTCGACGCGCAACCACTCCGCAAAGCCCGAGCCACCCGCTGCTTCCGTCGAAGGAACATCCGCCACGATCAAGTCAAACGATTCCTTCTCCACTAGTCCTTTGGCCGTCTGGCCGTCTTTTGCCAGTTTCACTTGGTGTTCGCGCCCGCCCAGGATTGCCGCGGCTGCTTGCGCGGCCGAATCATCCTGATCGATCAGCAGAATGCGCGCTCCTCTTTCGGACAGGGACCCGCCGCTCGCTGCATGAGCGGCCACGTGTCCTGCCGTCTGGAAAGGCAGCTCGATCGTGAAGCAGGCGCCCCGGGTCGCCAAATTCCGCACGCGTATGGTTCCGCCGTGCTCGGTCACAATTCCGTAGCAGATGCTGAGTCCGAGTCCCGTGCCCTTGCCCACAGGCTTCGTGGTATAGAACGGATCGAACACGCGCGACGCATCCTGCACGCCGGGTCCGCTGTCGGTGAACTCCACAAACAACCGTTCGGCCGCCACGCCCGTGCGCACCCACAAATCGCCTTCATTCGAACGCTCCAGAATGGCGTCCACCCCGTTGTTCACCATATTCAAGAATACTTGCTGCAGTTGATGCGGGTCCGCCGCGGTCATCGGTAAATCCCCGGCCAAATCCAGATGTATGCGAATGTTGTTCACGCGCAGATCGTATTCGCGCAACGCCAGCGTGTCTTCCACCACCTGGTTCAATTGCACCAAGACGCGTTCCGGCTTGTGCTGCCGCGCGAAGCTCAGCAGGTTCTGTACGATGCGGTGCGTGCGCTGCGCTTGCTTGTAGAGCTTCTCGGCGTACTCCACTCCCTGCTTCCCGGTCTCGCCGTTGCTGGTCAGCAATTGGCTGTAACCCAGAATCGCGGTCAGCGGATTGTTCAGCTCGTGCGCCACTCCGGAAATGAGCTGCCCGACCGCCGCCATTTTCTCGCTCTGCAGCAATTGCTCCTGCGCGCGCCGCAGGTTCTCGTACGCTTGCTTGGCTTCGTCGTAGAGCAGCGTCCTGTCGATGGCGCTCGAAATCTGGCTGCCCACCGCGATGAGCAAGTTCGTGTCCGCCGGAGAAAATTCTCGCGCCGTCCGGCTGCCCACTACCAGCGCGCCGATCACACGGTCCTTCGACCACAAGATCAGCATGTACGCCGAGACAATCTCTTCTTTTCTGAGCGCGTCTCGCAGCACGGACGGCAGCGGCAGTCCCTGCGCCGGCACGAATTTAGCGTGTACCGCCTTGATGTGTTGCAATAATTCCGCTTGCAGCGCCACCTGCGGAAAGTGCCGTGCATATTCCGACCGGTGACCCACCGCCGCCACCCGCCGCAGCTTCTTCCCGGCTTCGTCCAGCAAATAAATCGACGAAGCATCCAGGCTGAATAGCTCCGCCATCTGCCGCAGTGTCCGGTGCAGCGAGTCGCTCAGGTCCATGGACTCCGTCAGCGTCTGGCCGATCGAGTTCAGCACCATCAGCTCGCGGTTGCGCCGCCGGATTTCGTGCTCCGCCTGTTTCCGTTCCGTGATATCCAGCAAAAATCCCTGGTATGCCGTCACGCTTCCCGCCGCGTCGCGCACCGCGATCGAAGATTCCATCATCGTGCGGATTTCGCCGTCTTTCCGCCGCATCTCGAATTCGAAATCCGCCACCGACCCGTGCTCCTCGAGCAGCTTCTTCAGCCGTTCGCGATCCTTGGTATTTACATATAAGCGGTCGGCAATTTCCACGCTCAACAGTTCTTCCCGCTCGTCGTACCCGGTCATCCGCATGAGCGCGTCGTTGAAGTCCAGGAATCTGCCCGTTGGCGTGGAAATGAAAACGCCTTCCTGTACGCTGGACACCAGCGTCCGGTACTTCTCCTCCGCTCTCTTGCGGTCGGTAATGTCCTTGAGTACGTGCACTACACCCATCTGCCGCCCCGCCGGATCGGCAAAATTCGAGTTCGATGCCAGAAAGTATCCGGGCAGCCACGGATCCGGGTCGTCGCCCTCGCCGGCCACTCCCTCGCAATACGGACAAATCTTGTAGGCCGCTTTTTTCTTGGCCAGCAAATCCGCAACCGCGCGTCCGATCAGCGGGCTGCCCTCGCGTCCAAGCAATTGGCCCAGCCGCTGATTGCTCTGCACGATGCGCCCCTGCTGATCGTGCACCAGAATCGGATCGCCGATGGAGTCAAAGGTGTACGCCCATTGCTGCTGTACCGTAGTCACTTGCTCCAGCAGCCGCACGTTCTGCAGTGTCAACCCGATCAGATTCGCCAGGTTCACCAGGTACGACAACTCATCTTCCTGAAACCTCACGCCTTGCGCGGAACCCACCGCGATCACTCCCAGCGGTCCCTTTTTACCGGGCAGCGCCAGAGTGACCATCTCGGTTACGCCCGTTTCCGTCATCCTCTGCCGCGATACCGCATCCGGCTCGTCCTCCAGCCGCAGATAATTGCAATCCGACTTCAGTACCTTCTGCGCCCACGCATCCGCAGTCGGGATTCTCTCGTGCTGCGCCAGATAGTTCGGCGTGAATCCGACCCACGCTCGCGCCACCAGTTGCGCCGCGGCGCCTTCTCCCTCGATCAAGCGCACCATCCCGTGCGTCCCCTTCAGGCTTTCCACCAGATGCCCCAGCACCCGGTCCAGAAACTCCTTCACCGAAGAGGTTTGCGTACTCCCCGCCGTCAGCAGCGTCAGCCGCCGCATCTTGTCGTTCAGTTCCGCCGTGCGTTCGCGAGCCCGTTCCATCACCATCACGACCACCGCAATTCCCAGCGCCACTCCCAGCAGATGGTCGAACGCCTCGCGCAACAAGAAAATCGGACTGCTCCGCCAAGAAATTCGGTCCAGCCCATGCAATCCCGATAGGAAGAACACGCCCGCCAGCAATTGCGCTCCGTGCCCGTGCCGCGATACCGACACTCGCCACATCACCCAGCCCGCCCCCAGGCACAGCACACTCTGCAAAATATCGGTTCCCAATTGCAGCGGCGCAAAGTGTTGCGCTCCAGGGCATTCCACGTAATACACGCCCGCCAGCACCAACCCGATCGCCGGAAGAATCGGCCAGCCTCTTCGCGTGGCGCCCGCCCGGCACTGCAACACGGAAAACGTAAACAGCAGCAGCGCCGCCACGCGCCCCAGAATTTCGATCATGCGCACCGCCGGCACATAGTGCGCCAGGTGCGCCACTTCGCTCAGCGCCGAAACGCTGAAACACACCCATCCCGCCAGCCACAGGCGGAAATAGCTTGAATCGTCGTCCTTGCGAAATAGCAGGAACAACACCAGCAGAATGATGAGGGCGGTGGCCTCGAAGAACGCGATCCCGAGCAGGCCCTGATTTTCCAACACGTTACGCCGCCTCCTGGCACTGCGCCGCCGTCTTCCTCGTCCCACCAAGCACGAAATTCCAGCGGAAATCCCTATGGTTCCTAAAGGTAAGGAGCTAACTTTGACGCTAACACGCCATTTTTTTCCTGGGCAAGCGTACCCCCGTACTACTGTGCCGTGCCTTATAATGGCGTCCGGGAGCGTACCCGCGTGGATCTCGAGAACATTCTGGTCGTTGATGATGAAGAGGCAATTCGAGAAGTTGTTTCGACCATGCTCGAATCCAAGGGCTACCGCTGCACGGCTGTGGTCAATGGCCGCGCGGCTCAGGAGCAGGTCAAGCGCGCCACTCCCGACCTGGTCTTGAGCGACATGATCATGCCGGAAATGGACGGCATCAAGTTCCTGGACTGGATGCGCCAGTACGACCCGGAAGTTCCGGTCATCATGGTTACCGCCATCCACGACATCCAGACCGCCCTCGAAGCCATCCGCCGCGGCGCTTACGACTACATTTTGAAGCCTTTTGAGAAGGACCAGCTATTCCTGGGCGTTGGGCGCGCCCTGCAGCATCGCCGCCTGATCATGGAAAACCGGACTTACCAGCGCAATCTCGAGCTCATGGTCGAGGAGCGCACCGCGCAGCTTACCGGAGCCATCAGCCAGCTCGAGCAGTCCTACGACGATACTCTGGAGGCCCTGGGCAGCGCTCTGGACCTTAAGGACGCCGAAACCGAGGGCCACTGCCAGCGCGTGACGGCCTTCTGCATCTCCATCGCCAAGGCTATGCCCGTCCCCGGCAACTACCTGCCCGTCTTGGCCCGCGCCGCTTTCCTGCACGATATCGGCAAAATGGCCATCCCGGACGGCATCCTGCGCAAACCCGGCCCGCTCAACGACGACGAAAAGCAGATCATGCGCAAACACTGCGACATCGGCTACAACATGCTCATCCGCATCCCGTTCCTGCGCGATGCCGCCGAAATTGTCTTGGCGCACCAGGAGTTCTATGACGGCACCGGCTACCCTCGCGGCCTAAAGGGCGAGCAAATCCCCCTGGGCGCCCGCATATTCACCGTAGCCGACTCTCTCGACGCCATGATCAGCGACCGCCCTTACCGCCGCGCACTGCCCATGTCCCACGCCTGTGGCGAAATCAAACGCTGCTCCGGCACCCAGTTCGACCCCGCCGTCGTCAACGTCTTCCTCACCATCCCCGAACAACACTGGCTCGACCTCCGCGAAAACCTCGGCAGCCCCTTCCGCCTCGCCCACCTCAAGAACCTGTAGAGCAGAACGCAATCATCCCACGTCTTCCATCGAGCACCGAATCCGGTCGGCGTCGCGGCTTGCTGTGAGCGGCGGCGTCCAAGCACGACAGTTTTCTTTCCACAAAAAGACAAAGGCACCGGTCGCCCGGTGCCTTTGTGAAATCGCCAGAATTTCGGCGGGGTTAGAAGATGATCTTCGCTCCCAGGATCATACGGCGACGGCCGTAGCCGTTCAGCGTGCCGTTCGTATATCCTCCACCGCTGGAGTTGAAAGCGGTGCTGCCAAAGGAGGAACCAACCTCGCTGTTGCCGTCGTCAATGACTGGGTCAGGCACGCCCAGGAACAAGTGGTTGAAGAGGTTGTAGACCTGCGCTTCGAGGCGCAGCGAGAACCGCTCGGTCAGCTTCGTGTTCTTGAACACGCTCATGTTCACTTGGCTTAGCGCCTGCCCGCGAACGTGAGGGTTGCGGCCCACGTTGCCGTACGGAGTTCCGAAGAACGCCGCCGACGTGTCGTCGTTGTAGATCCAGCGAACCGCGCTGGCCGAAATCGGCGCGCCCGTGTTGAAGTCCACGAGTCCGCAGTTCGGCAACGCCGCGTTGGTGCACTGGCCCGTCATGTTGACTGGCGCGCTCGCGTTACCCAAGAACGGCCGGCAGGTCGAAGCGCCGTAGAACGACGCGTCAAAGGAGTTCTGGCATGAGGTGTTGCCGCCAGTCAACTCTGTCGGGGTCCACAGTTGGCCGCTCGAGAAGTGCCACAGGGTATTCATTTGGTAGCCGCCAAGCAGCTTCCCAACAAACCCTTGCTGGCTCTTGTAGAACGGTAGCTCGTAGATCACGTAGAGAGACGCCGTCTTCGGGAAGTCCAGTCCGCTCAGCGCTTTTTCCCCAACCGTCGTATCAAACGGGTTCTGTGCGCCGGCAACGGTGTTTCCGCCCCCACCGGTAAAAGCGGTCGAGAAGATCTCGCTCGAGTTGTCGATGGTCTTACTGAACGTGAACGAACCCGCACCCGACAACCCGTGCCAGCTCTGCACACGGAGTTGCGTCTGCCAGCCGTTATAGCGCGAGAACGCTTCGTTTTCGCGGTTACGCACATTTCGGAAGTTGCAGTCTACGCGTCCACCGGATATTCCAGGTGCACCGGCCGTAGTGCAAGGAGTGATGCCCGCAGGAATGAAGGAGCTGAATCCGTTGGCAATCAGTCCGTTCAGCGCAGGATTCGCGTTGATCGTCTGGAAGTTGCCCGTCACGTGGTTCCCCACGTAGCGGGTCTCGAAGACGATCTTGCTGCTGAATTCATGCTGGATGCCCAAGCTCCACTCCTGCGTCCTCGGCTCGTGGAACCCGTTCTCGACTTGGGTGTTGTTTCGGGTGCCGGGATTCACGCCGAGCGGAATGTCACTGAAGTGAGCCGCCTGCACATCCTTCCCCAGGAAGCCGCTGGTCACCAGGCAAGGCGCCGTGCAAGCCGCTCCGGGAATCGTGCCTGCGTTCACGACTGGCGCGGACGTCGCAACGTTCAGGAAGATATTGTAGTACGCCGGGTCATACGTGATGCGATATCCGCCGCGGATTACGTTCTTGTCGCCGGACATCCCGAAGATGCGCGGCTTCCACGCGAATCCGACCGTCGGTGCAAAGTACTTAAAGTCGTTCGGGACAGAAGGCAAGATCGCGTTCGGAACGTTGCTCCACGTCGGTGGCGTGTTAGCCTGGTTCGCCACCGTGATGCCGTGCAGCAGGTTCACCGCCTGGCTGGAGTACTCCCAGCGCAAGCCCAAGTTGATCGTCAGGTTTTCCTTGATTCTCCAGTCGTCGCCGGCGTACGCCGCGATGTCATATTCCTTGAAGTTGAACGCCGTCGGCCCTTGGGTCAGGCTCAACTGCAAGGGAGCGTTGGCGAGGAAGCGCGAGAAAGCGCATTGAGTGCCGGTCGGGTTTGTGGTGGCAGTCACGAGTCCAGGAAATTGCCCGTTGCACGTAGCACCAGTAGTCGAGCTGAACGTGTACGTACCGTTTTGTTGGGGCAGGAACTGGTTCGGCGAACGCTGCTTGTAGAACTCGCCGCCGAGCTTCAGAGTGTGATGGCCCTTGAGCCACGACAGGTTGTCCTGGATCTGGCTGTTATTGATGATGCGGCCCTGCGGCAGGTTATTGGCGATGCCGAAGCCCAGGTTGCTTCCCTGGATAACAATACCCGTCGGGCACGCCTGCGGGGAGCTGCGTAGGCAGTTCGGAAACGAACCACCTTCAAAACCAAAACCCGCGCGCGAGAAGCTGTAGCGCACCTGATTCAGGATGTTGTTGTTGAACGTGTGAATCCAGTCCAGCGCAATCTGCTGATCACGAGCGGGAATATCTACCCAGTCGCCCGAGGAATTGGTGCCGGCCGCGTCGGTATTGATGTTTTGCTGGAAGATGTAGCGCGAGGTTACGCGGTCCTTGCTGGTGAGTTGTACGTCCACACGCCCCGTGAATTCACGGTCGTTAAACAGTGAAGGAACACTCCGGGTGATCAGCGCAAAGTCGATCGGGGCAGTGATTGCTCCGTTGCTCACGGGAATTGTGCAAGTGGGACCGAAAGTGGTTAAGCTGCCTGTCGGGCATTTCGTAGTGGAACTGCCCGCGGGCTGGGGATTTCCAGCGGCCACGGAATAGGGACCAATCGCCCCAAACGAGGCCACTGCCGCATTCCCCGGGAAGGCGGCTTGCAATTGGGTCAAGCCATTCGGAGTCGGAGTGAACGTCGCCGAAGTCGAAGGTGCGCCCGCCGTGCGTATACGGTCAAAATAAGGCGTAAAGAAGAACCAAGCTTTGTTCTTCTTGATCGGGCCACCAATTGAACCGCCGAACCGGTGCTCGTTGTATCGCGCCGGAGGTCCGACTGGCGTGCAACCCGTCGACGGAGATACCCCCGGTGCGCAAAAACCGAACACGCCGTTCTCTTCTTCGTTCGCATGCGAGTCCGCAAAGTTGCCTGTGAAGTACTCGAAACCGCTGCCATGGAACTCGTTGCCGCCGCTCTTCGTCACGTAGTTCACAACCGAGCCGGAAGCGCGTCCGTATTCGACGCCGAAGTCGTTGGTGATGACGGAAACTTCTTCGAGTGCGTCCTGGTTGCCAAGGAAGATCGAGGGGCCGGCCACCGAGTTGTCGTTGTTGGACTGGCCGTCAATCTGGAAGTTGTTCGAGCGTCCGCGCAGGCCGTTCGTGGAGAACGATGCGCCGTTGCTGTTGCTGAAAGAATTGTTGCCGCTGTCCGCAACGCCCGGGATGAGTAGGGTCAGTGCGTCAAAGCTGCCGCTCAACGGCAAGTCTGCTACTTCTTTCGTGCTGAAGCTCGTGGTGGTCTGGGAAGTCGTGCTCTCGAGCAGCGGCGGCGTGCCTTCTACCTGCACCGTCTCGCCAACTTGTCCCAGTTCCAGTTTCACTGCGCCCAGGCTCGTTTCGCGCGCAACGCTCACTTCAACGTTATCAATCACCGCCGTTCGAAAACTCGCGGACGTCACCGTAATCTTATAGGTTCCAGGCGGAAGAGACCTCAAGACGATGATTCCCGTATCGTTGGTATCCCCGGCGTATTCCTGGTTCGTGGCCGTACTTAGGGCCCTCACGTGCGCCCCCGCCAAAACCGCGCCCGAAGGATCAGTAATCGTCCCAGAAATCGAACCCGTCGCGATGCCCTGGGAAAACGCACCCACGCTTAACACCAGGCAAGCCACGCTGGCCAGCAACGCAGCCAGTAAACCAGTCTTTGCAAACAGTCTCATATCATCTGCCCCCGTCGACATCAGCACAAAATTTTGGTTTTGGTTGCAACGACCCACCACAGGTCAGCGGAAGAACTGCAAGGCGCAGTCCAATCCTGAACTTATATAGATTCATGATAAATTCCACCTAACTACCTTAGTTTTCATAGGGAACTAGCTGTAGTTCTAGAACTAGGTATCCTACTGAATTCTCTCTGGATACAGAAATCTGTATATCCGCAACGATGTGCGTATTATTAACTGAATCTATTCAGGGAGTGAACTAAGACTAAATTGGCCCCCTCCGGTCCGACGGTTAAGTCGGCGAACACTCCAGGGTAGTGCCCGCGTCATCGCTACGGGAGGAGCAGCGCCTTTATCCCCTGAGTGAAATCTGCTTTACAAACCAGAAGGCTAATCACCACGTGGCGCTCCCCAGCAAAGTCGTAAAAGTGCCCGGGATAGACCAGCACACCGTCAGCAGCTAGCCTTTCTGACTCGAAATCCTGCCCTCCACCGCCATTCGGAACTAGCACCACCGCATACCACCCGCCCTCCACTTCCAGCCGCTCGCCAAGCGCCCCCGCCGCCAGTTGCCGATCCAGCTCCGCCAGGTTGGCGCGGACGCGCTGCAGCAACTGCGCCTGAAAGCCGTGCCGCGTCCCCAGGAGCGCGCCCAGCGCCAGTTGCACTGGCGCGTTCATCGATAAATAGGTGTCCGCAATCACCTCGAGGCGCGCCAGAGCCTCGCTCTTCAGCGCCGCGGGGCCGCTCGCCACCAGCCAGGCTACTTTCATCTGCGGCAATCCGCAAATCTTGGAGATCCCGCTCATCGTAAATGTGAGTGCCTCCGTGCTCCCGACAAAGCTCGCCCGCCGCACGCCATCCAGCGCGAAGTCCAGGAACACCTCGTCCGCAATAGTCGCCAGCCCCCGCTCGGCGCAAATCTGGCCAAGCCGCTGCATCTCGTTGTTTCTACAGTAGTTGCCAGTGGGATTGTTCGGGTGCACCACTACCACCGCCCGCGTACGCAGCGTAATCGCCCGCTCCAGTTCATGCATATCGATATGCCAGCCGTGATCGTAAAACAGCGGATACCGCACCAGGTTCACGTCCTGGATGTCCGCCAGGAATCCCAGCAGCGGGTAGCTCGGCGCCGGCACCAGCACTTCGTCTCCCGCATCGCAAAGCAGCCGGAACACCCACGAGTACGCCTCGCTCGTACTCGTCGTCAAAATAATGTCATCCACGGCCACGCGGTCGCCGCGATCTGCGTAATACCGTACGACCGCCTCCCGCGCCACCTGCAACCCTCGCGCATTCGGCTCGTACAGCAAAGCCGCCGCATTGCGCAGCGCATCCAGAATCACCTCGGACTCATACGTGAACCCGCACTCCGTCGGATTCGACACCGTAAGGTCAATCAGCGGCTTCCCAGCCGCGCGATGCTTTGCCAGCGCCTCCGCCAAAGCATTCGGCGCCAGATTCCAATTTGTCCGTTTCGCAAACATTTTCACCCGCGCATCATTATCGGGTTCCAGGGTTTGTACTTGCAAACCCTGGTCAAAAACGAAGCGCCGCGCAAACAGCTTCTTTTGCTGGCGTATACTGAGCGAGGCTGGCCATTTCGCGAGCCTGGCCCTATCAACCGATGAGCGCGCAAACTCTCGCCACTCCGCAACTTGATCCCGTGCCGCAGCTCGATCTCGCCGCACAGTACTCGGCCATCGGCCCAGAAATCCGCGCCGCCATCGACCGCGTCCTGGCATCGCAGCAATTCATCCTCGGCCGCGAAGGCGCCGCCCTCGAATCCGAAATCGCGCAACTTTGCGGCGTAGCCCACGGCGTCGGCCTGGCCTCCGGCACCGACGCGCTGATCCTCGCCCTGCGCGCCTGCGGCGTGCAGCCCGGCGACGAAGTGCTGCTCCCGCCATTCACCTTTGTTGCCACCGGAAGCGCCGTAAGCGCGCTCGGCGCCAAGCCGCTCTTCGCCGACATTCTCCCCGGCACATTCAATCTCGACCCCGCCGAACTCGAGCGCCGCGTCACCCCACGCACCCGCGCCATCATCGTAGTTCATCTCTATGGCCTCGCGGCAGACATGGACCCGATCCTCGCCTTCGCCCACGCACGCAAGCTGCCCGTAATCGAAGACGCCGCGCAAGCCATCGGTGCCAGCTACAAAGGCAAGCCCGCCGGCTCCCTAAGCGATATAGCATGCCTGAGTTTCTATCCCACCAAGAATCTGGGCGCGTATGGCGACGCCGGCATGGCCGTAACCAACTCCGAATCCCTCGCCGCGCGCCTCCGCACCCTGCGCAATCACGGCCAGACCAGCAAGTACGTCAGCAGCGAGCCGGGATTGAACAGTCGCCTCGACGAAATCCAAGCCGCTATCCTCCGCATCAAGCTGGCGCATCTCCCGGAATGGCAGCGCGCCCGGCAAGCCCGCGCGGCCGAATACACAAAACGCCTGGCCAACATCCACAGCGTCACCACCCCCGCGATTCCCGCAGGCTCCGACCACGTTTTCCATCAATATACGATTCGCGTTCCGCGCCGCGATGCGCTGCAGCAGTTCTTGGCCGAGCGCAAAATCGGCAGCACTGTCTACTATCCCGTGCCGCTGCATCTGCAACCGCTTTACGCTTCGCTCGGCCACAAACCCGGCGATTTCCCCGCATCCGAACGCGCCGCCCAGGAAGCTCTCTCACTCCCGCTGTATCCCGAATTGCGGAGCGAACAAATCGCCCGCGTCGCTACCGCAATCGAAGAGTTTTTCCGCTCCTAAGCCGCTTGGGGGAAGTAGAACCTTGGCCGCTCTGCGTCTACTTGTAGAGGAAATACTTGCGGCGAGTGGCGTCGAATGCCGCGAGCTCGCGCGACCAACTGGCAACAATTTGCTCTGGCGGCGTCCCGGCTTGCAATTGGCGAATCGTCTCGTCGTTGGCAATGAGGAAGATAATCTTCGCAACGTCAAAATCTTGCGGATAGCGCTTCTGCAAGAACGCCGCGATCTCGATTCCGATGCGCATCGAACGCACCGCCGCGCGATCCGTCACGCGCATGCCAACCCCTCCGCAGCGCTTTCCCGCGTAGAGCCCAGACACCGGTATGAAAGGCTGCGAGCTAAATCGTACCCCCGGCAAATGGCGACTGTTCAGCGCAGCTGCGATTTCCTCGCCGTCCAGCCACGGGGCGCCAAACTCCTCAAATGGCGCTTCCGTACCCCGCCCCACGGAAACGCCGGCATTTTGCAAAATCTCAATTCCCGGATACAGAATCGACCCCTTCAGCGTGCGCAAATTCGGCGAAGGCGGAATCCAGCGAATCCCGGTGCTCTCGAAAAAATAGTTGCGATGCCAGTTTTTCATGGCGAGCACGTGCAAATCGCAATCGATGTGCTTCTCCGTGTTGAAAAATTGCGCCAGCTCACCAATCGTGAGGCCGTAGCGCACCGGAAGCGGAAAATACGCCACGAACGAAGTCTTGTCCGCATCTAACATTGGCCCTTCGACGACCTCGCCATTGATCGGATTGGGCCGGTCCAGAACAAAAAATGCCATGTGATGCTTGGCGGCCTCTTCCATGCAATAGCCCATCGTCGCGATGTACGTATAGAAGCGCACGCCCGCGTCCTGAATATCGAAAACGAGCGCGTCAATACCTTCCAGCATCGCGTCGGTCGGCCGGAGATTCTCGCCGTACAGGCTGTAAATCGGCAAGCCGGTGGAGGGATCCTTCGTGGAAGTGAATTTTTCGTCCGCTCGCCCAACCAAGCCGTGTTCCGGGCTGAACAGCGCAACGAGCTGCACGCCCGGAGCATGCGCCAGCAGATCGATGCTCGTTTTTCCATCCGCGTCGAGTCCCGTGTGGTTGGTGATCAAGCCGACGTGTTTGCCACGCAGCGCCGCAAACTTTTGCGCCTCGAGGACATCGAGTCCCGTCTGCACGCGCGCGGCGTGCGATCCCCGCTTCGCTCTTTTTTGCGCAGCGCGCAGCGGCGGGCAACAACAGCACGCCAGCACCAGCGATCCAACCAGGCACAATCCCGTGCTGCGCGAAAACCTCGCTGACCTTTTCATCCACACCCCTGTAAACTGCCCCACTAGAACTGCGATAGTATTCTGGAACGTTTCCTCCCGAGTTGCGTTGTGACCGCAAAGCGCGTGTGCTACATATAAACGCAGAACTCGGGCGTCACGTTGGGAGCCCTTTGGGAGAACGCAGACGGATGCGAAGAAATCACGCCCGCTTTCTGCTGCTGATTCCCTTCTCGATTCTCGTCATCCTTATGGCCCATAACGCGCGAAGCCAAGCCCGCCCGCCTGCCGCGAAAAAGAATAATTCTCCGGCAAAGCCCGCCGCCGTCAAAAAGCTGCCGCCCGCGGCCAAGCAGTGGGTCGATGCCACGCTGCGCAAAATGAGCGTCGACGAAAAAATCGGTCAGCTGCTCTTCACCACCTTTCACGGAAGTTTCACGCCCTCAGATGCCGCGTCGTACCGCCAGATCATGCACGACGTAAAAGATCTGCAGGTCGGCGGCTTCATCGTGGTCACCCAAACGTCTCCGCTTGGCATCGTCAAAAGCCAGGTCTATCCGACAGCCGTGCTTGCCAATCAGTTGCAATCCGCCTCCAAGCTGCCCCTGCTGATCGGCGCGGACTTTGAACGCGGCACTGCCATGCGCCTCGATGAAGGCACTTCCTTCCCCACCGCGATGGCGCTAGCAGCAGGCGGCGATCCGCGCGACGCCTACACCATGGGCAAGATCACTGCGCTGGAAGCGCGCGCCGCGGGCGTGCACTGGATTTACGCGCCGGATGCCGACGTCAACAACAATCCCGGCAATCCCATCATCAACACCCGCTCGTTCGGCGAAGATCCCAAGCGCGTAGCGGAATTCGTGGCGCAGTTCGTGCACGGCGTCGAAGAAAACGGCGGACTGGCTACGGCGAAGCATTTCCCCGGGCACGGCGATACCGCCGCTGATTCGCACATCGATCTCCCGGTGATTCACGCCGACAAACAACGCCTCGAAGATTTGGAACTAGTCCCATTCCGCGCGGCCATTGCCGCAGGCGTAGGCAGCGTGATGACCGGACATCTATCGATTCCGGCGCTCGAGCCGGACGCGAACACGCCGGCAACGCTTTCCTCAAGTATTCTGACCGGACTGCTGCGCAACGAACTCGCCTATCAAGGCTTGATTATTACCGATGCGATGGACATGGGCGGGATTACCGTGCGCTACGCGCCGGGCGAAGCGGCGGTGCGGGCGGTGTTGGCGGGGGCGGATGCGCTGCTGATGCCGCCGGTGCCGGATGCGGCGTTCGAGGCGTTGCAGCAAGCGGTGAAGAGCAAACGGATTTCGCGCGAGCGGCTGGATGCATCGGTGCGGCGGATTCTGGAGGCGAAAGCGCGCCTCGGGCTGAACAAGACGCGTTTGGTGGATGTGAATGGATTGAATGCCAAGTTCGGCAGCTTGGCGTGGCAGAGCGAAGCGCAGCAGATTTCGGATCGCGGGATCACGCTTTTGCGCGATACGCCGAAGCGGCTTCCACTCGACGGGACAAAAGGTTCGCGGGCGCTGCTGCTGGCGTTCTACGCCGATCCGGAGCCGTATCCGGGCGAAGACCTCGAGAAGCAACTGAAAACGCGATTCGATTCCGTCATGACGTTGCGAGCGGACACGCGGTTTGTGAGTGCGGGGACGCTGAAATTGCCGCCGCTGGATTCTTACGACGTGGCCATTCTCGCGCTATTTGTGCGGGTGAGCGATCGGAAGGGAAATGTGGACGTGCCTGCGGAACAGATCGCACTGGCGCAGCAGTTATACAAAGCTGGAAAGCCGGTGATTACCGCGGCGTTCGGCAGTCCTTATTTGATTGAGCGTTTTCCGGATGCGGAGACGTGGATTGCGGCGTTTGGCATCAGCGACGTGGCGCAGATTTCGATGGCGCGCGCGATTTTTGGCGAGATTCCGGTGCGCGGGCATTTGCCGGTGACGATTCCGGGCGTGGAGATGAAGGCGGGATTCGGGATGGAGTTGCCGGCGAAAGCGATGAAGCTGCAATCGATGGACGTGCGCGGCGAGGCAAAGCTGCAGCCGGCTTTCGAGGTAATTGAAAAAGCGATTGCGGACAAGGCGTTTCCCGGCGCGACGCTGGCGGTGGGGTGTCGCGGCAAAGTCGCGGTGCGTGCGTTTGGGAAACTGCGCTACGACGCGAAATCTGCTGCAGTACAGCCGGACACGATGTACGACATCGCTTCGCTCACCAAAGTGGTGGTGACCACAACGCTGGTGGCGAAGCTGGCGGAAGGCGATTTCGCCGTCCCCCTCGATCTGGACGCGAAGGTCGAGCGCTATTTGCCGGAGTGGGCCAGCGGACCGCAGCCGGAGTGGCGGCATCGCGTGACGGTGCGGCACTTGATGACGCACACGTCGGGCTTGCCGCCGTTCAAAGAATACTGGCGCGATTCAACGGGTAAGCCAGACACGCTGGCGCGCATTTTTGGTGAGCAGCTGGACAGCGAGCCGGGAACCAAGATGGTGTATTCCGACCTCGGGATCATTTTGATGGCCGAGATCATCGAGCGGCTGACCGGGCGCACGCTGGATGATCTGGCGAAAAGTTTTGTGTTCGGCCCTCTGGAGATGAAGGATTCCATGTACCGCCCGGCGAAGAAGCTGTGGCCCGCGATTGCGCCGACCGAGATCGATAACCAGTTGCGACACCGGCTGGTGCAGGGCGAAGTGCACGACGAAAACGCGTTTGTGATTGGCGGTGTGTCGGGCCACGCGGGCGTCTTCAGCACGGCTCCGGACCTGGCGGCGTTCTGCCAGATGATGCTGAACGGTGGCGTGTACGCGAACGAGCGGATTTTGCGGCGCGCCACGGTAGCGCAGTTCACCGCGCCGCAATCGCTGGCGGGCGGCACGCGGACCCTGGGCTGGGTGGTGCCGACCGAGGGCAGCTCCAGCGGACACTATTTTTCGCCGCACAGCTTTGGGCATACGGGGTTTACCGGCACCTCGATCTGGATCGATCCGGAGCGGCAAGTTTTTGTGGTGCTCCTGACCAACCGCGTGCATCCGACCCGCGATAACCAGAAGATCGCGCAAGTGCGCCCGGCACTGCACGATGCGGTGATGCGGGCGCTGGGTTTTGCCGCGGAAGCAGCGGCCAGCGCGTCGCGGAAGACGAAAACTCGCGGCTAGGCGCGCGGTGCCGGCAAGCCAAGAGCTGGCTAGAAATAGAATCGCACGATGTAGTGCCCTGGAATAATGGTCGTGGCCGCGTTTTGCTTTATGACCAGCGTGCGCGCAGGAGCCGAGGCGACTTCCAGGGAGGCATTCGTGGTGGGCGGGCCACCGCCGAAAATGCTGGCGATGAGGTTGCCCTTCAGGGAACTGGAGCCTGCGGTACTGCCGTCGTTATTGGTGCCGATCCAAGTGAGCTGTTTTGAAGAAGGGTCCTGATTCACTACGGCATACATCAGCTCGCTGGGTTCCTGGGTTCCTCCATTTAAGAGGGTGAAGCTCACGTCGATGCGCACCGGGCTCTGCACGGCGGGCAAGATAAAAGTCTGCGATGCGCCAGGCTTTAGGATGAACCGGAGCTCGGCGCAACTGCAGACGATGCGTTTGGGTGGCAACGGCTTGGGAGTTTGAGCTTGAGCTACAGCAGCGAGGGCTGCCAAGCAATAGACGGAAAGAACTTTGCACGTGCTACTGAGTTTGTTAGACATAAGCGCCTCACTTGCGAACGAAGTTGCACAGAAGAGAATTCCCCGGAGCCGGAGGTTGTGGGCCTTGGAAAGGGTGCGCTCACCTCTCTGGTCAGATGGTGAGGGGGAAGGGCCAATCGTTTCGCTTGCGGCCGCTAAAAAGAACGCTAGGCCAATCGCTTAGCGAAAAAGTCGTCCAATGCGGCGAGCACCGTAGGCCAAAGTTGGGGGAGCGCGGTGCGCACCGGGTCCATGCGCGCCAGGACTTGCTCACGGGACAAATTATGGATGTGCCAGGTTCCTCCGCCGGTTTCGCGATTTTGTAGGAACGGCTGGATTCGGTCTACCGCATTGGCGAAGCGGGCTTCCGGGGTCGCAGCTTGGTCGAATTCTTCCCACAGGCCGCGCAGGTCTTCCCGAAGCGCGGTTGGCAGCAGGCCGAAGATGCGGTCTGCGGCGCGTCGCTCGCGGTCCTCTTTCGTAGCGTTTCCGGCGGCGTCGTAAGCGAAGGTATCCCCGGCGTCGATTTCCACCAGGTCGTGCACGACGAGCATGCGGAGAACTTTTGGCAGATTCACGGGGGACGCCGCGTATTCCTCGAGAACCATGGCGGTTAACGCCAGATGCCAGGAATGCTCGGCGGTGTTTTCGTAACGGGAACCATCGGTCAGCGTCGTGCGGCGAAGGACATTCTTGAGCTTGTCCGCTTCGACGAGAAACGCTAGCTGTTGATCGACGCGGGGCGCTGATGGCGATTTCGGGATTTCAGATTGCATTCGCTTGACTCGGCTTGGCCGGAATTCGGATTTTTTTGCTTCTGCCTGACAACGTATACCGAAGTTCCGCTGTGCGCAACGCTCCGAGTTCGTTCAGGGGTGAAGGTCTGCGATGCGCAGAGAGAGTGGTTCAAAAGAGTTATTGACGCTCCGGCGCGGCTATTGGGGATTTGTGCCCCTGGGGGTGCAATAGGGCGTATTTCTAGATGGAGTGGCGATGGCGATCGGAGGGACCTGCGATGTGCGGTTCAGGCAGCAGACGAATTGGGATTTTGGCTGGCAAGTTGTTGAAGGCGTTGGCGCCTGGACTGGCACTCGCCTGGGCAAGCGCGGCGCTGGTTACCCCGGCGCGGGGGCAGCAGGCGGGCGTTCTGATGGGGGTCGTGGAGGCTCGTGCGGAGGAGGCGCAGGACTTCGATTCGATCCATGTGCCGAAGTATCAAACGCTGTGGATCGCGCCGGATGCCCATGGGCAATTCGGCGTGGTGGCAACGATCACGGAACTGATCGTGCCCCGTCGGGATGGGTTCTGGCATGTGGGCGTGAAGCAAGTGTGCGAGTTTGATGAGGGAACGGGAGAGGATGGAGGCAACGAGAGCATTGCGCAAACGACTTGGGCCGCGCCGGTCGGGAAAGCGGGAGAAGTCGAGCAGCAGCATCCATGCACAGCCCACAAGCCCGAAGATTACGCTGCGCCGTTGGGCAGAGGGCCGGAGGACAACAGGAAGATTTCGCAGTGCGGATTCGACCTTGCGGATATCGAGTTCCTGTCGGCGGAACTGATCTCGTGGCGGGAATACGAATCGCAATCGGAAGACTGCGAAGCGCGAGGCGGACGGTACAACGCGCGGCACCATGTCCGGCGGGTGGACTCGAACGAGGCGCTGAGTTTCGGAGAATTGCTCGGAGCACAGGCCGGAGCGGCGTACGCCAAGGCGGCCCTCGTGAAGCCGCACGATGATAACGGCGAGGAATGCGGCGAGGAGGTCTCTGGAAGAGACGATCAATGGAGAATTGGCAGAAACGCCGGGCGCTGGGCGGCCTTCGTGAATCAAAACGTGGGGTATTTCGGTTGTTCGGTGGATGCGCCCATCCGCTTTCGCATTCCGAGCGCGCTGACTGGGGAGACTGCCGTGCTTTCCGATTGGAAGGCGTTCTATGCAATCGAGAAGGAGCTTGAGGATGGGTTCGTTTCTCCGACTGGTGATCTGGCAATGGTGATCACGAAAACGGAGATAAAGCTTTATGAAGTGCGGGAAAAGGCTCCAGGAAAGCTGCTGCTGACTCTGCCGGGGCGTCCTATCGTGATGGTGCAGTGGGCTACGGGAACGCATATACAGGATTGGACCGCGCAATTGGCGAAAATCGCGAGGCAGCATTCGCCGGAGCCGGTGGTTCGCGTTAGGGCTGATCCCAAATAGACTCGCCCGGATTCTTCCAAAAACTCGCTAGGCTCTACGCGTGTACAGGGTCGCTGCGTTTCGTTAAGCGTAACAACTCGGGCTTTCTTAGGCGTTCTTCCGGAGATCGAGGGCGGCCTGGGTTAGGTCGGCGGGACGGCCGAGGTCGCGCCAGTAGAATTGGTCGGCGCGGAAGGCGAGGATTTTTTCGCCTTGGGCGGAGAGACGGAGGTAGGCGTCGATAATGGAGAAGATGCCGACTTCGGTGAGCATCGGGAGAAGACGAGGGGAGACGACGTGGATGCCGGAGAAGGCGAGAGATGAGGGAGGTGGCAAGTGGGTTTGGGATGCGCCGTCGCGGCCCGAGCGGCGGCCGATAAGTTGATTGCGATCGCTGAATAGGAGTTGGCGGGAGGAATCACGTTTTTGGACGGCTAAGGTGGCAAGGGAGCCGTTGGTTTGGTGGAATTGGAGCATCGCACCCAAGTCGATGGTGCTGACTACGTCGACGTTGTGGAGGATGAAGGGCTTGTCAAGTTGCTCGGGGTTTTCCAGGAAGAACCAAGCAGTTCTTTTTAGGCCGCCGCCCGTGTCCAGCAAGACTTCTTCTTCGGAGATTTCTATGCGCACGCCGAAATTATTTCTAGATTTTAGGTAGTCAATGATTTGGCCGGCGTGGTGGTGGACGTTGACAATGATTTCGGTTACGCCGAAGGTGCGCAGGCGGGCGATGGTGATTTCGAGCAGCGCACGGCCGTTGATTTCGACCAGGGCTTTGGGGCGGTCGTTGGTTAGCGGGCGGAGGCGGGTGCCTAGCCCGGCGGCGAGAATCATGGCTTTCATGGGGCCTTCACGCTTGGGCCTTGCCTTGAAGGAGTTCGGCATGAAGATTCTCCAGGCCGAGGTGACGGACTACTACTTCGACGCCGGGTTTGCTGCGGAGGCGTTTGGCCATTTGTTCGGCCAGGTACACGGAGCGGTGCTGGCCGCCGGTGCAGCCGAAGGAGACCATCAAATTCTTGAAGCCGCGTTGCTGATAGCTTGAGATGCTGGCGTCGACCAACGAAAGCGCGCTGGCCAGAAACTGATGCACGGTTTCCTGCTGGTTGAGGTAGTCGATTACCGGAGCGTCTTTTCCCGTAAGCGGCTTGAAGCGCTCTTCGCGGCCGGGATTCGGGAGGCTGCGGCCATCGAACACGAAGCCGCCGCCGTTGCCGGAATCGTCCTTGGGCAAGCCCTGATGAAACGAAAAGCTGAAGATGCGGACGACCAGATTGTCGGCGTCCGAAGCGATGCTTTGCAGCGTTTCCGACGCCAACATGCTGCGAAACGCGCCCAGCAAAGTAGGCAGCTCGATGGGAAGAGTGGCGTGATGCAAAAGCCAGCGAAGATTTTTCAGCGCGTAGGGGACGGATTGCAGGAAATGCGCTTTGCGTTCGTAGAAGCCGCGGAAACCGTAGGCGCCGAGCGCTTGCAGGATGCGGACGTAAACGTAAGCGTAGTAGTGGCGGAGAAAGGCTTCGCGATCAAGCGCTGGGATGTAGCCGGCGAGCGCATCGAGATAGTGGTCGAGAAGCTGCTGGCGGAGCTCGGGCGGGAGATCGGCTTTGGCATCGTAGAGGAGCGAAGCGATGTCGTACTGCAGAGCGCCTTTGCGGCCGCCCTGGTAGTCGACGAAGAAAGGCTTTGTGTTGTCGCGGAGGAGGATGTTGCGAGATTGGAAGTCACGATAGAGAAAATAATCTCGCGGGGCGCTGAGAAGAAAATCGGTCAGGCGGCTGAAATCGTCTTCCAGAGCGCGCTCGTTGAACGGAATGCCCGCGAGGCGCAGGAAATAATATTTGAAATAGTTGAGATCCCAGGCGATGGATTGGCGGTCGAAGCTGGCGATGGGATAGCAGGCGGTGTAATCGAGATCGCGGCCAGCTTCGACTTGAAAGCGCGGAAGGATGGCGACGACCTGGCGATAAGCTTCGATGGCCTGAGGCGCGATGACTTCGCCGGTGCGATTTTTCGAGAGAAACTGATAGAGCGTGGTGTCGCCGAGGTCTTCTTCGAGATATGCGCCGTGGGCAAGGTCTTCGCCGTAGATTTCCGGGACCGGGAGGCCGTGGCGGCGGAAGTGGCGCGAGAAGTCGAGGAAAGCGGCGTTTTCTTCGCGTACGCCGTAGAGGATGCCGATGGCGGTGGAATTTTCATTGGCGAGACGGATGATCTTGCGCCCGGAACCGCCGAGTTCTCCTTGCAGCGGCTGGACGTGTGTGGCCGGCGCGCGGAAGTGTCGTTCGAAGAGCGTTTTGAGAACGTCGATGGACATACCCCTTCTAACATAGCCGATTTTGACGAAAGAAATCGGGACGATGGTCGGTGATTGTGCCTAAAGGGCGTCGCCCTTGCCGAAAATCATTCGCCCCAGGTCATCGCCGAGTTGCTTAACTTCTTCGGGTTCCGCAGCGTTGCGAAAACGCTCAGCCAAGACGAAGAATTCGTGCTCCTTCGCCTTTTCGTCGCCGCTACAGTTCTTGGGGAAAATCTCGCCGTACGCCATAGCTTCATATTGGGCGACAAAAGACATTCGTTCAATCGCTTTGCACCGATGCTGCACTGATGCGATGCGCACAGCTGGGAGCGGCTGTGCACTTGAAGTTCGCCGCGGGCGATATAATCGGTGGATGCCATTGGGGAAAAAGGATCATCGGGTTACGGAGCGGCGGCTGGCGGCTTCGCGGAATCTGGATCGCATGACGGCGATCGAGATTGTGCGGCTGATGAATCGCGAGGATCGCAAAGTGGCGATGGCGGTGGGGCGCGAGTTGCCGGCGATTTCGCGGGCGGTGGATGCGATTGTAGCGGCGTGGCGCGGCGGCGGCCGATTGTTCTATGTTGGGGCGGGATCGAGCGGGCGGATGGCGGTACTGGATGCGGCGGAGTGTCCTCCGACGTTTGGGATTGCGCGGCAGCGGATGGTGGCGTTGATTGCGGGCGGAAGGCGCGCGGTGACTGGGGCAGTGGAAGGGGCGGAGGATTCGGCGGCGAGTGGAGCGCGAGATTTGCGCGCGAGAAAACTGACGCGCGCAGACGTGCTGGTGGGGATCGCCGCGAGTGGGACTACGCCTTACGTGCTGGGCGCTTTGGCTTATGCCCGTAAACGCGGGGCGGTGACGGTAGCGGTGACGTCGAACCGCAAGATGCCGCTGGCGAGCCTGGCTCGCATCGTGATTGCGCCAGAGATTGGCGCAGAAGTGTTGACGGGATCGACGCGGCTGAAAGCAGGCACTGCACAAAAGATGGTGCTGAATATGCTCAGTACTGCAGCGATGGCGCGGCTGGGACATGTTTATGAAAACTTAATGATCGATGCAGAAATGACCAATGCCAAGCTTTCGGGGCGCGCGCTGCGGATTCTGGCAGACGCGAGCGGCACGGATGTGTCCGCTGCGGGACGCGCTTTGCGTGCCGCGCGACACAATATGCGCGTGGCACTGGTGATGCTGAAACGGGCAGTGTCGGCGCGGGAGGCAAAGAAATTGTTAGCGCGAGCGGCCGGAAATCTGCGGGCTGCGCTGGGGGAATAGAGTCTTTGTAGTGGCGCAGCATGCTGCGCCAGTGTGCCAACCAAAACGGAATGAAAGGCGGGAATGGATAAATTTCGCATTCGAGGCGGCAAGGCGCTGCGCGGCACGGTGTCAGTAAGCGGCGCGAAGAATTCGGCGCTGCCGGCAATGGCGGCGGCGCTGTTGACCGCGGACCGCGTCACCCTGCACAACATGCCCAAAGTGCGCGACATGGTCACCATGAGCCGGCTGCTGGCGTTCATGGACGCGAAAGTTTCCGTGGAAGAAGTACCCGCGAGCGACTACGTGATCGAAGCGCCAAGGTTGAATCATGTGGAAGCGCCCTACGAGCTAGTGAAGACCATGCGCGCATCGATTTTGACGCTGGGGCCGCTAATGGGGCGCGTGGGCGGGGCGCGCGTTTCGTTGCCGGGAGGATGCGCGATTGGCGCGCGGCCGGTGGACTTGCATTTGAAAGCGCTGGAGCAGATGGGCGCGGAGATCATTACTTCGCACGGATATATTGAAGCGCGGGCGCCGAAAGGCGGGCGGTTGCGTGGCGCGCATATCGTGTTCGAGAAGATTACCGTGACCGGCACGGAAAATATCTTGATGGCAGCGGCGCTGGCCGACGGCGAAACCGTACTTGAGAATGCCGCGCGCGAGCCGGAAGTGACTGACCTGGTGGTGCTGCTGCGGAAGATGGGTGCGGAGATTTCCGGAGACGAGACGGCGACGCTGCGCATTCGCGGCGTGAAGAAGCTGTTCGGCGCTGAGCACAGCGTTATTCCGGACCGTATCGAAGCGGGAACGTTTCTGGCGGCCGGCGCGATTACCGGCGGCGATTTGACGGTGCAGCATTGCGCTCCGGAACATTTGGGCGCAGTAATTGCGAAGATGCAGCAGGCCGGGGCGAGGATTGACGTCGTGGACAAAACGACGCTGCGCGTGCGCGGGGCAGACCGCCTGATCGCAGCGGATATGACCACCGAGGAATATCCTGGATTCGCGACCGACATGCAGGCCCAGTACATGGCCCTGGCGACGCAAGCGCAAGGCGCGTCCACCATTACCGAGACTATTTTCGAGAACCGCTTCATGCACGCCAGCGAAATGATCCGCATGGGCGCAAATATCTCCGTCGATGGCCGGCACGCGGTAGTGCACGGCCCGTCCGAGCTGTCGGGAACAACAGTGCAAGCCTCCGACCTGCGCGCCAGCGCCGGCCTGGTGCTCGCCGCGCTAGTGGCCAGCGGCGAAACCATCATCGACCGCGTCTACCACATCGACCGCGGCTACGAAGGAATAGTAGAGAAGCTGCAAGCCGTCGGCGCGAATATCGAGCGCGCGCATGGAGCGACACAATAGGACTGACGAGTTGTGCGTTTTCCGGAGGCCGTTATGAGAGCGAAGCCCTGGGGCGTGTTGGCACTGGCAATGATCGTGTCGTGCGTGAGCTTGCACGGTTCAGAACACCGTTCAAATGCTACCCCTAAAAAGCGAGTGCTTTTTGCGGTCTGGATGTCACTGGGCGGGGGAGGGCAGCCGAGTTCGCTGATTATCGACCCCGTCGTCATCCTTGATAATGGGAAACTGGAAAAACTTCCAGACCTTAACAGCCAAACTCGGCGGTCGGAGACCAATAGCGAGGATTTTGAGAAGACGTATTTCCAGCCCGGTCAAAAGTATTCGCTGTTCTTTGGAGGAGCCGAGCTCGGTTCCGTAACGGTCGAGAGAGTCATCGGACTGAGCTGCGCATCGGAGACGGCGACAGTGAAAACGTCGATTCCAGTGCCTAACGGCCAAGACGCACTGGCGACGAGTGGAACAACCGGACTGCGGCTCCATCCGAACATGCGCAGGGTTGCGAGCGCTCAACAGCGAGCGGCCTTCGTAGAAGTCGCGGGTCGTTTTCTTGCAAGAAAAGGAATCGCAGCCATCTCGCCCCGCGCATTGAGTGTTGAGAATCTGCGTGTCACCGCACTTGGAGCGCAACGGCCCGACGCAATGATAGGAAGCGTCACCTACAAAGGGAAAACGGCAAATCACAATCTGTTCCTCGTTATCGAGTCAAGCGGCGCCGACTGGCGAACGATCATTGCCTCTTATCACGAAAACAAAGACGTGGAAGACGGAGTCGACAAGGTACAGGAGAATTTTGTCGACCAGCTCGATCTGGATGCGGACGGCACTGACGAAATCGTGACCATGAGTGGCTACTACGAATCCTGGGACTACGCGATCTACAAGGAAGAGGGCGGAACGTGGAAAAAGGTCTACACGGGCGGTGGCGGCGGTTGTTAACCGAGGTTTTCTGACCTCCGGCAGAAATCCAATCCGAATGATGCTAGAATGCGCGGCACCATTTGGGTGGCGTGGCTGCGGACTGCGCCGGACTGAGGAGGCCGACCATGGCGAACACGGAACTGCTGAACAAGCTGGACGCGGCGATTGCGGAGAAGAGTTTGCTCAAGCATCCGTTTTATCAGGATTGGCAGGCGGGCAAGCTCAGCCGCGAGTCGTTGCAGCTTTATGCGGCGCAATACTACCGGCATGTCGAGGCCTTTCCGAAACACCTCCGAGTGCTCGCGGCGCGAACCGAAGGGCCGCTGCGCGCAATCGTACAGGAAAACTTGGCGGAAGAAGAGAATCCTGCGGCTACGCATCCCCAGCTGTGGCGCGATTTTGCGTCCGCTGTCGGCGTGAACGAAGAGGACATTTCGTATTGCCCGGCGCTTCCCGGGACGCAAGCAGTCGTTCACACCTTCCGCGAGATTTGCGGGGACCGGCCGGTAGCAGAAGCCGTGGCCGCGCTCTATGCCTACGAATCGCAAGTGCCGGAGATTGCCACCACCAAGATGGACGGCCTGAAGAAGTTTTACAACGTCGACAGCGCAGAAGGCCTCGCCTATTTCACGGTACACGAAGAAGCAGACAAGGCCCACCGCGCAGCCTGGCGCGGCTGGCTAGAAGAACATGCCAACGGCAACGATGAGGAGATTCTGGCGACCACGAACGAAGCCCTGGATGCCCTGTGGGGAGCGCTGGACGCAGTCCACTGCGCCAAGACAGCAGCAAAAAATTAGGCATTCCCCTGTAGTGGCCCAGCATGCTGCGCCAGAATAGTGAGCACTCGCGAACTTAGTACGAGCCGGGATCATATGGCAGGGGGCCCATCTCTAAGAACTACCATCGTGCCGCAATCTGGCGCAGCATGCTGCGCCACTACAAAGAGCGAAGAACATCGCAATAAAACGAAAGGCCCCCGGGCTGAATCGGGGGCCTTTCGCGTTTCTGTAGATTTGATGAGCGCCGTTACTCGATGGAGCCGGAAGCGCTGCCCGAGCCGCCTTCCGCGGGCTGCGGCGCGCCGCCAGCAGCAGCCTTAGCCTGCTTTTCCCGCGCTTCCTTAATCAGCGCTTTGCGCGAAAGGCGGACCTTGTTGCCTTCAATCGAAAGCACCTTGACCAGCACCTGGTCGCCAAGCTTCAGCTCATCGCGAACGTCGCGGATGCGATGCTCGGAAATTTCGCTGATGTGCAGCAATCCGTCCGTGCCCGGGAAAAGCTCGACGAACGCGCCGAACTCCGCCAGCCGAACCACTTTGCCAAGATAAGTCTTCCCGATTTCCGCCGAAGCCGTAATTTCGCGCACCATCGCCAGAGCAGCATCGCCGCCCGCTCCGCTGGTCGAGAAAATATGCACCGTGCCGTCTTCCAGCACGTCGATCTTCACGCCCGTCTGCTCGATGATCGACCTGATCTTCTTGCCGCCCGGCCCGATGAGGTCGCGAATCTTGTCCGTCGGAATGTTCACCTTATAGAGGCGCGGAGCGAACGTTGAAATGCTGGTCCGTGCCGTGCTCAACGTCTTTTCCATGATATCCAGAATCTCGAGACGCGCTTTCTTGGCCTGTGCCAGAGCTTCGCGCATCACCGAAACGCTGATGTTCGTGACCTTGATATCCATCTGCAGCGCAGTGATACCGTCACGCGTCCCAGCAACTTTGAAGTCCATGTCGCCGTAATGATCTTCCGCTCCGGCAATGTCCGTCAGGATCGAGTACTTCCCTTTTTCGCCCATCACCAGCCCCATCGCGATACCCGCGCACGGCGCCTTCAGCGGCGCGCCCGCATCCATCAACGCCAGCGAGCCTCCGCAAACGGTGGCCATGGACGAAGATCCATTCGACTCCAAAATGTCCGACACCAGCCGCATCGCGTACGGAAAATCCGCGTCCGGAGGAAGCAGATTCACCAGCGCGCGCTCGGCCAAAGCACCGTGCCCGATTTCGCGCCGCCCCGGTCCGCGCACCGGCTTCACTTCACCAACGCTGAACGGCGGAAAGTTATAGTGCAGCATGAAGCGCTTGAACGTATCCTGCGCGAAGAGCAGGTCCAGCCGCTGCATGTCTTCCTTGGTGCCCAGCGTCAAAGTAGCCAGCGCCTGCGTTTCGCCGCGCGTAAACAGCGCCGAACCGTGCACGCGAGGAAGCAATCCCACTTCGCAAGTAATCTGCCGCACCTGATCGAACGCCCGCCCATCCGGACGCCGCCGCGCATTCAAGATCTCATCGCGAAAAATGTCTTCGCGAAGCTTTTCGAAGGCGCGCTTGCTCAGCGTGCGCTTCTCGTCCATTTCCTTCTTCGGTTCTTCCGGAATAGCCTTGACGATTTCGTCCTTGAGCGCATCCACAAGGTGATAGCTTTCCTTCTTCGGATGCTTCTGCGTGTCCAGCGCATCCTTCAGCTTCGCGCCATAATTCTTCTTTAAGCTTTCGAAGATCGCCTTATCAAACGGGAAAGGCTCGACCACCACTTTCTTCGGCTTGATCTGCGCGTGCAGCTCTTTGATCGCCCCTACAATCTTCTTCACCTGCGCATGGCCAAACTCCAGCGCATCCGCAACCGCTTCCTCGGACACTTCGAAAGCGCCCGATTCCACCATCACGATGCCATCTTCCGTTCCCGCCACCACGATATTCAGCAAGCTGGTCTTCTGCTCGGTAACCGTGGGATTGGCAACCAGTTGGCCATTCAGCAATCCAACACGCACCGCCGCGATCGGATCGTTGAACGGCAAATCCGAGCAATAAGCCGCCGCCGAAGCGCCCGTTACCGCCACGACATCCGGATCGTTGTCGCTGTCCGCCGACAACACCATG